>OJGT01000001.1_pt1 | contig 386449 bp, 336 predicted proteins | sample 1595031 | NCBI WGS metagenome assembly OJGT01 (sample SAMN05416857, study PRJEB24817) | seawater metagenome | isolation source: Sea water | place: Canada:Atlantic | collected 2013-11 | reverse complement strand
TAAACCCTATATGGGTATTAATGATAGGCAGTTACACAGATTTTGTTACAGGGTCTTAATATGGTTTTATCAAGCTATAATGCTTGATAAAATTATGAGCTTATTACACTTTAACTAAGTATGTTTTATAAACCCAACCATCAATTACACCATCACTTTCAAGATCAACTTCAACCCAATTATCAATTTTATTACCAAGTGATAAAACTTTATTTAGTGGTAACATTGCCAAAATATCAAATTCAACACCTGCACCAGCACGCATACGTAAACCTGATCGAGCATTAACTTTATATTGATCTACTATCATGTCGGGCTCTACAGTTATTTTCTGTGGCATTTTATCAGGTAAAGTTTCCTTATCAGCAGATGTTTCTTTGAGAAATAATGCCCCTTCAGCTGCTCGCCTTTTCACTAATCCAGCTAACGTTCGCTTTTTCCCTGTACTAGGATCCGTCGCTTTAACCCAGCGAGCTAATTCACTAGGTACGCAATCATAATCACCTGTATTTAATTTTCGACATAATGTACTAGCACGTAAATTACTCGCTCCACAGTTAAAAGCAAAACTGACCAGTGCAGAAAACTGATTATCATTAAGTTCAACTTTGATTGCCTTATCAACTGTAATAGCAAATTGTTGCAGATCTTCTTGCAACATATTCTCAGCTTCTTGTAGCGTAATAGATTGCCCTATTTCAACATTAGCGATATGTCCATATCCAATAGTAGGAATCCCTGCTGGACAAAGATAAGCATCTGTATAAATTCCTTCAAAGCTTTTAACGAGATCCAACCCATTTTGATTTATTAATCGACTCATAAATCCCTCTAACTTTACTGTTATCGATAATTACTTTTAGCTTACTTTCTACGAAATGCCAAATATAAATAGTGATAAGATAAAGAGTTTATAACAACAGTATCGTTATAAACTCAATAAAATTATAACTTTATATGTTGCTCAAAAATTGATAAAAACTCATCTTTACGATGGCTAACTAATAGCATAGTACTGTGCTTTTGTTCTGATAAATGCTCAAGAAAATTAAGTACTCTGTGTCGATTAAGCTCATCCAGCCCTTGAGTTGGTTCATCTAAAATAAGCAAATAAGGTGATTTAACCAAAGCTCTAGCAATTAAGGCTAAACGCTGTTCTCCATAACTTAAACTACGAAAAGAACTATGTTGATGCGCTAATAAACCTATTTTATCTAGCCACTGTTTTGCAATGTCTATTTGATGCTTTTCTGGTTGCTGATAAAGACCAATAGAGTCATAGAAGCCCGACAATACAACAGTCAATAAATCCCCGCTTACTCTGTATTCTCGGTGAAATTCAGAACTGACAATCCCCATGTCTTTCTTAAGCTCCCAAATACTTTCACCAGAGCCTCGTTTATAACCCATAACATGAATATCATTACTATAACATTGAGTACAGTCACCGGTAATTAACTGCATCAATGTTGATTTACCGCTGCCATTAGGGCCAGTAATTAAAGTGTGCTGTAACGGTTTTATGTGAACATCTAAATCTTCGAAAACATTCACTCCGTTGTAATGAACTTTACCTTTATTCAGTTTCACTAAATATTGATGTTTATAGTCACAGAGTTCTTGCATATTGGTAGGCCAGCTAACATTGTCAGGAAGCGGCGTTAATAATGCATCAAGTTGACGCTTTGTTTCATCATTTTCAAGTTTACCAATAACATCAAATTGTCCACGCTCAATAAATGCAATTTTGTCACACCATGCGGGAATATCTTGCCTATTATTTAACATCAGCAAAACATTAATGCTTGTTTTTGATAACTTCTCTAGCGCATTTGATAAGGCAATACATGAAGCTTCATCTAAACTATCAAAAGGATTGTCGCAAACTAAAAGTTCTACACCATTAAATATTGCTTGTAAGATTAGTAATTTTCTTCCTTCACCCGTACTTAACTGACGGTAACCGCTTTCAAGGCGATGGCTCAAACCAAATTCACTAATTAGCTCATCATTAAGTTTATCTTGAGGTAAAAAGTCTTTCGCTTTAGTGCCTATATCATTAGTATTTTTGTCATCAGATGAATCGATTTTTAGCTCATGCTCGTAAACATCTTGTTGGCTTTCAAAAGAAATCATCCCCACTTTATCTGCATTCGGCACTGTAAATACATCCGTATTTTCAGAAGCTAGCTCTCCCATTAAAAGCTGATCTAAATATTGTTTTCCTGAGCCGTTTCGTCCCAAAACACACCAGCTTTCATTCTCAAGTACTTGCCAATTTTTAATCGATAACTGGGAATGTTCAAAATTTGTAATGTTTATCATAAGAGAGTTAGTCTCAACTGTATTTTAAAGAAGAAAAGTTGCATTAAAGGCAATGATTTATATTATGGTAACCTTGCTTGATATCAGCTATCAACTGCTTTATTTTATTCAGTAAAATTATCAAGATAAGTAGGGGTTATAATAGGGAAATTAGAGGACTAAATTACTCTTTTGTTATTATTAAATATAGCCATTATTTATTAAAGCTAGAGTAAATATTAATTTGCTTCTAATAAAAAAGGCTGCTTTGATTTTAAAATAAATACAGCTCTTGTAAGTAAAGCGATACCTATTGACATGACAACGACTGTAATTATTAGTCCATCAGTAAAGCTATCATTTTTTTCTGCAATAATTCCCACTAATGCTGGCGCTATCACCTGTGCCAATCCATAGCTAAATGTTAAGTGTCCCATCGAACGTGAGGCATTTTCAGGATAAAGACGCCCTACCATTGCCAGTGTCATACTCACAATACCAATAAAACTAAAGCCATAAAGCACTGCGCTGATAAAAACGACCATAAGTGAAGGATCTGACAAAAGTAATGCTGTACTTATCATATTGATAAAATAAGCTTGAAATAACGAAGACCAAAGACCAACCTTTCTTACGTAGACATCCCACAACCAGCACCCTGGCGCCGCAGCCACACCTACAAAAAGCCACACCATCCAGCCTAAGCCTTTCATACCAGGAAGCAGCTCAACTATTGCAATCAAAAATGTTGCTGTCACCACATAACCAAAGCCTGCGCAAAAATACGCTAATTGCAAAGTTAACAGAAATTCTTTTGAAGGAGTTACCGAAGCCTCTTTATGCTGAGCATGATGCACAGTTCCATTTGATTTAATAAAATTAGGAAACCAAAATAATACAGGAATAAGAAGCATAAGAGCTAATAGACCATATATGATCCACTGTTGATCCCATGTGTATTCAGCTTTAATAAATTGTGCTGTTACCGCTGTTAATACGATACCAATACCTAAGCTTGAAAAAAAAACGCCAAGTTCAGCTTTTTTCTGATTTTCCCTCAGCCAATGCATCAAAAGCCCTGCACCTAACAAAACACCTGCCGCACTACTTAAACCTGAAATATAGCGTAGTAAGTACCACAACCATTCATTCGTTGTTGCAGCCATGCACAACGTTGTCACAACCGCTGCAATTAAACCATATCGGTATAATTTAATTTTTAGTTGCAGATTATGAATTAAAGAAACGAGTAATGCCCCACATAGATATCCTGCATAATTTGCAGCAGCCAAAAAACCAGCAATAGTTTCGGAAAGCGCAATATCTTCAACCATTTCAGGCAGCATGGGTGTATAGGCAAATCGAGCGATTCCAACTGTAATCACACCACCTGTAACACATGCAAGTTGAATTCTAAACTGTTCCGACATTTTCATCCGACATTACCTTTCCATTATATAACCTTAGATTACCTAATAATCAAAAGACATTCTCTATACACTATGACAACATATACATATAAAGCGTCAACATGATAACTGAATGCCAAATACCTTAACTAAGCTCAACTTACTGGATTTAAAAAGCCTACCTCGTGAGATTTTCGTTCGACAACAATATATGCCAGCAAAGCATTATTTTCCTGCACATACCCATAAATGGCATCAACTCTTATATGCAGTTTCTGGCGTACTTACTGTGGATGTGATTGGTGAAAAACTGTTCATTCCACCAGAAAATGCTGTTTGGTTACCATCTGGCTGTCAACACAGTGTTTCAACTGAATTCGGCGCTGAATTGAAAAGCTTATATATTGATAAAAGTTATCAACAATTAACCACAGAAAAAAGCTTAGTGTTAAGAGTATCTCCTTTCATAAAAGCATTGATTATTGAAGTGTCCACTTTTGATGTTGAATATCCAATATCTGGTTATGAAGAGAAAGTTATATCTTTAACTTTGGGAACACTGCCACGCTTGGAACGTCTGACAGATCATCTTCCTTGGCCCACTTCACCTGAACTTTTAAAAATGTGTAGTCAACTATATGAGCAACCAGGAAATAAGCAAACAACACAGAGGTTAGCTGAGAACTTAGCCATGTCAAAGCGAACTCTCGAGCGAAAATTTAATAGAGAAACAGGGATGACTATTCAAGCGTGGAACCTCAGGCTACGCTTTTTAAAAGCGATAGAGTTACTTTCTGCAGGCCACAGCATTTCAAATATAGCTTTAGACTTAGGCTACAGCTCTCCATCCCCTTTTATTTATATGTTCCGAAATATATCAGGCATGAGCCCTGGAGAATACATAACAAGCCTTACCAATACAAAAGCACAGTAATACCAACCAATTAAAAAATAATCTTTTATTTAATTAAACTAGGTGTCAATACTTAAGGAAGAGTTTGAAGCTGATATTTAGAGATAAAATATCAGCTAATAGCTTTACGCTTAACCAATATACTTTCATCAAATTTCAGGCATAAAAAAACCGACATTTAAAGTCGGTTCATTTGTTATAGCTCTTTTTAGAAAAGAGTGGTACCAGCGGTCGGACTCGAACCGACACGTCTTGCGACAGGGGATTTTGAATCCCCCATGTATACCAATTTCATCACGCTGGCATTTCTTTTCTATAACGTCATTAATGTAAACATCAATGAAGAGGCAGGCATTATACGAAAAAAATCATGCTTAGCAATAGTTTTTCACTTTATATCGTTCGACTGATGTTTATTTGTTCAGATTCAGATTGCAGTAGCTAATTTCAACTCCTGTTCTAGCCATAAACGTGCTTCATGACTATTATCAAAAAACGCGTGCTTAATACCTGCAGCTCGATATAACTTAGTAAACAAGCTTTCGGTTAGTAATGCTGTAGTGCAATAAGCAAGGTTGAGCGCCACGGCTTTGGTATTGCCCTTGCGAATAAAATTTAAGTGATATTCAAGGCCAACTTCGACACTAATTGCCTCGCCTTTTGGTGTTATTAATATCGCATAGTTATTTAGGTCAACTTGCAAAACTGCTTTTAATAACTGCTCATGTAGTTGGTCTAAGTACTCGATATTCCACGGGCCCTGTGCTTCTATCAGAATAAGGTTGTCTTCAACTACAATGTCTAGTGTTCCGTGTGGAGAAAATAATGTCATTGCTAACTTCCTTTTTTATCGCTCAATAGCTAAATCACCCACTAAAACTGTTATTGGCTGCTTATTACTATAAAGCAAAATCACGTAAAAGTTTGCTTCTCACATATACTTTTATTTGTGCTTTGCTAAACTAGCGCAAATTTTTTCAGTGAAACGCTTATGTCACCCACTACTCATGAAACATTTCCTCGTGCCGGCTTTAGGCGCCGTATAGCCTCATGGCTATATGATGGCCTAGTTGCCATTGCCGTTTACATGACCGCAGGAGCCGCATCATTTTTAATTATTTCATTGTTGGTACGTTTCGGCGCTTTTGATTACCAAGGTTATGAGCATTTAAGCGATACCATTACGCATACGCCATGGCTGTTATGGCCAAATGAACTTTGGAAGCTTAGTTGGGTGTCATTTTTCTTTGTTTGGTTTTGGTCTAAAAGTGGTCAAACATTAGGTATGAAAGCGTGGCGATTAAGAGTACAAAATCAAGACGGCACTAGAATAGCTAAAGTCACGGCAATTAAACGCTTGTTACCTACGTTGCTAGGTTTAGGTAATTTTACCGTGTTATTTGATAGAAAAAACAAGTTAAGTTTACAAGACCGTTTAACGGATACCGAAGTGGTATTACTGACGTTAGAGGAAAATCGCGGCAGATTATAATATGCCAAACGCTAAACTATTTTGACGATACTCTCGAAAAAAATAATTTAGCGTTGCTTGCCTCATTAAAACGCGCAGCTAACTGGCGCGTTTTTTCAGAAAATAAAGTGCCACAGCAACAAATATTATACTGGGCATAAAGGCGCCGAAAATAGCGGGCAGCTGATATACCAAACTCAACGACCCCAATACTTCGTTTATAACGAAAAACAATATTCCTGTTGCCACACCCATCATTATTCTTGCGCCCATAGACACCGAGCGTAATGGACCAAAAATAAATGATAACGCCACTAATAACATCACAGCTAAGGTCATGGGTTGAGCAATTTTACGCCAAAAGGCCAATAAGTAACGGCTTGGGTCTTGTTTGTTTGCTTCCAAATAACCTAGATATTCATTTAAACCTCGTAAGGATAAAGATTCAGGCTTAACGGTTACCACACCTAATTTATCGGGCGTTAATGTTGACGTCCACGACATAATAGGCTGACTTTCTTTTGTCACTTTCTGTTCCGTGATGCTTGTTTCTACTACATCACGTAGTTGCCACGCTTCTTTTTGATAAACCGCACTTTTCGCTGAAACCCAACTCGATAATTTGAGTTGGTCATTAAAGCGATAGATTTGAATATTCTTTAAAGAGCCTTGATCTTGAACTTCACCAATATGCACAAAGTAGTCGCCATCTTTCGCCCAGGTACCACCCGTTGACGAAATTAAGCTGCCGCCAGAAATAGCCTGTGCACGTACTTGTCTTGCTGCGGCTTCACCTTGGGGTGCCAACCATTCACCAACCGCCATGCTAACAACGATTAAGAGTAATGCTGATTTCATCACTGATTTAATAATATCGAGTCGAGACAAACCAGCGGCTTGCATAACCACCAGCTCACTATTGCTCGCCATCATGCCCATGCCAATTAAGCCACCGATAAGTGCTGACATAGGAAAAAATAATGACACATCTTGTGGTACTGCATAAAGCACATAAAGAGCAGCATGCGCTAGGTCATAGTTACCCTTGCCAACTGACTTCATTTGCTCAACAAACTTAATAATACCGCTTAAACTAACAAATACCGCTAGGGTTAAAAACGTCGTAGAAGCAATAACGCGACCTATGTAAAGATCTAAAATACGCATTATGTTGTTGCCCCTTTATTCGCTTTTTTCGGCAACATTGCTTGTAATTTTTTACCGCCCTTTCGACCTTTCGCCAATAAGCTAAAGCCTAATATCAGCACAATAAAGTGCACTGGCCATAAACCGACTACCTGCGGTACTGTGCCTTTTTCGATGCCTGAGCGAATAGCGGTTAACAATAAAAAGTAGCTCAAAAATAGCAGTAAAGCGGGTAGCATTTTACCAAATTTACCTTGGCGCGGGTTTACGACACTTAACGGCACTGCTACTAATGTCATAATGATACAGGCTAACGGAAAGGCGATACGCCATTGGCTTTCTGCACTCACTTCAGGGGTTTGTTCTTTATAAAGTTCAGCAGTTGGAATCGCGCTAAGCTTACGCCTTTTGTGAGCAACTTTTTGGTCTTGAATCTGAATGTAATATTTATCAAAAGCCACTTGGCGAAATTGTTTATTTTCAATGTCGTTTTGGTAACGTGTACCTTCAGACAATATTAAGCGTTGTGTACCGCTTTCATCTTCTACGACTTGGCCGTTTTGTGCATACACTAAGCTTGAGTCAATAACGCTAGAATTTGGTTTATCTTTATCTGGCAACTGAGCAACAAACACCTTTTCAAAGGTGTTATCTTCGCGGTTTTTATCGTGAATAAATACCACGGCTTTTTTATTGCCTGTGGTTTGAAAGCGGCCAGCAATAAGCGAGCTTAAGCCTGAGTCTGCCGCTATTTGTTCTTTAATTTGATATTCATATTCGCTCGCCATTGGCGATAAATATAAGGTAAAAACACCGGTAATAATCGCGGTGACAAAACCTAAAATTAAGGTCACGCGCACCACGTACCATTCACTAACACCACAGGCGTGTAGTACTGTCATTTCGTTATCAGCGTAAATGCGGCCATAGGCCAACAATACGCCAAGGAAAAAGCTTAGTGGTAGAATCATTCCAGCGAGATCAGGGATTTTCAAAGCAATGAACGTCATCACTAAATGACCCGGAATACCACCTTCTGAAGCGTCATCAAGCACGCGTACGAATTTATTACTGATAAATATCGTCATGATGACGAGAAATACCGCAAGTTCGGTTTTAGCAACTTCTTTAAGCAAATAACGAAATATAATCACAAAGTGATCCTATAAAAACTTTCTATAAAACATGGTTTTTTTCTGACATACAGGCATTTTTTCAGTAAACTTGTTATTTTCAGCAGTAATTAAAATATAAGCTTCTCGGGTAATGCTGTGCAATCCGGCTATAATTATAGCCTTTAGCCGAATAGATTTAAAAGTAAGCTTAGCGATTATTTACTGTTTTTAGCAAGTTAAATAGTATAATTTCAATAAAATATACGCATTTGAGTCAAAATTAGGAGACCTCATGGAGTTCAGTGTAAAAAGTGGCAGTCCGGAAAAACAACGCAGCGCCTGTATTGTCGTGGGTGTTTTCGAGCCACGTCGTTTGTCGGCAATCGCTGAGCAACTAGACGAAATCAGTGAAGGCTATATTAGCAATTTACTACGTCGCGGCGACCTTGAAGGCAAATCTGGGCAAATGCTGTTGTTGCATCACGTACCAAATATCCTTAGCGAACGCGTATTATTAGTTGGCTGTGGTAAAGAACGTGAATTAGATGAACGCCAATATCGCCAAATTATCAGCAAAACAATTAATACCTTAAATGAAACAGGTTCAATGGAAGCGGTATGTTTCTTGTCTGAATTGCATGTTAAAGGTCGCGATACTTATTGGAAAGTGCGTCAAGCTATCGAAGCAACGCAAGACTGTTTATACAGCTTTAACAGTTTAAAAACACGTAAAGAAGAGCCACGTCGCCCGTTACGTAAAATTGTTTTTAATGTTCCTACTCGTCGTGAGTTACCAATTGGTGAGCGCGCGATTAGCCATGGTTTAGCTGTTTCTGAAGGTATTACTACCTGTAAGAATGTTGCTAACATGCCGCCAAATATTTGTAACCCTGCTTATTTAGCTGAACAAGCACAAATTCTTGATAACGATTACGATAACGTAACGACTCAAGTAGTTAACGAAAAAGAAATGGAAGAACTCGGCATGGGCTCATATTTAGCCGTGGGCCGTGGTTCAGTAAATGAATCGTTAATGAGCATTATTAAATATAATGGCGCTGGTGATGATTCAAAACCATTGGTATTAGTCGGTAAAGGTTTAACTTTTGACAGTGGTGGTATTTCATTAAAGCCAGGCGCTGGCATGGATGAAATGAAATATGACATGGGCGGTGCTGCCGGTGTTTTAGGTGCTATGCACTCACTTGCAGAACTGAACTTACCGATTAATGTTATTGGCGTTCTAGCTGGTTGTGAAAACATGCCAAGCAGTAACGCATATCGTCCGGGTGATATTTTAACGACTATGTCTGGTCAAACGGTTGAAGTATTAAATACTGATGCCGAAGGCCGTTTAGTATTGTGTGACGCATTAACTTATGTTGAACGCTTTGACCCTGAGCTTGTTATCGATGTTGCTACCTTAACCGGTGCTTGTGTTGTTGCTTTAGGCGCACATGCAACGGGCTTACTAAGTAGCCATAACCCACTGGCCCATGAGTTATTAAATGCTTCTGAGCAAAGTGGTGACCGCGCTTGGCGTATGCCGTTATGGGATGACTATCAAGATCAACTTGAAAGCCCATTTGCTGACTTTACCAACTTAGGTGGTAAAGAAGCAGGTACTATTACCGCAGCTTGTTTCTTATCTAAGTTTACCAAAAAATATAATTGGGCACATTTAGATATTGCCGGTACAGCATGGCGTAGTGGTAAGAATAAGGGTTCTACAGGCCGCCCAGTAAGTATGTTAACGCAATTTTTATTGAATCGTTCTGGCGCTGAGCAAGGCGAATAGTTCTCACTGAATTACTACGCGGAATAAAGTCATGCAAACCCAAGCAATGTTCTACAGTATTGAAGAACAAAGTAAGATAACAGATGTATCTGATGAACAGTTACATCTGCATTATGCTTGTTTGCAAGCTGCATACTTTTACCGCCAAAATCAGCGGGTATTTATTTATACCCAAGATCAAGAAAGTGCTCATAACATAGATGAAATGTTATGGGCCTTTGATCCGACAAGTTTTGTGCCACACAACCTGATTGGTGAAGGTCCAAAACAAGGTGCTGCTGTTGAAATTAGCTGGCAAGCACCAACTAACCGCCGAGCGGTTTTAATTAATTTAACTAGCGATGTACCCAACTTTGCTAACCAATTTTCGCATCTGATAGATTTTGTGCCTGCTGATGAAACGCTAAAAGAACAAGCTCGAAACCGTTTTCGTACTTGTCGCCAATGGAATTTCAACGTAGCTCACCAAGTTGCTAGCGCACCACATCCTATCGATACAACCAGTTAAAAATCTTCTGACGGAAAATCTGATGGAAAAAACATTTACCCCCGCAAATATTGAACAATCCCTGTATAAAAGCTGGGAAGAACAAGGTTACTTTAGCCCAACTGGCGAAGGCGACAGCTACAGCATTGCAATACCACCACCGAATGTCACCGGTAGTTTGCACATGGGGCATGCTTTTCAACAAACCATTATGGATACCTTAATTCGTTACCAACGTATGCAAGGTAAAAATACCTTATGGCAAACAGGTTGCGACCATGCAGGTATCGCAACTCAAATGGTAGTAGAACGTAAAATTGCCGCAGAAGAAGATAAAACTCGCCATGACTACGGTCGTGAAGGCTTTATCGATAAAATTTGGGAGTGGAAAGAAGAGTCTGGCGGCACTATCGGTAAGCAAATGCGTCGTTTAGGCAACTCTATTGATTGGTCTCGCGAACGTTTCACCATGGATGACGGTATGTCTGAAGCGGTACAAGAAGTTTTTGTCCGTCTATTTGAAGATGATCTAATTTACCGTGGTAAACGTCTAGTAAACTGGGATCCTAAATTCCACACCGCTATTTCTGATTTAGAAGTAGAAAACAAAGACAAAAAAGGCCACATGTGGCACTTGCGCTACCCATTAGCTAACGGTGCGAAAACAGCTGAAGGCCTTGATTATTTAGTCGTAGCAACCACACGACCTGAAACCATGTTAGGTGATACAGGTGTTGCTGTGAACCCTGAAGATCCTCGTTATAAAGATTTAATTGGTAAACAAGTTTTATTACCGTTAGTAAGTCGTTTAATTCCAATTGTTGGCGATGATCACGCTGATATGGAAAAAGGTACAGGTTGTGTAAAAATTACTCCTGCACATGATTTCAACGATAATGAAGTTGGCAAACGTCATGCTCTACCACAAATCAATATTTTAAACAAAGACGCAGCAATCTTAGCAAGCGCAGAGGTTTATGATACTAAAGGCGAAGTATCAACCGCTTATAGTACTGAATTACCTAGCGAATTTGCAGGCATGGACCGTTTCGTTGCTCGTAAAGCTATTGTAGCTAAATTCGATGAACTTGGCTTATTAGTTGAAGTAAAAGATCATGATTTAGTTGCCCCTTATGGCGACAGATCAGGCGTGATCATTGAACCACTATTGACAGATCAGTGGTATGTTCGTGTTGAAAAATTAGCAGGCCCTGCTGTTGACGCAGTAAAAGACGGTCAAATAGAATTTGTACCGAAACAATACGAAAACTTATATTTCTCTTGGATGAAAGACGTGCAAGATTGGTGTATTTCACGCCAACTTTGGTGGGGACATCGTATCCCTGCATGGTATGACGAAAACGAAAAAGTTTATGTTGGCCGTACAGAAGAAGAAGTACGTGCAAACAATGACATTCCTGCGGATATGAAGTTACGCCAAGACGATGATGTACTTGATACTTGGTTCTCATCTGCTTTATGGACTTTCTCAACGTTAGGTTGGCCAAAAGAGACTGAAGATTTAAAAACCTTCCACCCTACTGATGTATTGGTAACGGGTTTTGATATTATTTTCTTCTGGGTTGCTCGTATGATCATGATGACCATGCATTTCAACAAAGATGAAAACGGTAAAGCACAAATACCATTTAAGAAAATCTACATGACCGGCCTTATTCGCGATGAAAATGGCGATAAAATGAGTAAATCAAAAGGTAATGTTGTTGATCCACTAGATATGATTGATGGTATTTCTTTAGAAGACTTATTAGAAAAACGCACCGGTAACATGATGCAGCCTAAACTTGCCGCTAAAATTACCAAGCTAACTAAGAAAGAATACCCTGAAGGTATTGAAGCTCACGGTACTGACGCCTTACGTTTTACATTAACTTCTGTTGCAACTACAGGTCGTGACATTAGCTGGGATATGAAACGTCTTGAAGGCTACCGTAACTTCACCAACAAATTATGGAACGCTAGCCGTTACGTAATGATGAACACTGAAGAGTTTGACTGCGGCGCTGCTGGCGGTGAAATGGAGTTATCATTAGCAGATCGCTGGATCATCGGTCAGTTTGAACAAACGGTTAAAACCGTACATGAAGCATTTGACTCTTTCCGCTTTGACCTTGCCTCACAAGCATTGTATGAATTCACCTGGAATCAATTCTGTGATTGGTATTTAGAGTTAACCAAGCCGGTATTGTTTAAAGGCAATGAGGCACAGCAACGTGCAACACGTCATACGTTAGTAAATGTATTAGAAGGCTTATTGCGTTTAATGCACCCTATTATGCCGTTTATTACTGAAACTATTTGGCAGCGCGTACAGCCATTAAGTAACTTTAATAAAAATGGTGATTCAATTATGGTGCAAGCCTTCCCACAATTTAACGAAAGTAATTGTGACCAGCAAGCCATTGATGATTTAGAGTGGGTAAAACAGTTCATCGTTGCTATTCGTAATATTCGCGGCGAAATGGATATTTCACCAAGCAAACCATTACCAGTACTGCTGAAAAACGTAAATGCAGATGATCAACGTCGCTTATCAAACAACGAACAATTCATTAGTGCTTTAGCTAAATTAGAAAGTATTGAAGTGTTAGCAAATGATGACAACGGTCCGGCTTCAGCAACCGCTGTGGTTGGTGATTTATCAGTGCTAATACCAATGGCTGGCTTAATTGATAAAGATGCTGAGCTAGCGAGATTAGATAAAGCAATTGAAAAGCTAACCAAAGACGCAGACCGTGTTCGAGGTAAGCTTAGTAATGAAAAATTTATTGATAAAGCACCTGAAGCGGTTATCAATAAAGAAAAAGCTAAGTTAGCAGAAGCAGAGTCAACATTAGCTAAAATGGTTGACCAGAAAGCTCAAATAGCTGAAATGTAAGCCATTCATTTTTAGTAGCTATAAAAGCCAGCATTATCGCTGGCTTTTTTTTGTCATAAAAAAGTAATGTAATCTTCATTTTTTTTAGAGATTCCTAAATTCTAATGTGTTAATATCTTTTGGCGTTGAGTTTTTGCGTTTCGGGATAAGGAGAGGTTTTAAGTCGATAGACTTTTAATCAGCCTAGACGCTTTAATATGTGTTACTGGAAACCTTTCTCTGCCTGTACTTTATAGGTGGGGGGCATTTACTCCGTATATGGCCGCTTTGGCTAAACTTTAATTTTTGATCTGCGAGAAATGTTAGTATGTCTGATACAGTAACTGGTAAAGTAAAATTTTTTAACGAATCTAAAGGCTTCGGTTTCATCGAGCAAGAAAACGGCGCTGACGTTTTTGTTCACTTTAGTGCAATCTCTGGTGACGGTTTCCGTACTTTGACTGATGGTCAAGCGGTAACTTTCAGCGTAAAACAAGGCCAAAAAGGTCCTGAAGCTGAAAACGTAGTTGCATCTTAATCTAAAGTGCAAACTTCTCTTTAGTCTCTTCTATGTAGAAAATGCTAAAGATTAAATAAAAAAACGAAACTTATGTTTCGTTTTTTTGTTTTTATCGCTAGTAAAACCTTCTACTTTACTAACGATTCATTACTTAATCTTAAAATTTATCCATTCAAAATTTACTTATTAATGTGCGGTTCAATTAAATCCACCATTGCAGCAATATGCATATCATCGTCATTTAGTGCTGGAATATAGTGGTACTGTTCGCCACCTGCAGCGATAAAGACTTCTCTATTCTCATGCACAAGCTCTTCCAGTGTTTCTAAACAATCTGCACTAAACGCTGGGCTTATGATTGCGACATGGTTATTACCTGCTTGCGCCAAGCTTGCCAGTGTTTCATCTGTGTATGGTTTTAGCCATTCGGCTTTACCAAAACGTGATTGAAAGGTCATAATATAATCATCTTTATCAAAGCCAAGCGCTTCAACTACTAAGCGCGTAGTTTTGTGGCTAAAGCAATAATACGGGTCGCCCTGCTCTAAAAAGTACTTTGGCATACCATGGTAAGAAAACACCAACTTGTCGGGTTTACCATGCGCTTTAATATGATTATTAATACTAGCCGCTAATGCCTTTATGTATAAAGGTTGATCATGGTAACCACTTTGGAAGTGGATACTTGGGATCCAACGCCAAGTTTTAATTTTATTAAACACGGCATCAAAGGTGGAACCTGTTGTTGGTCCGCCGTATTGTGGATATAAAGGCAACACGACAATATTATTAACACCGTTTTCCTGAAAGTTTTCTAAAGCATTATTTATTGATGGATTACCGTAACGCATAGCCACGTCAACCATGACTTTATCGCCATACTTATCCGTCAATATTTTCTCAACTTTTGCTTTTTGCTGCTTGCTAATCACTAACAGTGGTGAACCTTGCTCGGTCCAAATACTTTCGTATAACTTAGCCGACTTTTTCGGCCGAACACGTAAAATAATGCCGTGTAATATCATTAACCATATTAAACGCGGTATTTCTACAACTCGAGGATCAGATAGAAACTCACGTAAATACTTTCGCAGTGCACCAGGCGTTGGGCTATCTGGTGTACCTAAATTAGTTAATAGCACACCGGTTTTGGCGGTGAAATCATGAATTTTTTTACTTTTTCCGGCATACCTTGACATAAATTATCTCTACAAAATAGCGTTAACAGCGTTAACGAAAACTTCAGAATCAGGAGTCACTTTACTATTGAAATGCTTAACGGTTTTACCATCCGCACTGACTAAGTACTTATAAAAATTCCATTTTGGTGCAGTAGTTTTATCGGCTAATTTCTTAAAAATTGGATGTGCGTTGCTGCCCCATACATGCACAGGAGACAACATATTGAATGTTACGCCATAATTTACAAAGCAAATGTCGGCAGTATCTTTTTCATTATCTTCTTCTTGAAAAAAATCATCTGAAGGAAAACCGATAACCACTAAGCCCTTGTCTTTATATTCTTTGTGCAATGCTTCAAGTGCGGTAAATTGCGGCGTAAAACCACAATGACTTGCAGTATTAACAATTAACATTGGCTTTCCAGCGGTTAGTTCACACAAGTCCAACATATCTTTTGCATGCAATTTCTTTTCACTATGTTGCATGAATGACAAGCATTGTGTGCCTTCAGTCGTGTCTTTTGCATTAGCATTAAATGCAGTCATCGCTATTAGTAGTGATGGAATTAGTACCCTTGATATTAAAATTTTCATAACTTCCCTTATTTTACCAAGCGATATAATTGTTTGAGCCACTTAGTATTAAACAACTTATACGATGTATTATCGCAAATAGCTCACATGATTTCATATTAGATTTAAAACAAATATTACCGTAGTAGCTGAGCCGTCATATTTTTACATTTCCTGTTACGAATCAAGGGTAAACACTAGCCTTTATTGAATGATATAGTATTATGGCGATTGCTTAGAGCGATCAAAGTCAAAATATAGTGACATAAGTCAAATCGTGATGACATTTATTACGTTATTATCAGCCCATATCGCAATACACCAATTAAGTGGATAGCTTTGTCGAATTTAAACGCAGAAATAGAAACACCAGTCAGCGGCACTAATACCTTATTAAGTGCTCGTGAGCTTACTTGTATTCGTGAAGAACGAGTATTATTTGAAGCGCTTGAGCTTAATATTTCTGCTGGTGATATTGTACAAATCGAAGGCCCCAATGGCGCAGGTAAAACTAGCTTGTTACGTATTCTTGCCGGTTTGTCTCAACCTTACGATGGTACTATTTATTTTCAAGACAAAGCCGTTGCAGAGCAGCGTGAAGCTTTCCATCAAAATTTACTTTACCTAGGTCACTTACCTGGCGTTAAAGGCGAGATGACCGCACAAGAAAATTTAGAGTTTAATTTAGCTCTACATGGTTTAAGCAGCGATACTGCAGAAGCAACCCTGGCAGAAGTTAATTTACTCGGTTTTGAAGACGCCTTAGCATCGCATTTAAGTGCAGGGCAGCATCGCCGCATATCATTAGCACGCTTGTGGCAAAGCCAGCATAAAGTATGGATTTTGGATGAACCTTTTACCGCTATCGACAAACTAGGCGTTGAAAAACTAGAGCAATTATTTGTTCAACATGCCGACAATGGTGGTTGTGTAATCCTCACCACTCATCAAGATTTATCGTTACCCGCTGAGCGAGTAAAAAAAGTCACTTTAGCTTATCGTTTTTATTAGGGTTATTTATTCATGACACAACTTTCATATCGAGCGGCATTTTCTTTGATTGTAAAAAGAGATCTGATGATCGCTTTTCGTCACCGCGACGATATCGTTAACCCATTATTATTTTTTATTATTGTCGTTTCATTATTCCCATTAGGTGTTGGCCCAGAAAGTACTACTTTATCGCGCATAGCTCCTGGAATAATTTGGGTGGCAGCGCTACTTTCTACCTTACTTTCACTCGATAGGTTATTTAAATCTGATCATGCTGATGGCTCATTAGAACAAATGCTGTTGAGCCCTCACCCAGTGTTTATTCTAGTGATTGCAAAAATTTTCGCCCATTGGTTATTAACCGGTTTACCACTGATTTTAATTGCCCCCTTACTCGCAGTATTACTACATTTGCATGAAAGTAGTTACGGCGCACTTATGCTGACTTTATTGTTAGGTACGCCAGTACTCAGTTTATTGGGTGCTATCGGTGTTGCCTTAACCGTAGGAATTAAGAAAGGCGGCGTATTATTAAGCCTATTGGTGCTTCCGCTTTACATTCCGGTACTTATTTTTGCCACTAGTGCAATTGATACCGCGGCAATGAACTTACCTTATAACGGACAGCTTGCTATAATCGCGGCTATATTTTTTGGTTCGTTAACCTTGGCCCCTTTTGCTGTAAGTGCAGCACTAAAAGTGAGTACAAATTAATATGATGTGGAAATGGCTACACCCTTATGCAAACCCTGAAACCAGCTATCACTTTGCCGGTAAAATATTACCTTGGTGTTCACGCTTAGCTTTCATCTTTTTATCGATTGGTATTGTTTGGGCATTACTCTTTGCGCCAGCTGATTATCAACAGGGCGATACTTTTAGAATATTTTATTTGCACGTACCTGCAGCCATGTTATCGATGGGCATTTATTTAGGTATGGCTATTGCTGCTCTATCAAGCTTAGTTTGGCAGTTAAAACTCGCTGATGCCTCAGCAGCGGCTATGGCACCAATTGGCGCCACATTTACCTTTATAGCCTTGGTCACAGGTGCTGCATGGGGTAAACCTATGTGGGGTACGTGGTGGATTTGGGATGCACGATTAACCTCAGAGTTAATATTATTATTTTTATATTTAGGTGTTATTGCATTACATAACGCCTTTGAAGACAAAAGTTTAGCAGGTAAAGCCGCAGGTATATTGGCATTAGTTGGGGTAATCAATTTACCGGTGATTAAGTATTCAGTTGAATGGTGGAACACCCTTCATCAAGGAGCAACAGTCAGTAAAATTGGTCAGCCTTCGATGACTGCTGATATGTTTTGGCCTTTCTTGATTTGCTTTATTGGCTTTTCATTGTTGGTCACGGCTTTAATATGCGTACGTTTTCGCACCGAAATATTAAACCGAAATAGCATGCGCCCTTGGGTGCGTGAACTCGTGATGCAAGAGGAGAATACTCATGCAGTTTGATAGCTTCAGCGCATTTTTAGATATGGGTGGTTACGGCTTCTTTGTCTGGCTATCTTATGGTGTTAGTATCACGGCATTAGCTTTACTGGTATTTTCTAGCCTTAGTAGCCATAAAAAAATTAAACAGCAAATTGTTCAGCGCCAGAAACGTGAAACGAAATTACGTCAAGCAGCTGAGCAACAAAAAGCACAAGCTCAGCCAAGTGCCGAGCAATCATCATAGTTAAAGAATTAAGTTAAGAGGTAAAATATGAATCCACGTCGTAAAAAACGATTAACCATCGTATCGTCAATTATTATCGGGCTAGGGGTTGTCGCTGGTTTAGTTTTGTATGCTTTAAGCCAAAATATCGATTTATTTTATAAGCCTTCAGAAATTTATAACGGTAAAGAAGATACGGGTATTAAAGCTATTAACGGCCAAAGACTGCGTATTGGTGGTTTAGTGGTACCAGGTAGCGTACATCGTGATCCAGAAAGCTTAAAGGTAAGCTTCAAATTAGCAGATATGAGAATGCCAATCGCTTTTTCGGCGTCTGATCCAACCGTAACAGTAACTTATGACGGTATTTTGCCTGATCTATTCCGTGAAGGACAAGGCATTGTGGCTAACGGCAAATTAGTTCATGGCAACATGATCGAAGCTAGTGAAGTTCTTGCCAAGCATGATGAAAACTATATGCCAAAAGAACTGGCTGATGATACTGGTGAGAAGCATGTTAAGTCAAATTACAGCAAAGCCCAGCTAGATTCAAAAACCTAGCTAACTGCAATAATATTGTTAAAAAGCGAACTAAGGTATTAGTTCGCTTTTTTATTACCATCAAAAAAACGTATTCTAATTATCTTTTTAACTTACCTTTCAAGCATAAAAAAATCCTGAAGAAACTTCAGGGTCGATCAATTTGACCAATACGTACTCGAAACACTAACAATACACCTTGATGCTATGCCTGATTTAGCCATAACATCAAAAACTTGTTTACCAACTTCTTAACTTATGGCCCTTTAACGCATAGAACAGGATAAATAAATAACAGGGTAAACCAACAACATAAGCGAGCTGAGTGCTATCAAGCCACAATGATAATTTGCCAAAAACAAGTGGCAGAATCGCTCCACCTGAAATTCCCATAATAAGTAGTGCTGAGCCTTGCGCGGTAAATTTACCTAAACCATCAAGTGCCAGCGGCCAAATTGACGGCCAAACTAAAGCGTGTGCTAAGCCCATTAGTGCCACAAAAGTAACAGTATTAGGTAGTACTTGAATGCCACTCCAGCCCCAAAGTATATCAGCAATTGAAGTCGACTCCGTTGAAGCAAACATCACCCCAAAAATACAAATAGAACCTGCTATTGCTGAGCCTATCAGTGCTTTTTCTTGTGAAATATATTTTGGAATACAAGTAACACCAATAATATAACCCAATACCATAAATACCATGGTGTATGAGGTTAGCCCTGAAAAATTAGGTACTGACAGCGATGCACCATACAAACCAATGGTATCGCCCGCTATTACTTCAACACCTACGTAAGCAAATAAAGCGATAGCACCAAGAATAATTTGTGGATACTGCGTAATACTGGTTTTTTCATCCACTGAATTTGAATTTTCAGTACCGAAATTAAGCTCAGGTAACGCAGAGAACTTCACTAAGCCAATTAAGGCAAATAGAATAACTGCAATTATGATGTATGGTTGTACAAGACGAGCTGACAATTCAGCCAATTTTTCTGCTTTTGATACTTCATCTAATGTCGCTAAATAGCTTTCAGAGAAATCGCCCATGCCCGATAAAATCAAGACAGTAAAAACAATCGGTACGATCACACCCGCACTTTTATTGATTAATCCCATAATACTAATACGCATCGCGGCACTTTCTTTTGGACCAATATGAACAATATAAGGATTTGAAGCGGTTTGTAGAATGGTTAGCCCTGTAGCTAAAACAAACAAACCTACAAGAAAGAACAAGAAGTTTGCACTTAACGCGGCAGGAATATGCAATAAAGCGCCACATGCCATAATGGCCAAACCCAGTGCCATGCCATTTTTGTAGCCGGTTTTCCTCAGCACATATGACATAGGTAATGCCATAAAAGTGTAGGCGATATAGAATGCAAAAGTAACAAATAAAGCTTGGAATTCATTCAATTCACATATCACTTTCAAAAAAGGAATGAGTGAGCCATTTAGCCAAGTTACAAAGCCAAAAATAAAAAATAGAATACCGATAATAACCATGGGTAAAACGCTACTGCGTTGTTGGTCTGTCATTGTTGTTTCCATAATTTCCTCATGCGTTTATTACGCTTTTAATTATAATTTAACTTTATGGCTTTATATTTATACGTTATTTTTCAAAAAGATGCTTAAGCTTTATAGCGACATTTTCCGGCAATCCACGTTGATTGCACGTTCAGTTCATTATCAAGTACAACAAAATCAGCTTGTTTACCGACAACAAGCTGCCCTCGTCGCTGATCTTTAATGTAATTAGCAGGATAGCCTGAAGCCATACGTAAGGCTTCATCTAGCGCCAGCTTTAAGTGGGTGTGAGCATTTTTTACCGCTGTTGCCATATCAAGCACTGAGCCAGCTAATTCACCGGTGCTGGAAGTCAATTTACCTTGCGATAAATGTACATGGCGATCAAAAAATGCAAATGTTTGATCTTCGGTTCCAACTGGCGGCATAGCATCCGTCACTAAAAATATTTTACCAACAGGCTTAGTTTTAAGCGCAAGTTGACAGCTTGCATAGTCAACATGATGGCCATCAACAATTAATCCGCATGCGGTATTATCATTTAATAACGCGCAGCCGGTAACGCCTGGCTCTCGCCCTTGTATCGGTGACATGGCATTGAATAAGTGGGTAAAACCTGAGACACCGGCTTCAACCGCCGATTGTGCTTGTTGGTAACTGGCATTACTATGGCCAATTGAAACATGAATACCGGCAACAACCATACGTTGAATATCATTTACGGTTACCGTTTCAGGTGCCAAGGTTACTAGAACCTTACCGATATCTTTACGCTCAAGTACCAGCCATTCTTCAGCGCTAATTTCACGAATGAATTGTTCACTATGAGCGCCTTTTTTGGCGACAGATAAGTGAGGGCCTTCAAAGTGAATACCAATAATTCCCGACTCTTTACTTGCTATCGCACAGGCAATGGCATCAGCAGCTTCAGCCATCACACTCACCGTGTCGGTGATTAACGTCGGTAGCATAGCGGTAGTGCCAAATTTTGCATGCGCCGCCATGATGGCTTTAATTCCCGCAAGGCTTGGTGTTGAATTAAATAACACGCCACCACCACCGTTAACTTGTAAGTCAATAAAACCGGGTGTAACTAAGCCACTAACTTGTGCAGTAAAGTTACTTACCTCATCATCAAAACCCATAATAATGCCATCATCAATAATGATCACTTTATTATCTTGATAGCTTTCGCCATCGAATAAACGCTGTGTAAGTACTCTGCTGATAGTCATTATACTGTCCGTGTTACCTTTTTAAGGCCTTTGGGCTCATCAGGATTAAAGCCTCTTGATACGGCGACATGAGCAACATCTAAATAGAATCGTTGTAAAACTACTAATGGTGCGAGTCTAGGATGCACGCTAATTTCTAACTGCTTTAAGGTAACAACATCAGCACCGCGCGCTAACATTTCACTTATTTGTTCACCGTGTGCATTAGCGCTTTCATCATCAACTTGGCAATTTAAAATGGCTAACCCTTGTTCTACTAGCGTTACGGGACCATGCAAAAACTCAGCACTAGAAAATGACTCTGCGTGAATACTGCTAACTTCTTTCAGTTTCAGTGCCATTTCTTTGGTGATGGCGTAACCTAAACCACGACCTAGTACCACCATATTTTTAACCCCAGCAATAGATTCTGGCGTTAACTGTGCAGGTGTATCAATCATGGCTTGCATTGCGCCAGGAAGTGACGCTAAGGCAGTAATTAGTTCTTCATTTTGAGTCCAATAAGCGGTTAACTGTAATAAAGCTGACAATGTCGCAAGGTAACTTTTGGTTGCCGCTACAGAAATTTCTGCGCCTGCTTTTAGCGGTAATACATCATCAACAATATCAGCTAATGGAGAGCTTTCATCATTCACTAAAGCAACACAATATGCACCAGCAGCTTTTGCCATTTCAGCTTGAGCAATAATGTCAGGGCTTCGGCCAGATTGTGAAATAACAATCACCAAAGCTTGCTCAAGTTTCAGTTGTTTACCATAAACACTTGATACTGATGGCGCGGCGGCAAACGTTGGCACACCAGCTTCTATTTCAATTAGATACTTACCAAATACACCCGCGTGATCTGATGATCCTCGGCCAATGATCATCACCATTTTAGGATCTAACTTACGTAGGTTTTCACCAATGACATTGGCTAACGCCTGATTAGCTTTGAGCTGATTCTCAACTACTACAGGTGCCTGTTTGGCTTCTTGTTCCATAATAGTTTGGGTGACATTTGCTTGTGTCATAGTGCTACCTTAATTTAACGTGTAATTAATTTATATTGTCGAACGCCGAGTAAAAGCGCTGACCATAAAGTCTGAAATTTTCTTAATGCAGTTAATTGCTTCTAACTAACGCATTTGCTGGCGAGCATAAAAAACAGCGCCGACTTCTGGCGAATTTAATGGCGCCGACAAGCTTTTTTGGACATCTTTCGCCAACCAAGGTAACAATCGTGGTGTTAGGCCACCAATGAGTGACAAACGAGGAGGGCAACGTTTAGATAATTGAGTAGCTACATTATCGATATAACCAGCCCCTTCTTGAACAATCGCCAGTGCCAAAGCATCACCTTGTTCAGCTGCATCAAAAACTAAATTAGCCATACGAGCATAAAAAGCGGCAGGTTTACCGGCTATGGCTTCAACAAGCTCAACGCCTGTTGTAACACTTAATAAGCTCAGTAATTTTTCGTTAAGTGAACTCGTGGCAATTAAGCCATCTAATGACAATAAGACCTGTTTTGCCGCTTGCAAACCAAACCACGCACCACTGCCTTTATCACCATGGGGGAAACCATGTGCGCCAACAATGTACTCTTCACCATCTACATAAGAAAACCCACAAGAGCCTGTACCTGAAATAATTACCGCACCGTCGGCGCCTTGATGCGCACCTAAACAGGCAATTAACAAATCCGTTGTTAAATGCATGGCTTTAAAAGGATGTTGCCACTGATTCATTTGCTCAAATAATACTGGCAGATTAACTCCGGCTAACCCTACACCTGCAACAATATTGCTAAGCGATGATTCTGGAATATTTGCATCAGCTAACGCGAGTTTCGCCGATGCCACAATTGAATGAGTTGCTTGTTCAAAACCATGTAATGGATTGCCTGGGCCAGAAATACCTGTGCCAAGAATTTCATTTTCAGCAGACATAACGATAGCTTTGCATTTACTACCGCCACCATCGATACCTAAAAATATGTTGTTATTGTCATCACTACTTAGCATCTCGACCTCATGTCTGCACCACGTAAGCCCTACTATTTCACTAGGGCTAAACTCTATCTGTTTTAATCTTAACCACAAATGACAGCGTTGTCATTTGTTTTTTGTATTATTTTTACACTTTTTATCAATGATACTTAACCTACATAATAATCAATTGAATTTATTGATTATTATGTTCTATCACACTGGTCTTTGAACTGCGTTTACCATCAAAAGAACGACTTCTAACACTTACATTGCCACTAACTTTGACTGGGTGTTGGTAGCTTTTCCATGCACCACCCGCTTCTTGGTACTCAATCGTTAAGCCAGGAAAAGCAATATTGGCCCTAAGTTCGCCGTCAACTATCGTCGCACCGACATTTGGTAAGCGATAAAACACTTGAGATTCTTCTAATTTAGCTAAGGATTTTTGCCCGATAATGTTGGCAAAAGTACGCCATTGTTTATCACGTTGAACTTGGCGTTCTTTGCTAAACTCATTGGTATTTTGACTATATCGAGCGCCTTGATAATTATAGGGTACGGCCCAGTCGGCTTTATGCCATGCCCTTTCGGCTAAGGCATATAAGCGTGGAAATATCTTATATTCTGCCATGGTATCGCTTCGAGTATTTTCACTCCAAAGTTGGCCTTGAATACCGTAGAAAGTTTTCCCTTTTGCCAATGGGCTTTTACGATCATCAGCAATGTAAGGGTTATCTTCTCGATCTAACCAAATTTCAGCATGAACGGGTAAATTATCAGGCATAAACTGAAATACTTTCTCAGTATTGGTATGTCGTGATGCCCAGTAATAACCATGCTCTTTCGGATCCGCCTCATAAGGAAAATCAAAATATAAAACATCAGGGCTAGAAATAACCACCTGCCAATCTCGATTCGTTAATTCATGCACTTTTTCATGACCACCCCAAAACAATACATCCCACGCATTCGACTGCACAATAGCTGGCATTTTCTCTTTGCGAGTATGCGACAAACCATCACTCCAGCCTGCGGTTTCAATATCCAAGTCTGAAAGAGTACTGGCAACTCGTTCAATAAAGTAAGCTCCTAGCTCACTCATATCGTTTACGCCATAATTGTTATTTGCGACAAACGCTTTACATGCAGGAGAGTCAACCCAAGCACCGGCAGTTTCATCTGCACCTATGTGATAGCGTGTTAACGGTTGGCCTGCTTCAGCATGTATTTGCTTTACTTGTGTCATCACTTCATGAACAAATGCATACGACGATTCGAGGCAAACATTAATCGTATTGTCGTTATAAAACTGTACTGAAGAATAACGCGTGGTATCGAGCGGATCGTATAAATTAAATTGTTGAGATTTTTCCTCATTTTCAGCAATAGCATATTTTTTCGTTCTTGCTGCCATCGCTTTAATCGCCGCACGAGAATGACCTGGCATATCAAGTGATGGGATCACCTGAATATGTCTGGCACTCGCTGCTTTTAATATTTCTTGATAATCAGCAACGCTGTAATAACCGTTAACACTACTTTTCTGTTCAATACCAGCGCCCAGCTGTGGTTGTAAACAAACTTGATCGCTTAGGTCAAAACAACGATTGGCACTGACTTGCGTTAGTTCTGGCAAGGATGGAATTTCTAATCGCCAGCCCTCATCATCGCCTAAATGCAAATGTAATTTGTTAAGCTTGTAAGCCGCCATTTGATCGAGTAAACGCAAAATAAAAGCTTTCGAGTGAAAGTTGCGTGCTACATCGACTAACAAACCGCGAAATTGATAATGAGGTTCGTCATCAATTCGTACCTGTGCTACCTGCAAACTGTTAGGCATCGTCAAGCTGGCAAGTGACTGTAAGCCATTAAAAACCCCTGCACTATCAACACCGATGATTTCTATTGCTTGGTTAGATACATTTAATTTATAGCTACCCAATAACTTAGTGCTATCAGCCACTATTGATAGTGTTGTACTAATACCTGATGGTGCTTGCTTAACACCTAAGCGCGCTAAACGTTTTAAGGCTGCTTCAACTTTGGCTGGTGCTAACTTGTTGTAGCTAACATTAATACCTTGGCTGAGATCTAACCTTTGCGACTGTTGATCAACAATCATCTGTTTCGGCGTTGGAATAATTTTATCGCTGACATCCACTAATTTATCGCCTAGCTTTAAATTACGTTGGTAAAGTTCAGCGCTACTTAGCCATTGAGTTTTATCATTAGCCGTGCGTTTAAATTGTTTTTCAGGGTCAGTAAAAGGCACAACAAAAGGCAAAGTCTCTAAACCAGTTACTGAGTCAATGCCTGCCATGGTGCTTTTGATCACTGCTGGCTTAATCGCTTTCCCAGCAGAGTTTGAATTTACCGCGCTAACAATATAATTTGGAATGGCATCCGTTTCTGACAATGACCAAAACATCGCTCGGTAAAGTATGCGTTTAGTTTCATTTTCAGCGAAACCTTTGAAGTTTTTTGATAATGAGATCTGATGCAAATCGCCATTAATATGCTTAACGCTAAATTCAGCACTTTCAAAAGATTGGATTGGGGCAATTTGACTAAAATTAATTTGCCAACCGTTAGCTGAAATAGCCTGCTTTGCTGTTAGTGTCAGCTCGACCTCAAAGCAATTACCATCGGCAATATCTTGCTGACATTGATCGCTGGGGATATTGGTTACAACGCGATGTTTAACCTGTAAGTTGTTGGCGATATTGCTGACGTCACCGGTATTAACTGGAGTCAACTGCGCAGTTACAGCGTCATCTATCTTAACCTCATTGCTAACTTCTTGGCTTTTTATGCCAATTTTTCCACAAGAGCTAATTGTTAATATGGTCAAAAATGCTAGTGAAATTGAATGTTTATACATAGCTACTCTTCAGGTTTTCTCATTTCAAACGAGAAAGGACATGGCGATAAAACATGCGATGTCCATAGATTATAAAGGGAAAAATTACGATAAATTGATTAGCCTAGAGATACGTTGTAATGAAAACATGCAGGCATAAATAGGTGCGAGTAAATGTTCATCCTTTAGAGCACTGAACGTTTCTGCAGCTAGTTTATTAATTTTATTTTCATCAACAATGTATAACCCCGTTAGGTTAATTTCTTTACCTTTATTGGTTGTAATTGTCAGCGCTTGCGGAGAAATTAGCTCATTATTAACTAGTCGCTCAACGAAGCGTTGTGTTGCGGGAACTTGCGCACTAAATTGTGACATCAACTCTATTTTTTTCGCTAGAAGTTCTGATTGTTGTCCACCATTAATAAATAATGCTTCACCTTCACTTTCGTTAACTTCACTTGCATTAATATCAATTGCTACAATCTGATTGTCAGCGTTTTCGATACTAGATGTAAGCGCTAATGGATAACCTCTAAGCTGCATTGGGATATACTCTGCTTGCCAACCATCAACATGACAAAACAAATTTTCATTGGGTTCAAGCCCAACTAAAGCAACTAAATGAAATTGACCTGTTTGGGCGTCTTTTATAAAAACGATAGGGTAATCAGCTTGTGCTTGGCTGAGTTCAAATACAGATAATGGAACCACATGAGATTTTGCTGCATGCGCATAGCTAGCATCTGTTTTTATTTTTAGTTTTTTATGCTTATTATTATTTAACGCTTGAAAATTAGACATGATAATTCCTACAGTAAAATTTATTAAATAGCTTGGAAGCTATGCTTCATCAATTGATCAATTAAGGCTCTATTGGTTGGTAGTTGTGCCAATAATTGCTGCGTTATCTTTTGATTTTTATGAGTAATATTATCCGCCATTCGCTGTTGATTAAACGATGCAGTGTTATGGGAAATTTGCTGTAAAAAGCCCATTCCATGCAAAACGTACTGGTAGCTATCTTGTAAAAATGGCTCATAAACATGAGGAAAATCATATTGACTTATCGGATGATAGCGCCAATTTTCTATCTGCTCTTGTAAACTATCAGGTACCGATGACAGTATTTTATTAGCTTGCCAAAAACCTTCAGTTCTATTGGATAGAAAATAATGTAGCTTGATAAAATCAATGGTCTTTTTCCAACGATAGGTAAATGATTCATTGAATTTTTTTTCAACCATTGGCAATAAACTACGATGACGTGGGAATTGCTCACAAAGCATATTAGCGGAGGCTTCAATAAGAAATATTGCAGAGGCTTCTAATGGCTCTACAAACGCTGCAGACAAACCAATGGCAACACAATTACGGTGCCAGAATTTTTCTCTATAACCACAATTCATTTTAATTCGACGAGAGGATAACTGCTCAGCTTGTGGGCCTACATATGCTCTTAAAGTCGCTTCTGCTTCATCATGACTAATAAAGTCAGAGCAATATACATAGCCGGTGCCTCTGCGATTGGCCAAGCTAATATCCCATGTCCAGCCTGCCGTTTGTGCAGTTGAGACAGTTGCACTATTTATTTCTTGCCCTGATGATTGATAAGGCACTTGCATCGCTATGGCATGATCGGTAAATAAAGTATCTTTTATTGATTTAAACTTAATGCCATAAGTTTCACCCAACAAAAGACACTTAAAGCCTGAACAATCTACAAAGAAATCTCCTGCAATAACCCCTGATTTGTCAGTATCAACCGCATAAATATCACCATGTTCGTCAATATTAACCTTAGTGACATTCGCACTTATAAATTTAACGCCAAATTTTTTAACACAGAGTTCTTTTAGGAATTCAGCAAATTTACCCGCATCTAAGTGATAAGCGTAATTCACTAAACCTTCATATGCCCTATTTGTCATACTTTTTGGCGCTAAGCCTTGCTGACAAATAACCGCTTGTGGGCTAACAAAATCAGCGTAACTCTGACTTCTATCTGACATTGTCCAATACGGGCTTAAATTAAACTCTTCAGCGCCAACAATGCCACTAAACAAGTGATAATAACTATTTGTATCATTAGTAGCTGTTGGGGTTTCTTTCCAATTGACAAATTTTGTTGCTTGCTTAAACGATGCATAGCAAAAACGCATGAATTCACTTTCATCTATATCTAACTCCGCCAAGGTTTTTCGCATAGTTGGCCAAGTCCCTTCACCAACACCAATCGTTGGAATATCAGGTGATTCAATTAAGGTAACTTGCACCGCATCTTTAGCAACACTATTGAGCTTCTTAGATAACTTGGCTGCAGTAAGCCAACCAGCAGTGCCGCCACCAACAATAACAACCTGATTTATATTATTATTCATTTACTGCCTCTATATTTTATTAAAGCCGTGCTGTAAAACTTGGTTAATAAGTTCTCGTTGTTCTGGCAATTTATCTATCAACAAGCCACTAGCAAGATCGATACGCTCAAACATTTCATTAGCTTTAACTGAATCGCTATAGGCTGCTTTATTATCACTAATATCGGTATTAAAGTTCATGCCGTATAAAACATATAAATAACTATCTAAATTAAATGGTTCCCAAGCGTTATCAAAATCATATTTTGTTGGCGGCTTTGTTTGCCAGTAGCTGAGACGGTCAAGCAAATGATTTGGGATGCTTTTTACATCACAATTATCTCGCCAATATTGGCTATCTTGACGCTGTGAAATACAATAATGTAATTTGATGAATTCGACAGTTCGTTCCATGCGCATCGTAAAGTGTTGGTTAAATTTATCTTCAACATAAGGCATTTGCGCGCGAGTTCTTGGGAACTGCGCTGCAATCATATTTGCAGCGGCATCAAACAAATAGATTGCTGACGCTTCTAATGGCTCAACAAAGCCTGCTGACATACCAATAGCAACACTGTTTTTATGCCAAAATTTCTTGTGGTAACCATGATTAAGTTTAATTTTTCGAATACTAAGTTCATCTGAATAATCATCACCAATATAGTCAATGAGTTGCTGCTTTGCCTGACTCTCATCAATATATTTACTGCTATAAACATGCCCTACGCCGCGACGTTCTTGCAGCCCTATATCCCAAATCCAACCTGATGTTTGTGCGGTTGCAACCGTATGCGTGTTAATTGCTTGTTGATTATCTTTATAAGGCACTTGAACAGCCAACGCCGTATCATTGAATAAAATGTCGCTAATATCATGCCAGTCAATGTTATAAGTTTGCTTTATAATCAGTCCTTTAGCGCCACTACAATCGATGAAAAAATCAGCAGAAATTAAACTTTTTGAAACATGGTCAGTTTCAACTGATGAGATAAACTCGTTGTCATCAAGAACAATATTAGTGACATTCGCACTGACAAATTTTACCCCGAGCTTGTTTATACAATGTTGCTTTAAAAAGTGGGCAAATTTATTAGCATTGAGGTGATAGGCATACTCTTGAGCTGCACTATATTCTGCCATAACAATTTGTTTAGGAGCCTTACCTGCATCACATAACCTAGCTTGCGAAGCAACAGCTCTGTCGTAAGGTTTTCGGGAGTCTTTATCTTGCATTAGCCAGTATGGTGCGAGATTAAAGTCATACGAGGAATGGCTAACTGTACTTAATGGATGATAGTAACTTGATTGCTCATTTCCAGTCGGTGTATTTGTCCAATTAACAAATTCAGCACCTTGTTTGAACGTTGCGTCACATTCACGAATAAAATCAGTTTCATTCACACCTATTTTACGTAGCGTTGCTCTTAAGTTTGGCCAAGTCCCCTCACCAACACCCAAAATTGGAATGTCAGGTGATTCGACTAATGTAACTTTAACACCGTCCTGCAATTTACTATTTAGGCTTTTAGCTAATATTGCAGCACTTAACCAACCTGCAGTGCCACCACCGATAATAAGGATATGATCATTCTTTGTGGTCATTTTGTTTTCTCATAGTGCGGTGAATCAAACATTAGCTATAGCAAAACGATTCAATTGAGGAAAGAGTTTAATTAATTTAGGAAAAAATAAACTTGAAAGGGAGGGAGAGCTACCCTTCCAAGTTTAACGTTACTACTTATAAACGGTAAGAAACCTTCAAGAAAACGTTACGGCCATTATCTGCCGCTAAACGCATTGCGGTGTAACCTTCACCAAATCGTTGCGTTGTTGTTTCATTGAATAAGTTTGTACCTTCAATGCTTACATCTAGGTTTTCAGTAGCATGCCATGTGGCATTCATATCGAAAATTCCGTAAGAATCCCAATTGGTGCTGCCACCAATACCTGTAGAAGGCGAAATAAAGCTATCACGGTAGGTATATGCAGCGCGTGCTGAGAACATATCATTTTCAAAGTAAGCACTTAGGTTATAACTAAGCTTTGATAACCCAGACAATGGTTTCTCAACGATGGCATCGTTTTCTTCTTGTAAGCCAAAGCCTTCAGTATAAGTTACGTTTGCAGACCAACCAAACTCACCCATCTGTTGTTGATATTGAGCTTCGACACCTTGAAGTTCACCACCAAGGCCCTGACCTGGTTCACTAACAATGTATGTAGTGCCATTCGCTTGTATTCTACTTTCATTGGCACCAGGAACAATAAATGAGCGAATATCTTTATTAAATAAGGTTGCTGATAAAAGCGATTCCTCATTGAAGTACCATTCCACACCAATATCTGCCTGCGTTGCACGGTACGGGTCAAGCTTGATACTACCACGAGTAATATTGATTGATGCCGCGCCTGAATTAGAAGACGGTATATTTGCTGCTGGGTTTAAGAAAGTGTAATTAGGGCGACTTATAACTTTAGCTGCCGACATACGTAAAATGACATTTTCCGATAAATTTAATGCTAAGTTAAAGCTAGGTAACCAATCGCTATAGTCACTTTTTTCTGTTTCAATTTTTGAAGTATCAATGTAACCATAATAATCAGCTGAGGTATCAGTAGCTACATAACGTAAACCTAAGTTACCACGGTAATCATCGCCACTGAAATCACCTTGTACATACATGGCAAAAATATCTTCTTTAATAACACCATAGCTTGATGTATTTAAGCTTTCGCCTGTTTTATGTGCGTTGTAATGAGCACGTAATTTATCACCACTAACTCTTGCAATGTTAGTTGGAGAGCCGGCTAATAAACCAACTCCAGAGTGGTTAAAATGACCATCAGCAAATGTTGCTTTAGTAATACCTGTGGTTAAACTGTCATCAAACGTCCAAGCATTAGAGTAGCTGGTAAATTCATGATCGCGTAATTTAACACCGGTTTTGAAATTCGAAACGGGCCCCCAATCAACTTCAAAATCAAAATCAACCTGAGCAAAAGTTTCTTCATCTTTACGGAAGCCAGCAGTAACAGCACCGTTATTCAAAATATACTCTGAGTGGTCACTAGCATCTGTGCCATTTGGTGACAATAGCATTGCCCCACTACCGGTCATATCAAAATCAATTGAAAGATCACTATTACTTGAAACCCAACCAGCGTTATAGTTTCCGCCATCACCACCTGTTGCTTCAGTAGTACCTATTTTGGCATTAACAGTATAAGCATCAGCGCTATACTCTATTTCATAAGCTAATACTTCTGTGTCCATTTCAGCATTACGGGTATTCTGATCATCAAACGGAGCACCGGCATAATTACCATTTAAAGCAAAGCCATTTGTTGGAGAGAATTCAGTTGCACCAGTAACATTAGCGTTGAAACCATCAGGATCTGTACCTGCAATTATTAAATAGTTTTGGTTGCTGTTTGCTGCATCTAAATCGACATGAAAGTAGTGTAAGTTCATAGACAATGAATCAGATGGCGCATACTGAAGTGTTAAATCAATAGCATCTCGCTCACGAGTTTGTGCAAACTCAGCAATACCAGCGCCGGCCCAACCATCATCCATATAGTTTTCAGCTTTATGGGCACGACCTATAGTTTCTAATGTTGATAAGGCAGCCAAAATACCAAAGTTTTCATCATTGTTTTTCCAGCTATACATACCAGTAAAGCCTTTGCCATTTTCATCAGCAATACTATTATCTTGATATTCTGCAGATAGAAATAAAGTATTTGCATCCAAATCTAGAGGTTTACGAGTACGTACGACAACCGTACCACCTACTCCACCTTCATCAAGAGTTGCTGTTGGTGATTTATAAACATCAACACCAGCAACTAACTCTGGCGGCAATAAATCCATATCAAACGAACGTTTTGCAGCTTGTTGAGAGAACCAACCAGTAGAAGCAACATAATTGCCATTCATACTAACCTGAGTAAGTTCAGAGTTTGTGCCACGTATAGAAACATCACCGCCCTCACCAGCAAAGCTTCTAACAATACTTACACCAGGGATTCTCTGTAGTGATTCTGCAATGTTGCGGTCAGGGAATTTACCAATGTCCTCAGCTGAAATCGAATCTACAACTGCATCAGCAAAGCGTTTTTGATTGAGCGCCTCTTTAAGCGAACCGCGAATACCGGTAACTTGAATTCGTTCTACTTCTTTCTCGGCTTTATCAGCTGTATCTTCTGCAGCCATTGCAAATGGTGAAGCACCACCTGCAAGGATCAAAGCGATACTGCTCGCCAATACGCCTTTTTTAAATGTTTTAGATGACATCGACTTTCCCTTACACACGTTTTATATAGTAGTTATTTTGTATAACCTTGATGAAGACAGCGCTGTCTTTTCTTTATGACAACGCTGTCATTACTTAACTAAAACCTTACACAATAATATTCATCTTGGCTACACCTGATTACAAATTAATCTATTACATTTCATTAAGCAACTGAAAATAAAGAAATTAAAGTTTTTAATAGATGAATAAAACACTATTAGTAAGGCGTGAAATATGCGTTTATTATTCATTTTTATTGAATAAACGTGTTTAACAAGTAATTAAAGTGCATAAAAAAGGAGGCTGATAGCCTCCTTATAAACTTGTTATTTTCACTATATTTTTGCTGATAGGTAATAATTCATCAAGCGTTTTGTTGAACAATCATGATTTGTTGATAACTTTTTACTTTCCAATTCTTGCTGAATGTTGGCTGCTAAGCCCTTGCCAAGTTCAACGCCCCATTGATCAAAAGAACAAACCTGTAAAATGATGCCCTGCACGAATATTTTATGCTCATAAAGTGCAATCAATTGTCCTAAATTATGTGGATCGATACGTTTTAATAAAATTGTATTTGTCGGACGATTACCTTTGTGAACCTTATGAGGCGCTACTTTGTCGATATAGTCTGCTGTTCTACCTTTCGCTTGTAAGTCTTCACGCACTTGTTGTTCATCAACGCCAGTCATTAACGCTTGAGTTTGCGCAAAGAAATTTGCCATTAAGGTTTCATGATGGCCTTTTATTGGTGTAACACTCGCGACTGAGCCAATAAAATCAGCAGGAACAACATTATTACTCTGATGTAAGTATTGATAAAAGGCGTGTTGCCCATTAATACCAAGTTCGCCCCAAATTGATGGCACAGTAGGGTAACTAATTTCACTGCCGTCCCAAGTGACTGACTTACCATTACTTTCCATTTCTGCTTGTTGTAAATAAGCTGCTAGCATATGTAAGGTTTGGTCATAAGGTAAAATTGCTTGCGATTTAGCGCCTAAAAACGTGGTATTCCACACACTGAGCAATGCCATGATCACCGGCATATTTTGTTCAAATGGTGCTTCAATAAAATGCTTGTCCATCGCATTGGCACCGGCTAGCAACTGCTTAAATTTGTCAAAACCTAAGTCGAGTGCAATTGCTAAACCAATGGCTGACCATAATGAAAATCGTCCACCAACCCAATCCCACATGTCAAAAATATTCTCTTGCTTGATACCAAACGACATCGCATTCACGGTATTGGCGGTCACGGCAACAAAGTGTTTAGCAACTGATTTTTCATCAAACGAAGCAGCAGTTAGCCAGTTAATCGCTGTTTTTGCATTAGTCATGGTTTCGGTAGTGGTAAAGGTTTTACTAGAAACAATAAACAATACTTTTTCAGGCTCGAGTGGTCGTAAAATTTCTGCTATCTGCGCGCCATCTACATTTGAAACATAATGAACATTAACGCAATTATCACTGTAGTTTTTTAGCGCTTCAGTCACCATTTGAGGGCCTAAGTTCGAGCCTCCAACACCGATGTTAACAATATCAGTAATACGTTTACCGGAATAACCAAGCCAGTGCCCTTGTCTTACTTGTTCAACAAAGCTCGCCATTTTTTCTAATTGTTCGTTTACTTGTTGGTTTATATTTTTACCATCAAGTGCGAGGTCTTCATCAACAGAGCCTCGTAATGCGGTATGTAAAACGGCTCTATCTTCTGTTTTATTGATTTTTTCACCGCTTAACATTTTATTGCGCCATGCTACCAGTTCGCATTCATTAGCCAATTCAATAAGGCTTTGCTTAGTTTCACTATCAATTAAGTTTTTTGAATAATCGAGCAGCATATTTGGCAATTCAATCGAAAATTTGTCAAAGCGATTTTCATCGGCCGCAAATAAATCATTCATGTGCTGTAACTTCATATCATCAGCATGTTTAGCTAGTTTTTTCCAGCTAGGTAGTAATTGACGACTCGACATTTTTATCCCCTAAATGAACAAATATTGAATTATTTATCGCACTGTATTAACAAATGACAGCGCTGTCAATTGTTAATTATTTACTACCTTCTAGTCAAATATGATCATCATAGTGACAAAAAACTGATAATTAAGGTTGCTGACAGCCAAGAGAAACAATACTCTTAGGCTCAAAATGATTTTCTACCAAGAATGACTTAAGGCTTTAACTGCAAATGAAAGCAACGATTAATGATGTCGCTAAACTAGCGGGAGTTTCAATAAAAACAGTTTCTCGTGTAATGAACAATGAGCCTTCCGTGCGCCAGCCTACTCGCGAAAAAGTAATGGCGGTAGTAGAAGAGTTAAATTACCAACCTAACTTAGCAGCACGAAATCTCGCGGGTACAAAATCATTTAGTATTGCTTTTATCTACGATAATCCAAATGCCTACTATGTTATTGATATGCAAAATGGAATTTTAGCCGCTTGTAAAAAACAAGGCTTTGAATTGCTGATTCACCCTTGTGATGCAAAAGCAGATAATTTGCTTGCTGAAATAACCAAAATGGTTAAGCACTCTCGCATTGCAGGCTTGGTATTAACACCGCCATTTTCTGAGCAGCCAGCGTTTGTTCAACAAATGAAAGACCTTGATATTGAAGTGGTTAGAATTGTTTCTGGCGATATTGCTCCTGACGACATTGCTCCATGTATTATGGTTAATGACCATGCGGCGGCACAAAGTATCACCCAGCATTTAGTCGACTTAGGGCATAAAAAAATTGGTTTTATCGCCGGTGAAGCCGAACATAGGTCAACCGTTGAACGTCTTAGAGGTTATAAACAGGCGTTAGTAGACAATGCTATTACATTAGATGAATCACTGATCATCAATGGCGAGTATTCATTTGAATCAGGTGTAAAAGGTGCAAAAGAATTACTTAACGGCGAAGAAAAGCCAACCGCTATATTTTCCTGTAATGATGAAATTGCCGCAGGAGCGCTATTCGCTTCACGTTTAATGGGGATTTCAATTCCAGAACAATTATCTATAACTGGCTTCGAGAACAGTCCATTTTCTCGTCAAACATGGCCAACGTTAACAACAGCAGATCAACCGAATCAACAAATTGCCGAAGATGCTGCTAATTTACTCATTGCTTGTTCTCGAAAGCAGAAAAACAATCCTGAAACTCAGCAGTACACACCTCAATTGGTAGTTCGAGACTCAACAGGAAAAGCGAGCTAATTTTCGAATCAAATGGAGAAGAATAGCAAGTTAGTAACGTGAAACTATAATGAGTATCCCTTAATAAACATGGCGATACTCGACTTTAAGTAACTGTCGACTTCCGCTTCCGAAATTTGTTTTTTGGTATTAAATTCTACTCGCATCCAGCATTCACCTTTTGTTAGGTTTAAAAACTGTAATGCAGCAAATTTTGGCTCGGGAATATTTAACTGTTGCTTATTGTGAAATTCAGCCATTAATTTCGCCACTTCATCAGTAATTCTTTCAGGCCCTTCTTGATAAAATAATTCTGATAGTTGTGGGTGTGACTTTGATTCATAAGCACAAATTTTATGAATCGCTAATGCTTCTTTAGACGTTAACATAGCCAAAAACCGTTTCGCTAATATCAGTAGTATTTCTGCTGGCTCACTGGTGCTAGTAACCGAAAATTCAGACATGTGATATGAATCGCACTTTTGCTTTATCGAGGCAGCAAACAGCTCATCTTTGTTACCAAAATGGCTATAAACAGTTTGTTTTGAAACATTGGCATTTTTAGCAATTAAATCCATGCTGGTTGCGCTATACCCTTGCTCAGTAAAAAGCATGGTTGCTGCATCAAGTATTTGTTTTCTTTTACTTTCACTTTTACTTCTAACATTTACCATACAACCAATCACCACTATCAATTAAAACGACTAACGAAAATACTATATGCCATAAAGCGAAGGGCCGTTATCAATCACCTCACGCTATATTTGTGCAGCATAATACAAATTTATCTAGCCTTACCGCAACTTATTCAACTTAGTTCTTATGCATGCTAATTTTTCACTAAAAAAGATAAGTAACCATAAGGAAAAATAAGCACATAAAAATTTACAATTGGACTATAACATACACTAAATTAAACTGGACAGTCTAGTTTGATTAAACTAGACTCACTAGTCTAGTTAATAGTTTTTATTTTAAGGTCACCCCCGTGTTTAAACTTCAACGCGCCAACGTTATAACGTCAATTATCAGTTTCGTTTTTACCGCAACCTTGCTAAGTGCTTGTTCAAAACCTACCGATGTTGCTGATGAAAATAGCATCTATCACCAAAGTGCTGATATTCAAGCAATATCACCAAGCGAATTTTATGAAGTATCACGTGAATATATTGGCAAAGTTGTTAGTAAACAATTAGCTTCACTTAGTTTTGAATATACAGGTAAAGTCGAAAACGTATATGTTGATAGCGGTGACTTGGTAACCAAAGGGCAATTATTAGCTGAATTTAACACTGAGTTGTTAGCAATAAAATTGCAGGAAATTGATGCCAGCATTCGTCAACTCTACGCGCAAGCTGAGCTCAACCGCTTAAATTTAGAACGTATAAATGAATTGAACACCAAGGGTTATAGCTCTAAGCAAACATTAGATGAACTGGAAACCGAAAAGAAAGTCATTAAAGCTGACTTATCTCGTCAGCAAGCCAATAAATCAACAATTAATTACCAAATATCAAAAGCGCAATTGCATGCGCCATTCGCTGGCGTAGTCAGTTCTCGATCAGTTGCAGAAGGAGAAGTTTTCAGTTCAAACCAAACAGCTTTCGAATTAATCAAACAAGCTCAACATGAAGTTTCTGTCGGCGTGCCTGTTAAAGTAGCGCGTGAATTAAGCACTGGTCAATTACTGCAAGTTGAACTTGGACAACAAGACATTTCAGCAAAAATTTTGGTTATCGGTAAACAGGTTAACCAAGTAAGCCGAACGGTTGAATTACGTTTAGCCGTCACGAATCAAGCAACATTTTACAACGGCCAATTAGCGAAAATTAAGATTAAACAACGAGTTAATCAAGCAGGTTTTTGGCTACCATTGGCGGCACTAACCGACGGTATTCGTGGTCAATGGAATATATTTCAAGTTGATGATGCTAAAAACAAGTTATTTACCATTACGGCAACAACCGTTGAGGTGAAGTATTCAACATTAGACGCAGTTTATATTGCTGGTTTACCACTAAAAAAACACCATATTATTGTTGCTGGCGTGCATCGATATGTACCAGGGCAAATAGTTAAAAAAGCAGCCATAAGTAACAGCCAAACAGTTAAAGTGGGCAGCTCGTTATGATTCGCTCTTTTGTCAAAAATGGCCGTTTAATGTCATTAGTGATTGTGCTACTAATCGTTGCAGGTTTAGGGGCATTAACCAACTTACCTCGTACTGAAGATCCTAGAATTACTAACCGCATAGCTAGTGTGATCACCCAATTCCCAGGTGCTAGTGCTGAACGTGTAGAAGTATTGATCAGTGAAAAAATAGAACAAAAGTTACGTAAACTACCGGAAATTAGCCTACTAACGTCAAATTCACGACCTGGAATATCGATTGTAAAAATACAATTGCAAGATGAAATTACCAACACCAAACCAATATGGTCACGGGTTCGAGATTTGCTTAATGATCTAAACCCTAGTTTCCCAACAGGTACATTAACACCCGTATTAGAAGATGACCGTGGCTATGCATACACGCAAATAATTTCACTCAATTGGCAAGGTGATGGCACCGAAAATGTCGCCATGCTCGGCCGTTATGCTAATGAATTGCAAAATCAACTTAAACTTGTTCACGGCACTGATATTGTTAATGTTTTTGGCCGAGGCGCAGAAGAAGTACTGGTTGAAATTGACCCGTTAATTGCCAGCCAATTAAACCTGTCAGCACAAGCCATTTCACAATCCATTGGCAGTGCCGATGCGAAAGTGTCTGCTGGGCAGCTCACCAATCAATTTAACCAAATGCAAATTGAGTTAACCGGTGCCTTAAACAACACCGAACGTATTAGTAATATTTCAATAAAATCGGACGACAGTGGTAATTTACTGCGCTTAGGTGATATCGCCAATATTCGCAAAACAGTTAATTACCCGCCAACTGAAGTTGCTATGGTGCACAACAAACAAGCGGTAGTTGTTGCAACACGCATGTTACCTAATTTGCGCATTGACCAGTGGAGCTCGTCGGTTGAAAAACAGCTAACGGCATTTTCAAAAACTTTGCCGAGTAATATTTCTTTAGAAGTAATTTTCGATCAAAGTAGTTATACCGAAACGCGATTAAGTGATTTAGTCAGCAATATTGCCGTTGGTTTTGCCATTATCGCTGTCGTGCTACTGATCACGTTAGGTTGGCAAGCGGCAGTCATTGTTGCGCTGTCTTTACCGCTAACTGTGTTATTCACGCTTTCAGTTATGAACTTTTATGGCTTACCTATTCACCAAATGTCAGTTACAGGTTTAGTGGTGGCGTTAGGTATTATGGTTGATAACGCTATTGTCATGGCTGATACCATAAAAACTAATCGAGAAAATGGTCAGCGCCGACTTGATGCCGTTTCAAATGCAGTTAATCACCTGTGGTTACCGTTATTGGGCTCTACACTAACAACCGTATTAGCCTTTATGCCTATCGTGCTAATGCCAGGGCCTGCTGGCGAATTTGTTGGCGGCATTGCGTTAAGTGTAATTTTCTCTTTAGTTGGCTCTTACATTATTTCTCATACTATTGTTGCCGGTTTAGCCGGACGATTTATTAGCAGAAATAGCAGCAGTAGCAATCACTGGTATCAGCGTGGTATCACGATCAAAGCACTTAATCAGTGGTTCGTTAAGGTATTAAGTTGGTCATTAAACAATAGAAAAACCGTTATCGCTTTAGTTTTTTGTTTACCACTATTTGGCTTCATTGGCGCAAAACAATTATCTGAACAGTTTTTCCCGGCTTCAGATCGCGATATGTTTCAAATTGAATTATTCCTACCTGCACAAAGCAGTATTGTGAATACAGAACGCGCAAGTGCTCAACTGACAAGTTACTTAGAGCAACTTGAAGGCATTAAATCAGTACATTGGTTTATTGGTAAGAATGCACCTTCATTTTACTACAATCTGATCCCATCAAAAGATGGCGCTCAGTATTATGGCCAAGCGATGGTGACGGCAAACAGCTTTCAAGATGCTAATCGGCTGATCCCCGAAATTCAGCGAACACTTGATGATATGATGCCTGCCGCGCAAATTTTGGTGAGAAAATTAGAGCAAGGCCCTCCATTTAATGCCCCTGTTGAGTTACGTATTTATGGGCCAAACTTAGATCGCTTAAAAACCATTGGTGATGATATTCGTGGCTTTATGTCACAAACAAAAGATATCACTCATAGCCGTTCAACGTTGCAACCAGGCACACCAAAAGTGTGGGTAAATATAAACGAAGCTGAAGCAAACTTAGCAGGCTTATCTTTGGTACAAGTAGCTGAGCAACTTAATACCACGTTATCGGGTACCCGAGATGGCTCTATTATCGAGTCAACTGAATCTATACCAGTTAGAGTGCGTATAGGTAACGATAAACGCGACGATTTAGCGGCATTAGAAAACATTAATATTACCAACCCAAATGCAACTCAGGCAATTCCACTTACTGCTATTGCAGATTTAGAAATAAGAGCAAGCCGCGGCGCAATTCCACATCGTAATGGTGTGCGCGTTAATGTTATCGAAGCTTATATTCGAGCAGGCGTGCTGCCTTCAGTAATACTTAGTCGTGTGAAAGAAAAAATGACTGAGGCTAACTATCAACTCCCTGCCGGTTACCAACTCGAATTGGGCGGTGAGTCGGCTGAGCGAAATAAAGCAGTAGGGAAATTACTGGCGAGTGTCGGGCTCATAATGACCTTGTTATTAACGGTTGTGGTTTTATCGTTTAATTCATTTAGATTAAGCGCCATTATATTTTTATCAGCCTTTCAATCTATTGGCTTAGGGTTGTTGAGTGTTTACATTTTTGACTATCCATTTGGCTTTACTGTAATTATTGGTTTGCTTGGCTTAATGGGACTCGCGATAAATGCCGCTATTGTTATTATTGCTGAGCTTAAAATGGATGAAAAAGCGGTTCAAGGAGATAACGCAGCAATCATTCGCTGTGTGCAAAGCTGTGCCCGACATATCAGTTCAACAACAATTACTACTGTAGGCGGTTTTTTACCATTGATATTAGCTGGTGGAGGCTTTTGGCCGCCATTTGCTGTAGCGGTTGCTGGCGGTACTGTATTAACAACAATATTGTCGTTTATCTTTGTTCCGGCAGCATTCTCATTATTTAGCCAACGTAATGCTTTTGACTTAACGAAGCAGACACCGATAGCGTTGTCGAATGCTTAACCAAGAATTATCTAAACGTTTAAGGGCATCGTCATTCTTTTCCGTCCATAGAGCCATGACATTGCCTGTATGGATGCAGGTACTTAGTTTTTGTCTGGAGCAAAAAAACTGACCGTTCATCGACATGCATGGATGCACTAATACCTTGAAAGACAGGATGTCTGAGAAAGGCCTGAACATAAAAAAACGCAAAGTGTTGCCACTTTGCGTTTTTTTATGCGTCCGGATTATAACCGTTCTTAATTTTTTCTATTCGCTCTTGATGCCGATGATGGGCTTTTAACGCTGCAATAGAAAAAGCACCGACAATCGCTACAATGGGGATTAATAGCGATAATGTTTCGGGCCGTAATAAAGTTTCTAACCATTCCATCGGATAACCTACTTGTGTTTATATTAGTTAATTATTTATTCTTCGAAGTATGTACCCCAACCATCATAATCAACTTTACATTGTTTTGCTAATTCAAACATTTTTTTTGTTTCGTCGAAAATTATGTCAAATTCCAACGCCTGCTCAGTAATAATGTCAAAAGCAAAAACCTTTTCGCCGGTTTCTAATTCAGCTTCTTCTGGCTCTTCTATTTCAAAGCCCATTTTAAAAGCAGAAATAGCGGCTTTTTCTAGTACGTCAAAATCAACACTAGAAAAGTGATGCTCAATCGTATGATGAACTTCTTCATTAGTACCATCTTCAATTAATGCTTCAATTAATTGTTCGGTATGTTCTTGCCACTGCTGTAATTCTTCATCAATCATTATTTTGTCTCACTCGGTTGTGCTTCATCTGTCTTTTTAGCTTTTGATAAGGCAATTTCACGCCCTGTCTCTTTGTTCAGTGCTTCTAGCTTAACTAACATGCTGGCATGTGTTTGATTTGTGATGTTTCTAATTTTATCACGCTCATCAACTGAAATATTAATCGGGTCTAAAAACTCAATAATCATTTTTCCGTTATTCCAACGATTTAAATCGATGGTTTTATGTGTATTACTTGCACAAATTGGCACAATAGGAACTTCTGCTTTTACCGCCGTACGAAAAGCACCGGTTTTAAATGGTAATAAGCCACGGCCATAGCTACGTGTTCCCTCAGGAAATAACCAAACTGAAAGTTTTTTCTCGCGAATTTTTCTTGCAGTCATATCAATGGTATTCATCGCTTTGTTTTTATTTTTGCGATCAATAAGAATATTACCTGTTAACCAATACATTTGGCCGAAAAATGGGATCCACTTTAAGCTCTTTTTACCCACACTGACGGTGCCAGGTTGCACGGCACCACTAACGGTAAAAATGTCATAACTATTTTGATGGTTGCAAATATAGACAACTGGACCAATATATTTCGCCGAATCTGGAATTCTAACCTCAACCTCTAAGCCTAAAAGTTTAGACACTTTGCCTAGATATTTAGCCGTGTGATGGACATTATCGCGATGAAAAGGTCGGATCAAAGAATATAGACAAGAAAAAATAGAGATTAACACTAATGCAATAGTCATCAAAATGATGCGAATAACAGCTAACAAAAGACATTCCTAGAAAATTTATGAGGCGTGATTATACCTTTAATTTAACAAATAGCTAAATCTACTATTTAGCTATTTGTAACCTAAGAACTTCAAGCATAATAAAAGGCTAAAACAGCAAAACACAATGCGATAAAAGTCTATCACTAACAATCGTTTAGCAACAATGCTATAGAATAGAAACGCCCGCAGCTTCGATTACAGAGGTTGCGTTAGCTCGTTCGATAATTTTAACTAAAGCGGTTTGAATAACTTCACTTTCTCTTGCATCAGTTTCACTAGAAAATCGTTCTTCCATCATTTCCGCACCTTCTTCTAAAGTAAATTGAACAGCTACTTCAGTCGCACAGTCAGCACTTTTACCAAAATACACAATAGCAATTTGAGGATAGCCCTTGAAGCCAGCCTTAACTAATTTCGCTATTCGTTTTTTAGCTTTATCGATATGCATAGTAAACCCTTGTTAATATTGAACTGAGAAAATACAACGCCGAAACTTTTGATAGGCGTTTATTTGAATAATTAGTTTTTGTTATTTAAGTTATCTTGAGCGTTTAACGAACATTTAGTTTAAAAAGAGTATACCGCCCCCAATAGTGCAACATTGGCTTTATCATCCGTGCTGATAACACTATCGGAAACTTCATCACCTAGCGCTGTCACTGTTACTGCGCCAATAGCGGTCCAATTTTTTGACAGCTTATAAGTACCAATAACACCCAGTGTGGTGTTTAGCGTAGCTTCGTCAATACCATAGTAATAGCCAACCATATCTTCATCTAAGCGCTCAACACGAGCGTTCAAAGTTAAGGTTTTTTCTTTATCGGCAAATACTGTATAACTTGCGCTCGTATAAAATTTTGCCCCTTCAGAGTTATTTGAAACGTCAGTGACATAACCCGCTTCTATATTAAGCTTTTGATAACGATAAGCGACGTTTAACCCAGCCATAAAGGATGCATCTCGGTCACCCCAACTTTGTGCGAGTTCGTTATTTTTAATATCTTCTTTGTCGTAACCACTGTGACTAGTCACTACACCGCCAAAACGAAAGCCATTATCATTTTTATATAACCATGCCCCTAAACGATTAAACTTAAAATAGAATCTGTCGTTGTAATGAACATTAATGATTGGCAAAACAGAGATTTTACTTTCATCACTACCGACAAACTCAGGAAGACTAGCAGCCGCTAAGCCTACCTGACCATGCAAACCTTTTTTAGCTTTAACTTCATTATCAGGTAAGCGATTAACATCGTTGATACTGGCAGCTAGCGAAGAGCCCGAAAGTAGTGCTAATGCGAGTAGAGAAATTTTCATTTTAAACATCTTCCTAAAATTTATGTTTTGAAGCTAGGTTGCTACTGAGTTCATTATACGCAGTTTTATGACGTTAAGATTAACGTGCTATCTGAATTTCTCGATACTTCATATAAAGTAAGCGTAAGTTTTCATATTCAAATGCAGAGCCTGACGAATAATACCTAAATGGCAATGAGGCTCTAGCGTCAATACTTTGCAGTAATGATAAAAACAATTCTTCATCTGCTTTCATGCCCAGCTCATCAATGGCTTGTTGGTAGGCTAAGCTATCAAACACCAAGCCAGTTGCATCGCGTAACGATGATGGTCCGAGTAAAGGTAAAACTAAATATGGACCTGAGTTTACGCCCCAATAACCTAATGTTTGACCAAAGTCTTCATTTTGTTCAACTAAACCAATCGGTGTTGCAACATCAAAAACACCGGCTAAACCAATAGTTGAATTTAATGCAAAACGCCCTAAAGTTTCACCAGCAACAGAAATTTTCAACTGTAACAGCGAGTTGATAAAAGTTGGTATTTCACCTAGGTTGTTAAAAAAGTTGTTTATACCTGTTTCAACAAAATCGGGGGTCACTTTTTTATAACCTGAAACTACTGGTAACAGCACGTATTGATCTGCTTTGGCGTTAAAGTAATACATACGACGATTAAAACCTTCCCAAGGATCAGCATAGGCGCTCATCAGCCCTAGTTCATTATCACTTGGCAGCTCAACCTTTGGTGTTACGGCATCTTGCTCTAGTTCAGGCACTGCAGAACAGGCCATTAAGCCACAAGATAATAGAATACACATCGCTTTAGCATATTGGTTAATTAACGCTGGCATTATTTTACTCCCTGACTAAATGTTGCATTTAGATGCTCAACAAAGCTGACTCTGTCCATATTGCCGCAATGGCCTCCTCGAGGAAATATTTTTGCCCGCTCGGTAAATACGCTTTGTAAATATTCAACTTCACCTGGCGCAAGAATAATATCGTCATTGTTGGTGACTAAGTGTATTTTTTCAGAGTTTTTCAAGTAATCTTCAATGGCATGTAAGCTATAACGGTGAATTAACTCATCTTTAGTTATATTGGCATTTTCCAATTGCGCTCGCGGCAACATAGCGCCTTCAAAATAGTTAACAAAAGTAATGTCACTAACTCGCTGCATTGAGTGAGTTAAACTTTCAAATTTATCAATATCATGATTTTTATAGGTTACAGCACCGCTATTAAAGCTGGTATCTAAGGCAAATATCATATCTGATGATGACATTCTAAATGACGCTCCAATTAGCAATTTCAATTCCGCCTCAGTTAAGTTGGCATTTTTGAACAAACTAAAAATTGAGTCTTGATCAAAGTTTGAAGATTCTTGTGCAGAATAGCCATCAGAAAAACGCTTAAATATTTCGTCGAACATCGCAATGGCTGCATGTCGGTTACTACGTAAATCAAAGTATTGATCTAAAATGCTAACAGAATGATACAGGCTTACAGGCGGATTGATTAATAACACCTTTTCAAAGTTAAATACTTTTCTTTCTTCGTCGAGCAGTGAAACAAACGCAGAATGTGCTCCACCTAAACTATAGCCAGTGATAGCAAATGACGATGCTTCAACTTCGTCTTCGTCTTGTACTTGTTGCCACACTAATTCCATTACATCGTAGAGCTCTTTAGCATCATGCGCTAAGTTGCCAGGCATGTACTTGGTATTGTTAGAGTTAACAATAAAGTTGGCAAAGGTAGGTGATGACAAGGAAATCACGTGATAACCCTGCTGATAAAAATTCTTTTGTAAATTTATCATTTTAGCACTGTCGTAACCGGCACCTGTCCCGGCAATAACAAAAATAACCGGTGCAATTGAGTCTTGCTTTAGCAATGAAAAATTCATTTTTTTGTTAAACCAGAATACCTCAGGTATTTTTTCTAAGGGCTTAATAGTAATATTTTTATTAATGACTGGTACCGACGCTAATAAATCAGCTCTTGGCTCTTGGCAATAACCAGTGACAGTGGCTTGATAACGAGAATACTCTAGGTCACAAACAGCTTTAACCGCAACCTCTTCCGTTTGCGGCGTACTACTACACGCAGTGATTAAAACAATCAGTAAACAAGCTACGAAGCGCACTATCTTTCTCCCTAATAATAATTATTATTCTAATTTTTGATAAGTTAAAACCAAATCAGCATTACAAGAGCCATTTGTTTAACTACTACAGGCTATGAAATTAAAAGGTTTTTAATAACTTTTAGACGAATATTATTCTAGCGTTAACCTAAATAAAAGTATCTAAATTAACGTTAAAACTGAAAAAATATTATTTTTTCTCGCAACACACTTTTCCTTGTCTATAGTTAAATAATCGCTCGAAAATAATAACAAGCGAATCCAACTCTATTTTTACTCTGTTTTCAAATTTGTCTAACGGCAAGTTTAGTGCGTAAAGGGAATAATATGAAACAGGCTTCAACCATTAATATACATATCATTGTACTTTTTTCACTGCTCCAAATTAGTGGAATAAGTTACGCCCACGAACAGCCCATAACAAACAACAACTTTCCCGCTTCGACTAACATAGCAAATGATGAAGCCAAGTTATTAAATAACGCTGAAACCTCCTTAAACCTTTTTAAAGAATGGGGAAACTTGGTAACTGACCGCACACAATTACCTAACAAAGAAACGGTTAATAATCAGCAAAGTGAAAACCCACTTGCCAATGAAATAGCTACTAATGATTCATTTACTGCAGAATTGTTTACCATTGATAAAGTTAAAAATTTACAGCAACAAATTGATCTTAGATTTCAAACTGGGCTATATAGTTTAAAAAATAACTATGTGTTATCGAGTCATTATCCTACGTTAATTTCAAATCAATTTTTGGTACCTAATTTAGCCCAGAATGATTTATATCAGTTTGGTCGGTTCCGCACTGAAACGGGCTATAGCGATACCAATAATACCAATGAGCAAAGCTTCAAAGCCTTTTTACACAGCGCCTATAGTTTGATAAACCGCGGACGTTTTGATTTGTCGGTCACGGCTAGTATAGAAAGCATTGATTCAATGCCAAGTATTATGAATTTAGAAAGGCAAGCACAGACACCAAGTTTTATTGGTAACAATGAACAATCAACCAGTGCAACCGTCGGTGTTATCGGCAGCTTTGATTTATCTGATCGCTGGAGCTTAATTGGTGCAGTAACTTCAAGTCATTTAACAAGCGATAACAGCAACACCTTAACCCTTGATGAAAGCACTCAAAAAATGGCGCTTATTGGTACCACCTATTCATTTTAGAATTGTTAAATAGGTGATAATATATGCAAAAAAGGCCAATAATATTGGCCTTTTTAGTTTTCAAATTCATCCGCTTTTTTGGCAGTTAACCCGCCGTTTCATTTAATATGTAACCTTTACCCCAAACGGTTTCAATACGGGCACACTTCATCCCTTCATTGATTAACTTATCACGTAACTTTGAAATACGAACATCAACGGTACGTTCTACACCATTATATTCACGGTTTAACAAAACATTATAAATGGCGTCACGCGTCATCACTCGACCAACATTCCGCAATAACAAAGCAAGTAGCTGAAATTCAAATGAGCTTAAACGAATTAGCCGACCATCAATTTCACATTTATTAGCTTGCGGATACAAGGCTATATTGCCAACTCTAAAAGCGTGTAACGGACGTTCTTCCTTGGCAGGTTTACGGCGTAACATAGCATCAAGTCTGACTTTTAATACATTTGGTGAAACTGGCTTAGTAATAAAGTCATCGGCACCTAATTTAAAGGCGCTTATTTGTTCTTCATCGGTTTCACGTGCCGTTAAGACAATAATAGGTTCGTCGTAAATTTCACGTATTTCATGGCAAACGTGAAAACCATCTAGTTTGGGTAGACCAATATCGAGAATAACTAAATCAGGCTTATATTGGCTAATCGCTTCGCGCGCTAAATCTCCGCGAAAGACTTGATGCACAATAAAATTGGATTTTTCTAAAAACGATTTAATTAAATTCGATACCATGCGATCGTCTTCAATGAGTAGTATTTTTTTCATACTACTTTCAACTGGCATTTCTTTTTTTAAACCAAACATAAATTATTCCACAAAAAATTGGCAAGTCCGATTTGCAAAGTATAAATGTCTTAAAGCAACAAAAAGGTATGATTATGTTGCTAGCCCAGTAACATTATGTAACCGCCATACAAAGACAGGTTAGTAGGATTGTTGAACGCTATTTCCACAGATGATTTATTTTACTGTGCGGATAAGTTTCGAGATGAATTTATCAAAGTAGGAACTTGCGGAATTTTACCTTGTAATCAGTCTATTCACCTTAATTTTTGCAAAAAAAAGCCAATTCATTTTATTGAATTGGCTTGTTCGGTGAAAAAGCAAACAATATGCTTAAAATAAGTTCTCTGGCATATCGAACATTGTTTCGCTACCCGCTTTTGCAGAAGCGATTAATGAGCCACAGCGTGGTAATAGTCGAGCATAAAAGTAACGTGCTGTATGAATTTTACTTAGGTGGAACTCACTACTTTCATCGGCAGCAAACGAAACTTCTGCCATTTTTGCCCATACAAATGCCATCGCTGTGTAACCAAATACATGCAAATAGTCGTTAGCAGCGCAACCTAATTCTTCAGGATTATTTTTAGCCGAGCTTAAAATATCATCGGTTAATTGCACTAAGTCTTGCGTTGCACTTGCTAAAGGCTGAATAAACTCTTGCATCTGTGCTGAGCTAGTATCTGCAATGTAACTTTGTACTTCTTCAGCAAATATTTTTATCAGTTCGCCCTTACTGCCTGCAACTTTTCGTGCCATTAAGTCCATGGCTTGCACACCGTTGGTACCTTCATAAATTTGAGATATACGAGTATCACGAACTAATTGCTCTTGTCCCCATTCACGTACATAACCGTGACCACCGAAAATTTGCTGTCCAGCAACTGTACTTTCAAAGCCTAAGTCGGTAAAAAATGCTTTCGCTATTGGTGTCATCAGAGCAACTAAATGATCCGCTTTTTGTTTTGCTTCACCGCTACCGTATGTCGCAATATCTAACTGCATTGCGATATAAGTTGAAAGAGCACGTGAACCTTCATTCATCGCTTTCATGTTCAATAACATACGACGAACATCGCCATGTACCATCAGTGAATCAGCCTGTGCGTCTGGTGATTTAACGCCAGTTAATGAGCGACCTTGAATTCTATCTTTAGCGTATTCCAAAGCATTTTGGTATGAGCGTACCGCAGCACCAAGCCCTTGAATACCAACACCAATACGTTCAAAGTTCATCATGGTAAACATACAGGCTAGGCCTTTATTGAGTTCACCAACTAAATAGCCTTTAGCGCCATCGAAATTCATCACACAGGTTGCCGAGGCATGAATACCCATTTTATGTTCAATTGAACCACAGGTGACATTGTTGAACTCACCTAAAGTTTCATCGTCATTAACCAAGAATTTTGGCACTAAGAATAATGAAATTCCTCGGGGACCTGCCGGAGCATCAGGTAGCTTAGCCAATACTAAATGTACGATATTGTCAGTTAAGTCATGTTCGCCAGCAGTAATAAATATTTTAGTACCAGAAACTAAATAACTGTCATCGTCTTGAGGAATTGCTTTAGTTCTGATCATACCAAGATCGGTGCCCGCATGTGATTCTGTTAAGCACATGGTCGCACTCCATTCACCAGCATACATACGAGTTAAGTAACGACTTTTCAGCGCTTCGCTACCATGTTTTGCTAATGACAATCCCGCACCAGCAGTCAGACCAGGATATAAAGAAAAAGAAATGTCCGCTGAACATAGCATTTCTTCATGAAATGCCGTCAACATTTTCGGCATACCCATGCCACCAAACTCAGGATCACCACCTAATGAAGTCCAGCCACCTTGAACATACGTATCAAAGGCTTTTTTATAACCCGGTACTGTTGTGACTTTGCCATCTTTAAAGCTAACGCCTACTTCATCACCATTACGCGATAATGGAGCAATTTCTTGCTCCGTTATTTTTGCGCATTCTTGCAAAATAGCTTCGGCGGTTTCTTTGTCAACACGTTCTGCCAAGGTAGGTAATAACTGCCAAAGCTGGTCAGCTTTAAATACGTCATATAATAAAAAACTCATATCTTTTAAAGGCACTTGATAGTCAGCCATCACTTTCTCCGAACACACGATTGAAACAATTATTTAAAACAGTCGTTTGAATATATATTAAACACAGTAAATGTAAAGTGATAACTAGAAATTAGCTTGCGGATAAAATTTAACGTAAGCTTAAGCGGTGAGTACTTTGTCATAAGGTTTATTTTGAAGCTTATTATTGCCTCTGCTGTTTTAATGTTATCTTTTCATGGCTCCCTTTCCGCCAAACAGCTTAGCTTTTCTAAAAAAACTGTCGGTAATAGCGTTCAGTTTGACTATCAATGGCAAGATCAAAACCAAGAAAACCAATCATTAAGTTTCTCTATTGATAAAGCTGTCTTGTTTGATCGCTTCAGGAACTTTAAAGCTTATAGAGCTGAGCATGCTAAAAGGTCAGTGAATCAAGGTATAAAGAGAGCACTGAGTAAGCAAAACAACGGTGTTCATGTTTCTTTTTTAGGTGCTGGCAATGAAATGCATATCGAGCTTAAAAGTCAAAATCAAAAAGCATTTGCTCAAACATTTAAAGATATAGAAAAACTTGAAGAGGAATTAATGCAGGAATATTTAGATGATAATTTTTATCAGCAATTTATTTCTTATGATAATAGTATCGCAATCAAACCAGATCATGCTCGCTTTGCTGAAGAATCAGTCGTTGATTTTAAACCATTAAAAACCCTAATTCTCGATAAGGTATCAATACAAAATGTTCGTGAGGTCAGCAATTACGTGCTCGGCTTTGTGCAAAGTATCCCTTATTCAACTTTAGAACCTAGAGTTGACTCTACCGGTGCAGGCTTTAATCCACCACTAAGAATACTGTGGGAAAATCAGGGTGATTGCGATAGCAAAGTAACTTTAACTGCCGCTATTTTTAGGTCGTTAATGCCACGCATTAAAATGATGTTGGTTTTTATTGATAATCACGCGTTACTGGCAATTAATATTCCTGCAGAAGGTGATGAATTAACCATTAATGTAGATGGTGCTAATTACGTGTTACTTGAGCCTACAGGCCCTGCGATGATGAAAGTTGGCGAAACATCTCCCGATTCAGAATTTTCTATTCGTAATGGTCGTTATTACGCGGAACCTTTTTTTGCTCACGCCAAAGAATAAAATGCTCTCTGAGCTCATTTCATTGTAATAAAAGTAATTTAAATTTTTGCCTACTTGATTGATAAAATATTATCTTTCAACGCTTTTAAGGTGATAGGCTTAGCGAGATGTAAATTCATTCCCGCCGCTAAACACTGCTGTTTATCTTCTTCACGTGCATGGGCTGTCATCGCGAAAATTGGCAGGTTTTTATATTGCTTTTGAGCTCGAATATGCTGAGTTGCCGTTAAACCGTCCATCACTGGCATTTGAATATCCATCAACACTAGGTCGATACTCTCCAATGGCAAAAGATCTAACGCTTCTTGACCATTTTGCGCAACAACAACTTTAGCTTTCATCGACTCTAACAATTTTATTGCCACCAGCTGATTTACAACATTGTCTTCTACCAATAAAATTCGCATACCTGATAAGTTGTCTTCAGTTGGAGGAGCCATTGGAACCGTTTCTTCAGGCTTGCTGTTTAGCTGTAAACGCGTCACTTCTGCCGCCAATTTAACAATGGCTTGGCGATATAATGGCAACTCCAATAATATATAATCAATTTTATGAGCAAAAAACTGTTCAAGTAGCTGTTTGGAAATCACATTAGAAATTGGCTGGCATAAAGCGACTATCTCTACCTTACTAGCGATTAAAGCAACGTCTGCCTCACTAAATTCTTGCTGAGTTTGTAAGTTACTAAGCAGTAGAATGCTTTTATTTTTAACGTTTGCTTTATTCAATTCGTTTATGCTGGCAATTGAAAAAACACTTTGCTCAATATCTTTAAGATTTTGCTGTAAACTTTCGGGGAGTTCAACAGCCAAGTTGATCAAAGAGTAATCAGCTAAAGCCGTTTTAATTTCAGTTAAACCCTTAGGAAATTTACCGTTTAGTTCAGCTTGCTTCAATGGTAATGCTACGGTGAATTCTGCGCCATGACCCAATTCACTTTTAATGGTAATTTCACCATTGAGCAATTGTGTAATATTCTGGCAAATAGATAACCCTAAGCCAGTACCACCATACATCCTCGTCATTGAATCATCTGCCTGCTTAAAGGCTTCAAATAAACTTGCCTGTTTAGATTTTTCTATGCCTATGCCGCTGTCTTTTACCGTGAAGAATATTTTTTCCTCGCGCGGTATACCATCATTGTCAAACACGGTATTTACTGTCACCGACAAATCAATTTCACCTTGTCGGGTAAACTTTATTGCGTTATTAAGTAAGTTACTCAACACTTGTACAAGACGCATAGAGTCGGTATTCAAATACAACGGTACATTACTGGCAATAGAGACCTTAAAGGCCAATTTTTTATCAACTACCGATGATATATTCAAATTAATTGCTTGTGAGACAATATCTTCAAGTGCTGAATCTTCCATGTGAATAGACATATTGCCTGATTCTACTTTCGCTGAGTCGAGCAATTCATCAACCAGAAAAAGCAAACTGTTAGACGCTGTTTGTGCATTGGATAAATACTGCTGTTGAATTTTATTCAGCAAGCTTTGCTCAAGAAGAATACACATCCCTTGTATGGCATTAATTGGGGTTCGTATTTCATGGCTCATATTAGCCAAAAATTGACTTTTTATTTTGTTCGCTTCTTCTGCTTGGTTTTTAGCGCGCTTTAATGCTCGGTTAATTTCAAATTGCTGAGTAACATCACGAATTAAGATGATATTACCCAAAGCAATACTGTCTTCGCCGTAAAACGGTGCTTTATAGATTTCATAGGTTTTCCCTTCAGTCGAAACCGTTTGTTGCACCGCCTCTTCGAGCATGCCTTGATAATCAGCATAAACGCTATTAGCAACATCATCACCTAACGATTTAGCAATAAACTCATCGGTTTGACCGCCTAAAATGTCCATCTCTTTTTGTAGTAGCAGTTTTTCTACCGTTTGGTTACAACCAATCAATCGACCTTGTGGATCATTAAAAAGAATATAATCAGGTATCGCATTCATTACTGAGCGCAATAATGCGTAGTCACGTTGATGCTGCTCACTTTTAAATAAAAGCGCTTGAGTTTTTTCTTTCACCCTGAGATCAAGCTCATTATTTTGATCTTTAAGACGTTGTAATAGACTTCGATTGTCACCAAATAAATCTTCGACAATTTTAAACCAATGACGCCATTCATCCGACGGTTTAATCTTTCCGGGATCACCAGCCGAACAATTCTCAATATGATTAATAAACTGCTTGGATGGCGCAATAAATGTGCGATGAGTGACATAGTAAATAATCACCAGCAAAGTAAATAAGCCTAAAAACAAGCCAATAAATATTGCAAGAAATCTATAATTGCTTGCCGCATAAAAACTAGTTTTCTTATGATACTCCAGCAGTATCCAGCCATTAATCGCTAGGTTTTGCTTTTGCAATACCCAATCACCCACTTCACCACTAGGGGCAGCGTCAAGCAATGACTGGTAACTAAATTTATTCAGTTGTTCAGGGGCTGCATCACTGAATGCGGTACGTGTGTTTAGTGTTAAATTGTCATTTTTTTTATGCAATAAAACATGGCTATGTTTATCAACAATAATGTAGCCATGATCCTCATCTACAACTTCTGGAAGGTAGTCATATAAGCCAGCAGTATTAATATCAATAAGCACTGCGCCCAACATTTTATCATTTAAATACACCCCCATACCTAACGCAGTATTTAGCCCTTTTCCGGCAGAATCAACATAAGGGCGTGACCAAAACTTATCATCATGATGGTCTGAGGCTTTAATTTTTAACATCAAGCTATTGGTTAAGCTTTGATCGCTATACTGCCATATGCTTCGAGGCACCCAAGGGTACAAGTTAACGAATCGGCGCATCGAAATGTAGTACAGCCAATTAGCTTCTTTTATAGATTCTTGGGCGGTGACAAATGCCGGAGTAAGCGCATTGGCCATGATCAGCTCTTGTTGAAACGAGGTATTAAAAGTATCAATTCGTCCAATTCCCGTAATATTTCCGGTCATAACACGAGTTTGTCGAGCTAAATTTTGTCGTGGTTTATTTAGATAAAAATATTTACCTTCTTGGCGTAAAGCGGGGATTTTACTAGGTAGTTCTTCAGGAAATTGTAAATAATATTCAGCTAAGTCTCGCATACCTGTCAATGTTTCAACATTACGCGTTAGCCTATCATTGAGCTGAATTCCTTGCTCGGTTAACTCCGCAAGTCGGTTCTCATTTTGGATTTCACGTGCAACATAGTAACGATAAAAAGTAACAATAAAAGTTACCAACATGATGACCGTAAATACAGCAATGACCGATTTATTGTATCGTTGAAATAATTGTTCTTTGGAGTCTTGTGGAAACACTAAAATGCCCTGTTTGTACGCTTTTTATTATTTAAATTTGAGCAAACGTGGCTTCACGCCACGTTGATTTTTATCTATGTATTTAGCTAGTTAAGCTTAACCTTTGCTAAAGTTAAGCTCTGGAGTAATGCTGAAATGATACGCGATAACGGTAATTAATGCATATGGCTAATATTATCACGATACGAGTAGTTATAAATTTTCTTCAGCAAACGAGGCTAAACGGCTTCGAACAACACCGTTGAGATTGATTGTACTACTACCAGGAAAGTCTTTAAAACGTTCAACAATGTAGGTTAGGCCAGAGGTAACTGCCGTTAAATAATTACTGTCGATTTGTGCTAAATTGCCAGAACAAACCAATTTGGTGCCTTCGCCACAACGGGTAATAATCGTTTTTAATTGTGATGCTGTTAAATTTTGACATTCATCAAGCAAAACTAAAGAATTTTGAATACTACGGCCACGCATAAAGTTGACGGATTTAAACTGTATATTAGCCTTGTCCATTATATAGTTTAGGCTGCCATCCATACTTTCATCTTGTTTATGCAATACTTCCAATGAATCAGTAATAGCGGCTAACCATGGCGCCATTTTCTCCTCTTCTGTGCCGGGTAAAAAACCAATCGACTCCGCTATTTCTGGCGTACTGCGCGTAACAATTATTTTATCGTAAAGTCCGCGTTCTATCACTTGCTCTAAAGCAGTTGCTAAGGCTAATAAGGTTTTACCACAGCCAGCAGGGCCAGTCAGGATCACAAGATCAACGGTCGGATCAAGCAAAGCATCCATTGCCATGCCCTGATAAATATTTTTAGGATGAATACCCCAAGCTTGTTTTGACATTAATCGTTCGCGACTTAAATCTGTTATCGCTAATTTGTCATCGTCCCAGCCAGTAATTTTACCGGCAAAGTGCTCTCCTTCATCAATAAGGTATTCGTTCATGTAGCTGCTTGGCAATAAATCCCGCTTAATATAATGGGTAGTATTACGGCCTTCGGTTTCACTTTCGCATTCATTAACGTGTTGCCAAAAATCACCATCAAATTGGTGATAACCTTTGGTTAAAAATTGAATATCATCAATTAATTGGTCAGTACGATAATCTTCAACAAAGGCTAAACCAGCGCCCTTAGCTTTCAAACGCATATTAATGTCTTTAGTCACCAAAACTACTTTATTTTTTGGCTTTTCTGTTTGCAGATAAATTGCTGTGCTAATGATACGATTATCGTTTTCATTGAAAGATAGCTTTACTTTACTTTCCTCAAGCGCATAGTCATTAAAAATGGATAATCGACCACTGGGATGTTGTTCATCATTTTCTGGCAGTTTTACGCCAGCAAGCACTTCTTCTGGTGAAGCATTTGCTAGGGTGTCCTCTAAAGCACGAATGGCGACTCTAGCATCTCGACTGACGTCTTTGTTGCGGTCTTTTATTGAGTCTAATTCTTCTAATACTGTCATGGGCACGACAACATCATGTTCTTTAAATGAAAGGAAAGCGAAAGGTTCGTGTAATAAAATATTGGTGTCTAAAACGTAAATTATTTTTTCTGTCGTCATATGAAAGTCCCTTACCAAGTTGAAGGCTCTACAGCGCTATTATCATTAATAAAAACAACTATTGCTGCTAGCAACCACTAAAAGTTGATAACTCATCTAACCAAAAAAATTTCATTTCCTTTTACTGCATTTCATTACAGTAAAATAGTTTGTATTATCAGTCCTGATGACAACAAACCTGTCTCCACTTTGACAGTTTATTTGATTACAGGCAAGCTGATTTTCACCTCAAATAATCACCTTTATTACTACTAAAAGACGAACTTTCAAACAGCGCTTTTCTAGAATCGTCTAGGCTATTGAAACAGCTAATTATCCCCATTAAATTTTGTAATGTTGAGATCTAATATTTTTAATCAAAAAAAGTCGCTTTTTTCAGATTTATTTAATGATCACTTCTATGATTAACGGTACTATAGCGCCCTTTTTTTGGTCGTATATTTATAGCACACGCTATTAAGTTGGAGTTTTTCTATGTCATTTCACCCCGGACAACGCTGGATTAGCGATAGTGAGTCAGATCAAGGACTAGGGACAGTTACCGCTGTCGAAGGTCGTTTTGTTACTGTCGTATTTACTGCCACTGGCGATGCTAGACAATATGCCATAGACAATGCTCCACTTACTCGGGTGATATTTAACACCGGCGACAACATCCCAAGCCATGAAGGCTGGTTGCTTAATGTTGAATCATTTGAAGAGTCGCACAACTTAATTACTTACCACGGTATTCGCCAAGACACTGGTGAAGCTGGGTCATTAAAAGAAGTGATGATTGATCATTTTATTAAGTTTAATAAACCACACGACCGTTTATTGAATGGCCAAATTGACCGTTTAGATTGGTTTCGTCTACGTAAAGACTGTTTACACCACCAATTTAGCCAACAGCAATCTGATTTAATGGGCTTAAGTGGCGGTCGCGTTAACTTAATACCACATCAGTTATACATTGCTGAAGAAGTTGGTAGCCGTTTTGCGCCACGCGTTTTATTAGCCGATGAAGTTGGTTTAGGTAAAACTATTGAAGCGGGTTTAATTATTCACCAACAATTGGTGACTGGCCGTGCAAAACGTGTATTGATTATCGTACCAGAATCTTTAATGCACCAATGGTTGGTTGAAATGCTACGCCGCTTTAATTTGCAGTTTAGTATTTTTGATGAAAGCCGTTGTGAAGAAACATCAAATAGTGAAGACGGTGATAACCCATTCAGCACCGAGCAATTAGTTTTAGTTAACCTAGGTTTTGTTACTAGAAACCCTAAATGGTATGAAGCGTTAATTGCTGAAGAATGGGATTTAATGGTGGTTGATGAAGCGCATCATTTAAACTGGCAGCAAGAAGATGCCAGTATTGAATATCAGTGTATTGAGCAATTAGCGCAAACTATTCCGGGTGTATTGCTATTAACAGCAACACCAGATCAACTTGGTCATGAAAGCCACTTTGCCCGTTTACGCCTACTTGATCCAGACCGTTTCTTCGATTATCAAAAGTTTACCGAAGAAGAGCAACATTACACAGAAGTTGCGGATGCTGCGAACACCTTGGTAGCTAATGAAGCACTAACAACAACGCAAATGAATACCTTAACTGAGCTGTTAAAAGAAACAGATGTCAGCGACTATATCGCTGATATTAATCAAGCAGACCAAGCTCAACAAGATAGTGCTCGTCAGCACATTTTATCGCAATTGTTAGATCGTCACGGCACTGGCCGTATATTATTCCGTAATAGTCGCAATACTATTAAGGGCTTCCCTAAACGTGAATTGCACTCTGCTCCGCTTGCAATGCCTGAAGCATATCAATCAGCGATTAACGAATTATTACTTTCTGGCACTGCGGAAGACTTACAAGCGACTAAACAAGCGAAATTGTTATTTACGCCTGAAATTCTATTTTCTTTAGACAGTCATGAAAACTGGTATGATATTGACCCTCGTGTTGAGTACTTAATTGATTTACTACAATCACTGAAAAAAGAAAAAGTATTGGTTATTTGTGCCCATGCACAAACAGCCATTGACTTAGAAACAGCATTACGTGTTAAAGAAGGCATACGCGCTGCCGTATTCCATGAAGGGCTAAGTATTTTTGAACGCGATCGCGCCGCAGCCTATTTCGCGCAAGACGAAGACAGCGCACAAGTATTGCTGTGCTCTGAAATCGGTAGTGAAGGTCGTAACTTCCAGTTTGCGCATCATTTAGTGTTATTTGATTTACCGGGTAACCCAGATTTACTTGAACAGCGTATCGGCCGTTTAGACCGTATCGGTCAATCAGAAACTATTCGTTTACACGTGCCGTTTTTTGAAGACTCACCACAAAGCTTATTATTTAAATGGTACAAACACGCCTTAAATGCCTTTGAACAGACCTGTATTACTGGCCATGCAGTGCATCAATCATTTGGCGCTAAGCTGTTTGAACTTGCATTAAGCGCTAGCTGGGATTCTGCAGAAGCTGAAAAAATGATCGAAGACAGCTATGAAAAGCATTTGACCATTAAGCAAGATTTAGAATCAGGCCGTGACAAACTACTTGAGCTGCACTCTTCTGGTCAAGGTCGCGCGAACGCCTTAGTTGAGAAAATCGAAAAGCTTGATCAACAAATTCATTTGCCACAATTCATGTTCCAAATTTTAGATGTTTTCGGTATTCAACAAGACGATAAGGCCGATAATTCGATTGCTTTGCAGCAAAGCGAACATATGCTGACCAGCAACTTCCCTTGTTTGCCAGAAGATGGGACAACGATTACTTTCAATCGCCACACTGCTTTAGCCTGTGAGAATTACCAACTTATTACTTGGGATCACCCTATGGTGCGTGGCGCTATGGACTTAGTGCTTTGTGACCAACTAGGTAATGCCAGTATTGGTATTTTGAAAAACCCAGCATTACCTGCCGGGACATTTTTCTTAGAGTGTATTTTTACTTTAGAGGCAATAGCTCCTAGTAACTTGCAACTTGGCCGTTACTTACCAACCACTCCGATTCGAATTTTAGTTGATAAAAATGGCAATGATTTAGCGGATAAAGTTAGTGAAGCAGTATTAGATCAGCAATTGTCACCGGTGAAAAAGCAAGTTGCATTGCAATTAGTTAAAGCACTTAAGAGCCAAGTGGCACCATTAGTTGCTAAAGCTGAAACACATGCAGAAAAGCAGATTGATGTTATTCAGCAAAAAGCATTGACTAGTATGAAAGCGGCAATGGATGAAGAGCATCAACGCTTAACAGCGTTAAAAGCGATTAACCCAAGTGTTCGTCAGCAAGAAATTGATTTCATTAGCATGCAAAAATCGGCTTTGGCTGAATATATTGAGAAAGCACTGATTAAGTTTGAAGCCATTCGCCTAATCGTTGTCAGCCAATAAAAGCGCAGTTAAGGATTTGTTGAGATGAGTGCTAACCCCGATTTTATTTATCAGCCACCTATGTCACCATATCTTGATATTATTTATCAAGATGATGACCTTGTGGTGCTTAATAAGCCAAGTGGGTTACTCACGGTTCCTGGGCGTTTGCCAGAACATCAAGACTGCTTACAAAACAGAGTCATTAAAGTATTACCAACAGCAACTGTTGTTCACCGTTTAGATATGGCGACTTCGGGTATTATTTTAATGGCGCTAAATAAGCCAGCACATGCCGCTGTAAGCCAACAGTTTGAGAAACGTTTAACAAAAAAACGTTACATTGCACGCGTGTTTGGTTATGTAAAATATCTCACTGGCTCGGTTGATTTACCACTAATATGTGACTGGCCTAATCGTCCAATGCAAAAGGTCGATCATGAACACGGCAAACCCTCTCTAACCCATTATAAAGTACTAAGCCACGATAAAAATATTGATGACAATATGACAACACTAGTTGAACTAAGCCCTATTACCGGACGTTCACATCAACTTAGAGTGCATATGTTGGCCATAGGTCATCCTATTTTGGGCGATCGTCTTTATGCCCATGAAAAAGCATTAACGGTAAGTAACCGCTTACAATTACACGCACAAATGCTAGAAATTAGCCATCCAGTTTCCAAACAGGCGTTAGTATTTTCAAAAGCATGTCCATTTGACTAAGCTGCTAAAGCAAATAAGATTATTGTCGATAAATTGGATAAGATGAGGAAACAATCACTAGTTGTCTTATTTATGCCACCAACGTCAAGGATCTTTAATTTGTTTGCATGTGTTAGAGCCGTATTAACTTCATTATTGCTAAGCATTTCATTAGTACTTAGCTTACTTCACAGTAATGCAATTGCCGCTGAACAAGAAAAAGCACAAGCGACTGAAAAGCCTCTCACAGGAAATACTGACACTAAAACCGTCGACGAAAAAACAGCTGACAGCGCTACAATTGATGCAAATGCCAGCGATAGTAAATCAAGTAACGATGAAACCGAAAACGGCAAGTCTGAAGCAAATACATCAAACTCTGCTGTGCAAAAACGCATCATCAATGCCCCTGTTGATGCTTTTAAGCAACAGCAACAAGACCTAAAACATTATCTCAAGGGTGATGATGTTGAAGCAATATTAGTCGGCACTGATGAGTTTATTATCCTGACAGATAAACATAAAACAGCAATGAACAAAGGTGTGATGATATTGCTACCTGACTGGCAACAAAGTGCAGCCGGTCCAAATGCTATTAAGCAATTACGTGACAATATGCCTGAGCAAGGTTGGACGACACTGACACTGCACCCACCACACCAACCAGATAACTACCCATCGCAAGCATTAGTTGCAGAAGACCGCCTAAAAGAAGATAACGAAAGCTTAACAGACTATAAAAAGAAGTTATCAGCAGTAATAATTGAAGTTAGCAAAAAAGCAAAGAACTACCCTGGAGTGATTCTATTTGTTGCAGAAGGTCAACATGCCGCTTTGATGGTTGATATGATACAAAACCTACTTATTGAATCACCTGGTGCTTTAGTGATGCTTAGCAGTTATATGCCAACAGAGGCTGAAAATAAACAATTAGCCGAACAAGTTGCCATCTCAGACTATCCCGTACTCGACTTATATTTGCAGCATGATCACCGCTTAGTATTAGCTAATACAAAAAACAGAAAAGATCGTGCAAAAAATGAAATGAAAGTTTTTTATCGTCAAAGGCAGCTTAATAATCAAGTGAGCGGCTATTACCCTAAACATACATTAACTCGAGCCACAATTGGCTGGTTGAAGTCGATTGGCTGGTAATGGGTTGATTGGTAATTGATTGCTAACCAGCCCACTAGCACTAACTCATTAACATTAGCTCATTACTTACCAATATTAATAAACTGACAGCTATTTAGCTTGATAGATGGCGACTTTACCATCGCTGCCTGCAGCTAAGAAAATATCCTCTCCGCTAGCTAAAGTATAAAAGCCACGATTATCTTCAACATCAGTAGCATCATCAAATGCTTGCCAAGTTACTCCATGATCATTAGAAATATCACTACTGGTTTTTCCCGTAGCAATACAAATGGCATCTATACAACTCATCGCTGTACGCAAACCACGTTGTTTAGCATCAACAGTCTGCCAAATATAATCGCTATATGTTGCGATATTTGGGTATTCCCCAGTTCTCTCTTTATAATCACCACCGAGGACAAACGCTTGTTGTTTGCTATTTAATGCCAAGGCATAACTTCCAGCAGTTTCAGTTTCTTGAAAAAGCAATACCGTTTGTCTTTCCCAGCTTTCACCAAAGTCAGCGCTGTAGTATACGGAAGCCGAATAACCTCCAGTTGCTAGCCACGCTTGGCCGTTTTCACCGGTTATAATAGTATTACCACTGGCAGCAAACGCTGTTTCTTTGGCAAACAAAGCCGGTAACTTTAATTTTGCTATACGTTGCCAATTTTTACCGCCATCTTGGGTTTTCTTAACAACATAGAAGCCATCGACAGGATCGCCAAGCAATAAACCGTTTTGCGCATCCCAAAAAGCTATAGAGTCATAAAAACCTTTCTCATCAGTATTTTGCTTTAACAACTGCCAAGTTTTACCTGCGTCATTTGTTTTATATAAAACCGACTTCTCACCTTCACCTGCTCCCATAACTATTGCCGTATTTTCATCGAATAAGGCAATATCACGAAAATCGGTGATTTGTTCAAAAGGTACTGAACGATCAAACCAGGTTTTTCCACCATCTTGGCTAACAAAAACTGTGTTCTCACTGCCACTAACCCACAAAGAATTTTCACTAACAGCACTGCCACGTAAAGATGCTTTTTTACTGATATCCACCCGCTGCCACGATGTTTCTTCAGCTGCAAATGCGGTGTAGGATAAACTAGCCAATAATAAAAATGGCAATTTAATTTGAGTAAAACCTTTAATGAACTTTGTTAACATGAACAACCTTACTACACTTCGATTGATTAATTCTTCTCCTACTAATACCAGATTTATGAATATTATCAAGTGTTAAACAAGTGATATAACAACCAAAATTTGTATAATAAAAAACCGCATGACTTTCAGCAGGCATGCGGTTTGAAATATTTAAAACTAATGACTAAGCGTTAGCCTTTATTTATCAAGCCATCAAGAGTTTGTCGGCTCTACATTCAATGACTGACGACGCCTAAATAAGTTAGCAATATCTTCTTTGATTAAATATAACGCAGGTATCAAAAATAACGTAATAACCGTAGCAAATACGATACCAAAGCCAAGTGAAATTGCCATCGGAATAATAAACTGGGCTTGTAAGCTTTGTTCAAAATACAATGGAAAAATACCAAAGAAGGTTGTTAAGGACGTTAGCAAAATTGCTCTAAAACGTTGTGTACCAGCTTGGCTAACAATATCCATCATTCGCATACCAGAGCCTTTCGCTTTGTTAATAAAGTCCACCATGATCAAGCTGTCATTAACCACCACACCGGTTAGGGCAATAAAACCAAACATCGACATCATGTTAATGGTTCGGCCTAACAACCAATGACCCACAATAGCGCCAATAATACCAAATGGGATAACTGACATAATCACCAATGGCTGACTATAAGATTTAGTTGGGATAGCAATTAAACCGTAAATGAGGAACAATGCTCCCATTGCTGCGAAGCCAAGTTGAGAGAGGAAATCTGCTTGGTCTTTACTTGCTCCTTCCACGCCATATTGCACGCTTGGGTAATCTGCTAGTATTTCTGGCAAATGGGTATCATTCATTTCCGTCACCACTTTCCGTGACTCTACCTTTTCACTATCAATATCGGCTGAAATAGTAATTGAGCGTTTTTGATTAATGCGAGTAATAGACGAAAAGCCTTGGCCAATTTCAATATTAGCCACTTGGTAAAATGGTACTTGTTCACCACTTGGTGTTCTGATCCACATGTCTTCTAAATCAGACACTGACAAGCGGCTTGATTCAGGATAGCGCACCATCACTTTAAGTTCGTCACGACCACGTTGAATACGTTGTGCCTCATCACCGTAAAAGCCTTGTCGTACTTGTTTTGCCAAACTAGATAAATTAAGTCCAAGTACTTCCGCTTCGGGTTTAATACTTAACTTAATTTCCTGACTGCCACGACTGAAAGAATGGCGTACATCATAAACACCGTCATAACTATTCAGTTGTGCTTGAATAGCTTCTGCGGCAGCCTCTAATTCAACATCGTTTTGGCCAGTTAATTGGAACTCAATTGCAGCACCGCCACCAGCATTTGTACCGGCAAAAAATCGCAGTTCTTTAGTACCTGGAATTTCACCAATTTCATCACGCCATAGCTTTTCAATTTCATAGGCATTAAGTTCACGTTGATCAGGTTTTACCAACTCCAAAAGAATACTTGCGCTAGTATTGCCATTGGTAAAAATCATTTCATGTTCAACAAAACTTACACCATTAAACTTGTTCTCTTCTGAAACAGTAACAATGGCTTGCTTAATTCGGTCTATGGCTTTATTTCGTTGATGTGCAGCAGAGCCATCTACCATAGTGACATTACCTTGAATAAAATCACTCGGGATATTAGGAAAAACTTCCAATTTAACAAACGAGCCAACAATTAGACCAATCGACAAAATTAAAACAGCCACAAATACTGCCATGGTATTGTAGCGAGCGATTAACGCTTTTTCTAAATAGGGTTTGTAAACATTATGGATAAAATTATCTAACTTCTCTTTGAAACGCATTTGAAAGCGCTCTAAAAAGTTTGCATTGTCTGGTGTCAACGGCACATATTTCATATGCGCTAAATGCGCTGGTAAAATCCATTTAGATTCTATCAATGAAAAAACTAAACAAAAGCTCACTACAATTGAAATAGAACGGAAAAAAGCCGCAAAGCTAGCATCAATAAATAATAACGGTGTAAATGCCGCTATGGTCGTCAGTACACCAAAAGTTGCCGGCATAGCAACACGTAATGTGCCGCGAATAATGTTGTCGCGTGAGTGGCCATATCGCTCTATTTCAGCATAAGCACTTTCCCCGATGACAATGGCGTCATCAACAACAATACCTAGCACCATAATAAAAGCAAAAAGGCTCAACATATTAATAGATACGGACCAATCACCCAGTAATGGCATCATTAATAGCGCACCAAAAAAGCTGATTGGAATACCTAACATTACCCAAAAGGCAATTTTAATTCTTAAGAAAAGTGCCAACACGATAAAGACTAAAAATGCCCCCATTAACATGTTGTTAATCATCATATCAAGGCGCTCAGAAAGGTAATATGAGCTGTCACCCCATACAGTTAACTTTGCACCTTCTGGCAATTGGTGATTTTTTTCATCAACGTAGCTTCTAACTTCTGCCGCTATTTCTAAATCATTTTGATCGCCAGTTGACTGCACCATAATACTTGAGGTGTTTTCATTATCAAAAGTAGCAAAATCGTCTTGTTCAACAAAACCATCTTTAATATTAGCCACATCAGCCAACAGTAATCGCGTACCATCACTATCTGTTCTTAAAACTAAATCACCATATTCTTGACCTGTATAGGCCTGCCCTTCAGCACGAAGTAAAATATCGCCACCACGAGTTTTTATCGTACCACCAGGTAAATCTACTGATGAACTTCTCACCGCTTGAGTGATTTCATCAAAGGTTAATTGGAATTGTTGTAGTTTCTCTTCGGATACTTCGATACTAATTTCATAATCACGACTACCAACAATTTCAGCGCTATTAACACTCGATAATGCCATGATTTCATCACGAATATCTTGCGCCATAACTTGTCTAGCACGTCTATCCATAGGGCCGCTAACAGACAGCCACATGACCTGACCTTTAAATTCTTGTTTACTAATGATCGGTTTTTCGGTTTGTGCAGGGAAAGTGGTTATAGCATCAACTTGCATTTGCACTTCATCAAGCTTTTCAGACATTGAGTAGCCTGACTGTAGTTCGATAGTAACAATACCTAAGCCTTCACGTGCTGTTGCGGTTATACGCTTAATACCTTCAATATCTTCTAGTGACTCTTCCACTTTCAGAATAACTGACTGCTCAACTTCTTCTGGTGCAGCGCCTAAATGCGGCACCATTACTTGAATACTATTGGTATTGAATTCAGGGAACATTTTTTTATTAATGCCCTGATATGAGAAATAGCCTGCAACAAGAATAAACACCATCAATAAATTGGCGGCAACACTGTTATGGGTAAACCAGGCAATTATGCCGGTCAGTTTTTCGTCTTTTTCTTTAGCGTTATATTCCTGCATTAGTCATCACCTTGTGTCTCAGTCGACTCAGTTTGACTCGCAGTTTCTGGAGCTGTTTCTTTTTCTACTACAGCAGTTTCACCAACAATACGTAAAGTCATACCTTCAACAGGCGTTTCCATTTGTGTGGTGATTAATCGATGATTTTCGGCAAAAACATCATGGCTATAAACATAGTCAGCATCATTACGCAGTACATTGATTTCTTGGATATGAAGTCTCTTCTTATCATCAACTAAATAAATCTTATTCGCGCCATGTAATGCGTCGCGAGGAATGGCAACAATATCTGAAATCGTTTTTCCGGCAATGCTGGCATTAACAAAAGTACCAATACGTAACTCTTGGTGTTCACTCGTTGATAAAACACTGTAAGGGTCATTAACTTGTGCAACCACGTAATGTACTCGACTACGGCTATCTACTTCACCTTCATAACGGGTTAAATTTGACACCCAAGTGTGCTGTGCCCCCATCAATTGATAAAAAATATCCACTTGCGATACTTTACTATCTTGCTGATTAATTTTTGGTAAATTTAGAAATTCAACATCACGCTGTTTGATTGGCAATCTCACTTCCGCATAGTCAACAGCAAAAGTCATCGCTAGCGTAGAGCCAGTCGATACATATTGACCAATTTCTACTTGCTTCTCTTTAAGCATAGCGTCATACGGCGCTTTAATTTGAGTACGAGTCAGTTTAACTTCCGCATCAGTTACATCTGCTTCTGCCGCTTTTACGTCAGCTTTCGCTTTTTGTAATTGCGGTAAGCGAAGTGCTAAAACTGGTGCTGCTGACAATGCTTTGCCTGTTAATAACCATTCATCTTCAGCCTGCTCTTTACGCGCCTGCTCTTCAACTAAAACGGCGTTAGCGGCATCAAGCCTTGATTGCGCTTGCAATAAACCTACTCGATAGCTGATATCGTCAATGGTGAGTAAAACCTCGCCCTTTTTGAAAAAACCACCGACATTAAACTTGTCATTTACCGAGGTAATTTGCCCAGAAACCTCGGAAACTAAATTAGTTTGTGTACGCGGAACAACACTACCTTGGCTAGAAATAGCAAAGCGTATATCTTGCCTTTCTATACTTTGCGCTTCTACTAACGGCGCTTTAATAATGGTTGGTTTCTTTGCTGGTTTAGGCGCCAATGCAGCCACAACAATTAAACCGATAATAGCGAACAATATAATAGCGATAGGTGTTAATACGTAGCGTAATTGGATCATACGTCTAGGTTTTTTGTTATTATTTTTTTCAGCAACGATACTCATGATGAGGTCTCTATGAATAGGAATGTATTTATTTGGCTCCATGCCAATACTTAATAAATATAATAACTTAGCAATAATCATTAACCAAGTATTAACAGCGTAAACAAATGTAAATATTATCTCTCTACAAATTAGTACTTTCTAACAAATTTGGCCCATGACAGTAGCAATTCACGAAAATCTTCGCTGCCACATGAAGAACAGTCTTGCTGGTCAAAATCAATATTTTCTTCAATTAACGAGTCGGGTAAAACTTCAATACCATCTAAGCTGGCATTTGTTTGCACGGTTACATCTCCACGACTAAAACTCACTGTGTATTCACTACCTGTAATGGTAATTTCAGACTGCTTATCTTCTTCTATCTCTGTCATAGCGGTTAGTAACTGAGCCAACTTTGTTGGGTCTGTACCTACCTCTACTTCTAACCAAGGCCCAATAACTTCATGATCGAGAGAAAACTTGGCTATTGCAGTGCCCGTGATAGGATCATCGATAAATTGATATTCCATAAATACCTCATGCTAAAAAAATGATGATAGGAGATCCCTATCTAATGAAGATCTACTATATTAATAAGAGACATTTATATAATTGATGCTGTTAGCTAATTGTAGCAAAACCATAGTTTTTAACACGAAAATACTGCGGTTATTAACTAATAATATTACCTAACCTATCGTTAAAGAAGGAAGTCGACATTAAAAGTAATCGCAATAATGATTCAGTAAAAAAAGTGTGTTTATTTAAGCATCTACGCCGAACTATCTGTGTGGGTATTACTTATGTAACAGCCCTATTTTTCATCACATTTAACACATCTGCACAACCCGTTAACGAAATCATTGTTGCAATGCATATAGAGCCGCCATTTTCAGACATAGTAAATGGCGAGTTTGTAGGCGAAAATATCGATATAGCGAATTTGCTAGCAAAGAAAATGAATAAAAAAGCGCGCTATGTCTATTGCCCTGTAGCGAGATGCCTATCTTTAATGCAAAGTGGTCAAGCAGATATGATAGTTGCCGTTAGAAAAACAGTAAAACGAGAACAATTTATTCATTACTTAAGTCCGCCAATCAAAATTCAAAAACACCCATTACGATTTTATATTCGCGTGAATAATAAGGTTATTGTCGATAAATATGAAGATCTACAGTCATTGAAAATTGGTGTACTTCGGGGCGCTTCATATTTCGATAAGTTTGATCTCGACACAGAAATGGTCAAAGTTCCTTTAACCAATCATCAGCAGTTAATTGATATGCTCTTAAAAGGTCGTATTGATACTTTTTTAGAGCGAGAAGAGTCGATAACTCCTTTGGTTGAACAAAAAGTTTATGCTACAGCCATTAAATTAGCTAAGTTTTCTTATGATAAAGGTGTTGGCTCTTATATTGCCATTTCAAAAAAATCGCCATTTGTGAATGAGTTAACAGCATTTTCTCAAGCGATAGAGATATTACAGAGCACGGGAGAAATAAAAAAAATTATAAGTAAAACTCAATACATTCAATAATTACTGTTGAACTTCCATCCCTTAATAGCGTCTATCAGTTATATTTTCACGACTTGTCATTATATTATTTGTGCGAAACGGATCTTACACAGCATTAACTTTTTCCCTATTAATACATTTATTAATACTTTTTGTGATCGTTGTAACTCAATCAACTACCAAGCCAAAGTTTAAAGAAGATATAAACAAAGTAGCGATCAAAAGTTTTTTATACCATGCACCCAAAGTCAAAGAGCCTATTGAAAAAATAGCAGAAGAGCAGCCTATTAAAGATGACGTAAAACCAAAAGAGTCAGAACCGAAAAAACAGGAAATCCCGAAAGGTAAGTTACCGAAAGAAGTAAAAAATGTAGATGTAATCGCAAAGCCTGCGCCAACACTAAAAAATGAAAATGACTTAAGTAAGAAACTAGAACCTAGTTTACTGCCAACTCCAGTTGAGCAACCTACACCACAACCTCAACAGCCCCCTCAATTGCCACGAAAGAAGTTAGACAGCTTTACACAGCTACAAAGGTTGCGCAGCAAGCTTAACCAAAGCGCTATAACACCGACAGATAGCCCGTATCAACGTTACCAATCACCATCGGTATTTAATAGCAACCCGAAAACAGTACCACATTCAGTGCCTTTAAAAGATGAAGAAAAAGAACGTGAAAAAAACACTAAAAAGATGGGTGCCGGCATAGCAATAACCAAAGGTGACGATGGTACTTGTTCAATTACTCAAGATATGAGCGTTTACGGACTCAGTGAAGGCTCTTCAACACAATATTTTAACTGTGGTGAGTCGAAGTTTGATAAAAGTTTTCGAGAACATATGAAAAAAGTAAAAACAAAACTGGGCAAGTAACCAGCATATCATCACTCTTTTACATCAACGCCAGCATGGCATGCTGTTCGTTCTGAGTATTAAAAATCCCACTAAGCAAATATTCGAATAATTAACTTATTTACAAGTTGGCGATAGTCATCAAACTTATTGCCGATATAAACACTATTTATATTTGTAATAAATCAATAGCGTATATTTATGAGACCCATTGAGCATACGACTAATTGATAAGAGTAAATAGCGAACTAAATAGCTTAAAATCAGTTGTTCTTTTAACTAATTGTCTATGTTTACAACCAATTATTGTTATTGGGCATGCTTAGTAAACTTGTAACATAAATCACATAACTGAAATAACTATTGGGTATATCCGTGATGAATAGTGTTTATTTGATGAAATGATTCATAGTAGCTAAAAAATCAGGTAAAATAGGCGCAAAATTTGTCCCAGCTAATGACCATATTATTAGCATTATATAGATAGAGAGTGTATCAAATGAGTCTGTATTTAGAATATATCGCAGAAATTGAAAGTCGCAAAAATGACCTAGGTTTAGCGCCTAAGCCAATTGATAGTGCTGAATTATTAGTTGAAATCATTGAGCAAATTAAAGATCAATTAAATGAATATCGCGCTGATTCATTAAATTTCTTCATCTACAACACACTTCCGGGTACAACAAGTGCTGCTGGCGTAAAAGCTAAATTTTTAAAGCAAATCATTCTAGGTGAATTTGTTGTTGCTGAAATCTCAGTTGAGTTTGCTTTCGAATTATTATCTCACATGAAAGGTGGTCCTTCTATTGAAGTACTACTTGATCTTGCATTAAGCGATGACGCTACCGTTTCAGCGCCAGCCTCTGATGTATTAAAAACACAAGTATTCTTATACGACGCTGATACAGCTCGCCTTGAAGCGGCTTTCAAAGCAGGAAATACTGTTGCAAAAGATGTTTTAGAAAGTTACGCACAAGCTGAATTTTTCACAAAATTACCTGACATCGACGCAAAAATTGATGTAGTAACTTATATAGCCGGCGAAGGTGATATCTCTACTGATTTATTATCTCCAGGTCATCAGTCTCACTCTCGTGCTGACCGTGAATTACACGGTAAGTGTATGATCACTCCTGAAGCTCAGGAAGAAATACAAGCATTACAAACTAAGCACCCTAAAGCGAAAGTAATGCTTATTGCTGAAAAAGGCACTATGGGCGTAGGCTCATCTCGTATGTCTGGTGTGAATAACGTTGCACTATGGGCGGGAAAAAAAGCAAGTCCATACGTACCATTTATTAACATTGCTCCAGTTGTTGCTGGTACAAATGGTATAGCCCCAATCTTTTTAACTACTGTTGACGTAACTGGTGGTATTGGTCTTGATCTTAAAAACTGGGTTAAAAAAGTAGATGCTAATGGTAATGCAGTTGTTGGCTCAAATGGCGATACAGTATTAGAAGAGGCATACTCTGTTGCTACAGGTACAGTCTTAACTATCGATACTCAAGCGCAGAAATTATACAACGGTGATAAAGAGTTAGTTGACGTATCTTCAGCGTTTACTCCGCAAAAGCAAGAGTTCATGAAAGCGGGTGGATCTTACGCGGTTACCTTCGGTAAAAAGCTACAAACATTTGCAGCAGAAGCATTAGGTATTGAAGCGCCTGTTGTTTACGCTGCATCTAAAGAAATCTCTCATGAAGGTCAAGGTTTAACAGCGGTTGAGAAAATCTTCAACCGTAATGCTGTTGGTGTTACCTCTGAGACAGCACTACATGCTGGTTCTAACGTTCGCGTAAAAGTAAACATTGTTGGCTCACAAGACACAACTGGCCCTATGACATGTCAGGAATTAGAAGCGATGGCTGCTTCTACTATTTCTCCAATTGTTGATGGTGCATTCCAATCAGGTTGTCACACGGCATCAGTTTGGGATAGCAAAGCAAAAGCTAATACACCTAAATTAATGGCATTCATGAACAAGTTTGGTTTAATCACAGCTCGTGATCCAAAAGGTGTTTATCACTCAATGACTGACGTTATTCATAAAGTATTGAATGACATCACCATTGACGACCGCGCTATCATTATTGGTGGTGACTCACATACTCGTATGTCTAAGGGTGTCGCATTTGGTGCCGATTCAGGTACTGTTGCTATCGCACTTGCTACAGGTGAGTCAGCAATGCCAATCCCTGAGTCTGTTAAAGTGACGTTCAAAGGTAAAATGCAAGATCATATGGATTTCCGTGATGTTGTTCACTCTACTCAAGCACAAATGCTTAAGCAATTTGGCGGCGAGAACGTTTTCCAAGGTCGTATTATCGAAGTACATATTGGTACATTAATGGCTGACCAAGCCTTTACTTTCACAGATTGGTCTGCAGAAATGAAAGCAAAAGCGTCAATCTGTATTTCAAACGATGAAACACTTGTTAAATCTATCGAGCTTGCTAAGAGCCGTATCCAAATTATGATCAACAAGGGTATGGAAAACGAAGCCGGTACATTAGCTGGTTTAATTGCTTTAGCTGACAAACGTATTGAAGAAGTTAAGTCAGGCGCTCAACCTGCACTAGCACCAGATGATGCGGCTAAATACTACGCTGAAGTTGTTGTAGATCTTGATTCAATTGCAGAGCCAATGATTGCTGATCCTGATGTAAACAACGAAGACGTATCTAAGCGTTACACACATGATGTTATCCGCCCTGTATCATACTACGGAGACAAATCTGTAGATTTAGGCTTTATTGGTTCTTGTATGGTTCACAAAGGTGACATGCAAATCGTAGCGCAAATGTTACGTAACCTTGAAAAACAAAATGGTAAAGTAGAATTTAAAGCACCATTAGTTGTTGCTGCACCTACATATAACATTGTTGATGAGCTTAAAGCTGAAGGCGATTGGGATATCCTACAAAAATATGCTGGTTTTGAGTTTGATGATGCATCACCTAAAAACGCTGCACGTACTAAGTATGAAAACATCTTATACCTAGAGCGCCCTGGCTGTAACTTATGTATGGGTAACCAAGAAAAAGCGGAACCAGGTGATACTGTTATTGCAACTTCAACACGTTTATTCCAAGGGCGTGTTGTTGCCGATACTGCTGAGAAGAAAGGCGAGTCTTTACTTGGTTCATCAGCATTAGTTGTGCTTTCAACCGTATTGGGTCGTTTCCCTACTATGAAAGAGTACAAAAGCGCAGTAGAAGGTATCGACTTAACTAAATTCACACCTCCTACAGAAGAAATGACGACTAAGTACTCAGCTCAAGCGGTCCCAGTTAAAGTGGTATAATAACCATCTTATGAAGTAGGAAATCACCTACTTTGTGAGTTAACGCCAGATAAGAAAAGGGCTATTTATTTAAAATAAGTAGCCCTTTTTATTTCAACTTTGTAACGATTTATCCGGGCTCTAGCTGATAGAAGAATGCACTAATAGAAGAGTACACTAAGGATTTGGACACTCAATATTGGCAGACAGTGAAGGCATAATCATATTTGGGAATGACAACTTATCATCAAAGCCCTCAACACCTTTTAGCACTTCAATTTTAAAACCATAGCTTTTACAGATACGTAAAGACCTACGCATTAAAAAAGTGGCTAATTTACTAAACTCAGTGTCCTGCTTAGCAATAACTTGTAGATGGTATTTGCCAGGCTCAATATCCGTTTGCTTAAACTGCACTTGATGATCAAAATCCCATTGTGATGCGCCACTAGGGGTTTTAACATTGCTCGCACAAGCCGTTAATGTCAGTGCTAATACAAGCACGTTTACTGCTCTTATCATTTAAATTTCCTTATAAAACAAAATAGTAAAACCCTATCGAATACAACCTAATATAGCCCTTTGGAAAATATTTCGACAATTAAATATACAAAAAAGCCAGCTAATGAGCTGGCTTTTCAAAACAGTTAAATAAATCTATAACTATTTTTTCTTTTTAACTGCTTTAGCATTTGGTAAATCAGTGATTGAACCTTCAAAGATTTCTGCTGCTAGGCCAATTGACTCATTTAATGTTGGATGAGCATGAATCGTTAAACCAACATCTTCAGCATCTGCGCCCATTTCTACAGCTAAACAAATCTCGCCAAGCATTTCACCGGCATTGATACCAACAATAGCGCCACCAAGAACACGACCAGTTTCTTTTTCGAAGATCATCTTAGTTTTACCTTCAGTACGTGCAGAGGCAATTGCACGACCAGAAGCTGCCCATGGGAAGTTAGCAACTTCAATGTTTAAACCTTGCTCTTTTGCTTCACGCTCGGTAACACCAACCCAAGCCATTTCTGGATCAGTATAAGCAATTGAAGGAATACAACGTGGGTCAAATTCATGTTTCTTGCCAGAGATAACTTCAGCAGCACAATGTGCTTCATGTACCGCTTTATGAGCAAGCATAGGTTGACCAACAACATCACCGATTGCGAAGATGTGAGGTACGTTAGTACGCATTTCTTTAGAAACGTTAATGAAACCACGTTCATCAACATTTACGCCAGCTTTATCAGCAGCAACTAAGTGACCGTTTGGTTTACGGCCAACAGCAACTAAAATTTTGTCGTAACGTACTTGCTCTGCAGGTGCTTTTTTACCTTCAAAAGTAACGTATAAACCGTCATCTTTTGCTTCAACTGCAACAACTTTAGTCGACAACATAATGTTGAATTTTTTCTTGTTGTAGTTGTTGTAAATTTTAACAATATCTTTATCAGCAGCTGGTACTAATTGGTCAGCAAATTCTACAACAGATACGTTTGAACCTAGTGCAGAGTATACAGTACCCATTTCTAAACCAATGATGCCGCCACCAAGAACTAACATTTCTTCAGGTACATCTTTAAGTTCTAATGCGCCAGTTGAGTCAATAACACGTGGATCATCATTTGGGATGAATGGTAAGTCGATTACAGAAGAGCCCGCAGCAATAATAGCGTTATCAAAAGTAATCGTTGTTTTACCGTCTGCGCCTTCAACTTCGATAGTTTTATCAGAAGTGAATTTACCGTAACCTGTCACAGTTTTAACTTTACGAGCTTTAGACATACCGCCTAATCCACCAGTTAATTGGCCAATTACGCTTTCTTTCCAATCACGAATTTTATCTAAATCAATTTGAGGTGCACCAAAAGTAACACCATGAGATGCCATTGCTGCAGCATCATCAATCACTTTAGCTACATGTAAAAGTGCTTTTGAAGGAATACAACCTACGTTTAAACAAACGCCACCAAGTGTTTCACGGCTTTCAACTATTACTACGTCTAAACCTAAATCTGCTGCGCGAAATGCTGCTGAATAGCCACCAGGACCCGCACCTAAAACTACTACTTGAGTTTTAATATCGTTACTCATGCTAACCTCAAAATTGATGTATTTATTGCTGGTTATGCCAGCCTATATTTGCTGAATATGATTCGCGGTGTTACCCGTTAGCATTTTCAACACTTTTTTGTATATTTCTTGGCGGCAATTTTACTTAAACCGCACAAGGATCGCTATCTTTTAATCGGCAATTATTGTCGAAAAGTTGGTGAAAATGAAAATTAACCAAACGACTTTCATTTTACCAACTTATTGCAACATAACGCTGATAGATATCAAATGTTAGTGAACTATAATATTAGTGTTCTAATATCACTCATTACATTTGATAGGTGTACAGTAAAGCGTGCTGCTAATGCGCCGTCAATTACACGATGGTCGTATGACATTGATAAAGGCAACATAAGCTTAGGTTCAAAATCTTTACCGTTCCATTTAGGTTTCATTTCAGATTTTGAAACACCTAAAATAGCTACTTCAGGTGCATTAACGATCGGCGTAAATGCCGTACCACCAATACCACCTAAACTAGAGATAGTAAAACAGCCACCTTGCATATCAGCTGCTTTCAATTTACCGTCACGTGCTTTGATACTAATTTCTAAAAGCTCGCGAGATAATTGATGAATACCTTTTTTATCAACATCACGTACTACCGGTACAACTAAACCGTTTGGCGTATCAACTGCAACACCAATATGGATGTACTTTTTCAGAATTAAACTTTCACCATCTTCACTCAAGCTTGAGTTAAAGGTTGGGAATTCACGTAAAGCATCAGCAGCGGCTTTTAAAATAAACACAAGCGGAGTAATTTTAAACCCTAACTTTTTCTTTTCACAAATAACATTCTGTTCTTTACGGAAAGCTTCAACATTAGTGATGTCAGCTTCATCAAATTGAGTAACATGTGGAATCGTTACCCAGTTACGGTGCAAGAATGGACCAGAAATTTTCTGAATACGTGTTAACGCTTTGGTTTCAATTTCACCAAACTTAGAGAAATCAATCGCTTTCGCACTTACAACTTGTAAACCACCTTCACCAGCAGCAACAGAACTACCCGCATTCGCTTTCGGGCGAGAAAGTTCATACTTCACGTATGACTGTACGTCTTCTTTTAAAATACGACCTTTATTGCCTGTACCTTTTACTAAGATTAAATCAACACCAAATTCACGTGCTAAGCGACGAATTGAAGGTGAAGTATAAATACTACCTGATGACTTTACAGTTCCCGCTTGTGGGTGATGTGGAACTGGCGCGGCTTTTTTAGCAGCTGGCGCAGCTTTTGGCGCTTCAACAACTTTCTCAGCTATCGGCGCTGCAGCTTCAACTGGCGCGCCACTTGAAGTTTCAAGCTTGATCACCAATGAGCCCTGCTTAACTTTATCACCAGCATTGATAAGCACTTCTTTAACCGTACCGGCATGTGAAGAAGGCACATCCATAGTTGCTTTATCTGTTTCTAAGGTAATTAAGCCATCTTCTGCTTCAATAACATCACCAACGGCAACAAGCACGTCGATAACATCAACTTCACCGTCCTCACCAATGTCTGGAACCGCAACGTCGATTACAGCACTTGCGGTTGCAACTACGACAACAGGTGCTGGTTCAGCGACTGCTGGCCCTTCTTCAACTACCGGTACCGGAGCTTCAACAACGGCTTCTGCTGGCGCGGCTTCTGCACTTTCTGCTTCACCGGCTGCCGTCATTTCGGCGCTCATTTCAGCAATGACGTCACCTTCTTTAATTTTGTCACCAACGTTGACTAATAAAGCGCTCAATGTACCTGCAAAAGGTGCTGGAATATCCATTGATGCTTTATCAGTTTCAACCGTTAATATACCTTCATCTGCTTCAAGTGAGTCACCCACTGCAAAACAAATTTCAATAATTTCAACTTCTTCGCCGCCAACATCAGGGACTAGAATTTTTTGACTAGTAGACATATTAATTATCCTATCTCTTTCTAATACTAATGGGTTATGCGTAAAGTGGATTAAGTTTTTCAGTATCAATATTGAAGCGTTTAATTGCTTCAGTTACCACTGAACGTTCAACATCACCACGGTTTGCTAATTCAAATAATGCAGCTACTACAACGTAGGCAGCATTCACTTCAAAGTGCGTACGTAAATTAGCGCGGCTATCACTGCGACCAAAACCGTCAGTACCTAAACAACGGTATTCTGTATCAATGTAGGCACGAACTTGGTCTGAATAGTTTTTAATGTAATCGGTTGCTGCAATTGCAGGACCATTTTCTTTGGTAATTACCGTAGAAATGTAAGCTTGCTTTTGCTTACTTTCAGGGTGAAGCATGTTCCAACGTGTTACATCTTGGCCATCACGTGCTAATTCATTGAATGAAGTGACAGAGTACACATCACTTGAAATACCGTAATCAGCGCTTAGAATTTGTGCTGCTTCACGTACTTTTTCTAAAATAGTACCTGAGCCCATCAATTGCACATTAGCTTTCGCTTTTTTAGCCGCAACTGTTTCAAGCTTGTAAATACCTTTAATGATTTCATCAGCAACGTCTTTAGTCTCTGGCATTGCTGGATGTTGGTAGCTTTCATTCATTAAGGTTAAGTAGAAGAAGATATTTTCATTTTCTTCATACATACGACGTAAGCCTTCACGTACGATAACAGCAACTTCATAACCGTATGTTGGGTCATAAGTAACACAATTAGGAATTAAACCCGCTTGCACATGTGAATGGCCATCTTGATGTTGTAAACCTTCACCGTTTAGCGTTGTACGACCTGCTGTAGCACCTAATAAGAAGCCACGTGCTTGGCTGTCACCCGCTGCCCATGCTAAATCACCTACACGTTGGAAACCAAACATTGAGTAGTAAATGTAGAATGGGATAGTCGTCGCGTTACATGTCGAGTAAGAAGTACCCGAAGCAACCCAAGACGCCATAGCACCTAGTTCGTTAATGCCTTCTTGTAGCACTTGACCTTTTTTGTCTTCACGGTAGTAAGCCACTTGGTCAGCATCTTGAGGAACGTATTTTTGTCCTTCGTTAGCGTAAATACCCACTTGACGGAACAAACCTTCCATACCAAACGTACGTGCTTCATCAGGAATGATTGGTACTACACGCTTACCAATTTTCTTGTCTTTTAATAAAGCATTTAATACACGAACAAAAGTCATGGTTGAAGAAACTTCACGTTCACCAGAACCTTTCAAAATTGCATCAAAGGCTTTTAATGGTGGAATTTCTAAGCTTTCTTCTGCTTGCTCACGACGAGCAGGTAATGAACCACCTAATGCTTCACGGCGTGCTTTTAAGTATTTAAATTCTTCACTGTCTTCAGGGAATTTGTAGAATGGCAAGTCAGCAATTTCATCATCACTGATTGGCATATTAAAACGATCACGGTAATGCTTAATTGATTCAACATCCATTTTCTTAACATTGTGAGCAATATTAAGTGCTTCACCTGAGGCACCTAAACCAAAACCTTTAACAGTTTTAGCTAATATTACCGTTGGGCGACCTTTAGTTTCTTGCGCTTTTTTATATGCTGCATAAACTTTAACAGGATCATGACCACCACGGTTTAAGCGATAAATGTCTTCATCAGACATGTTAGCAACTAACGCCGCTGTTTCAGGGTACTTATTGAAGAAGTTTTCGCGCGTGTATTTACCACCTTTCGCTTTACAGTTTTGGTATTCACCATCTACTGTTTCTTCCATCAATTGTAAAAGTTTTCCTGAAGTATCACGAGCAATTAGTGCATCCCAGTATGAACCCCAAATTACCTTAACAACTTCCCAGCCAGCGCCACGGAATGTACCTTCAAGTTCTTGAATGATCTTGCCATTACCACGAACTGGGCCGTCTAAACGTTGTAAGTTACAGTTGATAACGAATGTTAAGTTATCTAAACCTTCACGAGACGCTAAGCCAATTGCACCTAATGATTCTGGTTCATCCGTTTCACCGTCACCTAAGTAACAGTAAACACGCTGTGCTGAACAGTCTTTAATACCACGATCAGTTAAGTATTTAAGGAAACGCGCAGTATAAATTGCTTGTAATGGACCTAAGCCCATAGAAACCGTTGGGAACTGCCAAAAATCTTTCATCAAATGCGGATGTGGGTAAGACGATAAACCTTCACCATCACACTCTTGGCGGAAGTTATCCATTTGCGATTCAGTTAAACGGCCTTCCATAAACGCACGAGCATAAATACCTGGAGCAATGTGACCTTGTGAGAAAATAAAGTCACCGCCATCTTTTTCAGACGCAGCTCTAAAGAAGTGATTAAAGCCAACATCGTATAACATTGCAGAAGAAGCAAAACTACCGATATGACCACCTAGTTCTAAATCTTTTTTCGACGCGCGAAGTACTAAAACTAGTGCATTCCAACGAATAGCAGCACGAATACGTGCTTCAATTGTTTGATCAGCAGGCATGTGGGGCTCTTGCCCTGGAGGAATAGTATTTACATAAGCAGTTTTTGCGTCGAACGGTAAATGGGTGCCGCTACGACGAGCGCGGTCAATCAGTTTTTCTAAAATGAAATGTGCGCGATCTGGACCTTCATTTTCTAAAATAGAATCCATAGATTCTAACCACTCTTGGGTTTCCAATGAATCCAAATCGATCTTCGGGAGCTCAGACATAATTACATAGTCTCCAATAATTAGTAGTATAAAGTTAAATTTATGTGCTTAAAGATAGCCGCTTTTTTGCAGATATCCTTAACTCGCTTTAAATGTTAAAAACAATCTAAAATTCTGTTCTTTTCATTCGGCGCATAGAGCGTTCCATGCGACTATTCTCTTGCGACATTTTTAATAGCACTTCTTCAATAAAGGCTAAATGTCGGTGACTGGCTCCCCAAGCTATTTGAGGCTTGCCACTGATTATTGCACTCATTAAACGTGTACGATAATCAGATATTTGCTTAAATACGTCTGGACGCTTTGCTAATATTGTTAAGTTTTGCTCAATATTATCAATGATCAACGGCGCCATACTGTGTGCTAAATGCAAAATAATTGCATTGTGGCTTGCGGCACATATCGCTAAGTAAAACTCAAACACAGCTTGTGCTTCCACACGATAATTATCTTCTAATTGCGCATTGCCGATATTGTCATGCTTGTTTTGAATTTCATCAAAGTCTGCTTGTGTGCCACGCATAGCAGCATAATAAGCTGACATGCCTTCAATGCCATGACGAAACTCTAGCAAATCAAATTGTGATTCATTGTTATTAGCCATCAAGTCAAATAGAGGATCTGACAAGCCGCCTAAAATTTGGTCATTAACATAAGTACCGCCACCTTGACGTCGAGTCACTAAACGTTTTGCTTCTAATGCTTGAATAGCTTCACGAAGCGATGGGCGAGAAACATCAAATTGTTTCGCCAATTCTCTTTCCGCTGGCAGTTTTTGCCCTGGTTTCAGGCTTCCTTCTAGGATCATTGTCTCAAGCTGAGACTGAATAACATCAGACAACTTTGCTTGCTTCACCGGCTTTTTAATACTCGGAATAGACATTTAAAACCCTTTAATATTCAAATATTTTGTATCTAAATTCAGAAAACTTTACCGAATACAAAACTGGTAAATTGGTAAGACCAATTGAATTTTCGAGTCATAATGTACCAAATAGTGCAGCAGTTGTAAACTGCAGCTTAATTTATGAACGAAAATATGGAGGGTAAATCCATTAATCTGGCTTAAGTTTTACTGAATGAATATAGTGTATTAAACCAAAAGTATGGTGAATTTAATGGAGATAACTAAGGGTAAGCCTAAGTGAGATAAACTTGATCCCTACATTTTAAATAGTGCAATAGTCACAGATGTGCCAATGGTATTTCAATATGAACTCGCAGCCTTTTTGTTCTGAAGTATAGAATAAAAGGCAACAAGTAGATTTACTTAGTAAGTAAAGCAAAAGAATATCAGCACTCTTTTGCTCTTCCAAAATTTTACTAGGTGATAATGCCAGTTAGAATTAATACTGATATAACAGCTAAAAATAGCAGTAAGGTGCGCTTAGCAAGCTTAACCAGTAAACACGGCTCTAAAGTACAATCATCAGTATCTACCATCAAATCTTCCGACTTTTCTGCAACAGATATTAGAACCTTGCTAGGAGCCTTTTCAAACTCGAATAAGTTTTCTAACCAAACCGGCATAGCTTTAGAGAAATGCCCAACAAACATATAACCAAACGCAACAAGCCTGACCGGTAACCAGTCAACCCAAAACAATAGTTGTTGTGTCGCCTCGCAGCCATCGCTGGTACTTTTAATATGTTCTTCACCGTTATCAGCTTCTTCATCAATGGTAGTAGTATCTTTATTGTTCGCACACTCATTTACAGTGGTAAGTAAACGGTAAAACAAAGCTCCTGCTGCACCAAATAGAACAAAAAACAGCATAACCGCAATAAAATATCGGTAGTTTAACCACACTAACATTTGTCCAAAGCCCATATTAGCAATATTTTTATCTTGCTGAAGTTGCATATGGTGTAATTCACAGCTAGTCAACTCACCTTTAAACGCAGAAACCAAATAACTTTTATAGGCATCTCGCGTTTCCATACAGCCGAAACAAACTATTAAAATTAAGGTCGATGCTATTAGGTGTAATAAGGCATTGTCTACTTGTGACAATAAAAAATAACAACCAAACACTGGAATAAAAATAACCGCGTAGCTTAGCGCAGCAGATTGACGAAAATCAGCTAAAAATTTAGTTTGCTTAATTGCAGAAATGTAACGTCGATGAAAAGTATTGAACTGCCAAGTACTTGACGACAAGTAACGTTCTGCAATTAATGCAATCAATAAACTAATTAAGCTCATATTTAATAATCCACTTTAATAAAATAAAACCTTGCTGATAGGCTATACAGCAAGAAGTTCGCGATACAAATCCCAATCAAATGCAGCACCAGGGTCCGTTTTACGCACAGGTGCAATATCACAGTGCCCGACAATGTTATCTTCTAATTCGGGGTAAACGCCAATTAAGGTATGGCTCAAACGACTAAGCTGCTGATATTGTTCTATAGTATATGGAATATCATCGGTTCCTTCCAGTTCTATACCGATAGAGAAATCATTACATTTTTCTCGCCCTTGATAACTTGATACTCCGGCATGCCAAGCTTTGTCATTAAAAGACACATATTGCACAATATTGCCATTACGCTGAATAAGGCAATGGGCAGAAACTCTTACCTTATATATACTTTCAAAATAGGGGTCGACTGTCGGGTCTAAATTACCAAGAAAAAAATCAGTAATATAGCTACCACCAAATTTGCCTGGCGGTAACGAAATATTATGCACAACCAACAAGCTAACCGCTTCATTTTCATTTCGAGGCTCAAAGTGGCTAGACTTTTGAATTTCAGCATTGTTTAACCAACCATTAGTTATGGCAAATTTTGGCTTGTTTTTTAGTTCGCTTGACGTAATTGACATACAATAATTCATACTTTGTTTATCCTTGCACTATTACATAGTAAAGTTATCAACAGAACAAGAGAGTAACCTAAGATCTGGAGTCCTATGAGTAAGAATGATGTTACAACAAGTTTTGGCAAAGGCTTTGTATGGGTAGCTTGGGTAATCGGTCTGGCGTTGTTAGCTTTTGTTTTTCAAGATTTATTAGACGATCAATACAACCCAAATCAAGACCCGAAACTTTCATTGCAAAGCAATGGTCAAGCACAAGTTACTTTACAACAAAATCGCCAAGGGCATTATTTAACCAATGGTGCAATTAATGGTGAAAAAGTAACGTTTTTACTGGATACAGGCGCAACGCAAGTGTCCATTCCTGCGCATATTGCAGAAAAATTATCGCTGCAGGCTGGCGGCAAGAGCCGAGTACAAACAGCAAATGGCAGCATCACAGTTTATCAAACACAAATAAATGAATTACGCATTGGCAATATCTACCTGTATAATGTCGCGGCACATATCAATCCGAGTATGAACGCAAATGAAATTCTATTGGGCATGAGCGCCTTAAAAAGAGTAGAATTTCGCCAAACAGGCAAACAACTTATTTTACGAGAGCAACTTTAGATGTTACCAGTATCATTAATAAACGACATTACCAAAACCGTGACATGGGCATTATGCGAAGACTTAGGTGTTAATACCTATGATGAACTTGCTAGTAGTAGCGATATTACAGCAGAATTAATACCTGTAGAAAATATCGCCGTTGCTAATATTATTAGCCGTGATGAATGTGTAATTTGTGGTATCGCTTGGGTAAATGAAGTTTTTAAGCAGCTAGATACAATTTACGATACTAAAACCGCTATCACTTGGTTTGTTAACGACGGTCAAAGTGTTAAAGCCAACACCACTTTATTTGAATTATCTGGCAATGCTAGAATTTTATTAACAGGCGAACGTACGGCACTAAATTTCTTACAAAGCCTTTCTGGTACTGCAACCGTAACTAGCACTTATGTTAAGCACCTTGAAGGTACGACAACTAAGCTACTTGATACCAGAAAAACCCTTCCTGGCTTACGCAGCGCGCAAAAATACGCAGTGACTTGTGGTGGTGGCGTTAATCACAGAATTGGCTTATTTGATGCCTTTTTAATTAAAGAAAATCATATTGCGGCTTGTGGCGGTATTGAAAAAGCCATTAATACTGCGCGTATTAACCATAATGATAAAACTGTAGAAGTTGAAGTCGAGAATATCGAGGAGTTAACTCAGGCATTAAATGCTGGTAGCGATATTATTATGTTAGACAACTTTACTACCGAAATGATCGAAAAAGCGGTAAAACTAACTGCTGAAATATCTAACGGTAAAACTAAGTTGGAAGTTTCTGGCAATATGACACTAGCAACGTTGAGAGATTATGCAAAATCAGGTGTTGATTTTATCTCTGTTGGCGCATTAACTAAACATGTAAACGCCATTGACTTGTCTATGCGTTTTGTCTAATAAACAGATAAAAAATTAGTTATAGGCTGAAACCTCGCTCTTTTTTTGTGTGTTATTTTCATACAATTCAATACCTAATTCCTCTTCTTTGACAATAAAACTTAAAGCACTCAGTAAGCTGAGTGTTTTTTAATCGCTAAATGTAAATTCTCTTGCTAGACTATTTTTGTGGAATAGTACAAAAAGTTACAATTTCAAAAGAATAATGACAAAAAACTAAAAAAAATCGACACAATGTTTTACATTTACTCATTTTTGTCGCAGTATATTTTTAGCCCTCGAAATTAAAGTATGGATTAACTTATTATGAAAAAACTTAACACTATGAACAAAGCAAAAGGTTTTACCCTTATTGAATTAATGATCGTTGTTGCGATTATCGGTATTTTAGCAGCGGTTGCATTGCCTGCTTATCAAGATTACACCAAACGCGCCAAATTCAGTGAAGTAGTTTTAATGGCTGATGCTATTAAAACACAAGCTAATGTTTGTGCTGGAGCAAAAAACGTTGCAAGTACTACAGACTTTGCTGCAGACTGTGAAACTAGACTTGCAAAAGCTCGCAATAATGCAACGATAGGTAATAACGTAGCATCTGCAACTACAACTAATGGTACAATTACTGTTACAGGCTCTGCGGAAGTGGATGGCACATCTTTCATTTTACTTCCAACTTTTTCAAGTGTTCCGGGAGAAGTAACTTGGGCATTAGATGAAACAAACAGTACTTGCGTTGCTGCTAACTACTGTTAGTTAAATAAGAACATCATGTAAAGCCTGCGATGCAGGCTTTTTTTTTCAATAAAATAATTATTTACGTAAGACGAGACAAAATACATTGTATAGTAGCCATCGAAAATTTATATACATCTGCGCTTTTATATCATTATTACCGTTAGCTATATTTGACAACTTTGGTTTTTTTGTAAGTCTCGATATTTATGGAAAAATAGATGGCCTTCTCTTTTGTGTATATTATTTCATATCGTTATTAGTAATTGCTAGATTACCTAACGCTATATTTTCTTCATATATTTTCATTTCTTTCATTTTGATTTTTACGTTATCAAAAGCATCAAGTGAATATTATTTATTTTATGATACTTACATATCATTTGACCATATAACCCTATTTAAAGAATTTTTATTGGCCTTAAAAAACTTTAGTACGTTATGGACACTATTAATAATAATTACTTTTGTTTTTATCATATTTATCTTTCATGCTCACCTTGTCAAATCATATAAAAAAACTTCACTTTTAAACTCTGTAATTACATCTCTATTGTGCCTTTTAGTTACCGTACCTTTTTATAATTTTCACGAGAGTAGATACCATTTAACACAAATAATCAAGCAATCAGAAAAGCCAACTTATGACTATTCTTTTGAAAATCCAATCATGTTTTTTATTCGTAGCTTTCCTTGGAGTGATTCAACAACTGTTTATAAAGAAAACGCCAAAAGAGCTACAATAGCTAGAGCAATAGAAAAAAATGCAATTTCACAGCTTCCTGAAAGTTATTTGCCTAAAAATTATGCTTCGCTTTTATTAGATTATCCTGAGTATAAACCTGTCACACCTTATTTAACACCTTTAGAATATGCACCTGTAACGCCAAGCAATATATTGAATAGATCAGCATTTAAAAAGCAAAAAAATGTACTAATCGTAGTTTTAGAAAGCTTTCGCAGTTATGAATTTGAGTCTAATAAAATAATAGGAAAAAATTTAGATACTATTGCTGAAAAGTCTATTGTTTTTGATCAAGCATATAGCATAGCTAGAGCAACTATAAAGTCAGAACAAGCGATCTTATGTAGTTCTCTTGATACAAATTTAAAGACGCCTTATTCAGTTAGCCAAGGTAGGTATTCAGGAAGGTGTCTGCCAAAGATATTCAAAGATTTAGGCTACGAAACTACTTGGTTTCATGGCAATACCAAAGATTTTTATAATCGCACAATATTTCATCCAACATTAGGGTTTGATACAATATATTCCAAAGATGAAATCCAACAGACTGACAAGCAAGTCAATGATATTGGCTGGGGAATCCCTGATCCGAATGTATACCAATTTGCCTTAAATAAATTAAAAAATAAGAGCAGTCCATTTTTTGCAGAGATTTTGACCGTATCGAGTCATCAACCTTTTAACTGGGATTACGGCGAATTTAAATTTCCGAATGAAATAAACTTTCAAAGTGATGATGTGTACAAGAATTATTTAAAAGCTCTCTACTATGCTGATGATGCCCTAGGTAAGTTTTGGAATGAGTTCATATCTAGCCCTCTTAAAGACAACACAATTGTAATTTTTACAGGCGATCACGGAGTGCCTTTTTATCCTAATCATATCGAAAATGAAGTGGATAAATTTAATATATTATTTAAAGTTCCATTAATGATATACCACCCGGAAATTGGCCACAGAAAAAGTTCTTTTCAATCAAGTCATTTAGATATAGCGCCAACACTATTGTCTTTACTGAAAATCAAAGAGGAGAACTCTTTTATTGGGCGTGCAACCTTAGGTAGCCATAAAACTTTAGCTAGAAGACCTATTTTTCATATGAATAAAGATGGCTATGGATTTAGACTAGGTAAAACAAAGTGCATCCCTAAAATGCAGCAATGCACTATCAAAAAGCTCTGTTATAAAGATGAACGTTTTATGTGTGACTTAGAAAAAGAGACTGACATACTACAAATTCAACAATCAAGTAACCTTATGGAATATATGAAACTATTGACAGAAACACATTACGCTGAATAGTATTGGTAAATAATAAGTACATTTCGCCTTAGCAAGGTATAATTGTTAACAACTGCTAATGATAAGGTTCGACCGTATTCCTGAAACAGATAGAAATAATATCAAACTCCGCTATTTTCATATTCATATTTGTTATTTTTCATAGTTATAGGTAAACTTCTAGCACGTATTTAAATATAAACAGTAATTTATGAAAGGACTTCATCGACAATCTAGTGTCTTATCAGCATTAGCCAAATATAATATTGTTAGCGGTAGTATGATAGATACTATTAGTGCTGACTTTATTGGTCAGAATAAGCCTTTAATACGTTACATTGTTGAAGATAAGAAGTTAAATGCTGAAAGTATTGCAAGTGCTTTATCTCTTAGTTTCGGCTATCCACTTATTGATTTAACTAATTTTGATACCACCTTAATTCCAGATGGTATACGTAACGAAAAATTAATACGTAAGCACAATGCTTTACCATTATTTCTACGTGGTAAAGTGCTATTTGTTGCCATGTCAGATCCCACCAATTTAGATGCTCTAGAAGAAATACAATTCAATACTGGTTTTTCTACCGAGTTAGTACTAGCAAATCAGAAATCATTAGCCGAATGTATTGAAAAAATATTAGAGGAAGATAGTGATGCACTAGATATTTCTGATATAGACGCAGAAGAATTAGCGGGTATTGATGTACAAGATGAGCATCAAGAAGAAGATAATACGACAAGTGGTGATAAAGAGGATGCACCGATTGTTGTTTATATTAATAAAATACTTCTTGATGCGATCCGCAAAGGAGCGTCTGATTTACATTTTGAGCCTTATGAAAAGTCTTATCGTATTCGTTTTCGAATTGATGGTATTTTAACTGAAGTAGCTAAGCCGCCAGTTTCTCTTGCTTCTAGAATGTCAGCACGATTAAAAGTCATGTCAAAGCTTGATATTGCAGAACGCAGAGTGCCACAAGATGGTAGAATAAAATTAGCACTATCCAAAAAGAAATCTATTGATTTTCGTGTCAGTACTTTACCCACGATGTGGGGCGAAAAAGTAGTTATGCGTATACTTGATTCTTCAAGTGCTATGCTTGGTATAGACATGCTAGGCTATGCGCCAGCTCAAAAGAAAATATATATGGAAGCACTCGCCCAACCTCAGGGCATGATTTTAGTTACTGGCCCTACAGGCTCAGGGAAAACAGTATCACTATATACCGGTTTAAACATTTTAAATACCGATGAACGAAATATCTCTACCGCAGAAGATCCGGTTGAGATTAATCTAGAGGGCATCAATCAGGTACAAATTAACACCCGAGCTGGACTGACTTTCCCCGGAGCCTTGCGCTCTTTTTTACGCCAGGATCCTGATATAGTAATGGTCGGTGAAATTCGAGACTTAGAAACAGCGGAAATTGCTATTAAAGCTGCACAAACAGGCCACCTAGTGCTATCAACTTTACACACTAATTCTGCAGCTGAAACGTTAACTCGTTTGCTAAATATGGGAGTCCCTTCCTACAATGTTGCAAGTTCAGTTAGCGTTATTATTGCTCAGCGATTGGCGCGCCGATTGTGCCTTCAATGTAAAACTGAAGAAGTCATCCCTGAAAATGAACTTTTACAACAAGGCTTTCTTTCCAGTCAGCTTAATGGCATAACTTTATATAAACCTGTCGGTTGTGATTTATGCACAGGTGGCTATAAAGGTCGTGTTGGGATTTATGAAGTAATCAAGATTAGTGAAACAACGGCTAATTTAATTATGGGTGGGGCAAACTCTTTGGAGATTGCAGCACAATGTCAACGCGAAGGTTATAATAACTTGCGTCAATCAGGTTTAGAAAAAGCTATGTTAGGTGTAACTAGCTTGGAAGAGATTAACAGGGTTACAAATGCCTAATATGGTGCATAGTATAATAACCAACAAATAGAAGCTAAGATCATAGGTTAATTGATTCAACTAAGTTGTCCTTGCAAATCGAACTAAAAAAACTCAACAATAATAAATTTAGGTTAAGCAAATGGCAGTATCAACTAAAGGTAGTAAAAAGAAAAATAAGATAAAGCCACTTGATATTTATAAGTGGCAAGGATTAAATCGTAAAGGTAAAAAAACCAGTGGCGAATTGAGCGCCAAAAGCATGCTTGAGCTTAAATCTCAGCTGCGTAAGCAAGGTATTACTCCTGGTAAAATAAGTAAAAAGTCTAAACCCTTATTTGGAATGGGGGGAGATAAGAAAATCCTTCCAAGTGATATTGCTGTTGTCACTCGCCAAATTGCAACTATGCTAGGTGCTGGTGTGCCATTAGTACAAACTATAGAAATGATAGGTGCGGGTCACAATAATAGTAACATGCAAAAGCTATTGGGCACTATCGGAAATAAATTACAATCAGGTATTCCATTATCAGATTGCTTACGAGAGCACCCTATTTATTTTGATGATTTGTATTGCGATTTAGTCAACTCAGGTGAGCAATCTGGTGCTTTAGAAACCATTTATGAACGTATTGCAACCTATAAAGAAAAAGCAGAGGCTCTAAAAGCAAAAATAAAAAAAGCCATGACGTATCCTATATCAGTTTTAGTTATTGCTTTTATCGTAACGGCTATTTTACTAATCTTTGTTGTTCCTGTATTTCAAGATATATTTAGTAGTTTTGGTGCTGAGTTACCAGCATTTACTCAGTTAGTGATTGCTATTTCAGAATTTATGCAAGCTTATTGGTATTTTGGCCTAGCAGGTATAATTTCCATAGGCTATTTGTTTAAAAAAACGCATTTGAATAGTCAAGCATTTAGAGATCGTGTAGATAGGGCAATATTAAAAACGCCTGTCGTTGGAGATGTATTAAAAAAAGCGGCTGTTGCTCGTTATGCCAGAACCTTATCAACTACCTTCGCTGCAGGTGTGCCACTTCCTGATGCCCTGGAGTCTGCGGCAGGGGCCTCTGGCAATGCTGTTTTTCGAGATGCAATATTAGAGATACGCGCAGAAGTAACTTCAGGGATGCAAATGAATTTGGCCATGCGAAATTGTGCTATTTTTCCAGACATGGTTATTCAGATGGTTGCAATAGGCGAAGAATCTGGCGCCGTTGATGATATGTTGGCAAAAGTAGCAACGGTTTATGAACAAGAGGTTGATAATGCCGTTGATAACTTAACAACCTTACTAGAGCCTATGATTATGGCCGTACTTGGTGTCGTTATTGGCGGTTTAATTATAGCTATGTATTTACCAATTTTCGAAATCGGAAAGGTCGTTTAAATAAGTCATTTAGAGTACAATAAATAAAATAAAACGATGCTTGTCATCGTTTTTTATTGATATAAACAAACTAATAAAAACTAAAATCTAAAATCTAAAATCTAAGAAGGCTAACCTTTTGACTGATTTCATCTCTCTTATGAATAGCAACCAAACATTTTTCTTTGGTGTTACTTTTATATTCTCTTTAATGATTGGTAGTTTTCTAAATGTAGTGATTTTCCGTTTACCTAAAATGCTTGAACAAGGCTGGAAAAAAGAATGCCGAGAATTTTTAGCTGATGAACTAGCTAAACCGAAAAGCCAAAATGAAGAAGAACTCATCACATTATCAACTCCAAGCTCAACATGTCCTTCTTGCCAACACAAAATTCGATTTTACGAGAATATTCCTGTAATAAGCTGGCTAGTACTACGTGGAAAATGTAGCCAATGTCGATCGAAAATATCATTACGCTACCCTCTAGTTGAGCTGACAACCGCATTATTAAGTGTGGTGATCGCTGCACATTTTGGTGTAACACTTACCACTTTATTCTTATTGATATTAACATGGGGACTTGTCTGCTTAACACTTATAGACTTTGACCATATGTTGCTACCTGACCAAATTACCCTTCCCTTGCTATGGCTAGGTTTATTAGTCAACCTTAATGGCGCGGTTGTACCGTTAAATGACTCAGTTATTGGTGCTGTAGCCGGTTACATGAGCCTATTTAGTATTTTTTGGTTATTTAAATTCATAACCGGCAAAGAAGGTATGGGCCATGGCGATTTTAAATTAGTCGCAGTTTTTGGCGCTTGGATAGGTTGGCAACTATTGCCATTACTTATATTAATGGCGTCTGCAGTTGGTGCGGTTATTGGTATCAGTATGATGATGTTTAAAAACCATCAGCGTGAACAGGCCATCCCTTTTGGCCCTTATCTGGCAATAGCAGGCTGGATTACGCTACTTTGGGGTAACGGTATTTGGGCATGGTATTTAAGCTATCTATACTAACCCCCATTAAGTAATATTATTGAGAAGTAAGCATGTCAGATTTTATTATTGGTTTAACAGGTGGTATTGGTAGCGGCAAAACAACCGTTAGCAATATGTTTGCTGAGCTGGGTGTTGATATTATCGACGCAGATGTTGTGGCAAGAGAAGTCGTTGAGCCTAATAGCATTGCATTAACCGCGATAGAAAATCACTTTGGCGCTGAGTATATCAATGCCCAGAAGCAACTCGACAGAGCTAAACTACGCACGCGCATCTTTAGTAACCCAGAAGATAAAAAGTGGCTAAATAATCTATTGCATCCGTTAATACGTCAATCTATGGTTGCTCAATTGTCGAACGCTCAAAGTGACTATTGTATTTTAGTTGCACCGCTTTTATTGGAAAACGGTTTAAATAAGCTTGTGGGTAGGGTTTTAGTTGTAGATATTGATGAAAAAAGCCAAATAACCAGAACTGTAGCTAGAGATCCAAGCTCTCAAGAAGAGATCAAACGTATTATTGCCAGTCAAATGTCACGAAATGACCGAATTAACTCTGCCGACGACATTATCAACAACCAAAACAACGACTTAGAAAAAATTAAACAGCAAGTGCAGCAACTAAACCAACAATACCTCAAGTATTCTCATCGCTAAATACTAGTTAACGCTGTGTTTTTGATAAATAATTCGCCATTTTTGCTCACTATGGTTACTATAAATTGATTATCACTGAATTTTATTGCTAATGAACTCAATACTGTATGAACATCCGCTCAATGAGCGTATCCGTAATTATCTAAAACTTGAGCAGCTATTCACTCAAGCAACAGAGTGTTTACGACATAGCATTGCCACTAGCCACAGTACTTTCTTTTCTGCAGTTTTTGCAATTATTGACACGTTAGATCGTAATGATATTCGTGGAGATCTAATAAAAGACTTAGAGAAGCTTGAGCAAAATCTGGTTATTTGGTCACAAATCCCCGATGTTGATACTACTATTCTTGAAGAAAATTTGAGAAATACGGTAGCGTTGTCATGCCAGCTAAAAAAAGCGTCTCCACATTGGCTTAAATTAAAAGACGATAAATTTCTAATTGGATTAAAGCAGCGTTTCGCCATACAAGGAGGAAACTCTCATTTTGATTTGCCGCAATTACAATTTTGGCTTAACCAGCCCATTAGTGAAATTGAAGCAGAATGCCAACAATGGCTTGCTTACCTCGAACAAATAAGTGAAGGGCTTTCTCTGATAATGAAATTTGTTCGTCAACGGGCTAGTTTTGAAACTATAGAGTCAGAAAGTGGTTTCTATCAAGACAGTGGTGAAGGGTTGATTTTATTACGTATTAAAGTCGCCTGTGGCATTGCCTGTTATCCTACTATTAGCGGTAATCGTTTTCGCTATTCCATTCGATTTATGTTGCCTTGTGAAGAAGCTGGTCGAAAATACGCCAAACAAGCAATAACTTTTCAATTGGCTCGGTGTTAACTTTATCATCACTAGCCGCTAGCCCATATTTTTCTTATAATAACTTCAATGTCCTCGTAAAGTATTGCAAATATGTCATTAAAAGTAGCTTGTCCAACTTGTAAAAAAGAAGTGATTTGGCAGGAAGAAAGCCAACACCGTCCATTTTGTAGTAAACGTTGTCAATTAATTGATGTTGGTGATTGGGCTGATGAAAATCATAAAATCAGTCAACCAGTACAAGGCGCCGTTGAGCTAAATGAAGAAATGTTAGATGCGCTTGAAGATCAATTTCTACAGCACAATAAATTTTTTGTTGAGCCAGAATAGGCAAGTATTGAAAAGCGTTTAGCAAAATTTGTCACTAAACGCTTTACTGATTAATCTTTAATTTAGCTAATATATAGCTGTTGTAACTTATCTATAATGGTTTGATTCGCGGCCGGGAAATTTAAGGTAGAAAACTCTGCCAAAGTAAACCAACCTTCTTGTTGACCTTCTAGTGCTTTTGCTTGCCCAGTAAAATTATCAACAACAAACACATCTAATAGCACTTTCTTATCACCGTAATCATGGTTAATTTGCATTAAAGGCGTACAAGTAAGGATATCTATGGCAACTTCTTCTTTTAGCTCACGATAAAGCGCCTGATGCACAGTTTCATCAACTTCAACTTTACCGCCCGGAAATTCCCATTTACCACCTTGATGAACATCGGCAAGTCGTTTAGTGAGAAAGAATTTATTTTCTTGCTTAATTACGCCAACGGCAACGTGGACAATCTTTGTCATCATAAAACCTTTTTCATTTTAATTTCAGTAAACCATCATTCTTAATTCGGTATGGCATACCGTTCATCGATGTACATGGGTGCACTAATGCCGTGAAGCCATAAAGCCATAAATGGCTAAGAGCGGCATGAACATAAAAATGCCAGTCGATTGACTGGCATTTATAAGTGATTTACTCGCTTAATGTTCTAGCTTAATTTGCCATGACATTGTTTGTATTTCTTACCCGAACCACACGGACAAGCTTCATTTCGTCCCACACGTGGAGTGGCGGCTTGTTCAGGCTCTGAAGCTGACTCATGCTTAAACTCTTTTGGTGCTTCATCTGCTTTTCTGTGTTGCTCTTCTACTGCTTCAACATCAGACTCAGCACGAATTTGTACCTTACTTAGAATACCAACAACATCATATTTTAAGTTTTCAAGTAATTCAGAGAAAAGCTCAAACGATTCACGCTTAAACTCTTGCTTAGGGTTCTTCTGCGCATAACCACGTAAATGAATACCTTGGCGTAAATGATCCATCGCCGCTAAATGCTCTTTCCAATGCGAATCTAAGCTTTGTAGCATTACTGCTTTTTCAAATTGACGTAAAACTTCAGCACCTACCATTTCTTCTTTCGCGCTGTAGCTTACTTCAACTTCAGCAAGAATTTTTTCACGTAATGTTTCTTCGTGTAGCTTAGTGTCTTCTTCTAACCATTTTGCTAATGGTAGTTCAATAGTAAGCTCACCTTTCAGGCGTTCTTCTAAACCTGGAACATCCCACATTTCTTCTAGAGACTGTGGCGGAATATGTTGTGCAATTAAACCATTAACCACATCGCCACGGATCGCTTTAATGACTTCGGCAATATCAGCTTCATCCATCAATTCATTACGTTGTTCGTAAATAACTTTACGTTGATCGTTTGAAACATCATCAAATTCTAGTAATTGCTTACGAATATCAAAGTTACGCCCTTCAACTTTACGCTGTGCGTTTTCAATGCTCTTTGTCACCCAAGGATGTTCAATAGCTTCGCCACGTTCCATGCCCAGTTTACGCATCATATTAGAAATACGTTCAGAAGCAAAAATACGCATTAAGCCATCTTCCATTGAAAGATAGAAGCGTGTTGAGCCAGCATCACCTTGACGACCCGAACGACCACGTAATTGGTTATCTATACGACGAGATTCATGACGCTCTGTGGCAACTATGTGCAGACCGCCAAGTTCCAATACTTTATTGTGTTCTTCTTGCCAAGACGCTTTTAGCTTTTCAACTTGCTCATCACTTGGATTATCAAGTTTCGCAACCATCGCACCTAAGTTGCCACCAAGCACGATATCCGTACCACGACCAGCCATGTTAGTTGCAATAGTTACTGCACCAACTTTACCCGCATCGGCAACAATTTCAGCTTCCTGTTGATGGAATTTAGCATTAAGTACTTTATGTTTAATCTTTGATTTTTTCAAAAATGACGATAAAAACTCTGACGTTTCAATGCTGATAGTACCAACTAATACTGGCTGACCACGCTCAACACAATCTTTAATATCTTCTAAAATCGCTTCAAATTTTTCTTCACCTGTTAGGTAAATCAAATCAGGTAAATCTTTGCGCACCATAGGTTGGTTAGTTGGGATAACAACCGTTTCTAAGCCATAAATGTGGTTAAATTCAAACGCTTCAGTATCTGCCGTTCCTGTCATACCAGACAGTTTTTGGTAGATACGGAAGAAGTTTTGGAAAGTAATAGAAGCAAGTGTTTGGTTTTCGTTTTGAATATCAACACCTTCTTTTGCTTCTACCGCTTGGTGTAAACCTTCAGACCAACGACGACCTTCCATTGTACGGCCGGTATGTTCATCAACAATGACAATTTCGCCATCTTTAACAATGTAATCAACATCTTTTTGGAATAATTTATGGGCGCGTAATGCCGCCATTACATGATGAAGTAACGTTATATTGGCTGCAGAGAATAATGAATCACCTTGCTGCATCAAGCCTTTTTCCAGCATTATTTCTTCAATATGAACTTGACCAAGTTCAGTTAAATAAATTTGCTTAGCTTTTTCATCAATAGTGAAATCACCAGTGCTGTCTTCACCTTCTTTGTCTTCTTCATCTTGCTGTACCAATGTAGGTACAACCAAATTAATATTGCGGTATAGCTCTGAGCTATCTTCTGCTTGACCAGAAATAATTAACGGCGTTCGTGCCTCATCAATTAATATCGAGTCAACTTCATCAATAACAGCAAAATTTAACGGTTTTTGTGCTCTTTCTTCAGGTGAAAAAGCCATGTTGTCACGTAGGTAATCAAAACCAAACTCATTGTTTGTACCGTAAGTGATATCTGAATTATAAGCGGCTTGCTTATCACCAGGTGCCATGCCGGCAACATTACAGCCAACCGTCATCCCTAAAAATTCAAATAATGGTCGACTCCAATCAGCATCACGCGTTGCTAAGTAATCATTCACTGTGATTACATGCACGCCTTTACCTGTTAAGCCATTTAAGTATGAAGGTAATGTCGCTGTTAACGTTTTACCTTCACCAGTACGCATTTCGGCAATTTTGCCAGAATTAAGTACCATGCCACCAATCATCTGTACATCAAAGTGACGCATACCGAATACACGTTTACTTGCTTCACGCACTACCGCAAACGCTTCAGGTAAAAGCGCATCAAGCGTTTCACCCTGTTCTACTCGCTCTTTAAACTCTGTAGTTTTGGCTTTTAACTCTTCGTCATTTAATGCTTCAAAAACAGGCTCTAGAGCATTAATTTTTATTACTTCTTTGCGCATTTGCTTAAGTAATCGATCGTTTCGACTACCAAACATTTTTGTCATTAAATTTACAAACATCGTGTTAAACCATATTGAGAAGAAAATCTTCCGCTGAAAATAAGGTGTTCGGTGGGACCGAGCACATAAAGTTGCCTAGCATTGTAATCGCAGCTGTATTTTAAACAACTGAAATTCGCACTAATTCTATTTTTTTGCTTTTCTGTATACGTATTTCGTTGGGTCTATTTGCTTATTATTACGTAAAATCTCATAGTGTACATGTGGACCAGTTGAGCGCCCAGTACTACCCATTTTTGCAATAACTTGACCTTTAGTGACTACATCACCAACGGAAACCGTAAGTTCTTTGTTGTGACCATAGCGAGTCTTTAAACCTTCACCATGATTAATTTCTACTAACTGGCCGTAACCATAGCGGTCACCTGCCCAACTAACAACACCTGATGCGGTAGCAATAATGCTAGCATTTTCACTGCCAGCAAAATCAACACCTTTATGCATTGCAGGTTTACCGTTAAAAGGGTCTTTTCGCGTACCGTAGTATGACGACAACCAACCTTTAACTATTGGTCGACCAGATAAATAGCGTGTATTCTCTATATGGTGACCCAAAGTGATAGATTCAAGCATTTTTAACTGTTTTTCTTCATGTGCTAAAGAATTTTCAAGTATTGAAATACTTAATAGCAAATCCGATAAACTTTTTTTCGGCTGCTCTTCACTTTGAATCATTGGGCCACCACTTGGCGGTAATTGTTCAAAATTGAATTCTTTATCGGGAATACTCGCATCTTCTGCTAGTCGATCACCCAAGGCATTTAAGCGTAGTACTTGGCTTTGTAACTCTGCCAACTTCATGGTTACCGCAGTTACTTGCTCATTGTTAACAACAGGATTATCTAAATTCGGTAAGCTGGAAAATTGAGATGCAGGATTTGTTGGGATCTCGTTTGTAGACGCAATTAAATGCACTATAAAACCAGAAACCAGTGCAAATATTGTTAAAGCTGATAACCAATGAACTTTATTTAGCTTCATTGAAAATCTAACATTTTTTCCGCGGTATAGTAGTGTTAAACTCATATCTTATTCATCGTTTTCTTCAAGAACTGACTTATGGCACGTAAATCTAAAATACCTACAGATATGTCAGCCCTGCTTAATTCACCGTCAGGCACTTTGGCACAAATAGCGGCAAAAACCAACTCTTTAACCATATTGTCGGGCATTGTACGACAAATATGCCCCGACCTACCAGAAGATGTCTGGAAAATAGCCAACTTTAAAGGAAAATCCTTAGTTATTGAGGTAAATTCTGCAGTTTGGAGTCAAAGATTACAGTTTGAGCGGATGAATATATGTCGAGAGCTAACCCAAGTGACCGAAAATCAATTTAATCAAATTGAAATTAAGATAACACCTTATCGCACTAAACTACCTGAAAAAACCGTATTGCCTGATGCTATAAATTCAACAATTTCAAAAGCAACTGCCGCACAATTATTAGCAGTAGCTAAGAATGCTCCTGATAGTTTGCGTAAGAAATTAGAGAAGTTAGCTGCTCACGCTAATAAGTAGCCTGAATTTTGGGTAAGCAGCGGCAGCTCAAAATTTTCACTTCTTTAACAACAAAAAAGCCAATCAAATGATTGGCTTTTTAGAAGTTAGCGAATAAACATTAAGTTAAAACGGCGTAGCGCCCACTTCTTGAAATTGGATTGGAGACTCTACGGTATCTTCATACGTCACCCATTCCCATGAATCAACTTGCTTAAACACTTCACGTAGTAACATGTTATTTAGACCATGCCCAGATTTAAAGGCATTAAGCTCACCTAAAATACTAACGCCACCCATGTATAAATCACCGATCGCATCAAGAATTTTATGCTTAACGAACTCGTCATCATAACGTAAGTCATCTTTATTCAGCATGCGATATTCATCTAAAACAATGGCGTTTTCTAAGCTACCACCTAATGCTAGGTTGTGAGAGCGTAAAAATTCAATGTCTTTCATAAAGCCAAAAGTACGAGCACGGCTGATTTCTTTAATAAAAGAACAGCTCGATAAGTCCATACTCATAGTTTGACAAGTATTCGCAATCACTGGATGCTCAAACTCAATAGCAAAATTAACCCGGAAGCCTTCAAAAGGCTTTAACTCAGCCCATTTATCACCTTCTTCTATACGAATAGTTTTAGTGATACGTAAGAAGCGCTTGGCAACATTTGAAGTTTCAATGCCAACCGATTGAATTAAATAAACAAACGGTAAGGCACTGCCATCCATAATTGGAATCTCAGGAGAGTCAACTTCAACAACGAGGTTGTCAATTCCTAAACCTGCAACAGCAGACAACAAGTGTTCGACGGTGGAAATCTGAACACCTTGCTCATTCACTAAACATGTACATAAAGTGGTTTCGCCAACAGCTTCTGGTGTCGCTGGAATATCGACAACAGGATCTAAATCTACTCGGCGAAAAATAATACCGGTGTTAGCAGGCGCAGGACGGAGAGTGATCTGCACCTTTTCACCTTTATGTAACCCTACACCAATGGCAGAGACACTTTCTTTAATCGTACGTTGTTTAATCATAAATAGCCTTCTTAAGCCTATATTGAGCTTTATTAGCACCCACCGGAATTCAGCGGAGGCGTAATATAGCAAAAAAGCCTAACAAAATCAAAATATCAACATTTGTTACTTAACATTCCTAAACTTAACGAATAAGTATTAGTCTGCTTGTTTACGTAAAAATGCTGGGATATCTAAATAATCATCAAGTTCCGTAGCAGCCACTTTTTGTGCTTGAGCATTTGCTTCAGGCATAGTCACAGGGCTTGCTTTAATTTCTGGTTGCGCACTTGGTACATAGTCACCACCAACTACTTGTGGTTCAGCCACAGGTGCAGGGTTAACTAGAGTAATATCAGGCTTACGTTCAGCACCAATACCAGTTGCAACAACTGTTACACGTAAATCTTCAGTCATATCAGGGTCAATTACCGCACCAACAACAACCGTGGCATTTTCCGAAGAAAAAGCTTTAACTGCATTACCAACCGTTTCGAATTCGTCAATACTAATATCCATACCGGCAGTAATATTAACTAAAATTCCGCGTGCACCTGCAAGATCAACGTCTTCAAGTAGTGGGCTTGAAATTGCAGCTTCTGCAGCTTCTTCTGCACGATCTGGCCCTGATGCTATACCAGACCCCATCATTGCCGTTCCCATTTCAGACATTACCGTTCTAACATCGGCGAAATCCACGTTTATGAGTCCCGGACGAGTAATAAGTTCCGCAATACCTTGCACAGCACCTAATAAAACATCATTCGCCGCTTTAAATGCATCTAGTAAACTTGTACCAGGGCCTAAAACTTTTAATAGTTTTTCGTTTGGAATGGTAATTAGTGAATCAACACTCTTAGATAAGAACTCAATGCCTTGATCGGCATAGTTCATACGTTTTTTACCTTCAAACGGAAATGGTTTTGTCACTACGGCAACGGTTAAAATTCCCATTTCTTTAGCTATTTCTGCCACAACTGGAGCAGCACCAGTACCAGTACCACCGCCCATACCCGCGGCGATAAAGATCATATCAGCGCCTTGCAGCGTTTCTTTGATCGTTTCTCTATCTTCTTCAGCGCTACGACGACCAATTTCTGGGTTAGCGCCAGCACCTAAACCTTTAGTGACATCGTGACCTAACTGCAAAGTTACATTAGCCGCTGAGTTACGTAGTGCTTGTGAGTCAGTGTTTGCTGTAATAAATTCAACACCTTCAATGGTTTGTGAAACCATGTGCTCGACAGCATTGCCGCCACCGCCACCAACACCAATAACCTTGATGACTGCTTCTTCGTTATGATCTTCCATTAATTCAAACATTTTTATAATCTCCGATTTTTATTACGTTTTGTTCCACCAAAACTCTTTCAATACTTCCAATTACTTGCCTTTGCAAATAACTAAAACTCACCTTTAAACCAAGCTAAAACACGAGAGCTAATGCTACCCACTGATTCGCTTTTCTTTTGTTCATTATTCTGTTGCTGATTCGCTTGCATGCCGTAATGTAATAACCCCACTACGGTAGAATATGTTGGATCATTAACATATTCTTTTAACCCGCAAACATCAGCAGGTTGTGCAACTCGAGCTGGCATTTGAAATACTTCTTCTGCAAACTCAACCACACCTTCCATTTTCGCTGTACCACCAGTTAAGACATAACCAGCAGCAATTTGATCTTCTAAGCCGCATTCACGCAACTCTTCTTGAATTAATTCAAATAATTCATGATATCTAGGCTCTACAACTTCAGCCAAAGTATGTCGAGACATAGAACGTGCTGGACGTCCGCCAACACTAGGTACTTCGATATTTTCTTCCATACTGACTAATTGACGCAGCGCACAAGCGTATTGCACTTTAATTTCTTCTGCGTGACTTAATGGTGTACGAAATATTTTCGCAATATCACTGGTTACTTGATTGCCAGCCACAGGAATTACCGCGGTGTGACGTAAAGCACCACCAGTGAATACCGAAATATCCATAGTGCCAGCGCCCATATCAACTACACATATTCCTAACTCTTTTTCATCATCAGTCAGCACCGCATAACTAGATGCTAATGCTGAGAAAATCAGTTGGTCTGCTTTTAAATCACAACGTTCAACACATTTAACAATGTTCTTCGCCATGTCATTTGCACAGGTAACGATATGAACTTTTGCTTCCATACGTACGCCTGACATACCAATAGGACTCTTAATACCGTCTTGACAATCAATGCTATATTCTTGTGGCAATACATGTAACATGCGGCGTTCGGCTGAAATAGGCACAGAACGCGCAGTATGAATGACATTATCAACATCATCCTGCATCACTTCTTTGTCATTAATTGGCACCATACCGTTTTCATTCTGACAACTAATATGCTTACCAGAAATACCTAAATAAACTGACGTAATATGACAATCTGCCATCAATTCAGCTTCATTTATTGCTCGTTGTATTGATTGAATAACAAGGTTTAAGTCATTAACGCCACCTTTATCCATGCCGCGCGCAGGCTGATTACCAACACCAACAATGCTGAGTTGGTTGTCTGGTGTGATCTCACCTACGGCTACTGAAATTTTTGAAGTTCCAATATCTAAACCAACGACTAAGTTTCTTTCAGTTATTTTTGACATTAACGCTAAACTCTTTCTTTGTTGTTTTCGGTTTTCCAACCAACGGCTAAGCCGGTGTCGTATCTCAGGTCAACATAATCAACTTGTTGTCCGGCTTTTTTATTTGATTTTATTTGCGGATATACATCCATAAATCGCTGTATGCGCTCAACACGATTATCGCGACCTAAATTTATAGTCACGCCATCGTCTAATGTCAGTTGCCACGCAAACCGCTCAGTCAGTACCAATTCGTCAATAGCTAATTGGCTAAAATCGAGCAATTTATTTAAGTTTTCAAAGTTTTCTAAGGCTAATTTTTCACTACCTTCTGGACCAAAAAATGTCGGCAGCTTTTCATTTAAACGTGTTACATCAGCCTGAAATGCCTTACCATTTTTATTAATCAGAAAGTCACCATTCCAATGCGCGATAGGTTTCTGATCAACAACATATATTTTCAGTTCATCTGGCCATTTTTTTCGTACTGAAACTGAATAAACCCAAGGCAACTTCGCCACTTTTTGCTGTACGTCATTAACATCTACGTTAAAAAAATTACCCAAATTTACCTGCTCAATGGCATTTTCTATATCTACGCGCGTGGTATAAGGCATTTCTCCTGCAATGGCAATTGCAGTAACCGGAGCACTTTCTTCTGCGCTCAAGCGTTTATTTAAAAAAATGCTAAACGACAATATCGCGACAATAACAGCAACAAAAAATGCCACGCCAAACCAAAAGGTCCAGTGTAGTTTTTCTGTTTCTTCCACTAATGGAAGTTGCTTTTTCATCGTCGCTGCCATTTCTTACGCGTTACCTTGCATACTAATTCCTACAATTTTTGTAACTAGCTCACTAAAATTTAAGCCATGAACTTTCGCGGCTTTTGGTACCAATGACGTTTCTGTCATACCTGGTACGGTATTAACTTCTAATAATTGCCATTGCCCTTGCTCATCACGCATAACATCAACTCGCCCCCAGCCTTTAGCACCGGTGGCATTAAAAGCTTTCAATGCTATTGCTTGTAATTCAGTTTCATCATCCGCTGATAAATGACACGGGCAATGATATTGCGTACTAGTAGATTTATATTTAGCGTCATAATCATAAAAGTCATGTGGCGTTTCCATATGAATAACCGGCATAGGCGTTTGCCCTAAAATCGCAACGGTGTATTCTGGCCCTTGTATCCAAGCTTCAACCAATATTTGTTGGTCGTAATTAAAAGCCTCTATCAAAGCAGCATGCAAGGCATCTGCATTATCAGCTTTAGACATACCAATGCTTGAACCTTCATTAGCTGGTTTTACCATCACTACATCACCTAATTGCTGCAAAATTTTCGCAGCATCTTGGCGTTGATATTCCAACTTACTTACAATGGCAAAAGGCGCTGTTGGCAAGTTCATCGCTTGAAAAACTTGTTTACTGCGAATTTTATCCATCGACAATGCCGAACCCAAAACATCAGATCCAGTGTAAGGTATGCTCATATACTGCAACGCACCTTGTACACAACCGTCTTCACCACCACGACCATGTAAGGCAATAAATACACGGTCAATGTCTAATGAAGCTAAGTCACTTAAACAATAATCTTGCGTGTCGATAAGCTGAACATTAAAACCTGCTTGCTCTAACCCATTAGCAATAGCTTTACCTGAGTTGAGCGACACTTCTCGTTCAGCGGATGTTCCACCGTATAAGACTGCTAGTTTTTGCGCTGTTAACGAACTCATTGCTTAGCTCCTGATAACTTTTCATCATTTGCTAAGCTGCGCGCTATCGCACCAATATTGCCAGCGCCCTGCGTAATCACCATATCGCCATCGCGTAATTGTGCTGCCATTAGCTCAGCTAATTTAGCGCTGTCGCTAACATAAATAGGTTCAGTTTGGCCACGTAGGCGAATACTGCGCGCTAAACTTTTACTGTCGGCGTTAGCTATTGGTGCTTCGCCTGCTGCGTAAACATCAAGTAAGAATAAGCAATCAACCTCTGAAAGCACTTCAACAAAGTCTTCAAAAAGATCACGAGTTCTAGAGTAGCGATGAGGTTGAAAAACCATGGCTAACCTTTTTTCTGGCCAACCGTTACGCATAGCATTAATTGTCGCTTTCACTTCAGTCGGATGATGGCCATAATCATCAATCAGTAACATTTCACCTTGTTCTGTTGTTAGTGTTGCTAGTTTTTCAAAACGACGACCGATGCCAGCAAACTCTTGTAGTGCCTTTTGAATGGCATCATCTTCAACACCTTCATCTATTGCGACCGCAACACCTGCAAGGGCATTTAATACGTTATGCTCTCCAGGTAAGTTAACGCTTAGCTTTAATGGCGCAGCGTCTTTACGCTCAACAACAAATGAACTCATGCCTGCACTTTGCTGATATTGACTCGCTCTTACGTCTGCATCTTCACAAAATCCATACGTAATCACTTGGCGGCCAATACGTGGTAATATTTCACGAACCACGGGGTTATCTAAACAAACCACCGCTAAACCATAAAATGGTAAGTTGTGTAAAAATTCAATGTAAGTGTCTTTGAGTTTTTCAAAGTCACCTTGGTAGGTCTCCATATGGTCTTCATCGATATTAGTGATCACCGAAACCATAGGCTGTAAATGCAAGAATGAAGCATCACTTTCATCTGCTTCAGCAATTAAATACCGACTACTGCCCAAACGAGCATTGGTGCCAGCACTATTTAACAAACCGCCAATAACAAAGGTTGGATCTAAATTCGCTTGCGCAAAAATACTAGCAATCAAACTTGTTGTTGTTGTTTTTCCGTGTGTACCAGCAATCGCGATGCCATGGCGAAAACGCATTAGTTCAGCTAGCATTTCTGCACGGCGTACGACCGGAATACGTTTTTCATTAGCCGCAACTAATTCAGGGTTTTCACTATCAATAGCCGTTGAAACTACAATAACACTAGCACCCTCAACATTGTCTTGGTGGTGACCAATAGTAATTTTTGCCCCTAAATCGGTTAACCTTTTAACGACTTGATTCTCACCGATATCTGAACCGGTAATTTGATAGCCTTCATTAAGTAATACTTCAGCTATTCCGCCCATACCAGCGCCACCAATACCGACAAAATGTATGGTTTTAACCCGACGCATTTCAGGCATTCGGTTATAGCTATTCGATGATGTTTTCATATTACTTTTTTCTGCTGTCATACGTTTACTCATAATTGTGCAACCTCAATACAGGTTTGGGCAACATGACTGGTTGCGTCTGCATGCGCAGCATTGTGCGCAGCCTTCGACATTTGCTGTACAACTTTGTCTGATATAAATAAGCTGTTTAGCATTTGCCCTAAGGTTGTACCGTTAAATTCTTTCTGGGCAATTAATTTTGCCGCGCCACATTCGACTAAATACATGGCATTCTTGGTTTGATGGTCATCGACAGCGTGTGGTAATGGTACAAATATCGCTGGCTTTGCTGCCATTGCTAATTCTGACACCGTTAATGCGCCCGCACGGCAAACAACGACATCAGCCCACTGATAGGCGCTTGCCATATCATCAATAAACTCAGTCACTTTTACTTTTTCTTCAGGTAACCCAAAATCTTGATAACTGGTTAACACGGCTTGTTCATTACCGCCGCCTGTTTGGTGCCATACATCAATGCTTTGTACCTTAATTTGCTTCATTGCCTGTGGTACAACATCGTTTAAAATCTTCGCCCCTAAACTCCCGCCAACAACTAAGACTTTCTTGCTAGTAGCGGGTTGTTCTGGCATGACATTTTCAATAGAAATAATATCGCTGCGCAGCGGGTTACCGACTACATTTGGCGTGACTCTATCGCTAAAAGCACCAGGGAATGCACTCAACGTTTTTGTCGCAATACGAGATAAAAAGCGGTTAGTCATTCCCGCTACAGCGTTTTGCTCATGCAAGACTAAAGGAATACGTAGTAACCATGCAGCAACACCACCTGGCGCACTTGCATATCCACCCATGCCTAACACAACGTCGGGTTTAACTTCTTTCAGCACTTGAATAGATTGCATAACCGACTGTAAAATTTTAAATGGCGTTTTTAACCACGTTTGCCAGCCTTTATTGCGAATACCAGCAATATTGATAAACGAAATTGGATAACCATTTTTTGGTACAATTTCAGCTTCCATACGTTCCGCTGTACCCAACCAATGTACTTTCCATCCCTTTTTCACTAATTCTTCAGCCACGGCAATACCTGGAAATATATGTCCACCAGTACCGCCCGCCATCACCAAAATTGTAGGACGCTTTACTTCATGACTCACATCACTATTTACTTTATCAGTAACTTGTTCAGTCATTTTCGTCCTCCTTCACTTCGATTTTTTTCACTTTCTTCACTTTCTTTTTCACGCCAGTTGTACGACTAGTCGCTTGAATACTTTGTAGTCTAATTTCATGATCAATACGGATCAAAATGGCAACTGCTATTGTCATGATGATCATTGAGCTACCACCATAACTAATTAACGGCATTGTTAAACCTTTAGTCGGCACAATACCTGCACTAGCGCCAATATTTACCGCAGCTTGGAAACAAAACCAAATGCCAATGGCATAAGCAAAAAATCCTTCAAAATACTTCTCTTGGTTGACTGCTTTTCGACCTAACAACAAGGCTTTAAATACTAAGGTCATACTCAATAGCAAAATCACACTAATACCAATAAAGCCAAACTCTTCTGCCAATACCGCCATCACGAAATCAGTATGTGCTTCCGGCAAATATTCTAGTTTTTGAATACTATTACCTAAACCTTGACCAAAAGATTCACCACGACCATAGGCCATTAGCGATTGTGTTAATTGATAGCCACTGCCAAACGGGTCTTCCCATGGGTCTAAAAAGCCAGTAACTCGTGCCCAGCGATAAGGGGAAAAGTATGCCAACATCGACAGTAAACTCACACCTACACCTGCAATGGCGATAAATTGCCACAATTTAGCTCCTGCTAAAAATAACAAACCAAAGGTGGTGACAAACATTACGATAATGGTGCCTAAATCTGGCTGCATTAAAAGCAAAGCACCTAGTATACCAAATACAAACAAGGGCTTAGCAAAGCCTTTTATGTTCTCCATCACCTCTTCACGACGACGCACTAAATAGGCTGATAGATAACAAAAGAAAAATAATTTAGCAGGCTCTGCTGCCTGTATGGTAATGGGGCCAACAACAATCCAACGAGTAGAACCATTAACATTGCGACCAATAAGCAATACCACGACTAACAGTACGATACCTAAAAGCAATAAATTACCACTGTATTGATGCCATCGACTCATCGGAATTTGCAATGCTATTCCCGCAATTCCTAGACTCAAGCAGATGTAAATCATATGACGTACAACGAAATGAAAAGGGTTGGCGAATAAACGCTCTGCTACAGGCATTGAAGAGCTCGCCACCATCACTAAACCGATCATGTACATACTTAACGCAAGGATCAGGTAACTGCGGTCGAAAGTTGATACCGCTGAAGACTCCATTTTTAACCATGGAGGTATTGACCATTGCGATAAATTAGCAAAAGAAGCAGACATTATTTAACTTCCTTATGCAAAAGTACTGACTTAATAAATACCACACCACGTTCAACATAATTAGCAAACATATCTAAACTTGCACAAGCAGGAGATAACAACACCATATCGCCATTATTGGCTAGCTTTCGTGCTAACTTAACGGCCTCAAGTAAACTGTTCACATGGGTAGTTTTTGCTTGTTGATTGGCTAAACGTAAGTTCGCAATTTCTTGACCATCTTTGCCTAAAGTAATTAAGTGCTCTACTTGTTCGGTCAGCGCTTTTGTTAACGGTGTAAAGTCAGCACCTTTACCGTCACCACCAGCAATTAAGATCAATTTATTACCAGCTAAAGTCGGCGCTAAACCTTCAATTGCCGCTATAGTTGCACCAACATTTGTCGCTTTTGAATCGTTAACCCAACAAATATCATCTTGACTTTCAATGACTTCGCAGCGATGCGCAAGACCTTTGAATGTTAACAAAGCTGAAAGCATTGCATTTAAATTCCAACCAGCACCAGTGCCTAACGCTAATACAGCCAAATAGTTAAGTGCATTGTGAATACCTTGCAGTGGCATCACTTTCATTGCTATTAATGCATTACTGCCGAACATTAATTGCCTTTCACCATTAATGTTGGCAATACCAAATTGTCCGTCATTTGCTTGGTCACTGCCAAAACTTAAATTTGAGTTATTGTCGTAAGCAGCACTAGGAATTGTCGCACTATCATCTCGGTTATAAATCGCCGTTTGCGTATTACGATAAATACTTTGCTTAATTGCACCATAATTTTCTATGGTTTTATGACGATCTAAATGATCATCACTAATGTTCAATACGGTGGCTGACAACGCCGCCATACTTTTCACAGTTTCTAGTTGAAAACTCGACAATTCTAGGACAATAAAATCTGCAGCTTCATCAACTTGGTCAAGTACTGGTAAACCAATATTACCGCCAAGTTGAACCTTATAACCTAAAGCATTCCCGACATGATTTAACATGGAAACCACGGTTGATTTACCATTAGAGCCAGTCACTGCAAGCATCGGTGTATTGCTCATTCGGCAAAACAATTCAATATCACCAATCACATCACAATTTTTGGCCACTGCATTAGCAATCTCAGGATCAGTCATATTAATGCCGGGGCTAACAATTAACACGTCAGCCTGAGCAATTAAGTTTTGATCCCACTGGCCTAACACTAAAGCGTTATCAGCGAATTGGCCCTTAAAGTCACCCGGAGAAATTGGCATTGCCCGGCTATCATTAACCGAAAATGTTACTTGATGACGATGTAAAAAACGCGCGCACGACAAGCCCGTGATCCCAATACCTAAGATCACAACTTTTTTATCTTTAAATTGCGTCGTTACCGACTGTTGCAATTGATTATTCACGCGTCGTTTTTTACCTTTCTAAGTCTAATATTAAATATCTTTTAATTGTCGAAATCGCCAACATTTGTATTTTTTTCTAGCGTAGTTTCAAGGTTGCTAAACCTATAAGTACTAGCACTAATGAGATAATCCAAAAACGTACAATTACTCTTGGCTCTGGCCAACCCTTTAATTCATAATGATGATGAATTGGCGCCATGCGAAAAATGCGTTGTCCACGTAATTTATATGAACCCACCTGTAAAATGACCGATAACGTTTCCATCACGAAAACACCACCCATAATGAATAGCACTAACTCTTGACGTACTAGTACAGCAATAACGCCTAATGCCGCACCTAATGCAAGTGAGCCAACATCGCCCATAAATACTTGTGCTGGATAGGTGTTAAACCATAAGAAACCAAGACCTGCACCAACAATTGCTGTACATACAACAACTAATTCACTGGCTAAGGCAATATGAGGAATATGTAGGTATTCAGAAAAAACGGCGTTGCCCGTCATATAGGCAAAAATGGCAAAAGCTCCTGCCACCATAATGGTCGGAACAATAGCTAAACCATCTAGGCCATCGGTTAAGTTAACCGCATTACTGGTTCCAACAATGACGAAATAAACCAAGGCAATGTAAAGTAGCCCTAATTGCGGTAATACGTTTTTAATAAATGGAATTAATAACGTGGTTTCTTCTGGGCTTTGTGCAAACTGGTATAAAAATATAGCGGTCGCTAAACCTGCAATGGTTTGCCAAAAATATTTCCAACGGGCAATTAGACCATTTGAGTCTTTACGAATAACCTTGCGGTAATCATCAACAAAACCTATTAAGCCAAAACTAACTACAACAAATAACACCACCCAAACGTAAGTATTGCTTAAGTCAGCCCACAACAACACACTGGTAACAATAGAGCCGAGAATTAAAATTCCGCCCATAGTCGGAGTACCTGATTTAGATAAATGGCTTTCTGGACCATCGTCACGAATTGTTTGTCCAATCTGCATTCTTTGCAAAGCACGGATCAGCTTAGGACCAAAATATAACGATAAAGCTAATGCCGTTAACGTCGAAACAATCGCTCGAAATGTTAAGTAAGAAAAAACATTAAAGAATGAAAAATACTGAGTGAGAAATTCACCTAACCAAAGTAACATTATGCCTGCCCCTGCGTAGTTTGGCTGTTCTGCCATTTAATAATATCAGCCACTACGTATTCCATATGAGCACTGCGCGAACCTTTAACTAAAATTGTAATTTGTTGTGCTTCATCTTGAAGCAGCTCTGTTAACCGTGACAATAACTTTCCTTTGCTACTAAAATGTTGTGCTGATGATTCTTTGTCTTGATAAAACGCATCTGATGTACTTTGACTAAGTACGCCTAAGGTTAATAAATCATCAATACCTTTGTCTTTTGCATGTTCGCCAACTTCTTGATGGTAACGACGTGCATCACTACCTAATTCACCCATATCACCCAAAATCAATACACGTCTACCAGGGTAACTGGCTAATAAATCTGATGCTGCGTTAATTGACTCAACATTCGCGTTGTAAGTGTCATCAATTAGTTTGGTATTGTTATTGAGCTGATGTAAATTCAAACGCCCTTTTACTGGCGCCATTTCAGCTAAGCCTAAACGAATGTCATCTAAACTAGCACCGAACTCTAGCGCAATTGTAGCTGCTGCAACGGCATTACAAACGTTATGGTGACCCGGTACAGTTAGCTCAATATAAGTGCTGCCTTTGTTTGTCGTTAACTTAAAACTCGCGCAACCGTTATCATCAAGTACTTCTTCATGGCTGTAACAATCAGCAGTGCATTGCGATGAAAAGCGGCGAACTTTTTTATCATCTAGACGCCATTGCCATTTGTGTGCCCACTGACTGTCTTGTTTATAAACGGCAACACCGCCAGAAACCAAACCTTGAAAAATTTCACCTTTAGCTCTTGCCACGCCACATAAATCGCCAAAACCTTCTAAATGCGCTGCCGCAATATTATTTATCATTGCAACATCAGGTTTAACTAAAGCAGAGGTGTAGGCTATTTCACCGATATGATTAGCGCCTAATTCCACGACGGCAAAGTCATGTTGTTGTTCTAAGCGTAATAACGTCAGCGGAACACCTATATCGTTATTAAAGTTGCCATTAGTCGCTAGTACATTACCTAAGCGTCCTAATATCGCGGCAACCATTTCTTTGACTGTGGTTTTACCACTACTACCAGTAATGGCGACAGTTTTTGGTGCAACTTTACTTTTTACATAGGCGCCAATTTGACCTAAGGCTTTATGGCTGTCTTCAACAATAATTTGGGCAATATCAATACCCGCAGTTTTTTGCTGCACGATAACCGCGCTACAACCTAATTCGCTCGCTGATACAACAAACTTATGGCCATCAAAATTCGGGCCTTTTAACGCTAAAAAGACATCACCAGTATTTAATGCTCGACTATCTGTAGTGATGGAATTAATTGTTAAATCTGTGCCAACTAATTGACCATCAATCGCTTGCGCTATTTCAGATAAACTTAATGGGATCATAATTCCACCTCGTTTTTAGCTGATTGAGAAGAAGCGTAAAATGAGCGAACAACTTCACGTTCATCATAATGCTGCTTTTCATTGTCAAAAATAATGTAATCTTCATGGCCTTTGCCGGCGCAAAGTATCACATCATTAGCATCCGCTTGGCTTAGTGCAGTCAATACCGCTTGTTCTCTATCAAGTATTTTTATCGCGTTATCGGTGGTTGATAAACCTGCAATAATGGCTTGTGCAATAGCGTCAGGATTTTCAGTACGCGGATTATCATTAGTAATAATGATGCGGTCAGCTTTGCTTTCTGCGACTTGCGCCATTAATGCACGCTTACCAGTATCACGATCACCGCCACAACCAAAAACTACCCACAGCTTGCCATGACAATGTAAACGACAAGCATCTAATGCACTCGAAAGAGCATCTGGCGTATGGGCATAATCAACAACCGCGGTTGGCTTATTTTCAGCAGAAAAAGCTTCCATGCGGCCAATAATAGGTACTAAATGACTTACCGCTTGCGATATTGTATTAAGTGCAATTTTTTCAACCATTAACACTGCAATCGCCGCTAATAAATTTTCGACGTTAAAGTCACCAAGCAATTGGCTATGAATTTGACATTGCCCTTGGTCAGTATGTAATTCAAAACTAACACCGGTCGCATGATGGCGAATATTACTGGCTTGAACAAAACGCGAATAATGACGAATATTCTCATCACGACCATAAACAACGACAGGCTGAGCATTAGGCCAATTTTTTAACCATGCTTGAGCTTGCAAGTCATCACCATTTAACACCGCAACTTGCTCGGCAGAGCCTGAGAATATTTCATGCTTGGCTGCGGCGTATGCCGCCATAGTTTTGTGATAATCAAGATGGTCACGCGTTAAATTGGTAAAAACTGTGGTATTAAATAACTCAGTTGTTACGCGTTTTTGTGACAAGGCATGTGAAGAAACTTCCATTGCGACATCAGAAATACTTTCTTCGGCAAATAACGCTAGCAGCTGCTGCAGTTGCGTTGCACCAGGCGTAGTATTTTCAATCGCTTGTAACTGTGCCAATTTTCCTGCACCCGTTGTACCAATAACTGCACAATTTCTTTGGCAATCATCAAGTAAATTGGCAATAATTTGACTGGTGCTAGTTTTACCATTGGTGCCTGTGATACCGATGATATTTAATTTATCTTCAGGCATACCGTAAAATGCTTTTGCAACGGCAAATAGCTTTTCGTTAAGCTGATAATAAGATAACACTGGTACTGACAAATGGTTAGCGTTAACTATCCAAGTAAGTTGCCCATGCTCAGCTGGCTTAAGTGTTTCAACTAGTACCATGGCGCAATCTGCAGACAGAGCTTGTTGAACAAATTCTCTACCATCACGCACAGTGCCAATAACTGCACAAAAAACATCTCCGCACTCAATTGCACGTGTGTCATTCACTAAATTAGCACGACCATTAAGCTTGAAATATTGCGTAAGTTTGTCATTTTCTTGCGCAGATAATGCTATTTCACCAAACGACAAAACTGCCTCTACAGCAGTTAATATTGTTGGTCGTTTATAAACGCGTAAAGCGTGATCAGACATGGTCACGCTCCTTAGGGATATTTTCAATTTTTGGCTCTGGTTGCAGCAAGGTTATTTTAGTGTTTGCATCCGGCGGAACATTCAGTAATCGCAGCGCCCCTTTCATTATTCGGGAAAATACTGGAGCAGCGACTTCGCCACCATGATACAGGTCTCCTCCGGGATCATCGATAACCACTACCACGGCAATTTCGGGGTTCGAAATAGGGGCGACGCCGGCAAATAGTCCGACATAGTCATTACCATAACCACCAGCAAAAGCTTTAATTGCGGTGCCACTTTTACCGCCAACGCGGTAACCATCAACTTTTGCGACTGTGTATTGTTCATTAACCACGTGCTCAAGCATTTCTACAACATTTTGACTATGCTCTGCAGAAAAAATGCGCTCGTCATCACCAGTAATTTGTGCAGACTGTTCTTGCTTTAAAATGGTTAACGGCTTTTTAATGCCACCATTGCCCAGTGTGGAATAAAAGCGTGCCAATTGAATCGGCGTAATAGCAACACCATGTCCCCATGACAATGTCGCCAATTCAAACTTTGACCAACGAGATCTGTCATGCATCATGCCCGAGCTTTCACCGACTAAGCCTGTGCCAGTATCTTCCGAAAAGCCAGCATCAAAAAACTTATCAATTAAGTAATCTTTCGGAACAGATAAAGCTAATTTTGTTGTGCCCATATTAGATGAATGCACTAATAACTCAGGCAAGGTAATTTTACCTAGATATCGAGGGTCGGCAACACGGCTACCGCCTAAACGCATCCAGCCAGGATACGTATCAACAATACTGTCTTTTTCAACACTACCAAACTCTAACGCCGTTAATACCGTTAGTGGCTTCATTGTTGAACCAGGTTCGTAGATATCGGTAATTGCACGATTTCGAAAACGGTGTATCGCAACACCTGAACGATTATTTGGGTTATACGAAGGGCTATTAACTAGCGCTAACACTTCACCGGTATGAACATTGGTTACAACCGCAGAGCCTGAAGTCGCTTTGAAAGCTTTTACCGCGCCTTTTAATTCACGATAAGCCAATGCTTGAATACGTTGATCAATACTTAAAGTAATATCTTTTGGCGGGGTCGCTTCTTTAACTGAAAGTATTTCAATTTTTCTGCCCTTGGCATCTTTACGATATCTTTTTTCGCCATTTTCACCAGTCAATAGTTGGTCGTAAACACGCTCAACGCCTTCAATGCCTTTATCGTCAACATTAGTAAAGCCAACAACATGAGCACTAATTTCACCTGTAGGATAAAAGCGTTTTGACTCTTTACGTAAATGTATACCTGGAATTTTTAGTTCTCGAATATAGTTCGCCATTGCAGGGGCAACTTTGCGCTCAATATAAACAAAACGTTTACGAGGATTTTTTGTCACTCTGACTTTTAATTTATTAACGCTTTGGCCAAGCACGTCGGCTAATGCTTGCCAGTGTTTATCCATCGAAAGTGCATTGCTGTCAAAAATAATTTTTGGATCAGCCCAAACTGTTTCCACGGGTACACTAATCGCTAATTCATGACCATTTCGATCAACAATAGAGCCTCGTTGTACGGTTTTAGTATTGGTGCGTAGTGAACGGTTATCGCCCTGCTTTTTCAACATATCAGGTTCAATAACTTGAATGTAAGCGGTGCGAGCCATCAAGCCAGCGTAAATCAGCACAACCGCAGCTAACACAACGTAAAAACGCCATGCCACTGTATTCGGATTGTTTTGTGTTGATTTTTTCACTGCTCTACTCACGGCAATTTAATAATGATTTCCGAACTTGCGCCCGGTCTTGCCATATTAAGTTGCTTCTCGGCTCTACTTTCTATGGCGCTATGCTCAGCTAAACTATTCTGCTCTAACAGTAAATTACGCCATTCATTTTCTAGCGCATCTCGTTCTGTTAACAACACTTCAATTGCACTGGTGGTTTGTCGATTCAGATGGGTGAAATAAATCACCGCAAATGCTGAGCCAACAACCAATACTAAAATTCCGTAAATCAATAAATGGCGTCGAATGTCGTGCCATATGTCGGAAACTAACACAACATTCTTGGTTGCCATTCTAAAGCACCATTGCTAGCGCGCTAATCTCTCTGCAACTCGCAAAACCGAGCTACGCGAACGCACATTCTCTGAGACTTCATTTTTTGTTGGCTTAAGCTTTTTGCCGATTAAGGCTAAGCTCTTGCCTTTATTTAATTCTTCTTCACTGATTGGCAATCCACGTGGCACTTTTTTCGCTTGTGAATGCTTTTTCATAAATTGTTTTACTAAGCGATCTTCCAATGAATGAAAACTGATAACCGTTAAACGACCACCAGTTTTAAGTACAGATAATGAAGCTGCTAGCACTTTTTCAATTTGTTCTAGCTCACTATTAATGTACATGCGGATAGCTTGAAAGCTACGAGTCGCGGGATGCTTTTTAATTTCTCGTTGCGGTGCTGTTTTCTTAATTAATTGCGCTAGTTGCCCTGTTCTTGTTAATGGCGTTTCTTCACGTTCGTCAACAATGGCATTAGCAATTCGCCATGCGTGCTTTTCTTCACCAAAGGTTCGTAATACCCAAGTAATATCTTCCACGTCAGCCACTGCCAACCATTCTGCGGCAGTTTGTCCACGCGTGGTGTCCATACGCATATCTAGTGGACCATCTTTCATAAAACTAAAGCCACGTTCGGCTTCATCTAATTGCGGTGAAGACACACCAAGATCAAGCAATATGCCATCAATTTTTTCTAGCAACTCGTGCTTTTCAACAATGTTTTGTAAATCAGCAAAACCAAAATGTTCAATGATAAACCTATCATCGTCTGCATATTTTTCTGCAGCTGCAATGGCTGTAGGATCTCTATCAATTGCAATTAAACGTCCGTTAGGCCCAAGATTATCTAAGATCAACCCTGAGTGTCCGCCACGCCCAAAGGTACAATCGATATAAACACCATCAGGCTTTATCGCCAAGCCGGTGATCGATTCATCAAGCAATACTGAAATATGTGATTTATCTTGTTGCATTAGATTTTGTTAACGCCAGTTGTTTTCATTAATGTCATTTACTGATTTATTACAAAGATAAATCCAGTAAGCGATCAGTCAGTTCAATTTCACCCGACTGAATTTTTGCAATACCTTGCTGCATTTGAGCTTGCCATGCGCTTTCGGTCCAAATTTCAAACTTTCTTAATTGCCCGACCAACATTAAACTTTTTTCAAGTCCCGCATGCTGACGTAAAGGCCCGTTAATTAACAAACGGCCACTTTTATCAATTTCACAATCTGAAGCGTTGCCCAAAAGTACTTGCTGTAATAGTCGTTCTTGTGAGTTCATACTCGAAAGGTTACAAAGTTTTAACTCTATTTCTTCCCATTCGGGTAGTGGATATAACAATAAACATGGATGCTGAATATCAACTGTACAGACCATTTTTCCTTGGCAATCGGCAAATAGCTCCTCGCGATACCGCGTAGGTATCGTAATTCGATTTTTACTATCTAGCGTTATTGCGCTTGCGCCTCTATACATAATTCGCTTTAGTGTTTTGAGATCACTCGTGATCCACTATTTCCCACATTTCACCACAATGATACAGTTTAGTGAGTAAAGTCAACTTATGTCAAGCAAAGTTTTTGTAATTTGATCGCGTGGAATGCCTATAAAATAAAGGCTTGGAGGGAAGTGGATGAAATAGTGGGCTTTTGTGGATCAGATGCCCAAGTTTGACAAAAAAATTAGTTTTTTGCGCCAAATTTGCCTCTCACCTGTCACAAATTAGCGACAGTAGGGTCAAATTTTGCATATTTGTGGAGCTAATCAGTTGGATACAAAAGAAACAGTTCGCCTTTCAACTCAATTGACAACTCTGAGCCGACACTAAACAATTCTTGGCTATAAAAACTCAGTTGTACAAATGATAATGCTGAAGATTGCTCAATGCTATTGAGTAAGTAATGATAGCCCTGCTCGGTAACGCCAATATGTTCAATAATGACATTTGCGCTTTGTTCTGTGCATAAAGCAATATCATTCGGTTTTACTAACACTTGATAGTACTTGTCATTTTCCGTCGTTTGATTAGTTACCAATTCACTGACATTACTAATAACATCTGCCGTTAATAAGCCAATATTGGACTTGAGTTTTTGCTCATTTTCAATGGTAACCGTTTGTACGGGTAACCAACTTCCCAACTGCAAAAAGTCAGCCACTTGCCAACTATTTGGTTGTTGGCATACTAAAGCTGGAGGGCCAACCTGTAACACATGGCCTTGGTGCATTACGGCAATTTTATCCGCAAAGGTAAACACTTCATCTTTATTATGAGTAACAAAGATAGCGGTCATGTTTAAACGTTTTAACAGCTGTCTGATCTCAATCATCAACTCATTGCGCAATCTAGCATCAATATTTGAAAATGGCTCATCAAGTAATAATAAACTTGGCTGTGGTGCTAACGCACGCGCAATAGCAACACGTTGCTGTTGTCCGCCTGATAATTGATGCGGATAGCGATCAGCAAACTCACCAAGTTCAAGTAACGCTAATAGTTCCTTGCAGCGTTGCTGTTGCTCAACTTTTTCTAATTTCTTAATACCAAAGCAAATATTTTCTGTCACTGATAAATGCGGAAACAAGGCGTAGTCTTGGAAAATCATGCCTATATTGCGCTGTTCCGCTGGTAACATATTCTCTTGAGAAATAAGCAATGGCGAATTGTCTGCCCGCTGAATACATATTTCACCGTCTGATTGCTCAATAAAACCAGCCAAAGTATTAAGTAACGTCGTTTTACCACAGCCACTGGGGCCAACAAGCCCTAATATTTCGCCTTTATTCAATGACAGTTCAACGTCAGATAAAATTGATTTGTTTTGCAACTTAACCATTAAATTGTCAATTTTGATCAGTTCGTTCACTTGCTGTCCTTTTGGCGATTTAGAAAGATAATCGGTAATAAGCCAAACAGTACGATTAAAATTGCGCCTAACGCGCCTTGTTCTAAACGTTCATCTGAAATCAGTTGGTATATTTGCGTACTCAGGGTTTCAAAATTAAAAGGTCTTAGTAACAGTACTGCTGGTAATTCCTTCATCGCTTCAACAAAAACTAATAACCACGCTACCAATATTGACGATTTTAACAGAGGTAAATGCACCCGTAGTACGGTTGGCACTAATTTAACCCCTAAACTCCCTGGTGCTAAATCAAGTGATTTAGGGATTTGGCCAATTCCTGCTGAAATTGTACCATTTGCAATAGCAGAAAACCTGACGACATAAGCAAATATAATCGCAAAAACAGTACCGGATAAAATTAAGCCTGGCGCTTTAAATTCAAAAAATTTAGCCATGGCGTTAATCGCATGATCTAACGGTCCAAACGTCGCTAACATTGCCATTGCTAATACGGTGCCTGGTATTGCATAGCCAAAGCCCGAAATCTGCAATGGCAACATACGCCATTTGCTGTGATGTAAACGATGAAACAACGCTAAAAGCAACGCGATGAAAGTAGCAATAGTAGCGCTATATGTAGCTACTTTAATACTGTTGCCGCCCGTGTCGATTAAGCTTAATAGTTGCTGATAGTCAGCATAATCAATTGCCATGACAATCAATAAAAATACCGGTAATAAGAAACCTGCAATGACTAAGGTCCAACAAAAAATGCTCGCCAGTACTTGTTGTCCTATTGAGAGTACTTTTAACTCTTGCTGTGTATTAGGTCGGCTTGATTGATGACGCTGTCCTGCCCGCGCTTTTTGCTCTGCTACCACCACAAATAATACCAACAACATTAACATGCTGGCTAAGGCGTTAGCTGCTGCAAAATCGCCATAGCCCAGCCAAGTATCATAAATGGCCGTCGTCAAAGTGTTAACAGCAAAATACTGCACAGTTGCAAAATCAGCCAGCGTTTCCATGATCACTAAGGTTAAAGATACTGCAATGGCAGGGCGCGCTAGCGGCAGCGCTATTTGGTAAAAACTTTGCTTTTCTGTGCAGCCTAATAAACGACTAGCACGCAATAGGTTTCTATCTTGATTTTCAAATGCTGTACGAGTCAGCATATAAACATAAGGGAATAACACTAAGGCAATAACAACCGCTGCACCGCCTAAGGTTCTAATATCGAAAAAGTAATAATCACTAGGTGATTGCCAGCCAAACCACTCACGCAAAAAGCGTTGCACAGGACCAGCATAATCAAATAAGTCAGTATAAAGATAGGCAACCAAATAAGCGGGCATTGCTAACGGCAGCATCAACAACCATCGCAATTGTTTAGCCATAAAAATATTGGTTTGACTTATTAAAGCGGCGGCGGGAACACCAAAGCATAATGACAGCGCAGCAACAGACAGTCCAAGCCATAAGGTATTACTTAAGTATTGCGGTAATACCGTTGACCATAAATGAAGAAATAGATCGGTAGAGGCGTTTATACCGGCGAACACCATCACCAATACAGGCACCATAAGTGCTAATGAAAAAAACCAGCTGAAGAATCTCCAGCTGGTGCTTTTATTACCTGTTATCACAACAAATTAACTTCAAAAATACGCCAATTAATAAATTATAAATCAAATTTCGCTTTATCTAGTAATTCTAATGCGGCTTTACGCTGTTTAGCAATAGTTTCTAGTGACAAGTTATCCGCTGTAAACTTACCCCATGAAGCCACTAAATCAGAAGCTTTTACGCCCGGACGTACTGGATATTCCATATTAGTTTCAGCATACATTTTTTGTGCAGGCTCTGATACTAAGAAATTCATCAATACTAAAGCATTAGCTTTATTCGGTGCATATTTTGCCATGCCCATTCCGGAGATATTAACATGGGCGCCACGATTACTTTGATTCGGGAAATTGATGTGAACAGCATCAGCCCAAACTTTTTGTTTTTCGTCTTTTAACATATTGCCGAAGTAGTAGCTGTTCCCTAACGAAACATCACACAGTTTTTGATGAATAGCTTGTACCTGTGCGCGGTCGCTACCTTGTGGCTTACGAGCTAAATTTGCTTTTACTTGTTTTAACCAAGTTAAGGTATCCGCTTCGCCGTGTTCAGCAATCATAGACGCAACTAAAGCAACATTGTAAGGATGTTTACCACTGCGGGTACAAATTTTACCTTGCCATTTTTTGTCGGCTAAATCTTCATAGTTAAAATCAATTTTGCCCAAGCGTTTTGCTGAATAAATATTACGCACGCGTGTTGTTAATGCGTACCAAGTATCATCAGATGCTTTAAACTGTGCTGGAATTGCCGACGCCAATTCAGTTGATGTAGTTGCTTGCAGAAGACCTTTATCATGCAACTCGATTAAACGGCTAATATCGGTCGTTAATAAAATATCTGCAGGGCTGTATTCACCTTCGCGAGTTAATCGTTCAGCCATGCCTTTTTTAGCAAATACCACATTCACTTTAATACCACTTTCTTTAGTAAACTCATCAAAAAGAGGTTTAACTAAGAATGGTTGACGATAAGAGTAAACATTAACTTCTTCACTTGCCGCCACACTTTGGCTTGTAACGAATAACGTTACCAAAACAAGGAACGAATACCAGATTTTATTTAACATGAAGTCCGCCTAAATAATTCAGAAAATGGAATGAATTTAACCAATATATTTGGCGCCAGACTAATGAAGATAGAACTTACTGTCAAGGTTTTTGAGAATTATTCTCATTTAACTTTGATTTAGGGCAAATCAAAGAGTATTTTAACCAAGCCGCTTTATATATAACGGCTTTAAGTTAAGTATAAATAGTGAAAAGTGCTTATTCGCCAATAGTTGCGATAGCAGTGCCAGGCTTACTATAGTTAACCCAATTTTTTAACAGAAAATAAGCGTCTAAATCCGTGCTTATGCTAGGTATCGAGTTAATGTTGTCACTAGTAATTCTTTTTAATGACATTGCTTGGACAATTAGACCTGAAGCACCCGCCTGTTCTAAGTTTTCAGCAATCACATGTGCCGGTACATCACTTTGCTGACAAACAACAATTTCACCATTAAAAGTGCTTTTTGCAAATGGTTTTTGACAGTATTTATTATTGTCTAAACTATCTTTAATTTGATAATTTTCAGCCAAAACTACCAAGGCAGTAACGTTTCCTTCACTGCTAAGTAAGTTTCCGGCAATTTTTTGTGGCGGTCTCCGCCAGTTAGGCTCCCCTTGAAAATTACTAATAAAGCTCTGTTCTTCAATTTGCAGTTTGTTTTCTAAGCTAGCGTTATGTTGAACCCCAATACTATTTAATTCTATTGCCTGCGCAAACAAGCATGGCGCTGCAAGCACCATTGTAATTCCCAGTTTTATTTTTTTCACGTTTTATCACCTAGTACACAGCCATACGTTAATTATTATTTTTTTATGTTTAACTCGGATGACAATTGCAATTTACTTTTATTATTTATTGTTTTTATTTATATACGTAACAAGTTTGTAACACACATGTAACTAAGAACATTCTGGTACATATTTGTATAAAAATAAACCTAGAATAGAAATAAACAGCAACTAATTTTAAGCGTTTGTTTTCATGATTAAAATTAGCTGAATAAGATTTAAAAACTGAGAATTTGAGGAATAAATGATACTCAATAGAGAATTAATTGACTGACACTTTAAAATTTATTTTTTAGAAACAACTGCACTTGCTCAGTTAAACAGCGATTGGAAATATAATGGCGCCCTGATTTATGACTAATTAGCCAGCCATTCTTAGTGGCAGCAATGCTGTCAATATCGCCATAAAGCATCTGATTATCGTTGTAAAAAGAATGAGTACGAATATATTCATCGGTGATTTCTAAGGTGACTTCCGCTTTAGCAACTTTGCTTAGCATTTGGCGCATAACCCACCAAGGCTTGCGATAATAGGTACTCACCACTTCTAGTACGCCAAGCGCAAATATAAACCAAGCAGCGTAAGGATTAATTTCTGAAAACAACACTAACCCTGCTCCAATAAGCAACATCACTATTGCTTTAAGATAAAGCGTAAAAAACGGCTGCGGTGATACTGATTCTTCATAACACTCACTAAAGTGTGACTTATCTAAAACGAAGGTTGATTGGTAGTTGAACGGCTCTGAAATATTTTGCATAAGAATTAGTACGAAAACATATTAAATCAATTAAGGTTATGAGTATTTTACCCATAACCTTTAATAAATACTATTGACTCTTTACGGCCTTATTTAACGTGCCTAACCACTGGCTAAATTCAGCATCTAAACTCGTATTCCAGCTTTTTATCAACGCTTGATAAGCTTGCCAATTACCAAGTCGAACATGAACAAGCATTTCATCAATCAAACCTCGATGTTGCTCCATCATAAAACGCACTGCTAGATACCCCCAGCGATAAACCCGATCAGAGCCAGTATTGTCATTGCTGCTCGTATTAAACAACTCACTTAGCACAAAACTTTTTTCTTTTGCCAACGCCACTGCCTTAGGATTATTCTCTCCCCAAGCTAAATATTCTCCTAAGCCTTCGGCCCACCATACAATATGTGGGTACGCCAAATTAGGGCTAGGACAAAACTCAGGCCCCGCATGGTCATCATGCAAACCATTACAATAATCACCGTATTTGTTAAAACGACCATCAAGATAATGAATATATTCGTGCTTTAAATTCCAAATTTTCCCTGCACGCTCATAGGCAACAAACTCAGCCTGATTATTGATTTTATCGGGATAGCCTTCTAAATACATGCCGCCATTATTTGTCGGCATATTAAAGTGTGCTGTAGCGTATTTTACAAATTCATCACGGTTAGCATAAATATTCGCTCTCATTTTCTCGTTATTATCATCGGCAACCGGCTTGCCTCTGGTATTAAATACTTGATGAAATTTATTCTCTTGAGCAATAAGCAATTTACACGCAGCAGCTAATTGTTCTTTATCGAGTGATTGCGAACGAATCATAATTGTTTCATTACAATCAGTAGTTTGCGAAAGCACTTTATTGACAGAAAGGAGCTCGTTAGTTACTTCTTCAGCATTTGCATGAGTAGCCCATAACATCGAAGCCGTTACTAATAGACAGAGCAAATTACTTTTATTTTCTTTTGTTGTATTCAATTTATTATTCCCAAGATTAAATTGCATACAATATATTATACAAATCATGAAATGAAAAGTAACATTGAAATAGATAGGACAAAAGAAGGTGTCTGCTGAGTTGCGGTAAATAAATCGTTTATGGTGCAAGGAACCAATACAGAAGAAAATATAAGTTTCTACTGCTTATGCTTGCATTAATGCGCTATTTGCTACTGTGGCTTGTTTTCGTTTTCATAATTATCTTCATGCTTATTTTGAGTATCAGGCGCTAATGAACTTTGAGAGTCAGGCGTTAATAATACCTCATTTTCTATATGAACCACTTTAGAGTTAACTTGGCTACTAGATATGATACCGTCAAGGTAATGGTCAATTTTCTGCTTGGCTGTCGAAGTAAGATCGCCTTTTTGATGTTGGTCGTTTAATAACTCTTCTACTTTTAAAAATAAATGATCAATTTTGCTATCAGCTCCGTTACTGATTTTATCGTTAATTCCTGACCCTAGTTCATCAGCTTTTTCTATAGACTCCGCACTTGCATCATCATGCTTTGATTTAGGATCTTTTGCAGTGTGACCAAATAAACTCAACCATTCATCTGTCTGATGCCCCATTTGCATCAAGCGTTGAAAATAACCTTCACCTGGGCGATTACCTTTAATTAAATCAAGAATGGTGCAGGTGATAGCTACAGGGCTTAGTAATAAATCTCTTACCGCATCCAAAGTTAACTTAATTTGAAACACTAAGTTTTCACGAATCAAAGGCCATTTTCGCTTAGTTGAATTTGTCATTTACCTTCCATTATAAAATTTTTCTACAAAGCACAGTAATATAGTAACGGTTTCAGCAAAATTTAGGCAATAAAAAACCGCGTTAAACGCGGTTTTTTTAAACAGTATATTAACAAATTAGCCGTTGATAAAATCAACACCTTCTTGGATATCTGCTTTTAGTGTTGCTAACATGTCATTTTTTGCTTGTTGCTCAAATGCACTTAACTCGCCGTATGGTAATACTTCAACAATACCATTTACACCTAAACGTACTGGGTGAGCAAAGTATGGCGCATCGCCACCTTCAACTTCTACGTATGCGTAGTCAACAACGTCTTCACCTTGTAAACCTTTAACTAAAGATAAACAAAAACGAGCCGCAGCAGCGCCCATTGAAAGTGTTGCAGAACCGCCGCCAGCTTTAGCATTTACAACTTCAGTACCGGCATTTTGAATGCGTGGCGTTAACGCAGCAACTTCTTCATCAGAGAAAGTAGCACCTTCAACTTGTGAAAGAAGTGGTAAAATTGTAGTACCTGAATGGCCACCAATTACAGGAACTTTAACATCGCTAACGTTCATGCCTTTTAATTCAGCAATAAATGCTTCACTACGAATAACATCAAGTGTTGTTACACCAAAAACACGGTTTTTGTCGTAAGTGCCCGCTTTTTTGAATACTTCAGCAACAATTGGCACAGTGCCGTTTACTGGGTTAGTAATAATACCTACTAACGCTTTAGGACAGTTAGCAACAATGCCTTCTGCTAAAGTTTTAATGATACCCGCATTTACAGCGAATAAATCAGCACGATCCATACCTGGCTTACGTGGCATACCCGCTGGGATAATTACAATATCAGCACCAGAAAGAGCAGACGCTAAATCATCAGCACCAAAACCTGCAACTTTAACTGCTGTAGGGATGTGTGATAAATCAACAGCAACACCTGGAACAACCGGTGCAACGTCATATAAAGATAACTCAGAACCTGCAGGTAATTGAGTTTTTAGTAGTAAAGATAACGCTTGGCCGATACCACCAGCAGCGCCTAGCACAGCAACTTTCATTTGATGTCTCCGAAATTTGAGTAATTACGTAATATTTTGTGGCCAAAAGATATAGCATAAGAGGCCAAAAAACAATGTTTATTCATCTGTATTGGCTTATAAGGATAACGTATAATAAAAATTGTGAAATAATACTTAGGTATGAAGTTAACTGATTACTTAAGCAAGTACGTTTTACACCTTGGATGTTAATCAGTAAAAACGATACAAGTAATTTTCAAAAACTAACGGATGATTATGAGCGGACAACAAAAACAAGAAGCCTTAGTACAAGCCTTTAAAGACCTATTAAATCAAGAGCAGTTTAGTTCGCAAGGCGACATTGCCGACGCATTAAAATCGCAAGGCTTTGAAAATATTAGTCAGTCCAAAGTATCACGCATGTTGAGTAAATTCGGTGCAGTACGCACCCGCAATGCTCGCCAAGAAATGGTTTATTGTTTGCCAGCAGAATTAGGTATGCCAACGGCTAAAAGCCCGCTTAAGCAACTGGTATTAGATATTGAGCACAATGACGTCATGATCATTATTCGCACTAGTCCTGGTGCAGCGCAATTGATTGCCCGCTTGCTAGATAGTTTAAGTAAAAGTGATGGTGTACTCGGCACTATCGCTGGTGATGACACTATTTTTATCGCACCAACAGATGTAACCCAAATCAAGTTAACAATCACAAAACTTGAAGCACTTTTCCTCAAAAACTTGAGCTGATAATCTCAGTTAAAAAATTCAACTGAAGATTTTATATTAAGCGCCCTAAACTAAAAAAACCTGAGTAAACATCAGGTTTTTTTGATTATTAACAACTAGTTAATACTGTTGAAATAAGTAACCTAAGCTCGGTTTAAGCTACATCATCCGATAAACTAAGTTATTCGCCAAGTTCTGCCAGAATATTCAAGCTAGGGACAAAAAAGGCCGCACCAGTTTCGGCTTGAGTATATTTCAACATATGATCACTATGACCATGGCCATCGCCAACAATCATACTGGCTAGCATCAACTCAAAAGGCTCTGGAGAGTGACAATAAGATACAAAGAATAATCCCTGTAATTTCATATCGCCATACGGCATGCTTTGGCGCAATATTTCAATACTATTACCTTCACTATCTTTCAAATTAACTCTTTTAATATGTGAGGTAGGCGCTTTATTTTCTTCAGAATATTCTTCGTTATTAACTTTAGTGCGGGCAAAAACATCTTCTTGGTCTTTAACTTCTAATGAATTCCACAAATTTAAGTTATGGCGATATCGTTGTATATGAAGATAACTGCCAGAAGAGAACTTAGCGTCTTGCTCGTCATTGATTAACGCAACACGGCGGCGGTGATGGCCTTGGGGGTTTTCAGTACCATCTACAAACCCAGTTAAATCTCGACCATCTAAAAATCGAAATGCACGAACTTGTTCAACTAGCTCAACACTATCTGCTAATAGTTCACACACTTTGGTGGCAACAATATGATTTACGTCACCACGATCACTACGAATTTCAATATAGATGTCATAGTTACATACTGGAGCAATGCGATCATCTGACGCCATTTCAGGAAACTGCCTTAAATGCTTAGGGCGGCCTTGTGGATAAATTTCATCCCAATAATTAGTCCCTATAGCAATAACGCCGGCCAGGTTGGCCTCTGAAAAGCGATCAGCATATTTATCAAATAAAGCTGGTAAGCGTGATAACGCCTGACGAATAAATGAATTGTTATCATCTAAGGCGTTAAATAATAAATAGTATCCGTGGAGGCTGGGCTCTGCACAAACACCAAACTGCTCTCTAGCCATAAAGTTATCCGCTTATAAACATCTTGATTAATGGGGTAATTTTACACAGTTTGTTGACGATAACAGTAAATCTTTACAAATTATTTCAACAGTCTTGATCTGTTAGCAGTCAATATCAGTAAAAACCTTCATAGTGAAACGCTTTACGGCCTGTGTAAATCAATGCACAGGCCTCATTACCCAGAAATTAAATCGTTTTTTTAACCGCGAGTAAACTCAGGATAAGCTTCCATACCACAATCTGATTTATCAACACCTTCGTACTCTTCTTCGGCGCTAACTCTGATCCCCATCACTTGCTTAAGAATAAACCAAACCACTAAGCTAGTTGAGAATACCCAGATGAAAATAGTTGCCGCACCAATCAATTGCCCAGAAAAGCTTGATGCACTGTTAGTCACAGGTACTAATAACAGACCTAGTAAACCGACTACACCATGAACAGAAATAGCACCGACTGGATCATCAATTTTTAATTTATCTAAACTGATAATTGAAAACACAACAACAATACCTGCAATAGCACCAAACAAGGTTGCTTGCATAGGCGTCGGTGTTGATGGCTCTGCAGTAATTGCTACTAATCCAGCTAAAGCGCCGTTTAACGCCATAGTTAAATCCGCTTTTTTAAAGAGTAATTTAGCTAACACTAATGCGGCTACAGCCCCTGCTGCAGCTGCGGCATTAGTGTTGAGAAATACCATAGCGACTGAATGGGAACTGGCAATATCACCAAGTTTTAATACTGAGCCACCATTAAAGCCAAACCAACCCATCCATAAAATGAATGTACCTAAGGTTGCCATTGGTAAGTTTGAACCTGGAATAGCATTAACTCGACCATCAGCGCCGTATTTTCCTCTACGAGCTCCTAGTAGCAACACCCCTGCTAGTGCAGCTGCAGCGCCAGCCATATGAACAATACCTGAGCCAGCAAAGTCAGAAAAACCTAAATCAGCTAACGTATAAAGACCAAACACCGCATTACCACCCCATGTCCAACTACCTTCCATCGGATAGATAACACCGGTAAGCACTACTGCGAAAGCTAAAAATGCCCATAATTTCATACGTTCAGCAACCGCGCCAGATACAATCGACATTGCCGTGGCAACAAATACTACCTGGAAGAAAAAATCAGACGCCGCTGAGTATATTGCTGCACCGGTAAAGCCATCTTCTCGTGCAGTAAAGTCAGCCAATACTTTTGCAGGGTCTACGGTTTCAATACCTGATAAAAATATGCCACCGCCATACATAATGTCGTAGCCGACAAATAAGTACATCATGCAAGAAATGGCATAAAGCGCGACATTCTTAGTTAAAATTTCAGTGGTATTTTTAGCGCGTACCAAACCCGCTTCTAACATGGAAAAACCGGCTGCCATCCACATCACTAGAGCACCACAAATCAGGAAGTAAAAAGTGTCCATGGCGTACTGAAGTTGAAAAATATTTTGTTCCATTATCTTGCTCCTATATCGCTTCTACATCTTGTTCACCAGTACGAATACGCACTGCTTGCTCAAGGTCATAAACAAATATTTTGCCGTCACCAATTTTTCCGGTGTGGGCTGCTTGACTAATAGCTTCAACAAGTCGCTGAACAATGTCATCATTGACCGCTATTTCAAGCTTCACTTTTGGCAGGAAATCAACTTGATATTCCGCACCACGATATAGCTCGGTATGGCCTTTTTGACGACCAAAACCTTTCACTTCACTGACCGTTAACCCTTCGACACCAATTTCAGAAATAGCTTCTCTGACATCATCCAGTTTGAAAGGCTTTATTATTGCGCTAACTAGTTTCATTTTTATTATCCTTATTTTATCTTGAACAATAGGTATCAATCCTCATGCCAAACAAACTTAACGATAAAAAACAATCAGATAGTGGTTTTCAGTCACATAACCTCGCACCATTGCAGTGCGTAAGCATCTGGCTTTGTTAGCTACTGGTGCAGATTAAAAATATTATTCATTTACCGTTTTCTCAGCAGAGAGAGCACAAGTGAATAGCCGATATTTTTAAAAATAATCATAAAATGGCAAAAAGTGCTTAATTATCCCCTTGTTTGGGTGTAGATTATTTAATCAGGTTACCGCTAAGGAATAAGCTATTGAAAAATACCGATACTTCTTCATACCAGCACTTTTTAAAAGTGGTCGATTGCCAGCATGCCTGTCCTGCTCACACCCCTGTTCCTGAATACATTCGTTTAATAGCCGAAAGACGCTATACCGATGCCTACATGATTAACTGGCAATCGAATGTTTTCCCCGGTGTACTTGGCCGTGTATGCGATCGCCCCTGTGAGCCTGCTTGTCGGCGTTCACGTGTTGAAGACAAACCAGTAGCCATTTGCCGTTTAAAGCGTGTAGCTAGTGATTATAAAGCAGATATTCATTCATACTTGCCAGCAATTCCGCAGCAAAAAAACGGTAAGCGTATTGCTCTAATTGGCGCAGGCCCAGCCTCAATGACAGTGGCACGAGATTTACTACCATTAGGATATGAAGTAGTCATCTATGAGCGTGATGCGCTAGCTGGTGGCATGATGCGTAGCCAAATCCCTGCTTTTAGATTGCCTGAAACGGTGTTAGATGAAGAGCTGAGTTACATTCTGCAAATGGGAGTGGAATGCCACTTTGGCGAAGAAATATCAAGCTTAGCAAACTTACTGCAAGCTAAGTTTGACGCCATATTTATTGGTACAGGGGCACCTGCAGGCCGTTGGTTAGAAATGCCTGGTCATGACCATGCTTCAGCTCATATTGAAGTGGGTATTAACTGGTTATCTAATGTCAGCTTCAAACATACAGAAGAAGCCCCAAAACGAGTTGTTGTATTAGGAGGTGGTAATACCGCAATGGATTGCTGTCGAACGGCAAAAAGATTAGGTGCCAGTGAAGTAACCGTACTAGTACGTTCGAGCTTTGATGACATGAAAGCTTCCCCTTGGGAAAAAGAGGACGCCAAAGCTGAAGGCATCATTATTAAAGCCGACCATACTCCGATTGAATACGTTATGTCAGGTGATAAATTTGTCGGCGTATTATTTGAAAAAGTCAGCTCAAGTTATGATGAAAAAGGTAAAAGAACGTTAGTCTCTACTGGTGAAACGTTACTAGTTGAATGCGACTTGGTACTCATCGCCGTTGGGCAAGACACCGCCTTTCCTTGGATTGAGCGTGATATTGGCGTTAAATTTAATAAATGGCAACAACCAGAACTTAACCAACAAACACTGCAATCAACATTAGAACAAGTATTTTTTGGTGGCGATGCGGCATTTGGCCCAGAGAATATTATTACTGCCGTCGCTAACGGTCACCAAGCGGCAATTTCCATTGATTTATTTTGCCATGGTAAAAGTGCTGAGCAAGATAGACCTGAAGTTGGCTTTAACTTAATCAGTCAAAAAATGGGGATTCATGATTGGAGTTATCACAGCGGAATTAGCCATGAAGAACGTAATTTGGTACCTCACATTCCTTGGGAAGACGCGGTAAAAAGCTTAAATACCGAAGTTGAATTAGGCTTTGATGAAAAGCTAGCATTGGAAGAAGCACACCGATGTTTAAACTGTGATGTTCATACTGTATTTAATGAAAAAACCTGTATTGAATGCTCTGCATGTGACGATATCTGCCCAATGGATTGTATTAATTTTGTTGAGGTTGACGAGGGTTTGGTAAATGACGCCTCAAATATATTAGAAAAACTTCGCGTTAAAGAAGTGAATCCAGAGCAAGAATTACTTGTCTCGCCAGCATTAAAAACTGGCCGTATTATGATAAAAGATGAAGATGTTTGCTTACATTGTGGCTTGTGCGCAGAGCGCTGCCCGACGGGGGCATGGGACATGAAGAAACTGACCATCGACAATATTGGAGCAACAATAAAATGAGCCAAATTTGTGTAACTTCATTGCCAAATACTTGCCATAGCGTTAATGACTTTGTCGTGCGCTTTGCTAATACCAATGGCACGGGTTCAGCCAGTGCAAATAACATGTTTGCTAAAGCCATTATTCGTATGGGCATCCCCGTTAGTGCAAAAAACATTTTCCCCTCGAACATACAAGGTATGCCCACTTGGTATGAGGTTAGGATCAATGAAAATAATTTCTTAGCAAGGCGTGGTGGTCGTTCTGAGTTAGTTGTTGCGATGAACGCCCAAAGTTTAGCTGACGATATTGAAAGTGTCGCCAGTGGCGGCTATATGCTATATGACTCTTCTCGTGCACTGCAAACCAGTGAAATTCGAGATGATATTCACTATCTCGCCATTCCTATATCTGCCATTTGCCAAAAAGAATACCAAGACCCACGCCAACGTCAGCTTTTTAAAAATGTTATTTATGTCGGGGCTCTTGCCGCATTACTCAATATTGAATTTGATGTTTTAAAAGCCTTAGTGGCAGAGCAGTTTCGCGGCAAAGATAAGTTAATTACCCCGAATATCTATGCGCTAGAATTAGGTTACCAATATGCTCACCAACACTTTCAATGCCCATTAACTCTAAAAGTAGAACGTCGAAAATTAATTAATAATCGCATTATGGTTGATGGTAATACTGCGACCGCACTTGGCGCAGTTTATGGCGGTGCAACCGTCGTCGGTTGGTACCCTATTACACCGTCCACTTCTGTTGTAGAAAAGTTTGCGAGTTATTGTGCCCGACTAAGAATAGATCCCGCTACAGGTAAGAAAAACTATGCCTTAGTGCAAGCCGAAGATGAGCTAGCCGCAATTGGTATTGCCATTGGCGCTAGCTGGAATGGCGCACGAGCATTTACCGCTACAAGTGGCCCTGGCATCTCATTAATGACAGAGTTTTTAGGTTTAGCCTACTTCGCAGAAATTCCCATGGTGCTGGTGAATGTACAACGCGCCGGCCCATCAACGGGTATGCCAACACGTACACAACAGTCTGATATTTTAGCCTGTGCTTACGCCTCACATGGCGATACTAAACAAGTGCTTTTATTCCCTCAAGACCCTTTTGAATGTTTCACCATGTCAGCGCAAGCTTTTGATTTAGCTGACCAACTGCAAACACCGGTTATTATTATGAGTGACTTAGATTTAGGCATGAATGACCATTTGACTGCAGAGTTTTCATGGGATGACGAACAAAATTATCAATTAGGCAAAGTACTTTCTGCTAAACAATTAGACGAGTTAGATGACTATGGTCGCTATCTCGATGTTGATAATGATGGCATATGCTATCGGACACTACCTGGCACTCATCCCGACAAAGGCGCTTTTTTCACCCGTGGTACCTCAAGAAATCGCTATGCGGGTTATACTGAAAAGTCAGCTGACTATGTTGAAAATATGGAGCGACTGACCAAAAAATTTACTCATGCAATTAGCTTGATGCCTGCCCCTGAAATTAATCAATCAACGAAAAAGGCGAAAATTGGCTTACTATTTTTTGGTACTAGTAGCCACGCAATACCTGAAGCAATTCAACAATTAAAAGACCATGGCTTATCTGTTGATACCCTACGCATTAGAGCATTTCCATTTAGTGACTCAATTTCTGACTTTATCGAGGTTCATGAAGATGTTTTTGTTATCGAGCAAAATCGAGATAGCCAAATGCGCACCTTACTCAGTAACGAATTATCAATTGATCCTGCCAAGCTCAATGCCATCGCAAACTTTGACGGCTTGCCGTTAACCAGTATCTTTGTCGTTAGCCATGTATTAGAGCACTTTACAAAACAGTCATCGGCAACACAAGTAGGATAGGAGTTTAACTATGAGCTATCAAAAATCGAAATTTCATCATCCTCGTTTACCAGTCAACGATCTTGGACTAACTTATCGTGATTACGAAGGTGCATTATCTACCTTATGTGCAGGTTGTGGCCATGACACAATTACCTCAGCTATCGTGCAAGCTTGTTTTGAGTTATCTTTGCCGCCGCATCAAGTGGCGAAAATGTCAGGTATCGGCTGTTCATCAAAAGCACCAAACTACTTTCTCAATAAAGCTCATGGCTTTAATTCTGTGCACGGTCGCATGCCTTCAGTCACGACAGGCGCAAACCTTGCCAACCGAGATCTCACTTATTTGGCAATGTCAGGTGATGGTGATAGCGCATCTATTGGCTTAGGTCAGTTTGCCCATGTGGTAAGGCGTCAATTAGATATGCTCTATATTGTTGCTAATAATGGCGTATATGGCTTAACGAAAGGCCAGTTAGCCGCAACCGCTGACAAAGGCGTAACCAATAAAACTGGTGAATTAAGCTTATTTACTGATATCGACCTGTGCGTAATGGCGTTGCAATTGGGTGCAACTTTTGTCGCGCGCAGTTTTTCCGGTGATAAGAAACAATTAGTGCCTTTGATTAAGGCCGCTATTAGTCATCAAGGTTTTGCCTTTTTAGATATTGTTTCACCTTGTGTTACCTTTAATAATCACGCCAGTTCAACTCGTTCGTACGATTATGTGCATGAACATATAACCACAGCAGCAGTCACTGATTTTATTCCAGTAAAAAAAGAGATAACAAGTGATTGCCAAGCCGGTGTATGTGAGGATGTTTGCTTGCATGATGGTTCATTAATGCGTATTCATAAGTTACAAGCTGACTACAGCACTAACAATGCCATGAAAGCAATTAATGACATTGAAAATCACAAGCAAAAAGGTGAGATCTTAACTGGGCTATTTTATTTAGACCCTAATGGCGATAGCTTCCATGAGATTAATAATTCTTCAGATACACCATTAAACAAACTAAACCAAGACGTGCTATGTCCTGGAAATAGAGTGTTATCAAGCATTAACGATAGTTTTAGGTAGAATGAGTCGAGCTAAACGATTAATGTTAGCTCGATAATTTATTTCAAGAACAACATCACTAATAAATCATTGCGGCGCTTGGATTCAAAATAGATAAAATATCTAAACGTTCTAAATCACAAAAATTACTCACTTCGGTTAGCATATTTTGATCAATAGGTAGCTGTTTTAAGGCATCTTCTGTTAGCAGTAATTCAGCAGGGTAAGCCTTATTATTAGTATTACAAAGCATGATTCGTTTGGCGAGATACAACAGCTTACTTTCATCACTACTGTATTGAAAATCATCATTATCTTGATTACGAATAGGCTCAATAATAGTAAAGGGTAATTGCCAGTTTTTTAATAATTCTGCAGAGCACTCCCCAAAAGTGAAACCCAATACACTACTTTGCTTGTGCCAAGGTAATTCATCTTTTTCTAGTAAGCTAGCTGCTATCACTTTGTCAGAAGATATCTGCTGAACCACTAATTCACCTAAGTTATATAATAAACCTAAAATAAATAATCGTTCGGCATTTGGAATACCGAGTTTTACTCCGATAAATTTGATGATTAATGCACAATCAACACTTTTGCACCAAAAGTCATCTAAATAGTCTTGCTCAGCCGTTAGCTTGTTGAACGCCTTACTAGTGAAAAAAGCAATCACAAGGTTATAAACTTCGGTGATGCCTAGTACTAATACTGCTTTTGAGACAGTATCAATTTTACCTGGATAATTAAAAAACGAACTATTAGCCAATTTTAAAATAGTACCAGCAAGTGCGGGATCTAATAAAATAACATCAGCTATATCGTCAATGGTTGAACTTTCATCGTCAATTAACTCTTTAATTCGAACAAAAGAGTCAGAAAGTACAAATATTTCATTCGCTTGTTTTGCGTAATCATTTACATTCATCATATTCCTGCCTTAGAGCTGCAGTTTACTTCTTTACGGGTTATATTTTATTGGCTTGTAAAGTTGTTATTATCAACAATCATACTGTAATAGGTATTAATTATAGAATTGAGTTTTAAGTATCTCAATACCAGCAAATTAACCTACCAAATTGAACTGCATAAATAGGTAGCTTTAGTCTAGTTGATTTTGATTAACTATCAGCTAAACAATCAATTTATCTGTAAACTTACATGATAAGAGGTAAATTTACGAATATTAATCACGCCATTATCGAAAATTAAATACTGGCCTTTAATCCCCATTAACTGCCCTGAAACTTCGGGTGTTTTATCAAAATTAAATGAAGTGATTTTTGTCAAATATTGCTCTACTGGGAAGTGTAAATCTACAATATCTTCATTCAGTTCAGTAATTGCATCTTCACCATATTGCAGAGCCAAACTTGCTAACTTTTCTGCAATTTTAGGCTTTAATTCTTGAGCTATCGCTTTTAGGTCAACAGCATCGGCACTACCTTTTAACATCGCACGCCAATTAGTTTTATCACCAATAAATTCTGCAAGTGCTATTTCAACCAAACCCGACTGTAAGCGAGTACTTACTTTAAATATAGGTAATGCTTGAGTCGCTCCTTGGTCAATCCAACGCGTAGGTATTTGGCTATGACGCGTAATACCAACTTTCAAGCCTGATGTATTCGCGAGATAAACATAGTGCGGTATAAAACAGTTGCTTTCACCCCATTCTGGCTCTCGACATGTCCCTTTCTCAAAGTGGCAAGTTTCAGGTTTCATGATACATAAATCACATTGCGCAAGTTTTTGCATACAAGGAAAGCAATACCCTTGAGAATAGCTTTTTTTGGTTTTCTTACCACAATGTTGACAATCGATGTGGCCACTATAATGTAAGGATATATGCTTGCCAATAAGTGAATTTAATTCTACTTCTTGTTCACCTATCACCATACGATATTGCACAGTACCATCAGTAGATAATTGCGCACGCATTTTTCGTAGCGCACCGGTTTCTATTTTTTGCATAATTTAGCCCATCATTATTTGGCGTCCATAATATAAAAATCATATAGTGGCAGCTAGCACTAATTTATATTTATCTCGAATAGCCTGCCAAAAATTGCGATGATATGTAATCAGACTTCTCAATGCTTAAATCAACCATGTGGTACGTGTATTTACTCCGTTGTGCAGATAATAGCCTATACACTGGCATCACTATCTCGCTTGAACGGCGCTTAATAGAACACAACGAGTGCAATAAAAAAGGTGCGAAATATACACGTGTTCGCCGTCCTGTTCATTTAGCTTACTCTGAGCCTCAGCCCAACAGACAAGAAGCAAGTCGCCGTGAATACCAACTGAAGAAGCTTACAAAAGCCAAGAAAGAACAACTAGTGCATGCATATCTGGAGAACAGTAAAAATAAAAAGTAACAGCTGTTCGCTTAAAGCCCTTGTTTTTACTGGTCTGCTTTGTTTACTTAATGATAATAAATTTCGATTTTGATATAGCATACTGATAGAATGGCGCCGATTTTAACCGCTATTAGTGAAGACAAACATCTATGTTTTTAGAGAATTATTGCAGTATTTCTGATGATAAAATTAGTTTCACACGCCAACAGGCGAGTGATTTTGCTAAGCAAATTGCAGACGACTTTAACCCGCTACACGATATCAACGCAAAGCGCTTTTGTGTGCCTGGTGATTTACTGTTTTCATTGGTACTAGAACGTGCCGGTTTGCATCAGGAAATGAGCTTCACTTTTTCAGGAATGGTTACTGACGGTATTGCTTTGAATTTTCCAAGTGAAATTTCATCATCAGCAAACATTGTCGATGATAAACAAAAAGAATATTTGAATATGACGGTTTCAGGAGCTTGCACTAAAAACAGTAAAGCTATTGAAGCGCTAACTCGTGCTTATGTTGAGTTTTCAGGTCATACTTTTCCGCATATCCTTGTGGAGTTAATGAAAGAAAATAAAGTCATGATCAACCCAACACGCCCAATGATCATGTACGAAAGCATGTCTATTCATTTAGACAATGTCGAGTTCCAAGATGTTGCCTTGCAGTTGTCTTCAACAACATTAGATATTGATGGCAAGCGCGGTAATGCCTGCTTATCGTTTGACCTAGTATCGCAAGGAAGTATTATTGGCCATGGTAAGAAGTTTATGTTGCTTAGTGGTTTACGTGATTACTGTCAGGACACAATAGACAATATTGTCGCTCAATATAACGATACGAAAGCTTTGTATTTTAAAAAGTAAATTCAATCAAATTTACACTTATCAACTTGGCATAACGAGTAATTATCCGTTATGCCAATCCTTTCAACGACTATTTATTACCGACTAAGTACTAGCAACTAAGTACTACGAACGTAATTTTCTACCTAACCAACGTAAACTTTCATCAGCTTTAACAGCTGCTTGTCGAAAGTAGCGCTGACTTATTTTCAGCCAACGTTTAGCCCAATCATATTCCATACTTAATAATGCTAATCCTAGAGGAATAAAGATAACCGCAGGACCTGGCAGTAAAATAAATACCGTACCAATTAGCAAGCATAAAGCCCCTAGTATGGTTCGCGTAGTTCGTTTTATATTATCTTGCATGTTGCACTCTTTTATTGCTGTTTTTAGTATTTATATTAGTAGCAATTGTTATTCCAACTAAAATTTCCTTTATTTACAATGCTATAAGCTGTAAATAATTTAGTTATTTCAACGGTAATGGTCAATTTCACTATTATTAAGTGCTTTATCTTAAGTAACTTTTTTCAAATTCACCTTGTTGTCGACGCTTGTCTTCAACGCAAGCAGCAAAAGTTTGCGTCGACTTTGGTCGCGCACATTTTTTCTCGGGTTGATAATAGCTTAAGCTTAACCAAGCTTGCAACTGATCCCCTTGATATTTGCTTCGTGCGACAATCGGCCTATTACTAACGAAGGGGGCTACTTTCCTATTATTTGCAGTTTTTTTCTTACTTACATTAATTTTGCTCAAATATTTTTTTCGTTTACTTTTCTTAGCTTTTTTCTTTTTCTTGGATTTTTTCTTGAGCTTGCCATTTTCACAACGCCACCAAGTATCCCTAGCTTTATCTTCTCGTGCAGATAAGCTGTTACTGCGTTTAAGCGAGTTTGATTGCCGTTGTTGAGCTTGAATATTATCGAGTTTTTCACGATAGCTCTGACAGTGTTTTTTACCCGCGAGCGCCGAAAAAGAAAACATCACTAGTAAAATTAAAGTGCTAACGCCTATTATCCATTTCATCTGAGATCATCCATTGAATTCAGTGTGAATGGAAAAGTGTAGCCAATATTGAATAAATTTCGACTTTATCTCATCATTAGAATTAAGCGAGAAACATTCTATACTTGAATTTTTGCTTAACTTTATCAGGAACACGGATGTTTCAATTAACAGTAACTCAAAACATACTGCTAATAATATTACTTTTATTAGCGCTGCCGAGCTCGTATGGGCAGCAAACTGCAAATAGTTCTTTAACGATACTCGAAACAACAGCCAAGTCTGAGCATAAAACCAATACAATTGGCGATAAAAATACTGCTCAAGCAAAACCAAAACTGCAGCTTGCTCGCAATTACCGAAAAGACATCAAAATAGCTCATTATTGGGTAAGCGAAAAGTTAGATGGTGTGAGAGGCTATTGGAATGGTCAAAACCTATTTACCCGCAGCGGTAACGCCTTATCGCCACCCCACTGGTTTACTAAAGATTGGCCTGATACCGTGATGGATGGTGAACTATGGAGTGCTAGAGGGGAGTTTGAGCAAATTAGTGCCTGCGTTAGAACGACTACCTCGGATGGGAAATGCTGGAAAAAACTCAAATTAATGATCTTTGATTTACCACAGCAAACCGTGAATTTTACCGAGCGAATAACGTTGATGGAAGAGCTTGTCATGATTACACATTCACCATACCTGAAAATGATCGAGCAACAAAAATTAGACGATAATATAAGTTTATATAAGCTCTTAAATAACGTTGTAGACGGCAACGGCGAAGGCTTGATGTTGCACCTTGAATCAGCTCATTATCAAAGTGGTCGAAGCAAAAATATTTTAAAGCTAAAAATACACCAAGATGCTGAAGCGAAGGTGATTGCTCACATGCCAGGAAAAGGTAAATACAAAGGTTTGCTCGGTGCGATAAAAGTACAAACACCTGAAGGCATAGTTTTTAAAATAGGTAGCGGTTTTTCCGATAAAGAGCGTCAGCAACCACCGAAAATAGGCAGCCTAATAACCTATAAATACATTGGTAAAACACAACGAGGTGTGCCAAGATTTGCCAGCTTCTTACGCATTAAAAAACAACATTAATAAGGCTTATATAAGTTATGGAATTTCATTTGTGGTTATCACTAGTCGTGATTTGTATTTTAGGTGCTCTTTCTCCAGGACCTAGCTTAGCCTTAGTGATTAAAAACACCTTAAATGGTGGTGCTTCTCAAGGATATGCCACAGCAATTAGTCACGGTTTAGGCGTTGCTTTATACGCGGCGATTACTGCAACAGGTATCGGTCTGCTCATAGTCCAGTCTCCTATGCTATTTGATGCAATAAAATATAGCGGTGCAGCATTTCTTTTATATTTAGGTATAAAAGCCTTAATGAGTAAAAAACAAAACATACAGTTTGCAAATCAAAGTGATGCTATAGACCCAAGTATTAATGGTTGGCGCGATGGTTTTCTTATCGCCTTTTTAAACCCGAAACTGGCGATATTTTTCTTAGCATTATTCAGCCAATTTGTTGATGCTGATGCTGGCTGGCAACAAAAGGCCATTATGACCACAACGGTTGGTTTAATCGATATGATTTGGTATGTCGTTATTGCTTACGCAATGTCTCGTGGCCCTATTCTAGATAAATTAAAAGCCAACAGTCATATTGTAGATAAAGTCACTGGTAGCTTCTTAATATTGCTTGCTGCACGTGTGGTGTTGAATTAATACAAAGGTAGTGTAAATAACATAACAAATTGAACGCAATATAGAGCAACTATATTGCGTTCAACTCATTCGGCCTTACCATAGACAAAACGATTTATACGGTAGGCTTATAAACAAAATATAAACACTTCAAACCTTTACCCTGCTCGGCTTCTTTATACACTTCAGGCGCATCAAGCTTGTATTGAAAAACACAATCAGGACATTCATTAGCAACTTCATTCAATAAGAATGTTTCATCTAAGTCAGGTGAATTTAAGCAGAGTAATACATCACCATTTTCAGACATTAAGTCAGGCAAGCGTCGAATAATTTTTTTATAATCTCTTTCAATATCGACACTGCCTTTTTGAAATGAAGGTGGATCGGAAATCAATAGTTGATACGGCCCATGCTTTTTAAGCCGGCCATAAGACTTAAAAATATCAACACCTTCAAACTTTACTAATGTTAAATCTTGCTTATTTAGGCGATGGTTTTCGCGTCCTTTGGCTAACGAGCTTTTGCTCATATCAATATTAACAACTTTGCTTGCACCACCGGCAATAGCGGCGACAGAAAATGCACAGGTATAAGAAAATAAGTTTAATACGCATCTGTTTTCGCTGCGCTGCTTCACCCATTCCCGGCCATTGCGCATATCTAAAAATAGACCAGAGTTTTGTGCTTTGCCTAGACTGATATGATATTTCAAACCATGTTCAAATGCGTGCAAATTGGTTACCTCCTCACCCCATAATAATTCACAAGGGGCAAATTTACGGCAACGATATTGCACCTGAATAGACTGACATTTATCACTAAGCTTTCGCAAGGCTTCAACTTGCTCAGCTAACCATTGTGTTTCAACTTCTTGATACAAGGTGATTAGAATCACAGGCTCTAGCCAATCAACATTGACATGCGACAAATTAGGGTAGGCGTGACCTCGGCCATGGAATAGGCGTTGGCTTTCGGTAAAGTCGTGTGCTTTGATAAATTCAATCATAATACAAACTGTATAACAAAAATAAGGCCGGATAATAACAAATTATCCGGCCTTATGGAGTATTTAAAAAGCACTATGCATTTTAAATAACAGTTTAGCTATTCGAAGTTAGAAACCAAAAATACTATATGCAAAGAATTTCTGCGCAACGGTATTAATAAAAATACCAAATACAATCACAGGAATAAATGTTCCAAGTGAAAAGTTAATGTACTTTTCAACCCAAGAGCCTTTGTAATTTTTATTACCTATGGCTAGTTCATCTGACAGGTTATGTTTCTTCCAACGATAGCTAACAAACATACATAGTAAAAAGCCATTTAACGGTAAAATAGTATCGTAGAAAACATCATAAATAATATCGAAGAACGAACGAACACCGCCAGCATAAAACGTAAACTCGGTGAAAAAAGACACCATACCAAACGATAACGTAGCAAATACAGTTAATACACCCGCAGTCATCATTAGAATCGATAAAGCTTTTTTACGACTATGCTTCTTCTCAGTCACCAAATAAGAAACTGGCACTTCCAAAATGGAGACTAAAGAGGTGATGGCAGCAAAAAACACCAGTGTGAAGAAGAACAATGCAACCGCACTAGCACCGATATAGCCGATAGATGTTTGCAAGGCTAAAAATATTTTAGGCAAGAAAGTAAATATTAATGAAACTGAGCTATCACTCAATTCAGCAGGGTTTACATTGGGGTTAAATGAAAATACCGCCGGTAAAATCATTAAGCCAGCGGTAAAAGCAACCGCAGTATCAGTAAGAGCAACTAATTTTGCCGAGCCAACAATATCAGTTTTACTATCAATATAAGAGCCATAGGTAATTAAAATACCCATACCTAAAGATAATGAGAAAAATGCTTGCGACAATGCGCCATTAATAACCGCTGGGGTTAGCTTAGTAATGTCGGGAATAATAAAAAACTTAACACCTGCAATCGCATTATCTAAGGTTAAAACGAATATCACCATCGCAAATAGCATGATAAATAACGTTGGCATCAATATTTTTGACGCGCGCTCAATACCCTCTTTCACACCCGCAACTAAAATAAAGTTAATAATGGCGGCTACAGCTATCATGGCAACAAATAGGTACGGGCTATTGATAAACTCACCAAAACCATTACTACTGGCTAAGTAATCTAAATCACCCGCTAATGTTAAAGCGATATAGCCAAATATCCATACTGTTAACACCATATAAAAAACGGCAATCATAAATGGCGTTAGCACGCCAAGAAAGCCTGCAGCTCCCCAAGCTTTGCTACCACCACTTAATGCTTTATAAGCACCAACAGGTTCTTTCTCCGTTTTACGGCCAACCGCCATTTCTGCAATCATTACCGGTAAACAAATCAAGAAAACAAAAAGAGCATACATTAATAAAAATGCACCACCGCCGTTCTTTGCGGCATTAACGGGAAAACCAACCAAATTACCAATACCAACCGCTGAGCCAGCGGCTGCTAAGATGAACCCTAAACGGGAACTAAAGTGTTCTCTTTCTGTACTCATAAATGTCCTTCACTGTAAATTTTGCTGAGCTAATAATTATTATTTTGTGTTACACCCAAATGCATTTATTTAGGTATACAGGTGCTCATTTATTTGCTGCTCGCTATTGCAAACGCTGACTGATGCTAGCAGGCTTTTTTCTTAATGTCTTGTTTTGATATGGCTTAGTACGAAGCAAAGTGTATATAAATTATTGCAGTGGTTTGCCAGTATCAATAAGTGCTAAATTTATTTAACATAAAACGAAGCATTCATAATATTTAGAATGTTTGCCGTTTCAATTCTGGCAAAATCTGCCGCGTCAATAAGGTCGCTTGTTGCGATTTTTAATGACTGACATAGCTTAGCATCGACAGTATCATCGTAACTAAACACTTCAGGATGGCATTCCACTAGTGCCAAGCGTGACGCTAGATACAGCACTTTTACATCTTTATTAATTTGTATACTGTGCGCATTATTATAGTGGCGAATAGGTAAAATTATTTTTTCTGGGATTTGCCAAATTTTCAATAATTCAGCTGAAACATCAGTATAAGTAAACCCTAATAATTGCTGTTGTAACTGCCAAGGCAGTATATTTTCATCATAACCTTCACATTGTTTGGCAAGCTCAGGTGATATTTTAGCAACAATTAACTCACCAAAATTTTGCAACAAACCAGCAACAAATAAACGCTCAATATCGCGAATACCAGAGGTAATTGCCAGGTTTTTGGTTGCTAAGCCACAGAAAACGCTCATATGCCAAAATCTTTTCAAGTCAATCGACTGATTAGAAAAGTGCTTAAATGCAGTTGCGGCAACATCCACCAACATCATGTTATAAATGGCTTGTGTTCCGATGATGGTAATTGCTCGTGAAATCGTACTAATTTCGCCAGGAAAACTATAAATTGCACTATTAGCAATTTGCAGCAAACGCGACGTCATCGACGGATCAATACTGATGACATTAGCAAAGTCTTCAATTGTTGAATTATCGTCTTCCATCAAAGCTTTCACTTTAAAGCAAGCATCAGGTAACGCGAAAGAACCATTCGCCTGCATGGCGTAATCATGAGCATTCATCAATTGAAAATATCCTTATTTAATTTTACATTATTGACGTTTATTATGATTAATAAACATCAACGCTAACTATTGTGCAAAGGTTAAACCGAAAAAGTCACCATCATGCCATTTAGGACGGTCTGATTGGTTAGCAATTTCTAAACCTATCATCATGTTCACTAAAGCAAAGTTTGCGGCAGCATCATAATTTATAGGTAGACTTGTTTCATCACTGTGTTGGTGATAGTGATTTTTTAAAAAGTCGCCAAATACTGCGCCACCATCAATATCATCATCAGTCGATTTAAAACCAGTCATTAAAAACACTGACGGAATACCCGCCTTAACAAAACTATAATGATCACTACGGGTGAATAGTGCTTGTTCTGGCATTGGGTCTTCACTCAGTTCAATATCAATTTTTTGTGCAGCAGTTTTAACACTATCTCCCATCGTAGAATGCGTTGACCCAAACGCAATAACATCAGCAAAAGGATATAAAATTAGCGGCATATCTAAGTTAACATTGGCGACTAATTGTGTAACGGGTACTGTTGGATTATTAGCAAAATAGCTAGAGCCTAACAAACCTTTTTCTTCACCTGTTACGACAACAAATAGCACCGAACGTTTTGGTTTGGTCGGCATTGCCGCGAGTAGTCTCGCTGTTTCAAGTAAAATAGCGACGCCAGAAGCATTATCTAAAGCTCCATTATTAATGGTATCGGTTTCATCACCATGGGCACTAACGCCGATATGATCTAAGTGGGCACTAAAAACTACATATTCATTTTTTAATTGTTCATCACTACCTTCAATTGCCGCAATTATATTTGGGCTGGAAATCGTTTCATGCCGAGATCGATTTTTCAGGGTTATTCTATAAGGTAAGTTAAAGCCCATAATCGCGTTGTTATCAGTATCAGCAGTAAAAATGTCGTCAAGTTCACGCACCGCACCGTTAAATAAAGCTTTAGCTGCATCATGTTGAATATAAGCGCCCGCCACAACCTCCGGATGCTTGCCAAAAGGAGTATCTGTTTTAGTTAGCCAATTTAAACTTGGCGCATTGGCATATTGAGCTGATTTTTCAAAACTACGTACTTTTTCGCGTTTTGGTGTATGAATAGTAATAAAACCAATCGCTCCGTGTTCAGCTGCATGACGGCTTTTTTCGGCACCAGAGCCGATATGGGCACCTTCTTCAGATGGCAAATCATCTGGCCTGCCAGATAAGGCAACAACAATTTTATTTTTAACATCAATATTTTGGTAGTCGTTGTAACCAAACTCATCAGAAATAACACCATAACCAACAAAAACTGTTTCTGCAGTAATCGCGGCATCATTTTGTAAGCTTGATCCCGATGTGAGAAATTCTGTTCCGTAGGACAAATCTACGTCGCCTGTTAGGCCGTGAATCGTTGCGACAGCTGAGTCTTCAACTAAATAACTTTTTCTAAAACTGACTTTCTGTTCAAAACCTTGCGAGTTAGCTCCGATGCTTTCTCCCATCGGCGTTAACCCTAGCTGTTTAAAGTAGGATTTGACATAATTTGCCGCTATTTGATAACCATTACTTCCGGTATCTCTTCCCTGTAACGTATCATCAGCCAAAAATTCAATATGCGCTTTAATATTAGCTGCGTTGACTTGGCTAGGGGCTTCTTCGACGCTTACTTGTTCTATGGGCTGCTGTTTATTACACGCAAATAATGCCATAGCAGGTAAGGCAACTAGTGTGAATAATTTAACGCTTTTCGGCAGGGATAGTTTCATGAAATTCTCTTGTCATTGAGCCAATGGAATTAATGACAAGTTAATTGTCGAACCAATTCTCTTGGATTTATTATTTTTATACTTGTATGAAAGCTTACCCTAAAGGCAATAATCGACAATGTTGCTTACAAACAATCTAATTAACACTATATCGGCTGTAAAAACAAAAAACTAGCTCACAAGTTTACTTGTAACAAAGATAACCTCGACAAGTGTTGCGTTAACTTTGCGCCAAGTAATTAGCTATTCTAAAATTGGTACCCCTGAGTGACGTTTAACATGGTCAATCACAACATAAGTATGGGTTTGAGAAACACCAGGTAATTCAACAATAACGCCTAACAGCAATCGATAGGCGTCCATATTTTCAAAGCGCAGCTTTAATAAATAATCAAAACCACCCGCCACCATATGACATTCAGAAACTTCTTTAATGGTAATAACTTGTTGTCTGAAATCATTAAAAATATCTGCGGTAGTTCTATCTAGTGTCACTTGAATAAACGCTGACATGCCATATTTTAACTTGCTGGCATTTAAAAATGCTCCGTAGCGTTCTATATAACCATCTTGCTCAAGACGTTTTACTCTTTCTAAACATGGGCTTGCACTTAAGTTGACTCGTTTAGACAACTCACTATTAGAAATGCGGCCATCTTTTTGCAAAGCGTCCAAAATAGTTAAGTCTATTCTATCTAAAGTTTTAGTTTTATCGGTTGCCATGAAGAGTACTTTTAAGGAGTTAAGTGTAAATTACAGAATAAATTAACGTAAAATATCATAAAACGCTAATAGATTTTCTTGTCTTTCTTAAGGCAGCTATTAGCTGCTGTTAATTAAGTGCTGTTTAGCTTTTGCTAAGTAAAAAAGCTTCAATATCTCCACCTGGTAAAGGCTTATAAAAGTGATACCCTTGGCCATAAATACAGCCCATTTGGGTTAATAATTTAGCATCAGCTGCATTTTCAATTCCCTCACCAATAGTTGCCATATTTAAACTTGCCGCTAAATCAATTATGGTTTTAATAATTGCTTGGTGATTACCTTTTTCGTGCACATTCTCAATAAAAGAACGATCAATTTTTAGTACATCCATTGGAAAACGATGTAAGTAACTTAAACTAGAATATCCTGTGCCAAAATCATCGAGTAGAATCTTTATACCCATTTTTTTCAATGCCCGCATATTATCTAGTACGACATTGTTATTTTCCAATAAAGCGCGCTCTGTTAATTCAACTCGAACTTGATGTGGTTGCACACCTGTTTTATCAATAACATTCTGAATATCTTGCGGCAAGCTTAAGCTGAAAAAATGATTACAATATAGATTACAACTGACATAAAGGTGTTTTAAACCCAGACGCTCTTGCCAAATTTTCAATTGACGGCAAGACTTCTCTAATATCTGCATATCAATTGCCATAACTAAATTGGTTTCTTCGGCTAAAGGAATAAAGTCATTTGGAAAGACAAAACCACGTTTCGAACTTTTCCAACGTGCTAGAGCCTCAAAACCAATAATTTTTTCACCTGCCAGCTCTACAATCGGTTGAAAATAAGGTTCAAATTCTTGCTTAGTGATAGCTTCACGAATATCAGATTCAAGTGACAAGGCATTTTGCACTTTTTTATGCATGCTTGAGTCAAATACTTCATAGCGCCCTTTGCCTTTATCTTTGGCATGATACATAGCCGTATCAGCATCTCTAAGCATAGTGTCAGCGCTACTATAGCGCTCGTTATTAAAGAGTACGCCAATACTCGTACCAATAAACACAGATTGATTTTCAATAATAAAAGGTGATGACAAAAGTTCTGTAATACGTTTTGCAATATCGTAAGCTTCATCATTACTTTCTAAGTCTTCAACCAAAATAACAAACTCGTCACCACCTAAACGTGCAACGGTGTCTTTATCTCTTACTGTGTCGACTAATGCCAAGGCGATTTCTTTTAAAAGCATGTCGCCAGCATGATGGCCTAAACTATCATTAACGACTTTAAAACGGTCTAAATCTAGGAATAAAATAGCAAACTTTGAGTCAGGTCGGCGTTTGTTACAAGCAATGGCATGGTTTAATAAATCAGTGAAAACAGCACGATTTGGCAACCCTGTTAAAATATCGTGAGAAGCGGCATGTTTGAGTTTTTCTTCTGCTTCTTTACGTTGTTTTATCTCATCTTCAAGTGCCACCGTTCTCAGCTTTACTTGGTGTTCCAATAACTCATGGGCTTTACGTTCATAATCAGCTATTTCTCGACGTTTAATGGCAGACGCAACATGTCGAGAAACAAAGCGTAAAAGCTCTGCATCTTGCTCAGAAAAACATAGTGATTTTTGATAACTTTGCAACACCATTGCACCCAATACTTCACCAGAATGAATTAAAGGTACACCTAACCAAGAAACAGCCTTGTCTTGTGGTTTAACTACTCTATCTTCTTGGTATAATTTTAGCATCGCGGGTCTATCAAGCAGCACAGTTTCTGCACTTTTAAGTACTAATTCAGTGAAACCTTTACCCAGTTTACGAGGCTCAAATGCTTTAACAACGTGCTCTGGTGACTGATCTAAATAGTAAGTGAAGTAAATTTCACTGCTAACTTTATTATATTTTGCAATATAAAAATTTTCAGCGTTAATCAACTGGCCAATAATGTTATGAACCATATTGTAAAAGGTTTCAATATCGATACTTGGGTCATTAGTTAATTCTGAAATACGATAAAGTGACTCTTGTAATAACTCAGCTTTTTCACGATCTCGAATTTGTTGCATTAATTCACGTGTGCGAGCATCAACTGCTGACTGCAGTCTTTCTCTATCTTGCAAACGTGTTAAGGCAGTAACAATATGTTGTGCGGTAAATGACAATAAATCACATTCAGATGCTTGATAACGTGTTGCAGCAGAGTAGCTTTGTACCGCCATAACGCCGATAACAAAGCCGTCATGCATCAAAGGGACACCCAACCAATCAACACCAGCAGTACCAACAGACTTAATTTTTTGCTCTTGCTCCAATTGTCTAATCACTTCTGGTGTCGCCAATAACGCTTTACCGGTTTCAATAACATGACAAGTCATTGAACCCATAAAATCCTCAATAGGGTAGACACGCTTTTCCATTTCATCTTTTTCATCTACATGATAAACCAGCTCTAATGTTGCTAAAGTTTGGTCATATAAAACAATATAGAAATTATTGGCGCTCATTATAGAGGCAATAGAATGATGAACTTGGGTAAAAAAAGTATCTAGGTTTGCACAATCAGTCGACAATTGATTGAGCTTAAAAAGCGCGGTGTAGCGATCTTGAAGTATTTGATGTTGTTCCAGTAACGCGACGGGATTTTTTGTTAAATCGGAAACATTCAAGGGTTCTAATGGATCTGTCAACATTTTCACCATGCTCACGTTTAAGTTAATCAAGCCGTTTATCGATCCTAATATTGCAAAAGATAAAGTAGCAGAAATGGAACAAAAACTTCATTGCCATGCACTTTAGTTTTTGAAGATTCAACAGCTAAAATCATAAAAATTATAGCTTTAGCTATTGATTTAATTTCTCACCTAACACGATAGAAGTAAAGCATTTACTTACCCTTCTTTGATTTCAGTAAGCTAAAATCAACCTAATAGAAGCGATAATAAAGCTAATACTGCCAGGCTAAATTAAGAACCAACAGTAATGCTCTAGTTACTCAACTTTTGCGCATCAGCAACTTGTGCCTTATTTCCGCAAACACCAGCTTGTTTATCGTCACGATAAAAACGAATATCAATGCAATCTTGCTGATATCTACGTTCTAATTCTGTACGAATTAGTGGCTTATTTTTAGCATTTATGATTTGTTTATGCAGTGATTGGCATTGCTGTACTTGCTCTGAAGCGAGTGTCGCATCTTCACAAATACTATCGTGTGAACTACAACCTGAAAAAAATAATACCCCGGAAACTATCAAAACTAATTGTTTCATCATTTACTTCACTTATTTTGCTAAAAAATTAATTAATATCGAGAGCTAACTCTCTCGTATAAAACGACTAAAATTTTCTTATTAACATTTATAGGTAAGGTTAGGCTTTTGAAATCACCCTCTTTCCTTAGTTTGGGTATATAATACGTAAAAATAAAGTTTAAGCATTAAGATTATTGTATTAGGGGAAATTTATGCAAGTACAAGTTGTTGATTATCGTGCCAGTGACGCACCACAAAAGTTTGTTGAAAGTTTACGTAACACGGGGTTTGGTGTCTTAACTAATCACCCTATTCAACAGTCATTGGTAGAAAAAATCTATAAAGATTGGTATGACTTTTTCACTCATGATGAAAAACAAGCGTTTGCATTTGATCCGGAAAAGCAGGATGGCTATTTTGCACCTGAAATATCAGAAACGGCCAAAGGTCATACTAAAAAAGATATTAAAGAATACTTTCATATTTATCCTTGGGGTCGAATTCCTAAGCAGCTAAAAGAAGATATTCTTAATTATTATAAAATGGCATCGAACTTAGCCAGTGAGTTATTAGATTGGGTTGAAAAGCATAGTCCTGCTGACGTTGCTAAGCATTATTCTGAACCGCTTTCAAATATGATCATGGATACACCAAACACGCTATTACGTGTTTTACATTATCCTCCGTTTAATGGTACTGAAGAACCCGGTGCAATTCGTGCGGCGGCTCACGAAGATATCAACTTACTGACTATTTTACCGGCAGCAAATGAACCTGGTTTACAAGTTCAAACACAAGAAGATGAATGGATCAATGTACCGGGTGACTTTGGCCATTTGATCGTTAACATCGGCGATATGTTACAAGAAGCCTCACAAGGCTACTTCCCATCAACTAGCCATAGAGTAATTAACCCAAAAGGTACAAATAGTGGTAAATCTCGTATCTCTTTACCGTTATTCTTACATCCTAGAAGTGAAGTAGTGCTTTCTGAAAAGCATACGCAAGAAAGTTACTTATTGGAAAGGTTACGAGAGCTAGGTGTTAAATAACTAAAGCTATAAATAAGGTTACGTCCTTTGCTCGAAACTTTGCTTTTGAGCGTATAAAAAAAGCCATCACATTGTGATGGCTTTTTAGTGTCTAGATTATCACTTTTCAGTATTTAGCCGCTTAATCTACAATGTTCCCGTTTTAAGGCCATCTAACGTTTGTGCATCAGGCTTAGCTGCTTGCTTTTTACGTTTAAATAATGACTTAATATCTTCAATAATTAAGTAAAGACATGGAATCAACACTAACGTCACGATAGTGGCAAACAATACACCAAACGCTAGCGATACCGCCATTGGAATAACAATTTTGGCTTGCGCACTGACTTCAAAAAATATAATCGGCACTAAACCAATAAAGGTCGTTATTGACGTTAGCATAATGGCTCTAAAGCGCTTTGTACCTGCATGCATTACTGCATCTTTTAAGCGTTCACCACGTTTTCTAGCATTATTAACATAATCAACCATGACTAAGGAGTCATTAACCACCACACCCGAAGCAGCTAATATGCCCATCACCGATAGCGCACTTAAATCCATCCCCAAAATAAAGTGACCTAATACCGCCCCAATAACACCGAATGGAATCACCACCATGATCATGGTTGCTTGCGAGTATGACTTCAACGGTATCGCCAACAATGAAAAAATAATTAATGCTGAAATGGCAAAATCACGTTTTTGATCATCAGCACTATCCATCTCTTCTTGAATACTCCCCGACACTTCACTTTTAACTTGTGGATACTTTATTAATAATTTTGGAATAAAATTATCTCTAATATCATTAGCGACTTTAAACGGTTCAACTTGTTCAGCATCAACACTCGCCCAAACATTAATCGTACGGTTACCATTTTCACGACGGATACGTGTCACACCATCATGCAATGTAATAGTAGCCAATTCCGACAAAGGTAATTCGGCTCCGTTCGGCGCTTGGATTAATACATCGTCGACATGTCCAACAGAGCTTCGTTGAGCATGTGGGTAACGTACCATGACTTTTACTTCTTCACTATCACGTAAAATACGTTGAGCTTCTAAGCCATAAAAGCTGTAACTTACTTGCGAGGCAATTTCAGCTAAGGTTAAACCTAAACTATTGGCAAGAGGTTTCAATTCGAACTGAACTTCTTTGGCACTTGTTTGACGACTATCATTAACATCACCAATACCTTTAAGTGAATTAAGTTTAGTTTTCAACTCCTTTGAAGCGGCTAGCAATTCGGCATCATTTTTACTTTCTAACCTAAACGCAATATCACCGTCATCTCGACCACCACCAAATAAATTATCACCAATGGTTAATGATTTAACCCCTGGATAATTAGGAATTGCAGCACGCCATAGGTCAGCAAGCGCAAAAGTATCAATTGGGCGTAATTCAGGAATGACCAGTTTCACCATTAATTGACCACTAGTTCGGCTACGTAAATCAACTTGCATATCCGATATCATGGAGTTGCCGTATTTAGCTTCAACATCTTTATCAACACGGTTAATAACGCCCTGAATATTCAACAGAGTTTCTAATGTCGCTTTCTCTGAAGCATCAACATTCATTTCAACAGTAATACGTGGAAAATCATGTGGAATTTTAGGTTGACCAACAAAGCGAACAAAACCACCACTAAATAAGCCAGCACTAATCAGCATTAAGCTAATAAAGAACATCAATACCGCATAACGATAATTAATAAACAACGCCAAAGATGGACGGTAAACTGTTTCAATGAAGTGCTTCAATTTAGTATCGACCCATAACCGTAATCTATCGATAGGGTTTTTAGGGTTGAATGCCTTCATTTTCATTTTAACTAAATGCGCAGGTAAAATTAGTTTTGACTCAATCAAAGAGAAAATCAAACAAAGAATAACTACCGAACCTATCGCTTTACCAAAGGCAGAAGATGGCCCTTCACCGAAAAGGAAAGGTAAAAATACTGCAATCGTAGTTAACACACCAAAGGTTGCTGGCATCGCAACACGTTTAACACCACGAATAACGTTTTCAGTACTATGCCCATGTTCTTCAATTTCATCGTGGGCACTTTCGCCCATCACGATCGCATCATCAACCACAATACCGAGCACTAAGATAAAGGCGAATAAACTGATTACATTAATCGTTACACCCACAAATTCCATAGGCATAACCAATAAAGTACCTAAGAAACAAACCGGTAAGCCCATCATGACCCAGAAAGCTAAACGAACACGTAAGAATAACGCTAGCATTAAGAATACTAATACCGCACCACTTTTCATGTTATCGACCATCATGTTTAATCGGCCTTCAAGGTAGTAAGTCATATCTACCCAAGTTTCTAACTTAACACCAGGAGGTAATACTGATGCTTTGTCATCAACATATTTTTTAACAACTTCAGCAATATCAGTAATACTTTGGTTATCTGCAGCGCCAATAAATAATGTTACTGAGTTTTTACCGTTAAATTTAGAATATTGTAAACCTTCTTCAAAGCCATCGATAATAGTGGCAACTTCACCTAAAACTATTTTTGTACCATCTTCTAGCGTTACAACAGGGATCTGCTCAAATTCATGACCTCGATAAGCCTGGTTTTCAACACGTAGGTTGATATAGCCATTTTCAGCGCGAATTTGTCCTGCTGACATATTACGTGAATAGTTACGTACAGAATTAGCAATATCACGAAAGCTCAAACCATATTCACGAAGCTTATCCTTACTCACCTCAATTGAGATTTCATAATCTAAGCCAGTAAATAATTCGGAGATATTGATAAAAGGTAATTGCTGGATTTCATTATGAACTTTACGACCAAGCTCTTTTAACTCGCCATTAGTTAAATCGCCATATAAGCTGATATACATGACTTCTTGACGAAACTTCTCACGTTCAACCTTAATTCTTTCCATGCCTTCAGGGAAGCTAGAAATGGAATCGATTGCCGATTTTACTTCTTCCAAAACGACTTGCGGATCATAATCTAATTCAACTTCAAACCAACCGTTTGAATAGCCTCGATTTGAATAAGTAATAACACGTTTAAGACCTTGTACAGTTTCCAAAGCCTCTTCAATCTTTATAGTTATACCTTCTTCAACTTCTTGTGGTGCCGAGCCAGGATATGGTGCGGCATAAGAAATCCAATTAATTTTAACTTGCGGGAACATTTGTTTATTAATGGTGCTAATGGTAAAAAAGCCACCCACTAAAATGAATATCATTAATAAGTTTGCCGCAACACTATTACGGGCAAACCATGCAATTATGCCGATATTAGTATCAATAGTATGGTCAATTTCAGGTTTTTTCTTAGCCGTATCAGTTGTCATACTTATTCTCCTGAACCACTATCATTTAACGCCACTTGAGTAGAGCTCTCAGCATCGTCAACTTGTTCTTCACTATTTTGCTCAGCTTCATCGCTCAATAAAGCTAACTTCATGCCGTCGATAGGGTAATCAAGAGCCGACACAATCAACTGGTCGCCATCAACTAGGCCATTTGAAATAATGACATTTCGACCATCTTGGCGAACAATTGTTATCTCTGAATAATGTAGTTTTGATTCACTGTCTAGAATTGCAACTCGGTCATTTTCAACTAAATGGCGCGGAACACTTGTTGCCTGTGCAATATCAAGCCCAAGGATTTTAGCGTTAACGTAAGAGCCATAGCGAATTGGCGTGGTATTATTATTTGCAGTTAAAGCATATGGGTCATGAATTTCAGCGACTAAGTAACTCATGCGGCTGGTGCTATCAATAACACCTTCATTGCGTGCAATATGCGCAGACCAAACAGTTTCTGCACCTGCAAAAGTCCCCATTAAATTAACCTTAGCGTTTGTGCCGTGGTCAACTAAAAATTCCAATTGGTTATCAGCAACAGGCAAACGAACTTCTGCAATTCCAGTGCCTAGTAATTTACCTACCGTGCTGCCCATAGCAACAAATGAACCTAAACCGACCTTGCGGCTTTCAATCATGGCATCATAAGGAGCTCTAACTTCGGTGCGCTCCAAATTACGCTTTGCTCGTAGAATTGAGGCTTGTGCTGATTTTACACGAGCTATTTCCTGCGCTAACTGCGGTTTACGTAAACTTAATTCCGTTGGCGATGTATCAGTAATACGCTTCCACTCTTGTTCAGCAACACGGCCTTGTGCTCGTTCTGTTTCAAGTGAAGCACGCGCTGAAGCCATCGTTGCTTCAGCATCAATTAATGCTGCTTCATAATCATTAGGATCAATACGCGCTAACAATTGTCCTTTTTTAACAAAACCACCGCGAACAAATGTTTCTGACAATTCGACAATTTGACCACTTATTTGTGCCACTAATTCAGTTTCATACTTTGGCATCACCACGCCATATGACTCTACTTGTAAAGTCATTGGTGCAACTGAAATCTGTTCAACAGCAACAATAGGAGTATTATCAATTTCCTCTTTTTCTTCAGGTGGCTTTTTCATACTTGAAAAAAGCATAAAAATTAAAATTCCCGCGATTAAAATGACAATAGGTACGAATATTTGTTTTTTCCGTGTCACAGTGACGTCCTCATAAAGTCTAAAATTTGTAATTATTAGTTATATTGCATACAGGATACCGAAATCACTGACTACAAAAACTAACAAAGTTGTAAATGCTTGTTACAATATCCGCACCATTTTTTGAAAACATAAAAATAATATTTCAAAACACCTATATAACAACGACTTAAAAAGCTTTACGTATAAATTTCAAATAAAAAAGCCACAAAATAAATGTGACTTTTATAACGGGTTAGTTTTTTTCACCAAAAAGTTAAACTTTTATAAATATTTTTCGTTGATATAACCAACACAGAAGCAACCACTGCAGAAACACTGTTGTTACAATACTAATTAACGTGCTCCAGCCATTATCAAAAAATACAAAAAATCCACCGAACAAACTGTTATTGATATATTGCCAATTAACAATACTGCTCGCTAAATAAATAATGATAGAGTTACAGCCTATTACCGCAAAGAACTTAGCAAGTTGTGTTAGCTTTAATACATCGAATAGGTAATAAAAGATCACTAATAATAAAAGACTATAGCCAACAGACACCAAAACAAAGGAACTAGTCCACAAGGTTTTATTAATAGGAAAAATTAAGTGCCAAGCCTCTCCCGCTATTAAGCAAATAACAGCAGAAATTAGTAGTGTTAGCATTAACTTCGATGGCTGTTCAGCATTATTCATCATTAAACGTCCAGCAAAAACACCGGCAAGCGCATTGACGATTGATGTGACATTTGACAATACCCCCTCAGGGTCTATTGCTAGGCCTTGATAACTGACTCCTGGCAGTAATTTAGCATCAAACCAGGCATTAATTGCCCCACTAGCGCTATAGTCACCACCACCAAAACCAGAGATATCAATATAAGTGAGTAAGACCCAATAGCCGAGTAAAATACCACCCGCGATTAACCATTGTATTCTTTCACTGACGTACCAGCACAACATCGCCGCAACAAACCAGGCGACACCAATTCGCCCTAGAACACTGGCAAAGCGTACTTCTTCTAACTGCAGCGGTATGCCTGCACCCCAACCATGGTTGTAGATAACGCCCAATAGCATCAATAAGCCTAACCGTTTAATACTGCTTAATATCAGAGGTTTTCTTTTTTCTACCGGATATTGATTTATCGGCTTAGCGCTGATCCCTAAACTAACACCCGCAAGAAAGATAAAGAGTGGGAAAATAAGATCATACGCCGTTACACCATGCCAAATAGAGTGCTGCATTTGCATAGCTAAACTTTGCAACCATGGCCAACCCGTAATAACAAATAATGCGGCAAAAACTCCTTCTGCCCCCAAAATCCAGATCATATCGAAACCACGTAAGGCATCGACAGAGAGTATCCTTTTAGGTTTTGGCTTGTTGTTGCTATGCAAATTATTTTTATCTATTTCTTGTGCGGTATTCATTAAATTTCTCTTAGCTTAATTAAACAAATATAACTCGGTCACTTTGGCAAAAAATAAAGACAGCGCTGTCATCTGTATAATTAAGATAGTAATAAGATATTGCTTGAATAGCAAACAGCTAAAAACTTAATTACCGACAGCGACGGTTACAATTTGTTATGAATTAAACTTGCTAAACACTTGTGTCAGAAAGTAATTACATTAAGATTAAATAATCAAAAAGGGGATTTTATGCTGACAAAAATTAATGCTTTCTTTCAATCATTAGCTGAGCCTGTTGATAATCAAACACCAGTAATCAGCTTAGAAATAGCCTGCAGTGTACTGTTATGTGAAGTAATGCTGGCTGACGGTCAACTTGATAATGCAGAACAAACTCAACTAAATGAAATTTTAACCGGCCAATTTAACTTATCCAACGAAGAAGCTGAGGAAATCATTAAGCACGCTTTGTTATTACGTGAGAGCGCTACGGACTTTTTTCAATTCACTTCAAAAATTAACGAAAATTACAGCCTTGAACAGCGAATTAAAATGTTGGAGCTACTATGGCAGGTTGCTTATGCCGACGGAGAACTCGCCAGTATTGAAGAGCATATTATTCGTAAAATTTCTGACTTATTACATTTGCGCCATAGTGAATTTATTCAAACCAAGCTCAATATTCAATCAAATACTGCTTCAGACAAATAAAAAGTCCATCGGTATTGAAAGTTATAGTTAACTTGCCGCCAAATCGGTTATTATAGCCGCAAGTTAACTGACCCCAAGAATCCACATGGCAAGCATCGGCAAATATAATACCCTTCCTGTTGTAGCAATCACTGATAATGGCGCATATTTAAATGCTGCTGAGTTAGGTGAAATTTTACTACCTAATCGTTTTGTTCCTGAAAACTGCGAAGTTGGTAACGAAGTTAAGGTTTTTATCTATGCAGATACTGCGGATCGCATTGTTGCGACAACAGAAAAGCCTTTGGCAGAAGTTGACCAGTTTGCCTCATTGAAAGTTAGCCAAGTCAATAAAATGGGTGCCTTCCTCGACTGGGGCTTACCAAAAGACTTGCTAGTACCTTACAACCAACAGCATAGCGAAATGGAAGTAGGTAAATATTACCTGGTCAGGATCTTTCTCGATTTAAAAACTGATCGACTAGTTGCATCAAGCAAGCTTGATAAGTTTATCGATATTTGGCCTGCTGAGTACCAAAAATGGGACAAAGTAAAATTAACCATTGCCACTAAAACTGACCTTGGCTTTAAAGCAATTATTAATGATTTACATTGGGGTTTACTGTACGACAACGAAATATTTAAGCCACTTCGTGCCGGTAAAAAAATAACAGGTTACATTAAACAAGTACGTGAAGATGGACGAATAGATCTTTCTCTTACTCGCCCAGGTGAAGGTAAAGTGAAAGACTTTAGCGATAAGTTACTCGCGCATATTGCCGAGAACGATGGCTTTAGCCCGCTGCATGATAAAAGCGATCCTGAGTTGATCAAACGGATTTTAGGGGTAAGTAAAAAAACCTTTAAAGCTACTGTTGGTAATTTAATGAAAAATGGCAAAATTACTATAGAAAAAAATGGTATTCGTTTGAAGTAATTGACCTCTACATACTCTTTAAATAACAAAAATTACGCACAATTAAAAAAAGCCCCAAAGGGCTTTTTTTATGCTTAACATTCGACTTGAATGTTGGTTACTGTGTACCACCAACGGTCATTTCATCAATTTTCAAGGTTGGTTGACCAACGCCCACAGGAACGCTTTGGCCGTCTTTGCCACAAACACCAACACCGGCATCAAGTTTCAAGTCATTACCGACCATACTTACTTGTTGCATTGCTTCAGGGCCACTACCAATTAGCGTTGCCCCTTTAATTGGCGAGGTTATTTCGCCATTTTCAATCAGGTATGCTTCCGAGCTAGTGAAAACAAACTTACCTGAAGTAATATCAACTTGCCCGCCAGCGAAGTTAGGTGCATAAATGCCCTTTTTCACTGATTTGATAATGTCGTCAGGCTTATGTTCGCCAGCCAACATATAAGTATTAGTCATACGTGGCATAGGTAAATGAGCATAAGACTCACGGCGACCATTACCGGTTGGCTTTACACCCATTAAATCAGCATTATGCTTGTCCTGCATGTAGCCTTTAAGCACACCTTTTTCAATTAGCACGTTATACTGCCCAGGCGTACCTTCATCATCAATACTGACAGAGCCTCGACGATTTGCCATCGTGCCATCATCAACAATCGTACATAGTTCAGAAGCAACCTGCTGACCTACTTTGCCAGAAAAAGCTGATGAACCTTTACGATTAAAGTCGCCTTCTAATCCGTGTCCTACTGCTTCATGTAGCAATACGCCTGGCCAGCCAGCACCAAGTACAACGGGTAGTAATCCAGCTGGTGAGTCGATAGCAACCAAGTTAACTAATGCTTGGCGAACAGCTTCTTCAGCATAAGCTAAATAACGAGGTTTATTGTGTTCTAATTCGAAAAAGTAGCTGTAATCAGTGCGCGCACCGCCGCCTGAACTTGCACGCTCTCGCTTACCATTTTCTTCAACAAGTACAGAACAATTTAAGCGTACTAGTGGGCGAATATCGGTTGCGTAAGTGCCATCACTTGCTGCTACTAATATTTTTTCGTAAACACCTGATAAATTAACAATAACTTGCTTAACACGCTTATCAACACTACGTGCATGCGCTTCAACTTCATGTAATAAAGTTATTTTTTGCTCTTGTGGCAAGCTAGCTAACGGGTCTAACGCTTTGTATTGTTCATTATTTTGCTGGATTTTTTTGCCATCAAATACTTGTACTTTGGCTGACTTCTCAGCGTTAGCAATGCCTTTCGCAGCATCCGCAGCTTTTTTCAATGCCAAAGGTGTAATGTCATCTGAATAGGCAAAACCGGTTTTTTCACCTGAAATCGCACGTACACCCACACCACGTTCAATGTTATATGAACCTTCTTTGACTATTCCATCTTCAAGCATCCAAGACTCATGACTACTCGATTGAAAATATAAATCGGCTAAATCTACTTTACGTTGATAAATGCTATCTAACGTACTTGTTAATATGCTTTCATCAATTTCACTATCGGCTAAGAGCTCTTGCTCAACATTATTCATACGAACTCAACTTATTATTAAAACGATTATGTACAGCAACCGGCATAGCGGTGCGCACTTTTAGTAATTCTTGCTCATTGTAATCTGCACAGATAATACCTTTACCGGTATCAAGCTGCGCCAATATATCTCCCCAAGGGCTAACAATGACACTTTGCCCCCAGGTTTCTCGACCATTTAAATGCAAGCCTTCTTGGCCTGCAGCAATAATATAAACTTGATTTTCTATTGCACGCGCTTGCAATAAAGTTAGCCAATGCGCGGCACCTGTTACGCGAGTAAAAGCACTGGGTACTGAAATTATTGTCGCGCCTTGCTGCGTAAGTTGTCTAAATAACTCAGGAAAACGCAGGTCATAACAAATAGACAAACCAAGTTTACTTGCGCCAACATCAACAACACTTACATGGTCGCCTGCTAGGGCGTAGCGTGATTCACAGTAGCTTTTTTCATTATCTTCAACGGCAACATCAAATAAATGTAGCTTATCATAACTACCCAATTCATGGCCTTCTGGAGAGAAAACCACACTAGTATTAGTAAATTTCCCCACTATTTTTGATAGTACGGGAATACTGCCAGCGACTAAAAAAACATTAAAACGTTTAGCCATCGCGGCCAATTGAGTCTTTAAATCTTGGTTTTTAGCGTCTTCTTCTGCTAATGATAACTGCGCTTTGTCCTTACCACCAAAAAACAGGCAACATTCAGGCAATACTACCAGTTGCTGTTTATCTTGGCTCAAGGTTGCAAGTTGCTTTTCTATTTCAGAAAAATTATCTGCAACGCTAGTGTTAGAACACATTTGAATTGCACAAAGCTGCATATTGCTATTTAACACTACGCTTTTCCATCAGTTTTGTCTTTTTCTGGCTGCTGCTGTTTCGGTTGTTCAATTGCCGAAGGGTTAGTTTCGTCAGGAATATTATCAACAATTGTTGGCGGCGTAGAACGACCAACACTAATGTTTTTATTCTTTTTGCTTACCTGTTTAAACTCTGGGTTATCTAAGTTTCCCGTCACTTCAAAGTTAATTTCAGCAATAACGGAAGAAGTAATCACTTCATCTAAGGCAACACCTGCTAAAAATGTCACGGGGTTAAGCGTCGCAATCCAAGCCAAAACCGGTAAACTCGAGGTCAAATTAGGTTTATACGACATGCGATAGTCAAGTTCGTTGGAATTTAAGTTAGTATTACCAACAATAGTTAAATCCCCTGCGGTACCTTTCATACGAACATTATCGGTGTAAGCAACGCCATCCTTAACGGTAAAGCTACCTTTAAGTTCACGGTAGAACATACCATCACTAAAAATATCTCTAAAATCAAAGCTGAGCTTACGTACTAACGACTGCAAACTTAATAGCGATAATATGCGCACACCTTTATCATCTACATCAGCCAAATAGCCATCATCAAATTTAGCACTAAGATCGCCATCAAAAGTTGCCATAGCAAAATCATGTGGAGCACCTTGCCAGCTAACGTCGTAAGTGATTGCCACGCCACTATCTTTAATGATTGACACATAACCAATATTTTCAACTTCTCGGGCTACATTATCGCTATTTAAAATACCTTTAACACTAGTACTTGATTGCTTGTCATCTTGCTGCCACTTGGCATCAAATGCCATGTTAGTTTTGCCACGTTTGGCGGTAAACTTGTTCAGTAACAAGGTGTTTTCGTTCTCTCGTTCTACGGTAAACGAAACATCACCAAAGTCATATAAACCGTATTTACAACTTGCACATTTAGCTTTAATGGTGGGCATATTGGCAAATACTTCAGCATTTAGCAGATGATTGATATTAGGTAATTGGCTGTTATCTTCAAGTTCACTTACTGAAACTTTATCTTGCTCTGATATAGCAGTAGTTAAGTTTTCAGTTACTATAGTATTATTGGCGACAACTGTTTCAGCATTGTTTGGTGAATTTTCTTTGCTATTTTTGTCAGCCTTTGACTCAGCATTAGTTACTTCGGCAACTTCAGTTACTACCAATTCTTCAGGCGCAGTTAAATGCAAAAAGTCGATATCTAAATCGATGCCCTGCTGATACCAATCAGGATAAAATTTGGCATTTGCTCGCACTTCTTTGGCATTTAGATTTAATAACCACCAATTAGCTGTAGGGCTAAAATCAAAATCTACCTCATGAAAGTCTTGCCCGTATACTAATAAGTTTTCAACTCGGCCATTTATTCGACTCGGTGCGGATAACAACGGCGGCGTCGTTTCTACAAGAGAATTTTCTGCTGCCACCTTTTCCTTTGGATCACTCGTAGGGGCAGCTTCAACCGACGATAATATATCGAGAACTAAAGGCTGCCACTGCTCATAATTGGCATTTGCTAGATCTGCGGTGATATGAAAGCCTTTTGTTGGCAGCCATAATTGCTGCTTACCCAGCACCAAATGCGCTAACGAAAAGCTTGTTTGTTGATGATCTAATAAACCATAAAAATCAACTTTATCACCAATTTCAGCATTTATTGTACTGTTAGACTCATTTCCTAAAGCATGAATATTAACCGCAATTTGCTCACCAATGTTTTTGCTAAATGGTGCCGGTATAGCTAAATTAACATCTTGCAAAGTAGAGTTTATTTGGTAGTCATAGCTAAAGTTATCATCACTAATATTGAGTGCTAACTGCCCTTGCCAGTCTAATTGGCCATTAGCATATTTTAATAATTCATCTGGCATTTGCGCTTGCCACTGACTTTCTTGCCACAGGGCTAACGTTTCAATAGCAACGCTATAATGGTCACTCTTTTGTTTTGCTACAACATTTAGTGTTAGCGGTAGACCACGCCAATCCAATTTAATATCAGAGGCTGTTATTAGGTCATTACGATAATTAAGACGGCCATTAACATTGACAAAGTCCATGCTTGGCGCCTGCAGCTTCACCTTATTATCATTAAAATCTACATGACCTTTTGCAACAACCGCATCAAGATCATTCAAAGGCAGCACTAAAGAAAAGTCACCATTTATAAAGTCTTCAACCATCACTTGTTCAAGTGTCAGCCCAATAGAACTTTTCATTGGGCTTGCATCCATCAATTTACTGACTAACGCAGGTTGTGTTTCACTAAAGCTAGCGTCAACCGTTAATATTTGTTCATCAGATAGGTTAGCTATAGCCGCTTCAACACCTGTTACGTCAATACCTGCGAGTGAACCCGCACGACCAGTAATCATCATACTGTTATTGGTAAAATTTAAGTTGGCAGCAAAATTTGTAATTGCCGGCCACTCAGGGTCGAATATAAAGGTACTGTCAGACAATTCAGCATCAACCACAAAAATGCCCTCATGGTTATCAAAAGGAAAACTTTGCAATGGCCCATTGAATAGCACCAATGCTTGTTCTATTTTACCATCAACAATTGCAGCATCGAGGTAGTCATAGAGGTTTTCTCCCATCAATAAATGGGGGTAATAATACTCAGCAAACTCTGCATCACCTTCACTTACGCTTGCTAGTAAAGCCATCGTGACCGGTTTATCTTGCTCACTAACTACTTTAACATCTGCGGTTAAACTAACTTCAGACGAAGTAATGTCGACATTTTCAGCAGAAAACTGCCAGCCTTCAGCTGAAAACTCTGCAAAAATATCAGTGCTTAAACGGCTATATTGAATTGGTTGCTTAAAGTGTTTGTCAAAATCGAGCGCACCATCAACCGCATTCAAGGCAATGTGTAATTTGTTACTTTGGTAAACTAACTCACCGCTAACATTATCTATACCTGGTATCCCGTGGCTAAAATGACTATTTACGTCATTAAAACTTGCGGTAACTGCCATATCACTTTTACTACCGAAAAAGTGAATATCATCAATACGGCCAGTTGGAGCCAAATTTACCAGTAAACTTTCTAACGCTTCATCATCAAACAAAAGTGGAAATACACCTTCAAAACTAGCTAACTCTATACCACTAATATAACCATTAACCCTCTCAGCGTTGACGTTAGCTAATGCCGATACTTTATTTGTTTCTTTACCATTACGTTTGATGACAATTGGTGAAGTAGAAACGTTATAAACTAACTCATCGATAGTTTTGATTTGAATATCACCACCGTCAATTTCAAAAGTTTGTTCACTATTATCGTGCTGCCAACTAATTTTATTATTGCCAAGTGATAATTGAATAAACTCGGGCTTACCAGCATTAACATTCAGCCAAGTACTAAAATTAATCGAGGAATGGGTATTTTCATCATCAAGCGCTAATGCACGCCCTAGCCAAGGCGTTATATTAATTTCATTAGCTTCAAGGTAGGCTTGACCTGTTAGCTTATCAAACTCATTGCCTTGAAAGTCTAATAACACTTTTAAATTATTTGAGCTAAGACCATCAACAATAACGGTACCATTTGCTCTATGACGATCATCTAAATTAAGCCAATGTAGTTCGTTAATTGTAAAGGCTCTTACACCTGCAATAGTACGGTATAAAACATGGCTATCACGAATCGAAAAGCGAGAAATCTGCTCTAATAAAATTGAAGATAAGTTATCCACTAAAGCGCTACTTTCAATAGACTCATCGGTCAAATCATCTTCAATTGCAGCCTCAGCCTCTTCTGCTATTACCTGCTCAAACTCAAGCTCAGCACCTGCAATAGCAAAATCTTTGGTCACAAGTTGTCGTGCGCGGATACTGCGCCAGAAATCTAATTCAACTTCTAAGCTATCAATAAAAATTTTCGCATCTTTTTTCGATAACAACTCGACTTGTCGAACAATTAAAGTTGGGCCTGATTCTTGCCAGCCCATAGTAAATGAGCCAATGGAGATATTGGTGTTGTAAGTGCTATTGAGATAATCTTCAACATTTTCACGATAATTATGGGCGTAAGGTAAAAATAAACGCAAAGTGCTGATTAACACCGCAAAAACTACCAACAAAATTGCCAATAGTTTATACAGACGCTTAAGCCATCTATTTAATATTGCGGAAACACTCATTACGTTTTAACCAAACCTTCATTCATTCCTAGATTTACCTGACCAATAATCACAACAACTCAGAAAGTTGCTACATCATCACAACGTCGAACTGCTCTTGATTATACATGTTTTCAGTTTGTATCTTAATTTGCTTACCAATGAACACTTCTAGCTCAGCGAGGTTGTGGTATTCATCATTGATTAATGACTCACTTACTGACGATGATGCATAAACGATAAACTTATCGGCATCATAGGCGCGATTAACCCTGACAATTTCACGTAAAATTTCAAAACAAACCGTTTCAACCGTTTTCACATAACCACGACCATGACAAACTTCACATTCGCCACATAAAATATGCTCTAAACTTTCTCGGGTACGTTTACGCGTCATCTCAACGAGTCCAAGCGCAGAAAATCCAGAGATACTATATTTTACGTTATCACGCGCCATTGCTATGTCTAAACTGTGCAATACGCGACGTTGATGGTCTTTATCATTCATATCGATAAAATCAACAATAACAATACCACCGAGGTTTCTTAACCTTAATTGTCGTGCAATTGCCTGAGTTGCCTCGATATTAGTATTAAATATCGTTTCTTCTAAATTCCGGTGACCGACAAACGCACCAGTATTAATATCAATAGTGGTCATTGCTTCTGTTTGATCGATAATTAATGAACCACCTGATTTCAATTCAATTTTGCGATGCAATGAGCGTTGAATTTCGCTTTCAACATCGAATAAATCAAATATTGGTCGCTCACCTGGGTAATATTCAATGACGGGCGCTAAGTTAGGTACAAACTCTGTGGTAAATTCGACTAATTGGTCGTAAGTTAATTTTGAATCAATGCGAATACGCTCTAATGATACGCCAACAAAGTCACGTAAAACGCGAAATGCCAATGATAAATCTTGGTAGATAGGGTCTTTAGTTTGTTTGCGCTTCTTCCGCTCTATCACTTTCGCCCAAACACGACGTAAAAACTCAGCGTCATGTTGTAACTCTTCAATACCGGTGCCTTCTGCAGCAGTACGAACAATAAAGCCATGATCTTCACCACAATATGGCGTAACGATAGACTTTAAGCGATTACGCTCTTTAGGATCTTCTATGCGTTGTGAAATTCCGGCATGGCTAGCATTTGGCATTAGCACTAAAAATCGCGCTGCGACAGTAATATCAGTAGTTAGTCTTGCGCCTTTAGTACCTAGCGGATCTTTCACCACTTGTACAACGATGTATTGGCCTTCGTGTACTAAGTTACGAATATCAGGCACTTGGTCATGATTACTGTTTTCTTCTTTGACAATAAGTTTTGAATTGATATCAGAAGCATGAAGAAATGCGGCTTTACCTAAATTTATATCAACAAATGCGGCTTGCATGCCAGGTAATACACGAATAATTTTACCGAGGTAAATATTACCGACTAAGCCTCGACGAGCTTCACGTTCAACATGAACTTCTTGCAGTGAACCATTTTCGATTAGTGCCACTCGCGTTTCGCTGGGCGTAACATTGATCAGTAACTCACCGCTCATATCAATTCCTATTTATATCAAAATTAGTCTTGCGCTATTAACGATTTCACGCCAAAAGAAGATAACAACTGGGCTGTTTCATACAAAGGTAACCCGACCACTGAAGAATAACTACCGCGAATTTGTTTCACAAATTGTCCAGCTATACCTTGGATACCATAAGCACCGGCTTTATCTTGCGGTTCACCTGTTTGCCAGTAACGAGTGATTTCTTGCGTCGATAAGGCTTTAAAGTCAACGTCGGTAGTAACAACTATTACTTCACTGCGCTCGCCTTTTACCGCCGCAATAGCAGTAACCACCTGATGTGAATTATCAGACAGCATTTTCAGTATAGCGATACAATCATCTAATGATTCTGGCTTACCTAAAATATGCTGCTGAAACACCACGCTGGTATCAGAGCCTAATACAACAACGTCACCATCCGCCTGTTTTTGAGCAATTGCATTTGCTTTTTCTAAGGCCAAACGTGCAACATATTGTGCAGCATTCTCATCTGACTGAATGCTTTCATCAATATCTGCGGGTAAACATTGAAAATTATAACCTAGCTGCGTTAGCAACTCTTTTCGGCGAGGTGATTGTGACGCCAATATTAAAGTAGTAGACATGTTATTTGATTCGAAAGTTTCGTCTAATTTTGCGTAAGAGTAAAAAGACCCACGGCCAAAGCACAATTGTCGTGATCACGGGGTATAAATAGCTAGGTAAAAATATTGCATCAGTTAAAAAGCGTTGCAGCCAAAACACGATTAAATGATAAAGAGCTGACAGTACGCCAACAATCATCGCTTGTTGCCAAACCGAGAAATTACGTATTTTTTGGAAGTTACTCGCCACTATATAAACAGCTAATGCCATTGCACCAGCATGTACACCTAACGTAGAACCTAACAAAACATCTAAAATAAATCCCAATACCCAAGCGTAAATAACATTAACCCGTGTTGGTAATGCCAAACACCAATAAAGCAAAACCACTAACACCCAGTCAGGGCGGAAAGCATCAACACTTAAAGGTAATGGCATAATGCTTGCCATAAGCGCGACTAAAAAAGTTAACAGAATAATTAAACGGCTAGAGAGGCTCATTCACCTTCACCTTTCGTGGCTGACTTGCTTTTAGTAGCTGCTGCTTGTGACTTTTTCAACGGTTTTGTTTCAGCTTGTTCTGGCCACAATAATAGTACGTAACGTAAACGGTCTATTTTTGCTACCGGCTGACTTTGAATACGTGCAAAGGCATGAGATTCATCTTGAATAACCGAAGTTACTTTAGCAACAGGGTAACCTTCTGGAAACTTTCCGCCTAAACCGGATGTAACTAAGATATCATCGACACGAATATCGGTACTATGCTGCACATGGTTATGAGTTAGCCTATCAATAACTCCAACACCAGCCGCAATTAAGCGTACACCGTTACGACTAATCCTTACTGGTATAGCGTGAGTCACATCAGTGATAAGTAACACCCGACTACTCGTTGTACCAACATGGAGTACCTGCCCAACAATACCTTCGTCATCAATAACCGCTTGGCCTTCAAAAACACCTTCGTTAGCACCACGGTTTATCACCACTTGATGGGTATAAGGGTCACTGTCTACTGCTAAAATTTCTGCCACCATCTTTTTGGCATCATTACGCAATGGTGAGGAAAGTAATGCTCTTAAGCGTTCATTTTCTTTTTTAACAATATCTAACTGCAACGCCTGTTCATGAAAAACCAGTTCATTAACTTTATATTGCTCATTATCCGCAATAAGTTGACGGCGAGTAACGATATTCTCTGCTGCCCAATTCATCATTTGCTTCGGCGTAGTAGCCAAATACTGTAAAGGGCTGACCATAGATTGTAAAAAGCCTCGAACGGATTCGAAGCTATTCATTTTATGGTCGAAAAAAATTAACAATACAGAACAAAACAGCACCAAAACTAGTCGGTGCTGTGGGGAAGGTCCATGCTTAAAAATAGGATTCATTGCGTGAACTAATCGTTATTCGTAAGAAAACAGATCGCCACCGTGCATATCTATCATTTCAATGGCTTTACCGCCACCACGAGCCACACAAGTTAATGGATCATCAGCCACTACGACTGGAATACCTGTTTCTTCCATTAATAAACGGTCAAGGCCTTTAAGTAATGCACCACCGCCAGTTAAAATCATTCCGCGCTCTGAGATATCAGAGGCTAATTCTGGTGGAGATTGCTCAAGCGCAACCATAATTGCACTAACAATACCGGTTAATGGTTCTTGTAAAGCTTCTAAAATTTCATTGCTATTTAATGTGAAACTACGAGGAACACCTTCGGCTAGATTACGGCCACGTACTTCAATTTCAACTAACTCTTCCCCCGGATAAGCAGAGCCAATTTCATGCTTAATACGTTCAGCAGTTGCTTCACCAATTAAGCTACCAAAGTTACGACGTACGTAGTTAATAATCGCATCGTCAAACTTATCACCGCCAATACGAACCGATGAAGAATAAACCACACCGTTTAATGAAATAATACCAACTTCTGTCGTACCACCACCAATATCAACAACCATTGAACCCGTTGCTTCGGATACCGGCATACCTGCACCAATGGCTGCAGCCATAGGCTCATCAATCAAATAAACTTCACGAGCGCCAGCACCTAATGCTGATTCACGAATAGCGCGTCGTTCAACTTGTGTTGAACCACATGGTACACACACTAAAACACGTGGGCTTGGACGCAAAAAGTTATTACTGTGTACTTGTTTAATAAAGTACTGCAACATTTTTTCAGTAACAAAGAAGTTAGCAATAACACCATCTTTCATCGGACGAATTGCTTCAATATTTCCGGGAGTACGACCTAGCATTTGTTTAGCTGCAGAGCCAACAGCGGCGACACTTTTAGAGCCACCAGCACGGTCTTGACGAATAGCTACAACAGAAGGCTCGTTTAATACAATGCCTTGGTCTTTTACATAAATCAGGGTATTTGCTGTTCCTAAGTCGATTGATAAATCGTTAGAAAACATGCCGCGTAATTTCTTAAACATATTGTCGAAATGTCCTTTAAACATCACCTAGGCAACAAATTGCCAGAATATTAGGGTTCTTGATATGCAGAACAGCGATAGCCTACATATTAAAAATAGCGTTATTAACTCGCTATCATACCGCAGACTTTGATGCTTGTGTTGTTAGAATGATAAAAAATTCACGAAAAATTAAGATTTTTTCACCAAATATTAGAATAAGAAGAATCCAGCACGGTTAAGGCTAACATTCGCCAAATTAAAGACTAATTTGTCACTTCTCGCCAAGAGATGATTCGGTCGTTACCTCGGTAGAGACCAAAGGTTGCAACACCCGATGGGTTATCATCAAAAATATTACCATCATTATTTTCATCATTAGTATTCCAGTTAAACTTCAACCAAGTAGGTACATCTTCATAAGTAACTCGAATTTGACCTCGTGAACCGTCAGTAGGCTGTGATAATAGAAGCTGACCTAGCCCTAAATTAAACATTGGCCCTGCATCAGAAACATTTACAACTCCTGTTGCTAATTGCGGTGATAAATCGGTATTGTCCTTAGTGTAATTCGAAGCGACGCTGCCATCATATGCTGTCAAACTGTCAAGATCATTAACGACAAATTGGCTACCATTCCAATATTGAACAGACATAGGTAATGGTAAATCCGCAGTCTCAGGTCCGTAGGTGTTATCTATATTCCATCGGCCAAACCTAATTTCAATACCTTTTGGATCTAGCGTCAAAATACCATTATTGCCATCGGTGTCAGTGTCATCTGTTGCGACATCATCGGTATCAATAATAGAATCTATTTGTATATTTATATCTGCTGTATATTTATCAATTAATGATTTTTCATTACGTGTATATAGATAATGATCGGTGTCACTAAATTTATATTTAATCGTGCCATCACCCTCATCACTTAAATTACTTGCCAAGACATTTATAGCTGCAACGACATCGGTATCTATAGCTTTCTCAACTCGGCTACTATCGAATATCGGTGATGTTATTGTAAAACTTGTTTCATCCAGCATCATAAAGTTAGCAGTATAGTTTTTTGTAATTTTACTCGCTGTGCCGGCATTATAGGCTGTAATTAAAACCTCAGGTTCAAGAAGACTTTTATAGGACATTGCGCCATCAGCTAAAGTCGATTTATTCAATTCGCCCGTGTACGCAAAACTACCTCCATTACTATTTTCCAACTCACCTTCAAACACGGTGCTCACCGTAAAGTATTTTGGTATAAAACGGCCAATATTCTTACTGACAGCTATAGGTATTGTTTTATTAAAATAGCCATTAACTGGTGGGGTTGCATTTATTGTAAATACACCAACTTCTGAAATACTTTGCTCGGCAAGCTCAATAATGCCATTTTTTATGGCGCCAAAGTCCTCAACAAAGTCAAAGCTAGTTATTCCTAAGGCCACAGGATTTTCTGGACTTAGTACCGGAGCAACGGTTTTAACATTTAATGCAATATTGTATAGCTCAAAGTTAGGTGTATACGTTGTTTCGTCGGCACATGTCGCAGCAATATCTAAGGTGAAATTTTCTCCTGCAGCTTTGAACTTATTACATATTATGTCATTAGGGTTTGCGCTTGAGCATGCCGAATTTGCTTCAAATACATTTATCAGTAACCTGTCAGGGCTAACAACCACAGTGACATTATCTGATGACAACCCTGAATCAGAGCCCTCACTAATAGCAATATTAATTTGGCCAGCATCATTATATTGGAAAGGTAAAGTTGCTGTTGCATTAGTGTCAAAGGTAATCACCTTTCTTTGCGCAACTCCACTTGCTGCCATTTCAATATTATCAACTTTAGGGAGTTTAGTACCGGTAACGGGATTACTATAAGTAAACGTTAAATCTACCGGCTGAGCACCTACATAAGCTGGAGCGCAACTCATACCATTATCACTTAATTTCACCGCTTGAATAACTAAATCAGGGATAGTACAAGAATTGTGATCATCCAATGTTAAAATATAACCAGCATCAGAGAACGTCATGTCACAACTACTACCAAAGCCTGAACACTCAATTGGATTACTTGCCGCTATGGTTGCCCCATCAATCGATAGGGTAATCGTTTCAGCCTTCGTGTGATTAAAATCAAAACTCGTACTGCCAGTAAATGTAGGTGAGAATTTAATACTGGTGCCATCTGTTGGGCTAGTAATAGTAAAATCTAAACTGACAGATTCTGTGCTTAAATCGCTACTGGCTGAGCAATCACTATTGGTGCAGGCTTTGATGGTTATCGGCTCTGCGGCACAAGTTAAACCATTTCCATCATGCACGATTTCATAATGATGAATAACGGGTTCAGCACAGGCATGCCTTTTTGCATAAACTTCGTTTATTTCAGCTGCACTCAGCGCTCCTTTAAATACGTGCACTTCATCAATAGCACCAGTAAAATGAAAATTACTTCCGTTTTCTCCTGATGCTGAAGTTTCACCACCAATACTTGCAGGGCCTGTATCAACTCCCCAAGTTCCCGTATAAGTACTGCTTGTACTAGCACCGTTTACAGCTTGTGCAACACCGTTAATATAGATTTGCCGAGTTTTAGTCACGCTATTATGAACAGCGGTAACAAAGCTCCAAGTGTTAGCTGCAATTGAACTATTGGTATCAACACTAATAGGACTAACACCACGAGAAAAGAAACGCAGTCGACCATTGCCAGGATCACCCAAACTAAAACCAAACCCTTGTTGGTTGTTTTGATCATCTATAAATATTCGTGAGCCACTATTTAGATTGCTTGGGTTAACCCATGCAGTAATGGTAAAGCTGTCTTGTAAATTTTCGAAGGTACTTGGCAATTCGATATAATCATCAACACCATCAAAGGTGCCATAGCCACAAGTACCAGGGTTGCCCGTTAAGGCTGGTGTTGCATTGTTGGTTGAAGCTCCATCAACTCCTTGTGCGTCAAAATTACCGGTTTCATCAATGACTTCGTTGGCCACATCATTCCATGAGGTTTCTTCCATTGAATACTGGGCAATAATCTCATTGTTACAAGAGATGACTTCACCGTCTAACCCTAAACCGTTATTTTGATAATCATAAATTTGATCTATTTGTTCTTGCCCTATTGCATCTTCAAATATAATCAACTCATCTATTAAACCGTTAAAAGCCTGACTTGAGCTAAAACCGCCACCTACGCTATCTTGCTCTTGCCCTAATATTAAACTTTCAATATTCAATGTACTGGTTGTTTGGGTCACACAACCTTGTGCTTCTTTATCGATAAATAAACAGCTTCTATTTCTACCGTGTGTCCAAACCAGATGATGCCATGTATTTCCAGCTATAGACGATGTTGATAAAGTGCCATTTTGGCCATTTTGCAAATATGGAATGAATCGAGTGTCGCTGTTAAACCACATAATCAATTCATTGTTACTGCCACTACTCGCACCAGAGAGTAAACTTTGATTAGTTTCTTTAGCCGTTTTTGCCCACAAGGAGATTGAAAATTCCTCTTTATCGTGTAAAACATCTTTATCAAGAACAACGTAATCCCCTGTTCCTGTTGTAGATAAGTCGACTGCACGACAAACTTTACCGTCAACCGGTTGTGCTAGTTTTGCCTGACTATGAAAGTTGCCAACACTATCCTTTACCTCTTCAGCTACGTCAGCATATTCAGTTTCATCAAATTTAAAATTTGCAATTGGGGAAGCAAATTCAATAGGAGGGATATCAGGGCAAACAATAGGTTCGCCATCGAGATCTAAGCCATTATTTTGAAAATCATAAATTTCATCTATTTGGCCTTGTCCGATAACCTGATCAAAAATAACGAGCTCATCTAATAAACCATCAAATGCTTGGGATGAAGAAAAACGTCCACCAACAGAGTCTTGCTCTTGCCCTAAAATTAAACTCTCAATATCGAGTGTATTAGTCGCCTGTGTAATACAACCTTGCGCGACTTTATCAATAAACAAACAGCTTTTATTCTCACCATGTGTCCACACTAAATGACGCCATTGATCACCAGCAATAGAAGAAATAGGTAAACTACCATTGGCACTATTTTGCAAATGAGGACTAAATGATGTGTCCCTTGTAAACCACATAATAAGCTCATTATTACTGCCTGATGTTGCGCCAGAAAGAAAACTTTGATTTCCCGTTTTAGCTGTTTTCTCCCATAACGAGATACTGAATTCTTTTTTACCATCTAAAACATTGTTGTCAATTATCGCGTAATCAGCAGTACCTGTTGCCGATAAATCAAGTGCTCGACAAACTTTACCGTCAACCGGTTGCGCTGATTTTGCACGACTATGAAATGTACCAATACTATCTTTTATTTCACCTGCAACATCATCATACTGCGTTTCATCAAACTTGAAATTTGCAATTGGAACAACGGAAGACTCGGAAGTGATTGATAAACTAAAATAATCAGTTCCAATCCAATTAGTCTCGCCATTAAATGTTTTACCTTGCGAGACAACATATACGGTAATTTTATTATCGTTATCAATGTAATCAGTTATATTTGAAGTAACACTTTGGCTTAATTCAACCACCCAGTCATTTGTATTTTGAGTAACGAGCTCGTAGCTATTATTGCTATTGTTCCAAATATAAATAAGTACGCCATCGATTTGATTATTTTTACTATTAACGCCAAACCCATTCCAGAACACATCTAACTGGTTAATATTACTTATATTTTCATCTATTTCTATAACATAACGTATCGCGGGATACTCATTCTTAGCATAGTTAATATAATCATGATAAACATTATTATTGCTTGTTATATCACTGTAACTGGAAGCAGAGTATTGAGATGATGGAAGAGAATTACTTAATGGAATCTGAGTTCCAGACACTCCCTCAAAGGCGAAAATATTTGAACCGGCTGTTCGGTTAGAGAAGTCATAAACTGTTGTAGTTACTGCACTAACTAAAGATGGTATCAACATCAGTACGAATAAAACTATATGCTTCATAGTTTGATAAACCCTACGTATATACGAATATTGATAGGCTATTGCACTAACTTAGTCGTCTTTAAAAATCGACATGGCAACATCATAAGGTAGATATACAATAAAGGTAACGCTAAGCCGCTAAATAAGCAATAAAAAACCCCGCTTTAAGCGAGGTTTGATTGGATGGAAATTCTGCTTATTTTTTTATACGTTGTCTCAGTCCAAGACCTACAAGCCCAATTCCGAAAATGAATAATGTTGTTGGTTCTGGAACAGGCGTTGCTGGCTGTAATGGTGATAATGAAGCTCGAACGTAGAATGTTTCATTATTTTCAAAACTTCCAGTATCATCTTTTAAACCACTTCGAAGACCAAATTCTAGAGCGTTAAAATTAACATGTCCAACTTGGAAAACAGAATCAACTTCGTCAAAGTAAGAATTCCAATATGCAAAAGATTGAATTGCTACATCACCGCGTAAGAAGTTTGAAAGAGTCAACTCTTGAAAAATAGTATCTACATCACTGCCAGTTGTGAAACTCATCCAACCTGAATGCACACTTGCATTTTCAAAAGTATTACTTACCACTTCTCCAGTGAAAAAGTCACTTTTCTCATAATTAGTTACATTAACTGAAGATGCCCAAGTCCAATCATACCCCTTATAAGTAATATATGTATCTTCCGTTAAGTCAGTAGCTATATAACCAGCAAAAGCACTACTAGTTAATAAAAAACATAATACAGAAATAAACTTTAGGGATGAATTGATCATCATAAACCTCAACTAATGAAAAACAGAACAATTACAACACATAAAGCAAAAAACACGCCAAAACAAAAAGCATGTAAAAAACAATAACTTAAAAATCATCTATATTGTCAGAATGTATAGTTGTAAAAAATACTTACAACATTATCATTACTGGATACTTCGAGCTTCCACTTCTATTATCCTAGAGGTCGACTCACCGTCCAAATCGCATTGCCCTGTACTTTTAATGGTATAATAAACAACACCCTGATGTAGAAAATCACTACACTCTATTGGGTTTTCAATTTTGCAACTTGTAAAGCCTTCTACTTGGTTAATTAGAGGCGGTACATTACTTACCGCACTGCACCTTCTCGCAGATGAGCCAATTGGAAATAACTCCCCCAATTGCCACTGTACACCTGTTTGTGCTGCTGCATAAGCTCTAGTACCAAGCACTTCATAAACAACGCTCTCCTGACTCGACTCCATCATTTTCACTAAAGCAGCACCAAGTAGTGACATTACAATAATAACAAATATTGCAATAACTAGTGCACTCCCTTGGCTATAAAATTTGCCTTGCATATTGCAAGGTAATTTAGCTACTTTACAATGCTTACTATGGAACATTTGGTACCTGAATTTCGTTATTAAAAACTATTTGTTCTAAATTAAGGTTAAATATTAACCTTACTAACGCTAAACCATTACGTTGTAAAGTTGCGGGCTCAGCTTTAAAAGGAAGTTCATTATCTACAGAAGTATCGTTTGCTAAATACTCCGCCATTAAACTACGATTTGTTCCATCAAATATAGGTGTATTTTCACTGGAATAAGCATAATTATTATATCGATATAATGAACTACCAACTAAGCAATAAGCAACAGGCTCATCAATCAAATATAACCTACTTGTTGGGGATTCAGCTTCAAACAAAGCATTTGCAGATAAGGATATAGTTGAGGGGAGAGCAGGATTTGGGTTAAGTGTTATATCATCAAATTTAGCAATAACACCGACTTTTCTATCATAGATATCAGCACTATTAAGGGCATAAATCGATATCGAATTTACTGATGGTAGAGGTAAGGCTTTTAGCATCATAACATCAATAGAGCTACTAGCAGTATCTGGTGCCACAGGAACATCAAGATAAACAACACTGTTTACAATAGGCACATATTCCAAACATTGCATAATGTCGTCTTTAGTAACTCGAACACTATTAGGTAAAGCATTTCTTACTTCACGATTTAGTCGTTCAATTACAAAGCGTGCTGTTGAAACTAATTCATCACGATCAACCGCATCAGTATAACCTTGAGTACCAAAACGGATAAATGACGTAACACTGGTTGCCAAGATCCCTAAAATAACAATAACAGTTACCATTTCAATTAAGGTGAAAGCTTTTTGTTTATATGGCACTTGCATTAATAGTTAACCTTATAAACGGAAAATACATATTCAGTATCTTGAGGCGTTTTTATTGTTACTGTGATAAGTTTTGCAGTAAAATTATTATCTCCTACATCACTTTTGCCGCTGTAGTTACTATCATTTATTACGCTAACAGAGGCTTCGAAACCAAAGTAAATATTATTCAAACTATCATCCGAGCCTAATGAGCTTTCTATACCAGTTAAACCATTATAGTCATCAACGTCATCAAACAATTCACGTTTATTTGATTCTTCATTCCCGAGTGTGGCCGAGCATGTTTCACCATCAGCAGGTACTACCAAGCTATCATTGTTTCGATCTTCACCGCAGCGATAGACGCCTCCGGACATGTCTGAATTTTCATCAAAAGCTTTGCCAAGTATTTCATTGATCATCGACTGACCAAGCTCTGCAGCACGAATTTGGTGAACTTGCTCAGCACTTTGGTTCGCTAAAGGATAAATCAGAGAAGTAAATATAGTAAAAGCTATCGACAATACAACTATACCCACTATGGTTTCAACTAGGGTAAAGCCACGTGATGATTTATAGAGAATTAGTTTGGAACATTTATAGCCGGTTTTATTGCGCATGGATATAACCTTCTGCCTCAATCACAACAACCAACGGTTGCTCACCCGTGATAGTAATTTCTACTTTGGCATTAATATCATTAACAAAGGGTTTGCCAAAACTATTGAAATCAAAGATAAAACCTTCAGGATTAAACGAAACATTGTCACTAATATCCACCGAAACTAGCGTTGCTCGTTGTAAATTTTGATCTACAAATATTGCTGTAGGATCACAATCAATTTTTCCTAATTGTTTATTAGTAATTTTTACACGATGACATGGTTCATTAACTTGCTGCATAGCACGCGTTTGTATTAAACGTAACTTTGCAATAACATCGCTTCGATAAGCGAATTCAGAAAAGCCTGATGTAGTAAAGAATTTTGGAGCTACTGTAACTGACAATATCCCCAAGATAATTATAACAATAATTAACTCTATAAGAGTAAATCCTCGGTTAGCAGCTAGTAACGATATATGTTTCGATTTTATAATATCCACTTTATCCCCAAACTAGTTTTGAGAAATTTTATTCACAGTCATTTAGCTCATACCGAGGAGGTGTATTAGGAACAGTCGGCTCTAAATAATAAACCATACAAGGGCTACCTGCGTTAGTCGGTTCAGGAGAATCTCGACGATAAATAACTAAAACATTTAAAGAGCTAGTGCCAAAAACTTTATAATCGAAATTTTCGTCTATAGTGATAAGTCGCTTCCACTCAGCTTCATTAGCCCGAGGGTAACCATATTTTATATTGAGTTCACCATCAGTAATTGTAACAGTAGAATTAATCTCTTTCTGATTACCTTTTACTAAAGACTTACTATAAACAAGCCCTGAAGCCCCTTGCATACTTGCTCTTACAGCTTGCAATGTTGAGGTTCTTGCTTCTGCTGACAAGTTGATAAACTTAGGTGCGGCTATAGCAGCCAAAATACCGAGAATAACAATAACAACAACAAGCTCTATTAAGGTAAACCCTTTGGAATTCATTCTAATCAACCTTTATTAAAGTATTAAGAGTTTAGAAGTAACAACAAAACACTTAATTAAAATCCTACTAATAATCAATATACTACCGCTAAATAAAAAAGTTATCGACTTTTAGTTCATAAAACAATCAATTATTTAGAATAAAAAAGGAGAGCTATGCTCTCCTTTTAATTGTATTACTGGAGACTGTTTATAAACAGTCTACTACTTGAATAGTCGGCACAGCATTAACAGCGCTTGACTGGGTATAAAAAGCAAAGCAATTGGCATCTGCGGTGGCAGTGTAAGGTGAAGCTGGAATTGAATCAGGAGCAGATTGACCTTTTGGACGAACAACAAATGAACCATCAATTACACTGCTATCAAAATCAGTCGCTACTTCAATTAAATCAGTCCAAGCTCCAGCTTCACTAGTATAATCAGCTAGTGGATAACCGAAGGCAATGTCTACCGTGACACCATTAACTATTACATCAATATTAGCACCTGCTGCTGTGTCTTGGTTACCCTTAATTAAAGATTTACTGTGAACCAATGTACCTGCTGATTGCATTGATGCCTTAACTGCTTGCAAAGTCGCAGTGCGAGCATCATCTTGTAAATTAATAAACTTAGGTGCAGCCGTCGCAGCTAAAATACCTAAAATAACGATAACAACAACTAACTCAATAAGGGTGAAACCTTTTTGCTGGCTAAAACTATTTTTCGTTAACATCTTCATAAAATAAACCTTTTTATTATTAATAAACTATTAATTGTTGATATATACAACCACTGAACTATCTGCTGGTTGATACGTAAAGCTATTACCTGTGCCAGTGTCTGTACCTGGGCTAGTAAAGTTATTGTTGCCATCTTTGTTTAACGTTTCTTTTAAATAGAAATGACATATAGCATCAGCGGCGGTACCTGACTTTGAAGCAAAATAGTCCATAGAATTATCACTATTTAATGTTGCTAATGTGTCAGTGACACGAGGAGGCTGTTGTAAAATATTTTGCCAAATATCAACACAGTCACTTGCTGTTAGACCGCCTAAAGTATCACCATTATCCGACAAACCAGTAACATATCCTGGTCTGATTTTTGGCGTCGTTGTATCATTCTCTTTAGTTAAAAATACAGTAGTGCCATCATATTCAACATTATTCTCATCACTCGCATTCTTAGGGCGACCTTCTGCTTCCCATTGTGCGCGTGCTAATGATATTGCAGTAGCAAAGCCACCTGCCATACCTTCAATATTTGCCTGTTTTGCTTGGTCAGTTAAATCAAGGAATTTAGGAATTGCTGTTACGGCTAGAAACCCTAAAATAACAACAACGATAACTAGTTCGATAAGGGTAAAACCTGACTGTTTTTTCATACCAACCTCACTTCTATACAATTATAATTAATTCTAACAATGAATTACTAACAAAGTCACCTACTTATGTTGTTATTTTACCTTATATACTATGAACTCAATCAACTTTTTGCTGAAAGTTCACTTTGCCATTGTCAATTTGATAAGTAAAGTATTCACCGCTAGGCAAGCTATACTGACAATAACTTACCATTTTCTCGCCATGTGATTGCACCGATACAGCACCAATAGACTTTTTCATATACTCCAAGGGTGACTCCATTACATACTGCCATATATTTTGACACCGTAACGTAGGATTTTGTACATCTACCCAACCAGCTTGGTTAACTGGCACCATCACTTTTTCCATTTTACTTGCAAGGCTAACGTCAATAACTACAAAACTCGGTTGAGAATCCATAAACCATTGGGCATGAATACCATTAATTCTAGCAGAAAACACATGACTTACAGATTCGAAACCAGCACGTGTTAGCTGTCCTTGATGTTTAAAAAAGTAGTAGATAAAACTTGCCATTAATAAAGCTACAAGTACAACTGCTATTAGCAGTTCACCAAGCGATCTCTCACTTTTTTCAGCAACTTGTTGCGATGTCATTAAACTTTATCCATACAAATTTTACTTGCCTTTAAATGCTGACATCATATCCCACATTGGGGTGAATATACCTAGTGCAAGTATCAATACCATACCTGCAACAATGGCTATCATTATAGGTTCAATACGGGCAGTTAGCGTACTAAGCTCATAATCTACTTCGCGCTCATAATAATCACCAACTTCTTCAAGTAGCTCATCAACTCGACCAGTTTCTTCACCAACGGCAATCATTTGTAAAACCAGTGGGGTAAATAAAGTACTCGCCGAAGCAGACCGTAATAAACTCTCACCACTTTCAATATTGCTACGCATAGCGATAATTTTTTTACGCATAAAGGTATTATCAACAGCATCAGCCACTAACGTTAGCCCCGTAGTCATTGGCACACCGGCACGTAAAATTATTGAAAAACTATGCGAAAATCGAGACAGTATCGAGCGTTCAATAACACCGCCAACAACAGGTAGCTTCAGTTTTCGCTTGTCCCATAAATACATGCCTTTTGATGTCTGCAGATAACGTCGCAAAGCAAAAATACCTACAACGCTGGCAATTAACATATGCGGCCAGTAATCTAAAAAGAAATCGGAACTAGCAATAAGTATTTTCGTTGCCCAAGGCAAATCAGCGCCCAATTTAGCAAACATATTGGCAAAGGTTGGGATAACAAAAATATTTAATATCACCATAGCGGCAACAAGTGCTATCAATACAAATGATGGGTAACGCAAAGCAGTTTTAATTCGTTTTCGAGTTTCTTGCTCACGCTCAAAGTAGCTTGCGAGTTTTAAAAATGCATCGTCCAAGTTACCAGTATTTTCGCCAACATGAATCAACGAGATGAAAAGCGGAGAAAATAATTTTGGATGCTGATGCAACGCGGTTGATAACGGAAAACCGCCTTCAAGCTGCGCTGAAATATCGTTTAATGCAGATTTCAACCTTACTGAAGTACTAGATTCCGCCATACCATTTATTGCGCGTAAGATAGGAACGCCTGATTTAACTAAAGCATACATTTGTCGACAAAAAACGATTAAATCATCTAAAGTAACCTGATTTAGGCCTAATAAATCCTCAATATCAATATCTGTAGATGACTTTTCTGCTGTCGAACTTTTCGCACTTTCAATTGATATAGGAATAATACGTTGACGAGACAACTGTTCAGCTACAAGTGTTGAATTGGCTGCATCAATAGCGCCTTTTACTTGGCTACCACTGGCATCTCGACCTATATAATTAAAAGCTGGCATAATTTAATTGTTTATCCTGTCACGTCGACGGTTTCAACTAAGCGTAATACTTCTTCTACACTCGTAATTCCTAACTTAGCGTAGTCAAAAGCTGCTAATGCTAATGGCTTAAACTCTGGGTGTTGCTTAGCTAATTGAGAAAAAGCTTCAGTATCTTCGCGCTTTAAAGCAGACATCATAGGCTCATTCATTTCTAATAATTCAAAAACACCGATACGACCTTTATAGCCAGTATATTGGCAAGTTTGACAACCACTGCCATGACTAAACTCAATATCTTTAACATCATCTCCAACTAAATTAGATAGCCAAAGCAATTCTTGCTGATCGGGTTGATGTACTTTCCTACAACCCTCACAAACTTTACGCACTAAACGCTGTGCAATGATGGCTCTAAGCGAACTACCAACTAAAAACCCTGCCGCGCCCATATCAAGCAAACGTAAAGCACTAGTGATAGCATCATTGGTATGTAGCGTAGATAAAACCAAGTGACCTGTTAATGCACCTCGTAATCCAATTTCAACAGTTTCTTGGTCACGCATTTCGCCGACCATCAAAATATCAGGATCTTGTCGTAAAGCCGTACGTAAAACGCTTGAGAATGTTAAGTCAATTTTACTATTAACCTGCACTTGGTTTACGCGTGGTAAACGATATTCAACAGGGTCTTCAACCGTAATAATTTTTTTACTAGCCTTATTTAGCTCACTTAATGCAGCATATAAGGTTGTAGTTTTACCGCTACCCGTTGGACCTGTAACTAACACCATACCATGTGGACGTGAAATTTGATGGCGAATGCGCTTAACAAAATGCTCAGGCATACCCGTTTCATCAAGTGATAAAAGCCCTGCTGATTGGTCAAGTAAACGCATGACCACAGATTCACCGTGCTGAACTGGCATAGTCGACATACGCACATCAATACTATGGCCATTAATTTGTAAATTAAATCTCCCATCTTGTGGTAGGCGTTTTTCTGAAATATCTAAGCCAGCCATCAACTTCAGTCGTAGCACCATGGCCGAGGCAATTTTATTTTCTTTGAGAATATTTTCTTGTAATACGCCATCAATACGCTGACGAATACGCAATGAATTTTCATCGGGTTCAATATGCACATCAGAAGCACGCATTTGGATGGCATCAGCAAATACAGATTGTAATAATTTACCGACAGTTGCATCACCACCTTCTTCAAGGAATGAGCTCGATAAATCAAAATCACTACTTTGATCGTACTCTTCTTCTAATTGGCTCGCGAAAGACTCAATATCTGCGGTACGGCGATATAGGCCGTCAAACGCTTCGAATAATTGCGACTCCATAACAACGGCAAGCTTTAAGCGCTTTGGCGCTAGCATTTGTTCAAGTTGATCAAGCGCACTTAAATCAGCAGGATCACTCATGCCTAGCAGTACAGAATCACCTTGGTCTTCAATCACCAACGCTCTTAGACGCCTTGCGTGTACTTCTGGTAATAATAATGCCACTTCGCTAGGGATACGGCGTTGGCTAATATCTAGGAAAGGTACATCAAGTTGTTGTGCAAGGAACTCAAGTAATTGACGTTCACCAATATGGCCTAATTCAATTAACGCATCACCTAGCTTTCTGCCAGTTGATTTCTGGCTATTTAGCGCCTGCATTAATTGTTCATTACTAATAATGTGTTCGTGAACCAGTAAGTCCCCTAAACGCATCTTTAATTTAGGTGCTGCCATATTATTCTCCTAACTCTGCTACACGCTGACGAGCGAATTGCAGGGCATTACTTGAAAGATTACCTTTAGTGATTGCTTCATCATAAGCATTGCTGGCTAATTTAAACTGCCCTTGACTATCTAATGAAACGGCAAGTCCCAACCACCAGCGACCAACATTTGGCTCTAATATCAATAATTTTCGATATGCATTTGCTGCACTTTTATACTCATTAATTTCGCTCGCGATATTCGCTATCAGCACCTGTAAATCTACACGTTGACTATTATTTATCGGGTTTAATAAATTCAAGGCTTGCCTAGCTCGGCCTTGTTCAAAATAAATTCGAGCGCTCATTAAGCGCATTTCTTCTGATTGTGGTGCTATTGCAATGCCTTGTGATAATAAATTAATAGCATCCTGATAAGCTTTTTTGCCATACCACAAAGCAGCAAGTTGCTTTCGTGCTGTTTCATGTTCAGGAATCAAAAGCAAAACTTCTTCAAACAATGATTCTGCTTTAGCCAGATCATTTACTTCCATAGCGCGTTCAGCTTCGGTTATTTTCTTTTCTGACAACATTTTTGGCGATAACTGTGAACGAGAAATAGTTAACGTAGGCTTAGTTTCAAGCACCTCTTTTTCTTGCTCTTTTACTTGGGAATGGCCAGTTGGAGTATTTTTTTCAGGGCTTTCAACGACATTCGCGCTAGCTGCTAATAACGGCTCAGGCGCCACAGCATTCATCTCAGTCTCGTTTGAAGTGGCTTTATTGGCGTCAGTAATCGCTTCAGTTGCCACAGGCTCCGTTACTTTATCAACTGTTGCTGTTGCTACTTTGTTTTCTAATTTATCAGTAACTAGTTCAGGCGTATCACTCACAGCAGCAGTATTTACCACCTTAGGAGTTGCAAGATTTGTGACCTTTTGCTTTTGTTGTGCTTGAGTTTTCAACTGTTGATTTTCGGCATATAGTTGCCAAGCGAATATTCCAGCGATATTAACAAGAAGAATAACAATGGCAATAATAGCAACAAGCTTAGTATTTGAGCTCTTTTTTGTTACTGGTACAGTGACATTGGAGTCAGTAACCTGTTCACCTTGACGCTTATCAAGATCCTTAAGCATTTGATTTATAACACTCATACTGACACTCCAAAAACACGCCAAGTATAGAACAGAGCGGCAAACATAATTGTAATAAATAGACCAACAAGGTAAATGTTCGATATTTTCTTACCTTGCATGCCTTCAGTATCTTCTATTGCGCTAAACAAATGTTTTTTAGTTAACTGATAACTGCCTTCACCATAGCCAAGCATCAGTATTTTATGACAAAGAATATTTACTAGCCTCGGTATACCATGAGTAACTTTAGCAATTTTTTTAGCTAATCTATGATCAAATAAATTTATGCCTTTATATCCTGCAACCTGCAATCGGTGTTGAATATAGTGCTCTACTTCAGTAGCCGTCATCGCACGTAATTTATAAGAAAAAGTGATACGTTGCTTTAGTTGACGAAACGCAGTTTCCGCTAGTCTTTCGTCTAACTCTGGCTGAGCAAATAAAACCACTTGCAACAATTTACGCGTTTCTGTTTCTAAATTAGTAAATAACCTCAACGCTTCAAGGCTTTCAGCAGGCAGTGCTTGGGCTTCATCAAGAATTAATACGACTGAATGACCTTGGCTATGTAATTCGAGTAATCTTGTTTGAATACGCTGAGTTAACAATTGCACAGACATGCGCTGTGCTTGCTTAACACCAAGTTCAACAGCAACTGCCCGACGTAGCTCATCAGGCTTTAAGTATGGATTAGGAATGTAAGCGGTAACGAAGTGTTCAGGTATTTCATTGAGGAGCTTTCTACACATCAATGTTTTTCCTGTCCCGACTTCACCTACTACTTTGATAAAACCTTCACCAGTTTTTAGTGCCGTAATTAAAACAGCTAAAGCCTCATTATGAGGCTCAAGACCTAAATAGAAATTAGTATTTGGGGTTAGCGTAAAAGGTAATTCACGTAAACCAAAATGATACAAATACATAGCTTATAACTTAATTACTTGTTGCTTTTGCATCCGAGTCTTCTGGAAACCATTGCTTTAGTAATGCGCGTGCGTCTTGCAATTGGTTTTTCCAGGTATCATGGCCAATCACAATAGGTTTTAACAAAATAACTAACTCTTTCTTTTGCACTGATTCGCTTTTACTTTTAAACAATTCACCTAAAAACGGCACATCACCCAAAAATGGTGTTTTAGATTCTAAGTCAACTTTACGGGTTTCAATTAAACCACCGATTACAACAATTTCACCTGATTTTGCACGAATAATAGTATCTGACTCTCGCACACTACTTTGTGCTAACGGCAATATAATATCTTGATCGCTTAACCTGATGGTTTTTGTTTGCTCAGCAGTAATAGTGACAGAAGGATGAACGTGTAAAATCACTTCACCATTGGCATCTATTTGTGGCGTAACATCTAGTGCTATGCCAGAGAAAAATGGAGTTAAGTCAATTTCAGGTGTAGTGGTAGTTGATGTACCCGTTGTTGTGGTGCTAGAAACATCAGTGACAAAATATTCATCGTCACCAACTTTAATAATTGCTTTCTGATTATTAGTCGCTGTAATACGCGGGCTAGAAAGCACTTGCACATTACCTTGCGTTGATAACAATTCAATAACACCACTAAAGTCTTTATTTAAAAAGCTTAAGCTTGTTGTACCACCAATTGCTGAAGAGATAACATTGCCGGCAATACCACCGGAAGTTGAAAAACCAATATCGGTACTTTCAATGTGCCCTAGAACCTTGTCCCATTTCACACCTTGTTGATAGTCATCATTTAGCGTTACTTCCATGATTTTCGCTTCGATGATCACTTGACGACGCAAGTGCTCTTGAGTGCTATCAATAAAAGTTTTTACTGCTGCAATTTCTGATGGTAATGCTTTAATAGTTACCAAACCAGCCTGCGGAGACACAATAACAGAACGACCATCTTCATTACCAACTAATGCCGTTAATGTTTCTTTTAGTTCCGTCCAAAAGTCTGATTTATTCTCGGTAGAAATGTTAATACCACTGTTACCATTTTGATTATTATCACTACCGCTAGTGTTATTACTATTGTTTCCGTTACGATTGTTATTATTGCCACTATTACCATTCGAGCCGTTAGGATCGTTTTCCGATACACCACCTGAATTGATGCTAGTACTTGAGATACCGCTACGCTTAACATACAAATAATCAAGAGGAATAGTTTCAGTGCGTATTCCTGCAGGGTAAACCTGAATTACACGTCCTTGACGACGAATATCATAACCATAAAGCGACTCAACCACTTCTAACGCTTCATCAAGCGTTACATCTTTTAAATTAAGCGTAATAGCGCCTGAAACTTCTGGATGAACGGCAATACTATAGGGTGAATCATCAACAATGGCAGCAAAAAATTGCTCAGCGGCAACACCGCTTGCGGCAATTTGCAAACGTTTTTCAGCCAACAAGCCATGACGAGCTTGTCGAACTTCCTTTTGCATCAACTCTTGTCGAATAGAGTTTGGTAAGCCTTGCAATGGCTTAGGTGCAGGCTGGTTGGTCTCTGCTATTGCACTATCCAATGCTTGAGTAACATCAGTAGGTGGCTTAGGCGCTGATTGGCAGCCCGCTAATACGATTACTGCAGAACAACAAAACAATTGTATTTGGTGCTTTTTATTTTTCATTATTTTTTTCATTTTGAGTTCGCTATAACACCGGAAAATAAAGACAATTCCATTCTACTTTGTGATGACTGCAGCACCACCCCTTTTGAACTAACCGCGATTAATTCAAAACCTTTATATACATCGCCAACATTTAATACTTGGCCATTAATCACTGCTTTTTTCGACTGTCCGTTTTGGATGATTGACTGTAGCACTAGCGCAGATTTTTTCTCGCTATGACTTGAAGATGCTACTGCGCCAAAAGGTCGAGTCGGATCAGTTTGTTGACCACTTGCCGCAAGCGGCATAAGCAGTATGAATAAAACTATTGAAATTTTATACACCAATAAACTCCTGTGCAGTACTTAAACTGTATATTTCAACTTCAAGTTCACTAACCGGATATTCTTTTAATTGGTAATTAAATTCTTGCCAAAAAAACTTCCAAGACAAGCCTTCTAATTGAGCTAAGTACTTTCTCAATTGGAAGTACTTTCCCTGTAATTTAATCTTGATACCATGACGATATAAGCGTAACTGGCTCGACTCAGTTTGCTCGCTCTTTACTAATGTTGATTTTTCGCCTGAAGCTTCATCATCTACTTTACTTTTTGTTACTGGTTGAGCGGGAAGTACCTCAAAAGACAGTAATTTAACGCCGCTTTGTAATTTAAGTAACTTGATCAGCGCATAGCGCATTTGAATTGGGTCGATAAGATCCGAGGTTAGTTTTAGCAATTGTTGATCAATTTCACCTAACTTTGCTTGGTATTGCGTTAATTCTCTTTTCAGTGCGATATTAGGATCTTCACTTAACGCCTGCTCTAGCACTGCAATCGAATTAATATTATTTCGATTATTTTGCTGTGTCTGTGTTATCTCTTTATTAAGTTGGCTCACCCGCTGAAAAGGAGTATCTAAAAACAAACTATACAAAATGAAAATAATGCCGACTAAACCTGTCGCAATAATTAAGTATTGTTCACGGTTAGTAATATTATTAAATTTTTCACTATAAACCTGCCATTGCGCCATAGTGTTATTCCCCTTTAGCTTCGGCAGAGCTAACTGTAAATTCAGTTACCTGTTGTTCATTTTCTGACAAACTGAAATTAACAAAACGTTTACCCGATAAAAATGTTGATGACTCAAAACCTGATAGCCAATTAGGTACAGCGTCCGGTGTTCGTGCTAAACCAGAAAAAGTCATATTGCCGTGGCCAATATTAACGTGTTGCAAGCTAATATTTTTATCATGTAATTCAGCTAATTCTGCCATTGCGGTAGAAAAACCTGCACTATATGTTTGCGTAGGATCTGTTAATTGCTGATGTAAATGTTGTTTATTTTCAATCACTAATTTAATAGTTTCAAGTTGAGTTAATAATTGTGCATCTTTGCGATTGTTAGCCACCTTAAGTTCAAGGTTTTGTAACTGCATTTGCTGCTTAGTATTAACTGAGTTCAGTGCTTGGAATTCGGCATTTAAGCTACTCACCTGTAACTGAACAAAAAATATCAGTAATAACATCACCGCTAATATCACTAGCCACAAACTTACAACACGCTTAAGAGTCCATAAAACTTTTTCCGGCAATAAGTCAGCTTGCAATAAATTAATCGAATGTTTGGCCATGATTATCCTGGCTCCATAAAATTTAACTGGGTTGCTGCTATCGCCACGGCATGCTTACGCTCATTATCAAAAGAGTCAGGCATAGTGAATAACTTAACTTCAACATTGGTATTTTCAGCTAATTTACGCGCTAGAAATGCTTCATTTGCAATTGGAACTAGCACTTCAATAGTTTTAATTGGTGCTTGCTTGAGTTGGCGTTCAAAGTAATCGGTTGAGCGTTGAATTTCTAAGCTTAATGAGTCAATAACCCCCATCATCAATTCATCTTCTGATTTTTTTGAAATTTGGACAAAGCCACGTAAACGTCGACTAAAAAATAGCTGACCATTTTTAATGATTAATAAATTAATTTCTTCATTTGGCTGCTGACAAACGAGTAGTACAGCATCTTGCTGAATAGGCAGCAAGCTAGCAAAAGCAAATTCTTCTGTGGTAATACTTTCAACGGATAAGTCATCGGTACTTAATGTCGTCACTAATTCAGCTAAATCATTCTTTGCGGCACATACAACATTAACTTTTTCCATACCACCCGCTAACGTTGGGCCATCAAAATAGTCTACGACCATATTATCTGGTGCTATATTAACGAGATCTTTAATTTGCCACTTTAACGCCGCATTAATTTCAGTGTCAGGAACTTTCGGTCTTTCAACTTGCACAATTTGTGAATGCGCATTTGATAACACTATATTACATCGCCCATTTAATGCCTGCTCAGATACTAATTCTTTCAGTGTGTTTACAAGCGGAAGAGCCTTTACTTCAACAGAATCACACTTATTTTCAGTTTCTTTTTTAGCAAAAAACGCTATCGAATGCTGTCGTAAAGCAATACCAATGAAATCAGAAGATTTTGGCTTAGAGAAAATACCTTTGATACGTGTAATAATTGACATTAAGCGATATTATTATTTTATTTACGTCATAGATAAAACTATTATCGCTAATTCTAATGTTGACGCAAGTCTTTTAATTACTTCATTTTATTTAGCTTATTTCCGAGATACTTTTTTATGTCCGCGCTATCAAAATTACAACCGCTGAATCATCCCTTATTTGTAAAGCACAATATTTCTGTAGCCATCAAGCGAGACGATAAGATAGACAATATTATTTCGGGTAATAAATGGCGCAAATTAAAATATAATTTACGCCATGCTAAATCGATAGCAGCAAAAGGTGTAATAACGTTTGGCGGCAGCTTTTCTAACCATATTCATGCAACAGCATTTGCTTGTAAGCAACAACAGCTACCAGTCATTGGTATTATTCGCGGTGAAGAAAGTAACCAAACTAACTATACCTTAGCCTGTGCCAAGCACTGGGGCATGCAGCTTAACTTTGTTGACCGAAAAACTTATCGATTACGCGACGATAAAGGTTACTTAATGCAATTACAGCAGCAGTATCCCGACCACGTCATAGTTCCAGAAGGTGGTAGTAATGCCCTTGCATTAACCGGTGTTGCAGAAGTTATTGATGAACTGAATCAACAAACTGAATTTGATACTTTAATCACCCCTGTTGGAAGTGGCGGTACATTAGCAGGGCTTATCCTTGGAGATAAAGCACAACACTCGCTAATTGGCATCGCTGTGCTGAAACAACAGGATTATCTTGAAAGTCAGGTAGAAAATCTATTGCCAGATGAGGCCAAAAAATTTAACAATTGGTCTATCATGAATCAATATCACTGCGGTGGTTACGCTAAATTTAGCCCACAAGACGCAGAAAAAGTTAGAGAGTTTAGTCAAGTAACAGGGATTGATTTTGAACCTGTGTATTCAGGAAAAATGATCCTAGCATTATTAGATCTTATTGAGTCGGGCTATTTCCCAGCTCAACATCGTATCGTGTTATTACATACCGGTGGTTTACAAGGACTGGCTGGCATGTTTGAACGAGGTATTCTTAAGGAAGATGAATGGCCTTCGCTACCAGTGCCGACAGTTCAGTAAACAAATAGCCTTGTCCGAACTTTAATCACTAAAACTCAAGACATAAAAAAACCTGAACTCTATAAAGAATTCAGGTTTTTCAATATACGTTTGCTAGTAGCGATTAAGCTTCAGCAATAACAACAACTTTAATTGTTGCATCTACATCGTTGTGCACGTGAATTACGATATCGAATTCACCTGTTTCACGGATGCTACCTAAAGGTAAACGTACTTCAGCTTTAACAACTGCAACGCCAGCTTCAGAGATTGCGTCAGCAATATCACGAGTGCCGATAGAACCGAATAATTTACCTTCGTCACCAGCTTTAGAAGCGATAGTAACTTCAGCTAATTCAGTTAACTTAGCAGCACGAGCTTCTGCAGCAGTTAATTGCTCAGCAAGTTTCTTCTCTAAGTCTGCACGACGAGCTTCAAAGTGCTCAACGTTAGCTTTAGAGGCAAAAACAGCTTTACCTTGTGGTAATAAAAAGTTACGAGCGTAACCAGATTTAACTGTTACCTTGTCACCAAGGCCGCCTAATTTGGCGATTTTATCAAGAAGGATTACTTCCATTTTCAAAACCCCTTATTAGGTTACTTATGTAAATCAGTATATGGTAATAATGCTAAGTAACGAGCACGCTTGATCGCACGACCAAGTTGACGTTGATATTTAGCACTTGTACCAGTAATACGGCTAGGAACAATTTTACCACTTTCAGTGATATAGTTTTTTAGTACAGCTGTATCTTTATAATCGATTGCAGCAGCACCTTCCGCTGAAAAGCGGCAGAACTTACGACGTCTAAAAAAACGAGACATGGATTTCTCCTAAATTGGCTTCCTTTATATTAACTGACAATTGTCGATTAAATAAAATGGCCTAAATTAAATCATTTCAATTTGTTGGGCATGTAATGCCAAAAGCGGATTTCCGTTTCTGGATTCATGACGGTTAATAAAACCAGTCACTCTAATATTACAGCCTTCAATTAAATCACGAGTTAAGTGTTGTGACACATTACCTGTCGCTACAACCTGTATTCGAACAAACGCTTGTCTGTTCAACCCTGCTTCATTTTGAATAGACTTATGGTCCATTGAAAACTGACAGTGCTTAATACCGGCTGGGCTAGTTGACGTTCTAGGTGGCTTTACCACATGTCCGGTCAATACCAAGCAATTCTCTTGACTACTTGTCATAGAAAGAGAGTCGGTCACTGGTTACTTATTCTTCGCTCGCAGCTTCTTCTGCAGCTGGTGCTTCAGCAACTGGTGCTTCAGCAACTGGTGCTTCTGCAACTGGCGCTTCAGTAACATCTTTCTTCACTTCGCGACGCTCTTCACGACGGTCTTCTTTAGCAACAGCCATAGCTGAAGCTTCAGTTACCGCGCCTTTAGTGCGCATGATCATGTTACGAATAACAACATCGTTATAACGGAAAGAAGTTTCTAGTTCATCAATAACTGCTTGTGGCGCTTCAATGTTAATTAAAACATAGTGTGCTTTGTGCAATTTATTGATTGGGTATGCTAATTGGCGACGACCCCAGTCTTCAAGACGGTGGATTTTGCCTTCAGCATTAGTGACGATGTCACTGTAACGCTGAATCATAGCTGGTACTTGTTCACTCTGGTCAGGGTGAACCATAAATACGATTTCGTAATGACGCATTACGAGCTCCTTACGGTTGTAGCCTCATCATCTGGCTCAGCCAACACCAGTTGAGGCAAGGAACAAAAGTTCAGGCTGAATTAAGGTCGCGTATTGTAGATAAATCAAGCGTCGATAGCAAGAGATTAATCATTTGCTCTCGCTAGACACTAGAATATGGTGGCTGGAAGTGATTAAATTATTGTAATCTTGTGTTTTTATTGTCGAACAAAGAAAAGTAAATGTTGTTAAGTCCCTGATGCTGATCAGGCGTAAACTTTACTTTTAAGCCGCCAAAGTCACTTTCAAATTTTGACATTTCTTTTATTAAGCAAGCACGTGTCAAAGAGTCTTGGCATAGCTTTGCCACTTCAACAAAAAGTTTAGCATTTAAGTAACCTTCAAAAACAACCTGTTCTGCAGCAATACTTTTATATGGCTTAATATCTTGTCGAAATTCTTGGCAAACTGCCAACATGCACTCTCTCGGGTCTGGAACAACTTCTGTGACTAAAATTCTTGCTGGAACTTTTACATTGGCAAATAAATCATGACTCGAAATAAAAGAAACGGTGCTATAAAATGGGTTAAAGTCTTGCCGATAAGCTTGATTTATTAACGCTATAAACGGCGAGTATGTACCAACAAATGCTATGGCATCTACATCATGCTCAATCATAATAGCTAACGCCAGTTCAATATCCTTGGTGTTGCGACGAAAACGCGTTGTTACTACAGGCTTCAAGTTATATTTAGACATTGCTTGCAAATAGCCAGCTTCAACCTCAGCGCCAAACTTATCGGCTTGCACCAGCAACGCAATATTTTTAGCTTTTATTTGCGTTATGAGATATTCAACTTGCGCCGCGGCTTCTTGATGGTAACTGGCACGAAGATTAAAAGTAGTAGATGTGACGGGGGTACGTAAAAACTTAGCGCCAGTAAACGGCATTAAAAATGGTATTTTATGCTCTGTAACTATGGGGTGTACTGCATAACTATTCGGTGTACCAACATAGTTGAATAACGCTAAAAAATCAGTTGTATCTATAACTTTATAAGTATTTTCTACCGTCTGAAAAGGTACATAGCCATCATCTAAAGTACGTAGTTTTACCTGCCGCTCAGCAATACCGCCCAGAGTATTAATTTTGTTAAAATAAACATCAGCACCTTGAGTTAGCTTAATTCCTAACGCTGATGCAGGGCCAGTCAGAGCATTTGAACTGATTAAAATGATAGGGTTTTCTTCGGCTTTGACAGACGCCAAAACACCAATTGATAAAACGACCCAAGCCAATGATTTATTCATCGACATAAAACTCACCTCATTAAAAACACACGTTGCTCAATGCCATTTACTTAAAAATATCGCCTTACATTACGACGCAACTAATTCTAGCTACGACATTTCCATCAAAATTTTATAATAATTCTTAATGATTGATATAACTATAAAGTCAATATAAATCATAGCAGCATCACGCCAAAAACAGCAAAGCAATACTTGTTTCTAAACTGTAAATCAGCACTTAAAAAGCACCATAATCTTTTGATAACAAGAAAAATTAAAAACAAGTGTAAATTTGCTCTGTGGAAATACAGTTGCTTATTACCCACCGATACATTAGTACTAATTCATCTAATCATCTTCAAAGAATGTTGCTAACATTCAAGACTTTATTCCTGTAATTAAATATTTTTCAGGAATATAAACTTTGTATAAAAATGTGACATTTGTCGTATTTTTAATTGATTTTATAGATCAGACGTTCTAGCTTAATAACAAGGAAGAATATAAATATAATTACGCAGGAGATACCCATGCCGTCAAGGACGCTTTCATTAAGAAATAAGCTTTTGGTTTTGCTTTCGGCTGTAATATTTGGCTTATTATTACTACTTTTTACCACCAACTACTTTTCTTACCAAATTAAGCAACTCCAGCAAGCAAAATCAACAATTCAACAAATAGGCATTACTGCGTTACAACTAAGAAGAAATGAAAAAGATTTTGTCATACGAAAACTGCCCAAATATTTTGACAAACATACCGCTAACTTTGCACAGCTTAACCTAGAGCTAAATTCACTTTCAGTATTGAACGATAGTATCGGCGGTAATATTCCAGTTGAACAATTAACAGCAAATTTTGCCCAGTACAGAACTCACTTTATTGAATTAGTACAAGCAATGGAGCTAAAAGGATTAGATAAAAATCTTGGTCGTTACGGTGAGTTACGAAGTGCCACTCATAAACTAGAAGAGATTTATAAATCGATCAATGAGCCCGCCAGACAAGTCACATTGCTTACGATTAGACGACATGAAAAAGATTATATGTTGCGTGGTGATACTAAATATCTCACGAAGCTCACGAATGCTGTTGCTGAATTAAAACTCGACTCTCAACATATAGCCAATACTAGCCAGCTAATCGATGAGTACGAAAGTGCCATGACGGCCTACAGTGAGATAGAACGTATGATTGGCTTAACGCAAGACACAGGCATTCGCGGTAATATGCGATCGGCTACCCATGAAGCAGAAACTTTACTTGCTAAAACTATTCAGGAAACCAACTTATTTGTAGAACAGCACGAGAAGCAATCATTTTGGACATCACTGATACTGTTTTTTATCATATCCTCAGCACTATCAGTATTTATCATCAAGCTAATAAAAGTCATTATATCGCCTATTAAAAGTGCAATAGCCAATATAGAAAACATTATTGCTGAAAGAGACTTTTCTCAGCAAGTGGTAAAAGAAACTGATGATGAGTTTGGTAAAGTTATTGATGCGATTAATAACTTCATAACCTTCACTCATAAAATAAACTCTGCTGTTGAAGACTTGAGAAATGTCAGCGTCGCTGTCGAGCAAAATGCCAAATCAACTCAAGCAAGCCTGAACCAACAAGCAATAAAAAGTGAGCAAGTTTCAACCGCTACTGTGCAGCTTGACTCATCTGCAACTGAAATAGTGACAAGCACTGAAAATACCGCAATAACCGCTGATATGATTGCGCAACAAGCCGAAAAAGGCCAAAACCAACTCAATGAGTTAAATTCCTTTTTACATAAAAATGCCAATGAATTGATCGAATCAACAAACGACATTGGTCAACTTGAGCAAAAATGCCAATCAATTAACGGTTTTATTGATGAAATAAAGGGTATTGCTGAGCAAACTAATTTATTGGCATTAAATGCGGCAATCGAAGCAGCACGAGCCGGTGAGCAAGGAAGAGGCTTCTCGGTAGTTGCCGATGAAGTACGTACTCTTGCCAATAGAACCCAAACATCAACGGAACAAATTACGCTGATAATTACCGAACTACAGTCAATGACTATCAGTGCTGTTGAGAAAGTAAATCATTGCCGAGACGGCAGCATCCACAACGTTCAACAAGTAGAAGAGTCAACACAAACTCTTGGAGAGATTATTACTGAAATTAATTCGATTCAGGAAATGACGACAAATATCGCTAATGCGATTAAAGAGCAAAGTAGCGCAATTCACGAAATAGCTGAGAATATTACTGAAATGAAAGATGATAACGATAATATGCTTAGCCAATCACAGCAAAGCTTGCAAACTTGTTCACTTGCTAATGAAAAAACGCTGAGCTTATTAACATATAAACTGAACGCTAACTAAGCTGAGTGAAGTTAAATTTCACAGAGCACATAATTAACAGTTATGAGTCTGGCTGTTAATTATGTACTGGTTAATGTTTTTAATTGAAACGGAGAAGGTTAGTTTGCTAAACGCTGACGAACTATTTCAAATAAACAAATACCTGTTGCCACAGATACGTTTAAACTAGATACAGTGCCTGCCATTGGTAACTTAACCAATTGATCACAGTTTTCACGTGTTAAACGACGCATACCTTTACCCTCGGCCCCCATCACTAATGCCATCGGCCCCGACAATTTCTCGTCATATAAACAATTATCAGTTTCACCAGCAGTACCGATAATCCATACACCCATTTGTTGTAAGGCTTTCATGGTTCTTGATAAATTGGTTACTTGCACTAACGGCACACTTTCCGCAGCGCCTACCGCCACTTTGCGAACCGTTGCCGTTACTCTAGCAGCATTATCTTTTGGAACGATAATAGCTTGCACGCCAGCCGCATCAGCATTACGTAAACATGCGCCTAAATTGTGAGGGTCAGTTACACCATCTAAAATTAACAAAAATGGCGCTTGCTGCTTGCGCTCTGCCGCAGCAAGAATGTCGTCTAAATCAGCTTCTGTGAAGGTTTTACCTGGCTTCACGCGAGCAACTACACCCTGGTGTTGTTCACCTTCACTTTTATCATCAAGCACTTTGCGATTTGCCATTTGTGCTGGAATACCATATTTTTTTGCTAAATTGATAATCGGCATTAAGCGGTCGTCTTCACGACCTTTCAATAACCATAATTCAATAAATCTTTCTGGAGCACTTTCAATCAATGCTTGTACGGCATGAATACCAAATGCCAATTCTTCTTGCTTCGCCATAAATTTGTTCGCTATTGTTTCTTTAATGTATCCACTCAACTAAAGCGCTTTCCTTTGCCGAGTGGCCAATAAGTAATGTGTACTAAAACTCGTTAAGACTTTGCCTTTCTGGCATTTTTACCCGGACGCTTTTTACGGGCTTTGCGTTTACTTGCTTTTGATGTAGTCGACTTATCGGTTTTCTTCTTAGCTTTATCACCCGACTTAGTAGACTTTTTATTTGGCTTAGCTTTTTCATCAAATGTTGCTTTTACATCTTTTGCTTTGCCATTAGCGCGTTTACCATGTTTGTGCTTATCACTATTTTTGCCTTTAGGTAGAGGCTTAGCTCGTTTAAGCACAGCATTATCACCCGCCAATGCTAAATCTATTTTCTTTTCGTCTAAGTTTACAGCTGCAACCTGTACTTCTACCGTGTCACCAATGTGATATTTAGCGCCAGTATTTTCTCCGGTCAAAGACATACGCACATCATCAAAGTGATAGTAGTCATGACCTAATGAAGTAATGTGGACTAAACCTTCGATATGTAAGTCAGCTAAACGTACAAAGATACCAAAATTAGTAACCGTCGAAACAACACCAGTAAAGGTTGCTCCAACATGATCCTGCATATATTCACATTTTAACCAATCAGACACATCTCGAGTGGCATCATCAGCGCGTCGCTCAGTCATTGAGCAATGTTCGCCAAGTTCAATTACGGCTTCAGGTGAATAATTATGACCACCTGCATTAGCTTCTTGTTGTGCTTGTTCGTCTAAAATCGCTTTTATTACGCGGTGAACAACTAAATCAGGATAACGACGAATAGGTGATGTGAAATGACTATACGATGGCAAAGCTAAGCCGAAGTGACCAATATTTTCGCTTTGATAGACCGCTTGTCGCATTGAACGCAATAGCATGGTTTGGATCAGTTCTTGATCAGCACGATCGGCAATTTTCTCTAGAATATGGCAATAATCAGATGGCTCTGGTTGTGCTTTACGCTCTCCCATCGACGACATATCAAGCCCAAGTTCACTGATATAGCTCATAAAGTTATTGTATTTGTCTTCGCTCGGTTTATCGTGAACGCGGAATAAACCTGGCTTATTGTGCTTTTCAATAAATTTGGCCGTCGCAACATTGGCAAGGATCATACATTCTTCGATGATCTTGTGCGCATCGTTACGTACTAACGGTATAATTGAATCTATTTTTCTATCCTGATTGAAAAGAAATAATGACTCTGTGGTTTCAAAAGCAATAGCACCACGTTCGGCTCTTGCCTTGGTTAATGTTTGATACATTTGATTTAGATTTTCTAAATCAGCCACTAAAGGTTGGTATTCAGCTCTTAAAGCCTCACGAGACTCTTCATCAGTTTGCTGCGGATTAACCCCTAAAATAGTGGCTACTTTACTATAAGTAAAACGCGCTTTAGAACGCATTACTGCTGGATAAAATTTTGAACCAGAAAGATTACCTGCTGCACTGATGGTCATTTCACAAACCATACATAATCGGTCAACATCAGGATTTAGCGAACATAGTCCGTTAGACAGCTTTTCCGGTAGCATTGGAATAACTTGGCTTGGAAAATATACTGAGTTACCACGAGAAATGGCTTCTTCATCAAGTGCTGTTTTCGAACGCACATAATAACTAACATCGGCAATGGCTACCCATAAACGCCAACCTCCACTAGGTTTAGGTTCACAGTAAACCGCATCATCAAAATCGCGGGCATCTTCACCGTCAATCGTCACTAGTGGTAAGTCACGTAAGTCAACTCTTGGCGCTTTTGCTGACTCTTCAACTTCATCAGCAATAGCTGAAACTTCTTCTAAAACATCGGCAGAAAACTGATGTGGCAAATCATGCTCACGTAAAGCAATTTCAATTTCCATACCTGGTGCCATGTGCTCACCTAGCACTTCAATTACTTTACCAACGGCATTTGAACGTTTGGTAGGTCTTTGAATAATTTCAACCATCACCACTTGGCCATGACGAGCGCCTGATTTTTTTTCTGGTTTAATTAAAATTTCTTGTTTGATGCGTGCGTCGTCTGGTACGACACAGGCGATATGGTGATCAACATAATAACGACCAACAACTCCGGCTTTACGCGGTTCAACTACATCAAGAATTTTGACTTCTTTGCGACCTTTGCGATCAGTACGATCAAGCAATATCGCTTCGACAATATCACCATGAATCACGCGCTGCATTTCATGTGAAGAAATAAATAAATCTTTACCGCCATTATCTGGCGCGAAAAAGCCAAAACCATCACGATGACCGATCACTTTACCCGTTAATACATTACTGCGTGAGGCGACAGCATATTGCTTAAATTTATTAAAAACGATTTGACCACTATTTTCCATGGCACGTAAACGACGTTTCAAACCAACAAGCATATCTTCATCATGATATTTAAGCTGATTAATCAGTGCTTTAAATGTTGGTGGGATATTCGATTTTTCGATCATCGATAATAGTAGCTCGCGGCTAGCTACTGGCTTTTCATATTTGTCAGCTTCTCGCTGTTGGTGCGGGTCGTTTTCAGTCACATTTATTCAATAGTGGTTTTTTGTTAAGTATATCGTAGATTATCTATATACCCAAACAACATGACGATGCTTAATTTAGCGTTTAACGCTTTACTGAACGTCCCCCAAATAGGCTTTTTGTGGAAAATAATCATCACCTCAGTGTTTAGGCGGTTAATATTTTCCTTTTTTGGCGGCATTAACCACCCGTTCAGGCATTTTTTCCGCCAGTTTTGCTAAGTGCATAGCAATATTTTTGTGTACCTTTTTATCGTCTGTCACTGACTGGTGCAACTGAACATACAATTGAGGAAAATCCAAAGGACTACCATGGCCCGCTAAATAAATATCAGCTAACCTGAGCTGTGCTTTTAAGTTTTTTAATGAGGCAGATTCTTTTAGAAACATCATCGCTTGGTTTATATCAACTTGCACAAACTTACCAATATGATAATAACGCCCCATTTGTTCTAACGCTTCAGATAAACCTTGGTCAGCCGACGCCTGCATAAAATGTAGGCCAAGTGGCACGTCTTTTTTAACGCAAACACCATACGCCAGCATATCGCCCCACAAAAATTGATAAGAAGGCATTTGTGATTTAACCGCACGTGCTTCAATGTCTTGTACCAATTGACAATCATCAATAACCACTTGGCTTAAGTGTTTATTTTCTTTAATCAAATCAAGTAAAACATTGTCACTATAAATTTGCACAGCAGTAAGCTCGGCAGCTGATACACTGAAAAAATTAGCGCAGGCTAATAACGTAGCCATGAGTAGACGTTTCATATTGCCTCTTTGCAAAAAATGTTATTCAACTTAAGTAACCTCTATATCGACATTGCTCGTTAAAAACTTAATAGCATTGTTGTATTATTTATTGACGCGACATTAAGACATAAATTTATCTTCAAACCATCAAGCAAATATAATACCAAAGTATGTTAACCGCTTCAGCTAAACACTTACATTAAGCTAAGCTTGCACTATCAGCTAGAAAACACCACAATGAACAAAAAACGAGCAAATAGAGTGTAACAGTGTCGAACATTCACCAGTTAATTGAAAACTCAAAAGTTAACGAAAGTATCGCTCGTAAATTATTTGAAATTGAGACGGAAGTGCTTGCTTGTCAATCGAGTGAAGAACTTTTACAAAGGTTGCTTGGCTTAATTCAAACAAAGTTTCAGTTATCTGGCATTTCATTACTACTTGCAGAGCCAACACCGCTAAGTTACTTAATTAATGGTAATTTACATTCTAACTGGCATCAACAACATACCAAAAAAATATCAGCTGAAAAACTCGCTTTATTGCATGCCAACAAGAAACCTTTTTTGACTAATGAATTACAACAACTTGGTAGTATTGTGCCAAAGAGTTTACTTAAAGGCGCAAAATCAGTTGCATTAACCCCATTATCACTAGAAGGTAAATTGTTTGGAAGCTTGTTATTTACTGATAAAGCCCCTGCTCGCTTTCACAATAAGTTAGGTACATTCCATTTAGAACAGTTGGCGGTAAAGGTTAGCCTTTGCCTATCAAATGTATTAATCCGAGAACAACTTGAATATATGGCGCATTACGACCGTTTAACAGGTGTTGCTAACCGACGTTTAATGGAGGTTTGTATTAGTGAGGAGCTTATCCGCCAACGTCGTTACGGTGTTCCCTTTTCTGTATTATTTATTGATTGTAATAAATTCAAAGCGGTTAATGACACATATGGCCATGATTGCGGCGATAAAGTATTAGCGTATGTTGCAAGCCAATTACAAGAATTAGTGCGAGAGAATGATAAGTGCTTTCGCTATGCTGGTGATGAATTTGTTGTGGTATTAGCCAGTCAAACCTTACCTGAAGCAGAACAAGCAAGTGAACGTTTATGCAATTTTTTTACTAATAACCCAATGCCTTATGAAAATAAACACCTACCAATAACAATAAGTTGTGGCGCTGCAGCTAGTGATGGCGAACAAAACATGGATGAAATACTTAAAACCGCAGATCAACGGTTATACGCTAATAAGAAATCACAAAACGGTATGGTGTTTCAGTTGTAAACTGTAGCTTTAGTGACAACGTACATTATATTTCATTTACCGAAAGCAGTTAAAATCATTAAGCTAAATATGAATAATGTTAGTCAGCTTTTATTGATGAAAGGATAATTTCAGCGATAAGTTTTCTGTCGAGTGTTGTTAGCTATTTTCATAGCTAACAACACGCAAACTCTAACTATTTTCTAAAATCTACCGCCGCTTGCGCAGCAAAGTATGCGTACATAGTATAAATTGCCGTATTGAATTTTAACGCTTCTGGCTCTACTTTATCTAAAGTATCATTTTCTGTGTGATGGTAATCAAAGTAATTTGAGCCATCAGGTGAAAAGTTAATACTTGGCATACCCAAGTTACTTAACGCACTCATATCAGATTGCCCTTTGGCATTATTATCAGGTGAAAGCGCTACGCCTAAAGGCGCTAAATATTGTGCTAGCTCACGAATAGCATTTAAGGATTGTGCCCCAACACCAGGTGTCATTTTGTAAATACGACCAATACCAAAATCCCACTCAGCACCAATCGCATGATTCACCATATCGTTCTTGTGCACTTTTACATATTCTTTTGCACCTAATAAGCCCACTTCTTCCGCCGCAAATAAAATCACGCGAATAGTACGCTTAGGACGTTTAGGTAGTTGACCAATATGATGCGCTGCTGCAACAACCATACCTATGCCTAAACCATCATCTAGTGCACCTGTGCCGACATCCCAACTATCAAGATGTGCACCTAAAGCAACAATTTCATTCGGTAATTCACTTCCGGTAAATTCACCTATCACGTTAGCCGTTTTTGCAATAACTTCAGCATCAGTTTTAGCGGTCATTTTAAGGAACAAGCTTACAGGTTTACCGCGCTTCAATTGGTTCACTAGCAAGTCAGCATCTGGGTTTGATAATGTTGCCGCAGGAATTTTTTTCACGCCATCTTTATAACGCATAACACCAGTATGTGCTGTGCGATTGTTATCGGTTCCTACAGAGCGCATAACCAAAGCAGAAGCGCCCTTTTGAGCAGCTACAACAGCACCAGTAACGCGTGTACCAACAGCTGGCCCATAGCCTTTGCCGTCAATATGACGCTCCATTTGATAAGAAACAAAAGCAATTTTACCGTTAAGGCTATTGTCAGGTGCTGCCTTTAAATCAGCAAAGGTTTCAAAGTGTGCAACATTTGCTGTTAAGCCTTTTTCAGCAGTGCCAACGCTACCACCTAGTGCTAACACCACGACATCATGTGGGTATGGTGCAATAATTTTTGCTTTAGCATCACCACGTAGCCAGTAACTACCGGTAACTTCTTCTGTCCACACTTTATCAAAACCAAGGGCTTTCATTTTATTCACTGCCCAAACGATTGATTTTTTATCACCTTCAGAGCCCATCAAACGATGACCAACTTCCGTGGTTAATGATTCAATTAGCTGATAAGACAAGTCTGACTGTAATGCTGTTGTTTTTAGCTCATTTAATTGCGCTTGCTGCTCAGCATTTAATTGTTGTGCTGACACAAAAAAACTACCAACACTCATACATACTGCTAAGCAGGTGCTTGCAATAATTTTTGTTTTTGGGCTCATGTTTTCCCTTAAGATTATTGTTTAACTGTTTAACCTCAGCTCGGTTTAATGAATGTCATAATGCATTGATAATCAATGATTTTAATAAATCCGATATCTCCAATGAAGTTAGTTAAGTGGATATCAAGGCGTTTATGTATCCGAATAGCGAGCTATTTGGCACATCAACAACGTAGATAGGCGCTTAACTAGCTTTATTGGATGACGTTGCTTAAGCCGAGTTGAGGTTATGTACATTCTAATTACGCCTAAGTATCTATAAAAGCGTAATAACTTGCAATCAGTTCCCGTAATTGTGAAAAGACTATTTGGACAATACATTCATTAATCGTAAAGAAAGAATGCCTTAATCAAGTAGATACAAAAAAGCCCGATGCGTTTCAGCTACGGGCTTTTTGACATAACAATAGTTGATTCTTTTTAACTGTAATTCATTAAACTATTACGCAGCAGAATCAACAGCTTTTAAATCAATAGAATCAGCTTGCTTGATGGTTTGCTTTTTAGCTTTGCGCAAATCACGTAAAGCTAATAACGATGGCGTTAAAATCAATGTTAGTACGGTCGCAAACGCTAAACCTCCGGCAATGGCAGTTGCTAGTTGATTCCACCATTGTGTTGATGGCGCATCAAAAACAGCCGTACGATTAAAGAAATCTAAATTAACCTGCAACACCATAGGTAACAGGCCTAAAATTGTCGTCACTGTCGTTAACATCACTGGTCTTAAACGTTGCGCGCCAGTTCTTAAAATGGCATCAACAACAGCATAACCTTCACGGCGTAAAACATTATAGGTATCAATCAGCACAATATTGTTATTTACCACAATACCGGCCAGAGAAATAACACCGATTCCCCCCATAACAATACCAAATGGTTTTTGTACTAAAAACAAGGCTAAAAACACGCCGACCGTTGAAAAGATAACGGCACTAAGGATTAAAAATGCTTGATAGAAGCTATTAAATTGGGTGACAAGAATAATCGCCATAACAAACAACGCAATACCAAAAGCCTTCACTAAAAAGTCTTCTGATTCTTGCTGGTCTTCATTTTGACCTTTAATGGCGATTTCAACTGATGGATCAATTCCTAGTTCAGGAAACTGGGCTTGTAACAAAGGTAACTCTTTAACTAACTGCGCGCCAGGTACTAAGTTTGCCTTAATACTAACAACACGCTTACCATCCATGCGACGAATACTATCGATTTTCGGTGCAGCACTACGCTCAACAAAACTGCTGACTGGCACCAAGCCTGCTGACGTTTTTAAGCGCAAAGTATCCAAACGCGAAATATTACGTTTATCTTCAGGAAAGCGCACACGAATATCTAGCTCGTCATCAACATCATCTGGACGATATTCACCAAGCTTTAAGCCGTTAGTGACCATTTGCACCGTTGAGCCGACAAGTGCAGCATCAGCGCCGTAGGTAGCCGCCAAACTGCGATCTATTTTCAACTGCCATTCAATACCTGGTTTAGCACCCGAGTCTTCAATATCAGTAAACTGGCTATGATTATGCAGAGCATTACTAATGATACGTGCAGATTCATTAAGCTTTTCTGGGAAGCGAGAGCTCAACTCAATGACTAAATCTTTACCGTTTTGCGGTCCATCTTCATTTTTTCTCACTTCAATTTCAACGCCAGCTAAGTCATCGGTACGCGTTCTTATTTCAGCAACAACTTCATCAGCAGAGCGTCTAAATTGCCAGTTAGTAAAGTTAACTTGGAAGGTACCAATTTGGTCGTTACCACCGGTTCGGGTATAAAGTGTTTTGATTTCAGGTAAATCTAAAATTCGGTCTTCAATGGCGACCATGATTTCATCTTTTTCTTTAATCGATAAATCACCATGCGAACGCACCACCATTGTCGCACTTGAAGGTTCGATCTCTGGAAAGAATATTGCACCTAATCCTGAAGAGCCATACAAAAATATAACAAATACTGACATTGCTAAAGTGCCGCCAAGTATTTTCCAAGGGTGGTTAATGGCACTTTTTAATACTCTGACATATTTGCCAGTAAACCCCGTCAACTGAGTTAAATCACCTTTTTCAGCCTGCTCAATTTGCGCTTGTTCTTTAACGCTTATTTTTCGCGACTTACCAATAACGCTACCAATAGTAGGTACAAATACCAACGCCATTGCTAATGATGCAGTTAATACTGCAATTAAGGTAATTGGCAAATATTTCATAAATTCGCCCATAATGCCCGGCCAAAACATCAGTGGCGCAAATGCAGCCAATGTTGTTGCGGTTGAGGCAATAATAGGCCAAGCCATGCGTCTTGCAGCTAAACCATAAGCTTGACGCTTAGATTTACCTTCATTAAGTTCTCGGTCTGCAAATTCAGTAACAACAATTGCACCATCAACTAACATACCGACAGCCATGATCAAACCAAATAGCACAACGATATTGACCGTTAAACCAGCAATTGCCAGTACTAAAATACCGGTTAAAAAGGCGCCAGGAATAGCTAAACCAACTAACAATGCAGTGCGTGAACCTAAGGTGGCAATGATAACAATAACAACCAATAATACCGCTGAAAGCACGTTATTTTGCAGGTCATTTAGGGTGTCTTGAACATCCACAGATTGATCACCAACATAGTCAACAAACACTTGGTTAGGCCAGCGTTGGCGTTCAACTTCAATTAACGCTTTTACTTTTGCTACCGTGTTAATAATATTTTCACCAGAACGCTTTTTAACTTCGATAGCAACCGAACGCTCGCCATTTAAGCGTGCAAATGAACTTGGATCTTTATAAGCTCTTCGAACCGTTGAAACGTCTTGAAAGGTAATAACTTTATCGCCATCAACTTTAATCGGTAATTCTAATAAATCTTGTATGGTTTCAAATACTGATGGTACTTTAATCGCAAAGCGACCTTTACCGGTATCCATAGTTCCTGCAGGTACTAAGCGGTTATTACGTTCAACTAAATTATAAATGTCATTCTGATCTAAGCCGTAACTTTCCATCAATAACGGATCAACAATGATTTCCACCATGTCTTCACGGTTACCGCCGATATCAACTTCTAAAACTTCCTGTAAGGCTTCAATTTTATCTTTGACATCACGAGCAATAGTAATTAGCCCACGCTCAGTTACCGCACCCGACAAAATAACCGTAATAGCAGGGTTTTGATTCGCCATGGTAACTTCATGTACTTCAGGCTCTTCTGATTCAGACGGTAATTTTGCTTTCGCTAATGTGACTTTATCGCGCACATCCGCTAAAGCTTCTTTCGGGTCTAAACCAGCAATAAACTCAAGGTTAATAGAGGCATGGCCTTCACTTGCAGTTGCTGACATTTCTTTAATACCAGCAATAGATTTTAACTCTTTCTCCATCGGACGAATCAGCATACGTTCAGCATCTTCTGGCGAAATACCGTCATGAACGATAGATACGTAGATATTAGGAATGGTTATATCTGGGTTAGACTCTTTAGCGATATTGGCATAGGTAATTGCGCCAGAAATCAGTAAAAGTATAAATACCATTAACACCGAACGCGTTCGAGTTAGTGCTGCATCAATTAATGTAAGCATAATTCCCCGCCTTATTCGCTTTTGCTAGCAAGTGCTGCATTAACATTCGATGCTTTAGAGAAAATGGCTTCTACTTTATCGCCTGCTCTAACAAAGCCTTGGCCTAGGGTAATAATATCGGTTTGCTGACCTAAGCCTGATAACCAAATACCATCTTTTTCACTTTTGATAATATTAATAGCAGTAAATTTCACATGGCCATCCTCAACCGTTTTAACGCCAATATTACCTTGTTCATCTAATGCTAATAATGCCGGAGAAACTTTAATAGCGGGCATTTCATCCAAGTTAATATTAACTTCACTGCTTAAACCGGCCAGTAAGTCACTGTCGTTATTAGCAATAGCAATCTCAATTTTAAAAGTATTGGTGGCATCATCAGCAACACTGGCAATGTAACGAACTTGCCCAGCCAAATTTTCATGATTGAGTAATCGAATTTTTGCCTTTTGGCCAACAATAAGCTGACCAATGTTGTTTTCACTAACATGTGCTCGGACGATAAGTGGGTCTAAATCAGCAATCATGGCAATGTCATCACCGCTTTGTACGTAGTCACCCTGTTCAACATAACGCGTGTTTAACACACCATCAAAAGGCGCTCGAATTACCGTGTTGGCAATATCAATATTAAGTCGTTTAATTTGCGCTTGAACGGCTGCTAGATTTGCAGCAGCGCTGCTTACTTGTACTTTTCCTTGGTAGCCATCAGCACTTAACTTTAAGGCACCTTGGTGTTCTATTTCGCGTTGAGTTAATAATGCTTTTGCTTGAGATAATTGAGACTCTAAGTCATTAATTTCAAGCTTTACAATAACTTGACCTTTTTCAACTTTAGCACCACGTTTAGCCAGTACTTGTTCAATTTTCCCAGATATTTCTGCTTTAAGCGTGGTTACGCGATCAGGCTCTGTTCGACCATATAATGCCACCGTATCACTAATAATTTTGGCATACATAGTTTCTACTTTAACTTTTGGCACTATAACGCTATGTTCGCTTTTTTCGTTTGGAATTTCTTGTGCTTGCATTAAGCCCGAGGCCATCCAAAGTACTAAGACTACAGTAATAACTATTGCAATAATGTATGGGCGTTCGGCGAACCATTGTCGACGTTGACTTGCGGTACTCATAATTCTTCCTAAATATTTAAAAAATGACACTTGGCTGGCCATATTACTAATAATGATACAGGGCAAAAGCTTAAGCGTCTTGTTTTGCTTTGCAACAAAACGTAAACGTCACAAAGCATTGCTACACTTCATTTATTATTGCACTTTGGTAACTAAATTAGACAACTCTTCAGTTTCTGTCGACATTACTTCTCGCCACCAGAGTTTTGTTGCTATTGGCTGAGCAAGGCTAACCGCCTCACCAAAAGTAGGTGTTAGTAGTGAAACTCCTTGTTGCTTTGCTAAAGCAGCGATACGCTCAAACGGTTCAAACCAATCATGCAGCGCTAAATCAAAGGTGCCGTTGTGCACAGGAATCATAAATTCGCCCTTAACATCCAGATGTGCTTGCAAACTTTCTTCTGGTGTCATGTGTATTTCACGCCATAGTGAATTATATGCACCAGTTTCTATCATGGTAAAATTAAATGGACCATAACGTTCGCCTATTTCTTTAAAGCCAGAAAAATACCCACCATCACCACTATAGAAAAGTTTAGTTTCTTTATGTTCAATAACCCAACTAGCCCACAACGTTTCATCTTTATCAAACAATCCTCGACCGGAAAAGTGTTGTGCCGGCGTTGCGGTGATAATTAGCTCTGAGAGTTGTTTGCTTTGCCACCAATCTAGTTCAGTAATTTTATCATCTGCGATACCCCAATCTCGCAAGTAGTTGCCTACTTTCAATGGTGTAACAAACTGCTCTACTTTATCAGCAAGTGCTAAAATAGAGGCTTTGTCTAAATGATCATAATGATCATGACTAATAATAACTGCTTTTACATTGGGTAGTTCAGCAATACTAATTGGTGGCTGGTGAAAACGCTTTGGCCCAGCCCATTGCACTGGCGACGCTCGCTCACTAAATACCGGATCAATTAATATAAAATCACTGGCTAACTTTAGCAGCAATGTTGAATGACCTAGACGATAAAGTGCATCATGTTTCTCACTGAGCAGTTTTTCTTTAGTTAATTGTTTAAGAGGTATGGTTTTCGTTGGCGTAGGAGCGGCTCTATCCGTTTGCCAATAAGCTTTTGCTATTTTCCACACACTGCTTAGCGAACTTTGATAGTTAATTTCACTATTTTGAAATTTCCCTTCTTGCTCGTTACTCACATTACTTTCACTACTATTCGCTAATGTTGTACTTGCCATCACAACGCCTCCAAAAATTATTACTAAAACCCATTTATTGAAAATCAGTTTATTAAATCTATTCATCTAAATTTTCACCACATCACATGCGCTTTAAATAACGCCAAAAGTAAACTACACGGTGCAGTTTAAAATATAACAATTGAAAAGTAAACTACTCAGTGTAAAATAGAGTTATTCCCACTTGATTTTGAGTTCTATGAAAACAGTTAGCAAAACGCGCAGCCAATTAAAACGTGAGGCTATTATTGCTGCTGCAAAAGCAGCTTTTAAAGAATACGGTGTTCAGGGAACTAGCATGGACAAACTAGCTGAGCTCGCTCAAGTGTCAAAGCGCACGGTTTACAATCATTTTGAAACCAAAGAAGCGTTATTGATGTACTTAGTTGCAGAGCTTTGGCAAAAAGCTGAAGCGCAAGTAGATGTTAGTTATCAAAAAGATATAGCACTAAAACCTCAACTTATTGCTTTACTTAATGCTGAAATTAGTTTTATTTCTAGTGAAGATCATATGGATGTAACTAAAGTCGCTATAGGGCACTTTTTTTATAATTCAGCAGCGCTACAGAAAGAATTCGAGAAAATATCTTGCCAAGAAAATGCCATTACTCGTTGGCTTAACAGCGCTATTGAAGATAACAAGTTAGCAATTAATGATGTCGATTTTGCTAGCGACCAATTGCACGGCTTGATTAAAGCAAGTTGCTTTTGGCCACAACTATTTCAGATGGAAGATGGTATCAGTAAAGCAAAACGCGAATTGTTGGCAAAAGAAACTGCCGAAATGTTTTTGGCTAGGTATCAGGTTCATTTATAATTATTTATTGCAATTTATAAATAAAAAAAACCAACTTTAAAGTTGGTTTTTTTTACTATAAATCAACGCAACTATTTATCCAGTTTTTCAAATCGACGAATGCTCTCGTACGCCCAATCTTCCACAGCGTATTTCGCTCTTAATCCATATTGAAAAATGTAAGTATTATCATTTACCGACAATAACTTATAGTTTCTAGTTGTAAACCCAAAGCCAGTTAACGCTACTATTTTTGCTTCGGCATAACATGCATCAAAATCAAGGTAGCTACTGTAGGCATTAGGACAGCTATATGAATTAAGGAAAGATAGGCTTCCATCCTCTTCTAATTTCCAAAAATCCTTCAATTTATCGCCGTCAAAATAAGACATTTCACCTCGTCCATCAGCACCAATTTTCATATCAGAAAAACTCGAACTACCAAAAAATGAATTGTATTGCGTTTTAAATTGGCCAATATATTTTTCAGCATCTAGATTACTTTCTGTTACCTCGGAAAATTCGTAAATAGATGTGCTAGTTTCAATACCATTTTCTTCAAAGGTTAGTGATAAGCCTAGCTCACCGTTAGGTAAAGTATAAAATTGATGATTCCGTGTAGTGCCATCTAACGTTACGGTTAAAAGCCCACCATCTTTCGACCATGAAAAGTTTTGCGTGATTGAACTATTCTTTCCAATAACTTTTAATTTTGTTTCACCATCTTTGTCGCTAACAAACTTAAAAACACTTGCACCGCCTCGATAATCAACACCGTCAATATCAGTTGAAATTCTAGGTAATAATCTAGCGGCATAATTTGTATTTAAACTTAAGTTAACATCGTTATTTTCGGATATTCCATTCAGAACATCGTAAGTAAACTTAGGCTCCAACACATGCTCTAGGTTATTGTAATTATTATATTTTGAAGGCTCAATTTCAGTTAATAATTCAGCATGATATAAAACTTTTACAATTACAAATCCAGATGATGTTGACTGCAGCTCGACATTATCAACAATAACATCAAACATTAATTCTTCTTCTTTGTTAGTATCAAAATTATAAAAACTACCCGTTCTATCTTCGAGCAATTTATTAGAAGACGTTAAGGAGATCTCAAAGTGCTCTGACTTATCTATTAAGTTACCTTCAATTGTAAAAAAAGAACCATATGACGAGTCACCTAAAGAAATATCTTCTACAGTTACGCCAATATTGGCTATGCCATCATCCACTTTAACAACAGAAAGGGTGTTATACGCTGTCTGAGGTATATTAATAAAGTTCTCATAAACAAATTCATTTGACTGTTCTTTAGTAAGGTTGACATATTGGCGTACACCGTCCTCTATATCTATCTCAACTCTCAATTTATCGCCTTCTTGTGCAAGCAATGCAACTTCCATGAATTCAATAATTCCACAACTCGAATTACAACCCGGCTGCTGTATATCAACGACAATTGTGCCATCTAGCTCCCAAGAATGAGGCACTAACTTATTATCAGAAAAATAAAGACCCTTAGCGTTTTCAAAAAAGGTAAGTGATAATCCACCATTTTCATCCGTTGACCATGTACCTGTAAGCTCCTGGTCAGTCATGTCAACATGCTGCCATTGCGCTGGATTATCAACAACATCAACAATAAGCTTGTATTGTGAACTGGCTTTACCATCAGACAGAGTTAATGCCAGTTCATAATTATTAATATCAAAGAAATCAGGCTCAATTGTCATCGTTACTTGATTGTTATTACTTAATTCAAAACTTAACCACTGTGGTTGCTCAGTAATAGTTAACGTCAATGAGTCATTCTCAGCATCAGCAATATCAAATACCGCTATGGTTTTTTGCATTGCTTTTGCATCAGAAGTAAACGTGCCACTCATGGTTGGGGCAGTGTTAGGTGCTGGTGCTGGTGCTGGTGCTGGTGCTTCAGATGATGAACCACCGCCACAAGCTGACAATAAAAAAACTATAAATACAAGGGGGGTAAATTTAATCAAAATTCAATTCCATTTAATGATTACATGTAGGGTTTAAAAAACTCGCATAGTATAACGCTTTGAATACTGTTGTACAGGTTACCGATATTTGTGTTTTTGTTTAAAATCAATAAGATCAAAAAAGCCGACTCTTATGTCGGCTTTCAACGTGATGAACCATTACAATCTAGTTAAGCATTAAATCGAAAATGAAGAGCCACAACCACAAGTCGTACTTGCATTTGGGTTATTAACTAAGAAGCGACTACCTTCTAGTCCTTCAATATAGTCAACTTCACCGTCAACTAAATACTGCAAACTCATTGGGTCAATCACCATAGTGACGCCTTTTTTTACGATGGTCATATCGCCGTCATTGACTTTTTCATCAAAGGTAAAACCATACTGAAAGCCTGAGCAACCGCCACCTGTAACGTATACACGTAGTTTTAAGTCTGGGTTTTCTTCTTCCGTGATCAACGACAATACTTTAGTCGCCGCAGCGTCTGAAAATTTAATTGGTAATTCAAGATCTGACATAAAACTCTACTTAATACGAAGGGAACAAATACAATTATCTTAAACTTGACTGTTTTAATCAAGTATTATGGCGAACTCTGATCAATATTTTCTATTGTTTTTTTCCAAAAGTAACTTTCATCTATTCGATTATAAGCTTGCCATTTACTTTTCGGCAAAATCGCTGATACGTTAATTTTCTCAGCAATAAAATTTTCCGGTAAGGTCAACTCACCGCTAATATTTTGAAAGTACTGAAAACTAAACGATAAGTCTTTTTTAGTTAGCGTGGAAAGCTTAGCTAGTGGAATGTTGGTTGGTTTATCATTCAAACTTCCGGTTATCGACAATTCTACAAAACCTTTGGCGTAGCGTTTACGTAGCAACTGTTGCACTAGCACGACTTCAAAACGATAGTGGTTAGGACTTTCTGTCTTGGTTAAATTGATACCGTCAATCACTAAACCGTTAGCTTGCTTTTCAGGTGCCATCACTTTTTCATAAAATGCTAAATCTTTCTTTACTTGAGCATGCTCTTGCTCAATCGACTTCAACATTTTCTGGCTACGCTGGTTAGCCATTCGCTCAACTTCAAGTTCAACTTCTAGGGTGTTTATACGTTGCGTTTTTTCGACTAACTTTTGATAAAGCACATCTAAACGAGACTTTTGTTGCTCTAAAGTCTGTACTTGATAGCCATGATAGTAGTTACCGATACGGTAACCCGAAAAAAACGAAATAATGATAATCGCGAATAAAAGTGCAGCAGAACGGAATGCTCCGAAGCGCGTCACAACAGTATTGAGATTTATTTTTGCTAACCAATTCATTTAAAAAGTATTATGATATCCAAAAGCCTGTTTATTCGCTTAATATAAATATGAAAATAATAACTCACTTTAAAAAGTGTCTTGCCTTACCACAAACATCTTGGCAACTGTGCTTACTCGCCGCAATAGGTGGCTTTGCGTCAGCAATGTTGGTGGTTATATTTATTTTTGCCATTGAAGGCATTCAATCATTTTATTTAAGCGAAAAAGACGACTATAGCAGCTTAACGGCGCTAAGTCGTTTCCAATTGCCAATTATCGGTGCTGTTGTCATCCTCTTTTTTTCATGGTTGACCGGTTATAAATATATTCGCACCGGTATTCCATTTGTTTTACATCGCTTAAAAACCGCTAATGGTGTTATGCCGTTGCGTAATACCATTAATCAGTTTATTGGCAGTGCGGTCGCGCTTGCTGCGGGTTTTTCTGTTGGTAAAGAAGGTCCTGCAGTACATCTAGGTGCCGCTTGTAGTAGCTACATTGGTAGCAAACTCAATTTACCTTACAACGCCATTCGCAGTTTAAGTGCTTGCGGTATCGCTGCAGGTATTGCCGCTTGTTTCAATACACCCGTTGCTGCAGTTATCTTCGTGATGGAAGTTATCTTACGTGAGTACAAAGTACATATTTTCATACCGGTAATGATTGCTGCCATTGTTGGCTCAATGACCACCAGTGCAATATTTGGTACCGCTCATGAGTTTGAATATTTTACGACCATTACCTTAGACAGTCAGCACTACTTGGCACTTGTAATATTAGGAGTGGTTTTGGGCGTTATTGCCTTTGCCTTTAACCGCTATTTGATCGTGATAATTAAGTTCAGTGCGCGCTTTCACATTGTGCAACGCATTTTAGTAGCATCTGTTATCACTGGCACTATTAGCTATTTTATGCCTTACGCCATGGGGGCAGATTTAAGTGCTATCGATTTTTCACTGCAAAACAGCCCTGAATTACAACTATTACTTGGCTTGCTGGTTGCAAAAATACTAATGACCATTACCACTTTAGGTTTAGGTATTCCCGGTGGAATAATAGGGCCAATATTAGGAATTGGCGCTATTATTGGCACTTGTATTTCCGTACTTGCGATGTATTTTATGCCAGGTAATTTACAAGCGAGTGACTTTGCCTTAATGGGGATGGCAGGATTTATGGCTGCAACATTAAATGCCCCACTTGCGGCTTTGCTCTGTGTTGTAGAAATGTCTAATCAAATTGAAATTATAGTGCCTGCCATGATTGTTATTGCTAGTTCTTGTATTTCATCAGGACAATTCTTCCGCAACCGTTCAATATTTATTATGCAGTTAGAAGTTCAAGGTTTAGCTTATCGCAGACCACCTATTGAGAAGTCTTTGCAACGAGTTGGTGTTATAGGGGTGATGCAAGAGCAATTAATACAAATTGCCGATAACGACAATAAAACCATTGCAGCTACCATTTCAGAACATACCTCGCACCAACATGTAATTATAAAGAAAGAAAATTTACAAAATGAGAGTGAATACATTTGGTGTCAACCCGAGCAAAAAAATAGCGATAATAGCCAGAGCATCGTTCGGCACAAATTGATACCGCTTTCCAACCAATCCACCCTAGCTGAAGCTTATTTATTATTAGTGAGAAAAAGAGAGGGAGGAGTGTATATATATCAAGATAATCCAAATGATATTATGGGTATAATAACTTTTGACGCTATTCGCTCTTATTTATTGAAAGGAAAAACTCACTAATGAATACCATTCTTTGGCTCAAAGCATTTCATGTCATTTTTATGGTGGCATGGTTTGCTGGAATTTTTTATCTACCACGCATATTTGTTAATCATGCCGAGTCGGATGAACCATTAGTACATAAGCACCTTAAAGGTATGGAGCGACGCTTACTCTTTTTCGTGACACCATTTGCAATTTTTACCGTCGCTTTGGGTATCGCCATTATTTACAACTATGGCTACGCTTGGTTTGTCGCGGCAAAGTGGTTACATGTAAAAATAACCTTGGTGATTTTATTACTGATTTACCATGGCTACTGTTTTAAATTAGTAAAAACCTTTGCCGCAGATAAAAACACTCGCTCAGGAAAATTTTATAGAATTTTCAATGAAGTGCCTGTAATTATCTTATTTATCGTGGTGATATTAGCTTACGTTAAACCGTTTTAGGCTCAGTGAAAGTAATCTAACCAAAGGGATTTATTACTAAGAATTTTTCGGCTTTTCTCTGACAGTAATGGATTTTCTAAATTGAAAATTTTTCGCTGAGGTAAGTTTGCTTTCACTAAAATATTTTGTGTCACTGGGTGATTATAAAAAAACTCATCAAAAGCACCTGATTCAATCAGGTTATGAAAGCCATATTCTAGTCGCTGCACCAAGCGATTATTTTTTTTGTTTACGAAGAAATACATTGGTGCGGGGTATTTTAATAAAAAATGTTCTTCAACAATAAACTGGTTTTTATTCGCTATTTCTAACCAAGGTTCGTGCAACGCACGGGGAAAATAATCGAAACGATTTTTCTCCAACATCGTCAGTAAAGAAAATGCACTACCTTCAATAACATCAAAACCATTGTGCCGTAAAATATCACTATCAGGCCAATCATAGCCTTGCCCTGCCGATAATAACTTTAATTGCACTAATGATAAATTAGGCGAAAAAGTCGCGGTGTCATTATGACGAATTATTGCAATACGTACTCCCATTAAGCCTTTTAGCATTGGGATATAAATTGCTTGTAGCTCGGCCTCTAATGCTTCCGATGTCATGCGCCAAGTCACATCAATAGCTTGACCTTGCTGAACCATAATCGACGTTCGGCCTTGCGACATCTCTAAAGGAACAGGGATCAATTGATAAGCGCCATACTTTTCTCGTGACGTCTCTAAAATCAGTGAAAGCAAATCAATATAGTAGCTTTGCTTGGCATCAGGATGAGTTTGGGAAATATTATAGCGAACCACATCACTTGCTTGTGAAATCAAGCTACTCAGCAGTAACATTAGTGCGGAAAAAAACAATAAAAAACTTCGCATATCCATGGCTATTTAGTCTCCATTCTATAAACAACTATAACCTAGATTTAAAAACTTTGTATAGCGCTCAATTACCAAGCAATTATCTTAATTCAAATCAAGATTTCGCATTCTAAACATTCAAGTTTTGTGCTATATTTCGCTGCAAATTTTCGTTGTCTTTTAACAAAAACAGCGGCCCATTAAATTCAGGAACCAGCTAGGTTTGTAATTATAATCCTCAGCTTTATATTCCACTTATTAGGTACAAGCTATGATGAAATTTGAAGGGAGTCATATCCTATCTGTCTCACAATTTGATAGAGAGAGTATTTCTCGTATCTTGGAAATTTCGACATTGATGGCACCTTACGCTATGCGTAAAAAGCGTTGTCATGTACTCGAAGGAGCAATACTCAGTAACTTATTTTTTGAACCCAGCACCCGTACACGCGTTAGTTTTGGTACTGCGTTTAATTTATTAGGTGGCTTTGTTCGTGAAACTGTTGGTCAAGAGAACTCTTCACTTTCAAAGGGTGAGTCTTTATTTGATACCGCTCGCGTGATCAGCGGTTATTCAGATGTTATTGCTATGCGCCACCCAACAATGCACTCAGTAGAAGAGTTTTCTAAGGGTAGCAGTGTTCCCGTTATTAATGGCGGTGATGGCGCTAACGAACACCCAACACAAGCGTTATTAGACCTATTTACTATTCAGTCTGAGATGGCTCGCTATGACATGGGTTTGGATGGCTTAAATATTGTTCTTATGGGCGATCTTAAACATGGTCGCACTGTGCACTCATTGTCTAAGTTATTAAGTTTATATAACAACATTACCATTACTATGATTGCACCTAAAGCGTTACAAATGCCTGATAGTATTATTTCAACGCTGACAAATACCGGCCACAAAGTGATATTGACCGACAAAATCGAAGGCAACCTAGCTTGCGACGTAATTTATCAAACTCGCATTCAGCAAGAGCGCTTTGCTAGTAAAGACGAAGCCGATTTATACCGCGGCCACTTCAGTTTAAATCGCGAAATTTATCAAAAATATTGTCAAGAAAATACGGTAATAATGCATCCGTTACCACGAGATTCTCGTGCTGAAGCTAACGAATTAGATACAGATTTAAATGATTTAGATAACTTAGCCATATTTCGTCAAGCACAAAATGGCGTCTTAGTCCGTATGGCGTTATTTGCCTTAAGTTTAGGGGTTGAAAACAGGCTCAGCCGATATGAAAAACCTGTTACTTGGCATACCAACAAATATTGATAGTAACCGCAAATTAGCGTGGCTACACTAACAACGAGTAGATATTATGATGAAAAATTCACAGCAATTATTTGATGCTGCGCAGGATATTATTCCTGGCGGCGTAAATTCACCAGTACGTGCTTTTAACGGCGTAGGCGGCACACCGCTGTTTATCAAAAAAGCACAAGGTGCTTATGTTTTTGATGCTGAAGATAATAAGTATGTCGATTATGTTGGCTCATGGGGCCCAATGATTTTGGGTCACAATCACCCGGTAATTCTTGAGGCCGTGATTGAAACAGCACAAAATGGTTTAAGTTTCGGTGCGCCAACAGAATTAGAAATTACCATGGCAGAGAAGGTGCGCGAAATTGTACCTTCTATGGAAAAATTACGCATGGTTAGCTCAGGTACTGAAGCTACTATGAGCGCAATTCGTTTAGCTCGTGGCTTTACTGGCCGTGATAAAATATTGAAGTTTGAAGGCTGTTACCATGGCCATGCTGATTCATTGTTAGTAAAAGCAGGCTCTGGCATGTTAACCATGGGCGTGCCAAGTTCTCCAGGTATTCCTGACGACTTTGCTAAGCACACGCTAACGGTTAGCTATAACAATCTACAAGAAGTTGAACAAATATTTGCTGAACTTGGTGATGAAATTGCTTGTATTATTGTTGAGCCAGTGGCCGGTAATATGAACTGTATTCCACCTGTTGAGGGCTTCCTTGAAGGTTTAAGAGCTGTTTGTGATCAATACAAAAGTGTCTTAATTTTTGATGAAGTAATGACGGGCTTTCGTGTGGCATTAGGTGGCGCTCAAGCACATTACAACATAGTGCCAGATATCACGACTTTAGGTAAAGTGATTGGCGGTGGTATGCCAGTAGGCGCTTTCGGTGGTAAGAAAGAAATCATGGACTTCATTGCCCCAGTTGGCCCTGTTTATCAAGCAGGTACATTATCAGGAAACCCTATTGCCATGGCCGCAGGTTTAGCGTCGCTAAACGAGCTTTGCAAAGGTGATAAGCATCAACAACTAAGTGCTGCGACAGAAAAGCTAGCAATGGGCCTTAAAGCGGCTGCAGAGCGTAATGGCGTATCATTATCAATTAATTATGTTGGCGCAATGTTTGGCTTCTTCTTTACTGAAGAAGAGAAAGTCACTAGTTTCGCTCAAGCCACTGCATGTGACAGCGATAAATTTAAAAAATTCTTTCATTTAATGCTAGAAGAAGGCGTTTACCTTGCACCTTCTTCGTTTGAAGCTGGCTTTTTGTCTACTGCTCACGGCGAAGAAGAATTAGAGTTCACACTAGCAGCAGCTGACCGCTGTTTTGCACAGCTTTAACGAGTTCATAGTAGCTTAAGCCACGCAAGTAAACTTAACGCGTGGCACGCCATTGTAATAAATATTTAGCTTTAATTGGCAATAGAATTTAGGCAATAAAAAAGGTAAGCGTGACGCTTACCTTTTTAATAACAATGAACTATTTCTAACCCTTCAAACTACTTCACCACAGTTAAACTTGGCTTTTTAGCTTTAGGCTTTTCATGCTTTTTCGCAGCAGACTCACCTTTAACTGAATTAGCATCACTTTTTACCGCTGATATGCTTGGCGTATCAACTTTACTTAACGCTAAGTCTTGCTCACGCGTTTCAGGATCTGGGTGTTCAATTTCTAGCGAAGTACCTGCGCCATTTTCTTTTGCATAAATAGCAGCAATAGCACCATAAGGCACGCTAATATGCTCAAGTTTACCGCCAAAACGGGCACTAAGTTCAATACTATTATCACTTAATGCAATGCTACCAACAGCAGAGCCAGAAACATTCAAAACAATTTGGCCATCGTTAACATAAGCCATAGGCACCATAACGCCATACACATTAACGTCAACAACAATGTAAGGTGTTAGGTCGTTATCAGAAATCCACTCATAAAAAGCCTTAACAATATATGGCTTATTTGATGTCATTTCGATGGTCATAACTTACGTCTTTAAACCGGAGCGCCAAAGCGTAATTCACGCTCTGATTCAGTTAATGATGCTTGGAACGACTCACGTTCAAATACTTTTAACATGTATGATTTAAGCTCTTTAGAACCTTGTCCATCAAGCTCAATGCCCATTACAGGTAAACGCCATAAAAGCGGAGCCAAATAACAATCAACTAAACTAAACTCTTCACTCATAAAGTAAGGTGCTTCATTTAAAATTGGTGCAACACTTAACAAGCTTTCTTTTAATTCTTGGCGTGCTTTAGCGGCAGCGTCAGCTGGACCATTATAAATAGTCTTCGCTAAGCTATACCAGTCTTGCTCTACACGATGCATCATTAAACGACTGCGACCACGAGATACAGGGTAAACTGGCATCAATGGTGGATGAGGAAAACGCTCATCTAAGTATTCAATAATGATAGACGCTTCATAAAGCGCTAGTTCACGATCGATTAACGTTGGAACGGTTCCGTAAGGATTTAGGTCAAGTAAATCCTCTGGCAAATTGGCTAAGTCAACCAAATGGATGTCAACACCAACACCCTTCTCTGCCAACACAATGCGGGTTTGATGACTATACATATCATCAGCATGCGAATATAAAGTCATAACAGAGCGTTTGTTTGCGGCTATGGCCATAATGCCTCCAAAAAATTCTTATTAAAAAAACTAACAAAGGGGGCCAAAGCCCCCAGTAATATCTAAAGTTTACACTGTTTTACACGACATATGTAATTAGTGTACATCTCTCCAGTATTCTTTCTTCAGTAAGTAAGAGAAGAATAATAGGATAAATAGGAAACCAATAACCCAATAACCCATGTTTTCACGTTCAAGTTTATTTGGCTCACCAGTATATTCCAAGAAGTTGGTTAAATCACGAGCAAAAGCATCATACTCTTCTGCGGTCATTGAACCACCTGTTGCTTCACTTAAGTTGCCGTGCTCATCCATAGTGCGAACACCTTGAAGATTTTGCAATACATGCGGCATACCAACATCTTTAAAAACTTTATTGTTAACACCAAATGGACGTTTTTCATCAACATAGAAAGAACGCAAATAAGTGTAAATCCAATCAGGGCTTCTAAAGCGAGCTTCAAGTGTTAAATCTGGTGGTGTGCTACCAAACCACTTAGCGGCTTCTTTTCCTGGCATTGTGTTTGTAATATGATCGCCGACTTTTTCACCGGTGTACATATAGTTAGCCATACCATCTTCATCAGAAATACCCAAGTCAGCAAAAGTGCGATTGTAACGCTGGTATTTCAACTCATGACAAGCTAAGCAATTATTAATATAAGCTTCGAAACCACGTTTTAGTGACGCTTTATCGCTTAAGTCGTTATTAGCCTCATCTAATTGCAGACTAGGCCCAGCTGCTACAGCTAACATAGGAAGTACAGCTAAAACTGCTAAAATAAGTTTTTTCATTTTCCTGTAACCCTCTCTGGAACTGGCTTCGTTTTCTCGTTTTTACTGTAAATCCACAGCGCAACAAAGAAACCAAAATAACCGAAACTCGCAACGATACCAATCATGTTATTTAACGGTGTTGCAGGTAATGTACCTAGCGCACCAAGCACGATGAAACAAATTGCAAATTGCACAAGGTTTACCGTATGAGCAGTACAACGGAAACGTAAAGACTTAACCGTACCTCGGTCGAACCAAGGTAATAAGAATAATGCGACAATTGCACCAAACATACCTACAGCGCCTAGAAGCTTGTCAGGAATAATACGTAAAATTGTATAGAATGGGCCAAAATACCATACAGGTGCAATGTGCTCTGGTGTTTTCAAACCATTAGCAGGTTCAAAGTTTGGCGCTTCCATAAAGTAGCCACCACCTTCTGGTGCGAAGAACATAACCCAACAGAAGCCAATTAAGAAGATAACAACAGCAACTAAATCTTTCACCGTGTAGTAAGGGTGGAAAGGTATCGCATCAACAATATCGTATTTCTTTGTGTATTGTTCGTGGAAAGTAAATTTGCTTTGCTCTTCTGGAGGAACACTGCCTTTAGGTTTTTTAATGCTAGTACCGTCAGGGTTGTTCGAGCCAACTTCATGTAGTGCTAAAATGTGTAAGAAAACTAACACAACCAACACTAATGGTAAGGCAATAACATGCAATGCAAAGAAGCGGTTTAACGTAGCACCAGAGATAACATAGTCACCACGGATCCAAAGCGTTAAGTCATCACCAATAACCGGAATCGCACCAAAGATAGAGATAATTACTTGTGCACCCCAGTACGACATATTACCCCAAGGTAATAAGTAGCCCATAAATGCTTCAGCCATTAACACTAAGAAAATTAACATACCAAATAACCACAATAGCTCACGAGGTTTCTGGTAAGAACCGTACATCATGCCACGGAACATATGCATATAAACAACGATAAAGAATGCTGAGGCACCCGTTGAATGCATATAACGTAATAACCAACCGTAGTCGACATCACGCATGATGTATTCTACAGAAGCGAATGCACCTTCGCCTGATGGTTCGTAGTTCATTGTTAGCCATACACCAGTTAATAACTGGTTAACTAAAACAACACTCGCCAAAATACCGAATACATACCAAAAGTTAAAGTTCTTTGGTGCAGGGTATTGTGCCGCATGTTTGTTCATTGCATCCATCAAAGGTAGACGCTGTTCGATCCAAGCCATTAAGTTATTCAGCATTATGCTTCTCCTCCAGACACACCAATCAATAAGGTATCTTCAGTAGGGAATGAATGCTCAGGAACCATCAAGTTAGTTGGTGCTGGTACACTTTGAAATACACGACCAGCCATATCAAACTTAGAACCATGACATGGGCAGAAGAAGCCATTTTTAACACCGGCAACGTGCTGTTCGAAATCACCTTTATGGTGAGTAGGAGCACAACCTAAATGAGTACACACACCTAATGCCACCAAAAATTCTGGCTTAATCGAGCGAAACTCGTTAGTTGCATAAACAGGTTGTTGTGGAACTTCAGAATTTGGATCTTTTAATTGGCCATCATGCGCACTTAAACTAGAAAGAGTTTCATCTGTTCTACGTACCACATACACCGGCTTACCGCGCCATTCAGCACGAATTAATTGACCAGGTTCTATCTTACTTACATTGACTTCAACCGGCGCACCTGCAGCTTTCGCTCGAGCGCTAGGGTTCCAAGATCCAATGAAAGGCACAGCCACACCGACAACACCAACACCACCAACTACCGAAGTAGCTGCAGTTAGAAAGCGTCGACGGCCGTTATTAACGGGCGCATTGCTCATTCAAACTCTCCAATTATTATCTAGCTAAAACAACAACACATGACTAAGAATTTCACCTAGCAATTGTGTTGATTGCTGATTGACTAAATCAACGACAAAAAAATTGCTCTGATCATAAAGAAAACCCTTGTTTTTTACAAGGCAATTCCCCTTTTCAGCAGAGGTTTATGCAAATAAAAGTCAATTGCTAATCATCACACACAGTAAATAAAAACCATTCGCATTAACTGGTTTGTTGTCATGTCTATTGCAAATATATTTTGGCAAAATCTTTAAAGCTAATGACTACTTAGGAAATATGAGATGAAATTATTATCGAGTAGTAAGTTGATATTTGCCAATATGAATTTTACGGAAAAAAATGTAAATGATTTATGATGCCAATCAAATTTTTGACATAAAAAAACCGGCATAAGCCGGTTTTTGAAATCGTAAACGTAAAAATTAACGTTTTGAGAATTGTGGTTTCTTACGTGCTTTATGTAAGCCCACTTTCTTACGCTCAACTTTACGAGCATCACGAGTAACGAAGCCAGCTTGACGTAGAGGACTACGTAAAGTTTCATCGAACTCCATTAATGCACGAGTAATACCGTGACGAATTGCGCCAGCTTGACCAGAAATACCACCACCAGAAACAGTGATGTTAAAGTCAAACTTTTCTAACATTTCAACTAGTTCTAATGGTTGACGAACAACCATACGAGCAGTTTCGCGACCGAAGTACACAGAAATGTCACGTTTGTTAATTGTGATTGCACCGTTACCAGCTTTCATGAACACACGAGCAGTTGAGCTCTTGCGACGACCAGTACCGTAATATTGATTATCAGCCATTGCTTAAAGCTCCAAAAGTTGTGGTTGTTGTGCAGTATGTTTATGTTCAGTACCCGCGTAAACTTTAAGTTTACGGAACATTTCACGACCTAAAGGACCTTTAGGTAACATACCTTTAACAGCAAGCTCGATAACGCGCTCTGGTGCTTTTTCAATAAGCTTTTCAAAGCTTATTTGCTTAAGGCCACCAACATATTCAGTATGCGAATAGTAAATTTTACCTTTCGCTTTGTTACCAGTTACACGTACTTTCTCAGCATTGATAACAACGATGTAATCGCCAGTATCTACGTGAGGAGTGTATTCTGCTTTATGCTTACCACGTAAACGGCTTGCAATTTCAGTAGCGATACGACCTAAAGTTTTATCTTCGGCGTCCACTAAGAACCATTCGCGTTGTACGCTTTCTGGTTTAGCTACAAAAGTTTTCATTAAAAACCCAATTATATAAATGTTACTTAAATAATAACTTAAGAAAATCTTAAGTTATCCGTTATAAGACTACGCTGTTGCCCCTTCGAGCATCGAGTCCGTTGCAGATTCTCTGGAAAAAGAATAAGCTCTTGTAACGTAGGGATGGCGGATTATACAGAAGAAATCTTTAAAGATCACGCCTAATTTTTAATCTTTTTCACTCAATATACTTTATTAAAAATTAAGCTCGACTAATTTGTGGCAGTGCGCTGCTTTAGCCGCTCTTTTTCAGCTTCTAGTTCATTGAGTTGTAATTCAATATAACTGTCCATATGCTGCTTAATATCCTGATATATATCGGGATATTTCTCTTCCGCACGCTTAAGAACAGAAATAGTACTTTGCATATAAGCTTGAGTCGCCCAAACTGCGGCTTTTTTTGTATAAATTGCTAGCCAAGGAGAACTTGGCAGTTTCTTATTTCTCGCTAATTTATACGCTTTTGCAATTTCATCTGTCAATAAATCTTGAAAAGCATAACTGCCAGTAACTTCTGCAAATAACTCATATGTTTTAATGTCATTTTTTATCATGGTATAAATTTGCGCATCAACAAGGTGTCCAAATTGCCGCTGACGAGCTAAATATGCTGGAAAAAAACGCTTATTCATTATGCGCATCGCAAATATATTGGCACGCCATGTTTCATTTTTGAGGCGATCAGTGTGTTGCCACGGCAACATGGGTGCATTGTCTGCTAAATATTGCTCCGACATTTTTTTCGCGTCATCACATAAAATAGGATTTATTTCCGGATGATATTTTTGTAAGACCTTAATTCGGTAGGTATAGCCGTAGCGATATGCTGAACTATAAATTTTATAGTGTAACTTAGCCGCATCTTGCAGTGCTAACTTAACGCTGTCTTCACTTAACTCACCATTTAAAATAGCTTGGTCAAGAACATAGTCATGAACGAGTGAAAAACTAGCGTTTATTTCTTGGTTAATGCCATGAAAATCATTAGTACAAGCTGCATGAAGCAGTTGTGCTCGCCAGGTTAGATGCTCTGTATCCCACATTTTTACCATGGCAGCAGGCATGTATTTTGTCGTAAGTGCCATCGCCTGATTAAATGGATTTTCTTTAGCAACAACCTGTCCAGAGACAAAAAGCATACTAATTGCGATAAGTACTAAGCTGACTTTTATTTTATTCATCTTTAAAATCCGTTTTAATTTTTCGACAACGATTAACTAGGTTAAGGTTAAGGCAAATGCTCACTGGCTAAGTAGTCATGTGACTGCATTTCTTGTAGGCGGCTTAAACAGCGTTTAAATTCAAAGCTTAATCGTCCATCTGTATATAGTTGCTCAAGCGCGACTTCTGCCGACATTATTAACTTAACATTTCGCTCATAAAACTCATCAACCAAGGCAATAAATCGACGTGTACTATCATCCTTATCTGCACCCATTTGCGTAACATTTGCTAATAGCACTGTATGATAAACTTTGCTTAGCTCCATATAGTCACCTTGACTACGTGCAGATTCACACAACGTCGAAAACTCGAAATGCACCACGCCATCAGACTCTTGCACTGTTGGTAACGGTCGGTTATTAATTTCAATGACCTTCCCAAGATTACCTACATCTGTAGATAATTGTTTAAAGTAGTGATTTAAATTGTCGTCGGCTTGTTGGTCAAGTGGAAAATGGAAAATTTCTGCCTGCTCAAGGGTGCGTAAGCGATAATCAACACCGCTATCAACATTAACAATACTACAATGCTGGTTAATTAATTTAATTGCAGGCAAGAAACGCTCACGTTGCAAACCATTACGATATAAATCGTTTGGTACTATGTTTGATGTGGCAACTAACGTGACATTATGAGCAAATAACTCTTCAAACAACGTACCTAAAATCATCGCATCGGTAATGTCGGAAACAAAAAATTCATCAAAACAAATAATGCAGCTTTCATCAGCAAAACGCTTGGCAATAATTTTCAATGGATCTGCCTGGCCATGCAACGTTTTTAATTCTTCATGTACTCGATGCATGAAACGGTGGAAATGAACCCGTGTTTTATTTTCAAACGGTAGACAATCATAGAAGGTATCAACAAGATACGTTTTACCTCTGCCAACCCCTCCCCAAAAATATATGCCAGTAATGTCTTTTTGCTCTGATTTCGCAACAACACGCTTCCAGCGATTTAGTACTTTTTTAAACCCCTTTACAGGTAAAGGCTTATTCACTAAATCTTCATACAATCGCTGTAAATTCTTCACCGCATTTTCTTGTGCTGCGTCAAAGAGAAAATCATCTCGCGTTAAATCTTGGGTATACTTATCAATAGGGGATAATTTAATCATTTAACAACCGTTTAGTTAGCAACTTATTTTGTTTTTCAATAACGTTTGCGCAAACTACACTTGAAAATTAGTTTTTTGCAAATATATTCACTAGTTAAGTGGCGTGAAGCACGTTATATTGAATTGAAGGTTATTTTCTCTAATTTTTTCCATGAATACAATGAAGGTACAATAATATGAATGTTGTTTTAGGACTAGGTCTATTTATCGTTGGCGCAATCGTCGGTTTTTTTGCTAACAAAGCACTTTTTTCATCATCTCAAGAAACTCAAAAGTTGGCAGAAAAAGCCAGCCAAACTGAATCAGAATTAGCACAATATAAACTTGATGTTGCAGAACATCTTGAAAACTCAGCAAAACTGCTTGATCAAATGAATCATACTTGTCAAATCGCTATGACACAAATGGCGCAAAGCACACAATTGTTGCAACAAGCAACGCCTGAAAATATTGAAAACATGCCATTTTTCTCAAAAGAAACACAAGAGCAGCTGGCACAAACTGTCAGTTTACGTCACAACAAAGACACTCGTAAAAATGATGAAGTTATTTCAGAGCCACCACTTGATTATTCTGGCGCACCAAGCGGTTTGTTTGATGATAAGAAACAAAGTGTTACAAATAGCTAAGCAAATAGTTAGGAACTAATTTTTTTATTCCATGTCTTTAAATGGGTATAAATTATTTAATTAGGAGTTTTCTGTTGTATGAAAAATTTATCAGTTTTAGTTAATACCGTGTTACTTTCCAGCACAATTGCGATGGCAAGCCTCCCAGTGCAAGCTGCATTACCTCATGTTGTAAATGGACAAAGCATGCCGAGCCTAGCTCCTATGCTTGAAAGCGTAACACCGGGAGTTGTGTTAATTTCAGTTCGCGGCACCCATGATGTAAAACAACAAGTGCCTGACGCCTTTAAATTTTTCTTTGGTAAACCACGCCAAGGCCAACAACAAGAGCGTCAATTTCGAGGTTTAGGCTCCGGTGTTATTATTAATGCTGACAAGGGTTATATTGTTACCAACAGTCACGTAGTTAACGATGCTGATGAAATTCAAATTACCTTAAAAGATGGTCGCCAAATTGAAGCGAAAAAAATTGGTGGTGACGAGGCAAGTGATATTGCGCTACTACAAATTGAAGCCGATGATTTAGTCGAAGTTAATATCGCTGATTCTGATGAAATACGCGTCGGTGATTTCGCAGTTGCTATTGGTAGCCCATTCGGCCTAGGACAAACTGTTACTTCAGGTATTGTCAGTGCTTTAGGCCGCAGTGGTTTAAATATCGAAAACTATGAAGACTTCATTCAAACAGATGCCGCCATTAACAGTGGCAATTCTGGCGGCGCACTTATCAACCTTCGCGGCGAGCTTATCGGCATAAATACCGCAATACTTGGGCCTAATGGTGGCAATGTCGGTATTGGTTTTGCTATTCCAAGTAATATGGTTGAGAACTTAGTCAATCAAATTATTGAATTTGGTGAAGTTAGACGCGGTGTTTTAGGTGTTGCAGGCCGAAGCGTTAATAGTGAAATTGCTAAAGCGATGGAGCTTGATATAAACCAAGGTGGTTTTGTTGAGCAAGTAACACCGGATTCAGCAGCTGACGAAGCTGGTATTCGCGCCGGTGATGTCATTACTAAAGTAAATGGTAAGATGATCAAAACCTTTAATGAGCTTAGAGGGAAAATTGGTTCGATCGGTGCAGGAAAAACCATACAAATTACTGTTATCAGAAAAGATGGCGAAGAAAAAGAATATGATGTAACACTGAAGAAATCTGAAGCAGCAAATATTGAAGCAGCAAGCCTACATCGTATGTTAGATGGAGCTGAGTTTGAAAATAACAATAACGGCAATGGTATTTCGGTAGTCGACATTGCAGAGAATAGTCCTGCAGCTGCAACGGGCTTACGTAAAGGTGATGTTATCAACGGAATTAACCGCCAACGTATTAAGAATATTGGTGAATTACGTAGTTACCTAAGTGACCATAAAGGCGTATTTGCGCTTAACGTGGTTCGTGATAACTCTTCTTTATTCTTAATGATTCGTTAAACCATGTTATTGAACAATATAGCCCGTAGCTAACTGGCTAATAAACACCAAAAAGCCTGTCAAATTGACAGGCTTTTTGGTGTTTATTGGTAACAAGGAACGAAATTGACATCGATAATAGGTTAACTTTCGACAAAACTTTATCAGAACCAAAAGATTATGTTAGTCTACAAAAAATCAATTTAATAAAAATAATTCAGTTGAAAATTCTCAGTGCCTTAAAAACTATTTTTCGTTCTGCTAGTTACGGTGTTATGTTTGCCGTTGTTTTGCTACTGCTAGTGCCAGAATTGCGCGAGAAGAACTTGTCTCCTTGGCAAATATTTAATAAATCAGAACAACAAACTCAGCCACTGTCTTATGCCAAAGCAGTACGCTTAGCTGGTCCTGCGGTAGTAAACATCTATTCTGAAGATATTCAAACCGATGGAAATTATGGCCAACAGCCTAGAACAACGACACGCTTAGGTAGTGGCGTTATCATGCATGAACGTGGCTATATTTTGACTAATTATCATGTAGTTCAAAGTGCTGATTTGATTGTCGTTGTATTACAACGCGGACAGAAACTACATGCTGAGCTCATTGGTTATGATGAAATAACCGATCTTGCCGTACTGCAAGTTCAAGCAAACAATTTACCAGTTATTCCACAAAATTCGACCTTAAAATCACAGGTTGGTGACGTAGTATTAGCGATTGGTAACCCATTAAACCTAGGGCAAACCGTTACCCAAGGTATTGTTAGTGCTACTGGACAAGTTGGCTTAAGTACGAGTTACTTACAGTTTTTACAAATGGACGCCGCAATAAATAATGGTAATTCAGGCGGCGCGTTGATTAACTCTAATGGCCAATTAGTTGGCATCAATTCAGCCAAATTTGCCCAAGCTAATCGAAATGTAAATATACAAGGTATATCCTTTGCGGTGCCTTACGAACTTGCCCATAAAATTATGCTAAAAATCATTGAAAATGGTCGTGTTGTTCGTGGTTGGTTGGGGGTCGATGCACAAGATAATGTATCTAATTTTAAAGGTTTTATTATTAATGACGTATCAGCCAAAAGCCCGGCAATGCAAGCAGGATTAAAAGCTGGTGATGTTGTATATCAAATTAATAACATTCAATTGGGTAGCGCTAAACATGGTTTAGATATTATTGCTGAAACTGCGCCAGGAACCACCTTAAACTTCAATATTTCTCGAGCAAATCAACAACTAAATCTACCGGTAACCATTATTGAAATCCCAAAAGTATAATGAACTCAGGATAAAACTTAAAAGATATAAAAACAAAAATCCCAGCCTTAGCTGGGATTTTTTGATATTAGCGTAAGTTATAACAACCTAAGTATATTAACTCGCTTTAATACGCGTAATATTAGCGCCAAGTGCTTGTAGTTTATCTTCAATTTTCTGATAACCACGATCAATATGATAAATTCTATCAACCTGCGTTTCAGTGCTCGCCACTAAGCCGGCAATAACCAAGCTTGCAGAAGCACGTAAGTCGGTAGCCATTACTTGTGCACCGTTTAATTGCTCCACACCACTGCTAATAGCGGTATTGCCTTCAAGGCTAATATTAGCGCCCATACGTTGAAGTTCAGGCACATGCATAAAACGGTTTTCAAAAATGGTTTCTGTCGTTGTGGCAGTACCATCAGCAATAGCGTTCATTGCAACAAACTGTGCTTGCATATCAGTTGGAAACGCTGGATGCGGCGCAGTACGAATATTGACCGCTTTCGGCTTAGACAACATTTCAAGCTCTATCCAATCACTACCTGTGGTAATTACCGCGCCCGCTTCTTGTAATTTACTTAACACAGCCTCTAGCGCTTTCGGGTCAGTTTTTAAACATTTAACTTTACCTTGTGTTACCGCGGCGGCGACTAAAAATGTGCCCGTTTCGATGCGATCTGGCATCACTGAATATTCTTCACCAAAGAGTTTTTCAACACCTTCGATAGTTAACGTATCAGTACCGGCGCCAGCAACTTTTGCACCCATTGCATTCAAACAATTAGCTAGATCAACAATCTCAGGTTCACGTGCCGCATTTTCAATAACCGTTATGCCATCAGCCAGTGCTGCTGCCATCATAAGGTTTTCAGTACCGGTAACACTCACCGTGTCCATAAAGATAGTTGCGCCTTTTAAGCGACCATCGTTACGTGCAATAATATAGCCATTCTCTACTTCTATATCAGCTCCCATCAACTTCAAACCTTGAATATGAAGGTTAACTGGACGAGCACCAATTGCACAACCACCAGGTAATGAAACCTCAGCATGGCCAAAGCGCGCTAATAATGGTCCTAAAACCAAAATAGAAGCGCGCATGGTTTTAACTAGTTCGTAAGAAGCACGACAATGATCGATGTTACTCGCATCAATCATTAAGCTATCGTCATTAAGCCATTGCGTTTTAGCACCAAACTGAGTTAACAGTTTAGTGGTCGTTTCAATATCATTTAGTTTTGGGACATTGGAAAAGGTGATCGGTGTTTCGGAAAGTAATGCGGCCATTAAAATAGGTAAGGCAGCATTTTTTGCGCCAGATATTGTAACTTCGCCTTGCAGTGGTTGCCCACCAATAATTTTAAATGCGTCCAATGGTATATTCTTTTCAGTCAGTGTTAATTAAAGTGGTAAGTTAAACATTTTTTCACGTTGCCAGTCAGTCGTGGTAAACGTTTTAATTGATACCGCATGAATGGTACCTGCGTTAATCACTTCCGCTAATGGGGCGTAAATAGTCTGTTGTTTTTTAACACGACTTAACTCACCTAAAAAATCGGCTACTGCAATCACTTTACATTGTGAACCATCAAAGGCTACATGAATTTCATCTAACTCAACTGCATCAGTAATGAGTTTCTCTATATCTTTTATATCCACTTCTTGCTCCAAATAGCGTTTTGGTTAGGTATTTTCAATTGGCATCTGTATTGGCAGTAATGTATCAACTGCACTTAGCTTTGCCAATTTCAATAAATCTTCAGGTAAGTTAATCAACACCATTTTACAAGTATTGTAGGCAGCTAATTCAACTAACATTAATATCCAAGCTAAGCCTGCAGTATCTATTTTACTGACTTTAGCCAAATCGATGGTGACTTTTTTGTCATCAACCAATTTCCGATATTTTTTATCAAATGCTCGCGTTATTGTAGCACGTGTTAGCACACCACTAATAACTGCTTTATGCTCTGATTGTTGCACTTCTATCATATCAACCTACCAATAACGCCATAGTACGCTATTTTTTCGTTATTCTAATAATAAAATTTTAAGCAATATTACTTAAATACGATATTCTTTGTGCTTTTCTCTTTTAACATCGCTGTTACATGAGGTAAGCCCTTTTGACGAATCAAACTACTTAATTCAGCTTGTTTACTATCAAGTAAACTAATGCCTTCAGCCACCATGTCGTAAGCTTTCCATTCACCCGTTTTCTTATGCTTACGAACACGAAAAGAAATATTGATTGGATCACGTCCTGGTTCCATAACACTGGTATTGACTGAGACAACACGTTCTTTTGAAAAATCTTTTGCCGGTGCAAACTCTACTTTTTGATTATTATATAAAGTAAATACTTGAGCATACGAAGTAATTAAATATTCACGAAATGCTGGGACAAATTTAGCTCTATCAGCTTTATTGGTTTTCTTAAAATTACTGCCAATAACCTTATATGCAGCATATTGATAATTTACATAAGGCATAAGTTCTTCACGAACAATAGTCTTTAGTAAGTTAGGCTCTTTACGTATTGCACTTTGTTCATTAGCAAAGCGCTTAAAGGTAATGTCTGCAACCGTCTCAATCATTTGATACGGGTCTTTTTTATCAACATCGGCACTGGCAGCTGTTGATAAACCCAACAATGCGATAGTAAAGATAATATTTTTCATTACGCTAGAAATCATAATTAATCACCACTTCCTTGGCTAAACAAAAATTGACCGATAAGTTCTTCTAATACTAAAGCCGGTTTTGTATCTTCAATAAAGTCACCTGGCTGCAAGGTTTCAACTGATTCATCAATGAAACCAGGTAGTAAGCCAACGTATTGTTCACCTAACAAACCTGCTGTTAAAATAGATACTGATGTAGCCTCTGAAAAATCATCGTATTCAGCATAAATATCTAAGGTCACCACTGGCGTATAGTCTTCGGCGTCTAGCGAAATATCACTAACGCGGCCAACCACTACACCACCAACTTTAATTGGTGAACGTACTTTAAGCCCACCAATATTATCGAACTTGGCATATAACTGGTAAGTTGTACCATTGCCAGAAATACCACTGTCTGCCACTTTAAGTGCCAACATTAACAATGCCGCAATACCTATTGCTGCAAACAAACCTACCAATAACTCTATTTTTTTCGACACCATGTCTTCCACCAAATTCAAAAAATATTTAATTAAATAACAGCATTCACTAATTCGCGAACATTAACGCTGTTAAAACAAAATCTAATCCCAACACTAATAATGACGACTGCACTACGGTTGATGTTGTAGCTCTACTTATGCCTTCAGAAGTCGGTTCACAGGCATAACCTTTATAAACTGCGATCCAAGTAACCACGAAAGCAAAAACTAAACTTTTAATAATGCCATTAAGAATGTCTTTCTCAAATGACACTTGTGACTGCATAACCGACCAGAATGTACCACTATCAACACCTAGCCAATCAACGCCCACTAGGTGAGCACCCAGTATGCCAACAGCCGAAAATATTGCCGCTAACAATGGCAAACTAATAAACCCAGCCCAAAAGCGTGGTGCAACAACACGTCGCAATGGATCAACAGCCATCATCTCAAGACTTGATAATTGCTCTGTTGCTTTCATTAAGCCTATTTCTGCCGTGAGTGCTGAGCCAGCACGCCCGGCAAAAAGTAAAGCAGCAACTACCGGCCCAAGTTCACGCAATAAAGATAAGGCAACCATTGGCCCCAAACTCGCTTCAGCGCCATAACCAACAAGAATAGTATAGCCTTGCAACGCCAATACCATGCCGATGAACAGTCCAGAAACTAAAATAATAATTAACGATAAAACACCAACCGAATAAAGCTGGTTCATTAATAAAGGAAAGCCTTTACGCGGGTTAGGTACGTGGCATAATGACGACGCTAACATCATCAATGCTCGGCCTAAGCCAGAAACTTGATTGATAATGACCCGACCTAAAGTTTGTAATTGATTCATTACTTATCACCTCGGCCAATAAGTTCATCTCGATACGATGCCGCTGGGAAGTGAAATGGCACCGGACCATCAGAATCCCCTTTAACAAATTGCTGAACTAGTGGTGAAGTTTGGCCGTAAATTTCTTCTGGCGTCCCCTGACCAATAATTTTTTGTTCCGCAATAATATAAATATAATCCGCAATACTCATCACTTCTGGCACATCATGTGAAACCACAACTGAAGTTAAGCCTAAGGCTTGCCCTAAATCTTTAATCAAACGCACAATAACTCCCATTGAAATAGGATCTTGTCCGGCAAAAGGCTCATCATAAAGAATGAGTTCAGGATCTAAAGCAATTGCCCGAGCCAGTGCAGCACGACGAGCCATACCGCCAGAAAGCTCACTAGGACGAAGATTTCTGGCACCACGTAAACCAACAGCTTCTAACTTCATTAAGACCATTTTTTCAATCAAGTCTTCAGACAGTTCAGTGTGTTCTCGCATGGGAAAAGCAATATTGTCATAAACACTCATATCAGTGAATAATGCGCCACTTTGAAAAAGCATACTCATACGTTTACGTACATCGTATAGTGCGCCACGAGACAATTTGGGAATATCGTGACCATCAAATAGTATTTGGCCTGACTCAGGCTTTATTTGACCACCAATCAAACGCAACAATGTTGTTTTACCAATACCACTAGGGCCCATGATTGCAGTAATTTTACCTTTAGGGATCGATAAACTGATGCCATCATAAATGACACGCTCATCACGCTTAAAGGTCATATCTTTAATATCAACTAAAATTTCAGACATATGTAAGGGGCTAACATCGTTGTTTATTATTGTCTTATGTAGAAGAATTCTACCCCAGCGCAACATATCAGTCATTACAAATTAGCAACTAATTGGTACTAAAAGAGTATGTAAATGTAATAAAGTGTAAGATCGACTTTGCTTGATGTAGTTTTCATGGTTTAGTACTTTTATTGATTTAGTGCTGAATGCATCTGCCAAAAAACTTAGAAAAAGTTTATAATAGTCTTTGCCTGACAAACTTGTTGGCAAAATCAGCATTTATGAGTAGTAATTGGGTGTCATCAAATTCCAAGATTGGTATATAATTCCTCTTTTATTTCATTATTAGCGCAAAATTAATATATTTACCTTAACCAACAGGAGCTTTGAATGTTCGACCATTTGTTCATGCAAACTTTGATCTTATTGCTTTCACTTGTCACCTTAGTGTGGAGTGCAGACAAATTTGTATTTGGTGCGTCATCGTTAGCGCGTAACTTTGGCATATCCCCTATGATCATCGGTTTAACTATCGTTGCTATGGGTTCATCGGCTCCAGAAATGATGATAGCAGCAACAGCGTCTTTAGACGGAAACCCCGATATCGCCGTCGGTAATGCCATTGGGTCAAATATAACCAATATTGCCTTGGTACTAGGTTTAACCGCTTTATTTCACCCGTTATCCGTTTCTTCATCAACCATCAAACGTGAAATTCCTTTAATACTATTAATTACCGCAATCGCCACTTATATGTTGGCTAACAACAACTTTAGCTTCAATGAAGGACTAATTTTAATCATAGGTTTTGTTTCTTATCTTGCTATTTTACTATTCGTGACATTAAGGCGCGCTAAACAAAACCCAATTGACGATAAAATGGTACTAGAAGCCGAAAAAGAAGTACCTGACGCTGTCAGTAAGCCACGCTCGTTCTTTTGGTTAATTTTCGGAATGATTTTATTGCCATTAAGTGCGAGTTTTTTAGTTAGCTCTTCGGTGTTTATTGCTAAAGATTTTGGCATTAGTGACTTGGTTATCAGCTTGACCGTAATTGCTGTCGGCACTAGTCTTCCTGAACTTGCAGCAAGTATTATGAGCATTATAAAAAAAGAAGATGACTTAGCGTTAGGTAATATTATCGGTTCAAATATTTTTAATATTCTGGCAGTGTTATCACTAGCAGGTTTAATTTCTCCGGGTGATATTGACCAAGATGCCGCCGCTCGTGATGCTCCCTATATGCTAGCAACCACCTTTTTATTATTCATTTTATGCTTTAGTCGCAGTGGAAAGTTTCGTATCACGCGAGCAAAAGGGCTACTATTATTAGCGGTATTTATTGGTTACCAAATATTACTTTTTAGCCAACTTAAAGCCTAACTAGCGGTATATTATGATGAAAAACTTTAAGCAATTAGCACAAAATGTTATTGAAATAGAGCAACAAGCCATCGCTGAGTTGTCAGCATTTATCGATGACGACTTTGCCAAAGCCTGTGAACTGATGTTTAACTGTTCTGGCAGAGTGATTGTTATTGGCATGGGTAAGTCAGGCCACATTGGCGGAAAAATTGCGGCGACATTGGCTAGCACAGGTACGCCATCATTTTTTGTCCATCCCGGAGAAGCCAGTCATGGCGACTTGGGTATGATCACCTTAGATGACGTAGTACTCACCATCTCTAATTCTGGTGAAACCGGTGAAGTATTAGCAATTATTCCTGTTATTAAGCGTATTGGCGCAAAGCTTATTGCCATGACAGGTAAGCCTGACTCTACCTTAGCAAAGTTGGCTGACAAACATATATGCGTACAAGTTTCACAAGAAGCTTGTCCGCTAGGTTTAGCACCAACATCAAGTACCACTGCTACCTTAGTGATGGGCGATGCCGTTGCCGTTGCACTATTAAATGCTCGCGGTTTTACTGCTGATGACTTTGCTTTATCACATCCTGGCGGTAGTTTAGGTAAAAGACTATTACTACGTTTAGCCGATATCATGCATAAAAACGACCGTATCCCAATGGTTAAAGCTGATGCTAAGATAAAAGACGCGTTAGTTGAAATGTCACTGAAAGGTTTAGGCATGACCGCGATTGTTGATAGCAACAATATTCTTATCGGATTATTTACCGATGGTGATTTACGCCGAATTCTAGATGCAAAAATAGATATCCACCAAGACATGATTACCAGTGTCATGACCGAACAACCTTATGTTGCTGAGCAAGATATGCTGGCAGCAGAAGCGTTGAAGATTATGGAAGACAAGAAAATCAACGGTTTAATTATTGTCGATAAAGACAATCACCCTATTGGGGCAATGAATATGCACGATTTATTAAAATCAGGAGTGCTATAAATTGGACAGTTTATACGGCAAAGTTGACGCCAACATTTGGCAGAAAGCGAAAAACATCAAATTATTTATTTGTGATATTGATGGCGTTTTTTCTGACGGGCGCATTTACTTAGGCAATGACGGAGAAGAGTTAAAAGCCTTTCACACTAAAGACGGCTATGGCATAAAAGCCTTAGGTGCCAGTGGTGTTGATGTTGCAGTTATTACTGGCCGACAATCCAACATTGTTCAAACTCGTATGACAGCATTAAATGTAAAGCATATAGTGCAAGGGCAAGAAGATAAGCTTCCGGCATTAAAAGCTATGGCGAAGTCACTTAACCTACTGCCAGAGCAAATTGCCTATATAGGTGATGACATGCCCGACTTTGAATGCCTTAATTATGTTGGTTTAAGTATTGCGGTAAACGACGCTCACCCTGCTATTTTAAAAATATGTGACTATATTACATATACACGTGGCGGTTTTGGTGCAGTGCGCGAGATTTGCGATTTAATGATGCAAAGCCAAAACACCTTAGCTGATGCGACAGGCGCAAGCGTATGAATCGAATATACAGTGCGACAATTGCGTTTTTCCTATTCGCCGTAGCCACTTATGGTTTAATCGAATGGTATAGTGCGAAGGAAGTCGACACCAGTGTACTCGGTAACAGCAACGAACCAGAATTCATCGCAGAAAATCTTAATAGTGATGTTTATCAAGATGCTGGTAATTTATCATATGTAGTAGAAGCACAACGTATGGAACATTACGAGCAATTAGAGGTCACACACTTTGAATACCCACGTTATACCTTGTATCCAAAAAATAACAAACCGACTTGGCAAGTAACCGCCAACGAAGGCACTTTATACAATAACAACCGTGTAAGGTTAGAAAATCGTGTCAGGCTAATCGCCACTGACAAAGAGAGTTTAATTCAAGAAGTTCACGGGAAGAACTTAGAAATGGACTTGAAAAGCAATATAATTAGCTCAGAGCAAACTATTCTAATATTAGGTAAAGGATTTACTATGTATGGCTCAGGATTAATTGTAGACTTAAACACAACACAGATGACATTGACTGAACATGTACAAACCATTTATAAAAAAACTAAAAACTAAAGCAGCTTACTTAGCGGCATTAATATTATTAGCTCCTTTAGCAAGTGCTGAAAAATTTGATGTTGAGCAAGAAATTAAAATTTCTTCTTCACGACAAGCTGCCGATCTGAAAAACAAAATATTCAGCTACATTGATAATGTCATTATTTCTCAAGGTACACTGACCATTAATGCTGACTTGGTACAAGTTATCACGCAGGACAAAAGCGAAAATAAAACTTATATTGCTAAAGGTTCACCCGCTACATTCGAGCAAACATTAGAAGACGGTAGTCCAATTAATTTGCAAGCCAATGAAATTAGATACGAACCAGCAAAGAATATTGTCGTTATCTCTGGAAACGCTTTACTGACACAAGAAGGTAGTGAAGTAAGTGGTAGTAAAATCACTTATAACTTTGAAACTGAATACGTTAATGCTGAAAGTTTAGAAAACGCAAAAGTTGAAACAGTACTACAACCTAAAGCAAAAACAGAATTACCGAAAGACCTTAAGGAAAAGCTCAAGTAAATGTCGAATTCAACATTATCTGCAACAGGCTTAGCAAAATCTTATAAAGGCAGAAAAGTCGTTAAAAATGTCAGTTTGGAAGTGTCTGCTGGTCAAATCGTTGGCTTATTAGGGCCTAATGGCGCGGGTAAAACCACCTCGTTTTATATGATAGTTGGCTTAGTCAATAATGATAGCGGTGCTATTGTTTTAAATAATGAAGACCTTACTCTGCTGCCTATGCATGAGCGCGCTCGTAAAGGTATTGGATACTTACCACAGGAAGCATCAATATTTCGGAAATTGTCAGTTTATGACAATATCATGGCAATTTTACAAACCAGAAAATCATTGTCGGATGTTGAAAAAGAAGAAAAGCTTGAACACTTGCTTGAGGAATTCAATATTGGTCATATTAAAGATAATTTAGGCATGAGCTTATCAGGCGGTGAACGCCGCCGCGTTGAAATTGCGCGTGCATTAGCCGCTGATCCAAAATTTATTCTACTTGATGAACCTTTTGCTGGTGTTGATCCAATTTCAGTAGGTGATATAAAAAAAATTATCCTACACTTAAAGGAACGTGGTATTGGCATCTTAATTACCGACCATAATGTTCGTGAAACTCTCGATGTTTGTGAACACGCTTATATTGTTAGCCATGGCGAACTTATTGCAGAAGGTGATGCGGATCAAATTCTTGCAAACCAACACGTAAGAGATGTATACCTAGGCGAACAATTCACGCTATAGTTAATGGCAGGCTTTAGCAATAAAATAACAATGTTCTAAAAGTAACAGGGAAACGAAAACCTAAATGCGTCCTACTCTGCAGCTCCGTATCGGACAACAGCTAACAATGACTCCACAATTGCAGCAAGCAATTAAGCTGTTGCAATTGTCGACCTTGGATCTACAGCAAGAGATTCAAGAAGCGCTTGAAAGTAATCCACTACTTGAAATGGATGAAAATCAAACGAGCACCTCAGAAAGTACTCCAGACAATTTAGAAGAAGCATTTTCAGCTAGTACAAGTGCAAGCACCGAAGTAACTCCTTCAGATGGTAGCGAAGATTCAACGCCTACCATCGATGAAATTAGCTCTGCCGAAGGCCTCGCAAAAACTGATATTCCTGAAGAACTTAATACTGACACCACATGGGATGATAATTTCAGCGCAGGTGCTAGTAGTGGCGGTGTTGGTGTCGCTTCTGAAGATTATACTTATCAAGGTGAAACTAAAGACTCCATTCAAGACCATCTTATTTGGCAAATGGAATTAACGCCTTTTACCGAAACCGATCAAACCATTGCAATCGCTATAATTGAAGCTATAGACGAAGCGGGTTATTTAACCGTATCTGCAGAAGATATTTTGGAAAGTGTTGGTATTGAAGACCTAGAACTTGATGAAGTTGAAGTAGTTTTAAAACGAATCAATGTTTTTGATCCTATTGGGGTCGCAGCACGCTCAATTCCTGAATGTTTGCTTATTCAATTAAACCAATTCTCCGAAGACACACCATGGTTAGCTGAAAGTAAACTAGCCGTTGGCGAATACATCGATTTATTAGGTAATCGCGACTACCGTCAATTGATGCGTAAATTGCGTTTAAAAGAAGACCAGTTACGTGAAGTCATCCGCCTTATTCAAACCCTCGACCCTCGTCCTGGTGACAGCGTTATTAAAAGTGAAGAACAGTATGTTATTCCTGATGTTTCAGTCGAAAAGAAAAATGGCCGCTGGACTGTTGAATTAAACCCTGACACCGCTCCTAAATTATCGGTAAATCAGCAATATGCTGCAATGTCGAGATCAATGAAGTCGACTAATGACACGCAGTTTATTCGCTCTAATTTGCAAGAAGCAAAATGGTTTATTAAAAGCTTAGAAAGCCGTAACGATACCTTATTAAAAGTATCTAACTGTATAGTACAACGCCAGCAAGGTTTTTTTGAGCATGGCCCAGAAGCTATGCGACCTATGGTGTTAAACGATATTGCTGAAGCGGTAGATATGCATGAATCAACAATTTCTCGCGTTACCACGCAGAAATATATGCACACACCACGAGGCATATTTGAACTTAAATACTTCTTTTCAAGCCATGTTAGTACCGAAAATGGCGGCGAATGCTCATCAACCGCTATTCGTGAATTAATTAAAAAACTAGTTGCTGCAGAAATTCCAGCTAAACCATTGAGCGATAGCAAAATGGCAGAAATTTTAGCTGAACAAGGCATTAAAGTGGCTAGGCGTACCATTGCAAAGTATCGAGAATCACTCTCTATACCACCATCGAATCAACGTAAAAGCCTATTATAGGCTTGGTTTATTAACCCGCAAAAGAGGATGACGCATATGCAAATTAATCTTACCGGACACCATGTCGCTGTTACTGATTCATTACGTGATTATGTCAATGGAAAATTTGAAAAATTAGAACGACATTTTGATCATATCAATAATGTTCATGTTGTTTTAACTGTTGAAAAACTCAATCAAATAGCTGAATCCACTGTACATTTAAGTGGCAGTGAAGTTCATGCTAAAGCAGAAAATAACGATATGTACGCTTCTATTGACTCTTTGATTGATAAGTTGGATCGCCAAATATTGAAATATAAAGGCAAAATAAACAAACATTAACGTCCCTTCGCATTAGGTTTTTGAAGTAATTATGAAGTTGCAAGATATCTTAACTCCGGACTGCACAATATGCGCAGCTCCGGGCTCTAGCAAAAAGCGCGTCTTAGAATATTTAAGCAGCTTAGCGGCAGAAAAGCTGGAAAGCCACGACACATTTCAGTTATTGGAAAGTTTGGTTAAGCGAGAAAAAATGGGTTCAACTGGCATCGGTAATGGCATTGCCATTCCTCATGGACGTTTAGAAAATGCCAGCAAACCAATCGCCGTTGTAATTACTACAGAGCAAGCAATAAATTTTGATGCCATTGATCATCGCCCTGTCGATATCTTTATTGCATTGTTTGCGCCGGAAGAGGAGTGTCAAAATCACTTATGCACCCTACAAAGCATCGCGCAAATATTTCGCGATAAACAATTTTGTAAACAAGTCCGTAAATGTGAGAATAACCAAGCACTTTTCGAATTAATCCAACAAGCGAGTTAAGTACCAGTGAAATTAATCATTGTCAGTGGCCGTTCCGGCTCAGGTAAAAGTGTTGCACTGCGTGTATTAGAAGATTTAGGCTACTACTGTGTCGATAATATTCCAGTAAATTTACTACCTGCCTTAACGCATACCGTTATTAATGATTACGAAAATGTTGCCGTTAGCCTTGATGTCCGTAACTTACCCGCAGACCCAAATGACGTGCCGGAAATTATTGATTATCTCCCTAGCGCAGTTGAGTTAAATTTACTTTATTTAGACGCTGATGATAGTGATCTTATTCGTCGTTTTAGCGAAACACGACGCCTACACCCTTTGATTAAGCAGAACATAGCTCTTGATCAAGCTATCGCGCTAGAAAAGCAACTGTTAGAGCCAATTGCCACACGCGCACATTTATATATTAATACTAGCCAGCTTTCACCGCATCAGCTGGCCGACTTAGTCAGAGAAAGAATTCTGGGTAAAAAGTCTGGCACTATGGTGGTGGTATTTGAATCGTTTGGCTTTAAGCATGGCGTACCACAGGATGCAGACTATGTATTTGATGCTCGATTTTTGCCTAACCCCTATTGGGATAAAGAATTAAAAGCTCACACAGGTTTAGATAAACCGGTACAAGACTTTCTTGCGACTCAACCTATAGTCACTAAGTTTATCTGGCAAATTAATAGTTTTATGATGACTTGGTTACCACATCTTGAACGTAACAACCGTAGCTATGTCACTATCGCGATCGGCTGCACAGGTGGTAAACATAGATCGGTTTATATTGCCGAGTTACTCGCTAATAATATGCGTAAAGAGCGGGTTGACGTGCAATCGCGTCACCGTGATTTAACGCTTGCTAGCACTTAACGGATTAGCGACACTCACTATGCCGATTAGTCGCAAAGTAAAAATCATCAATAAACTTGGGCTTCACGCCCGAGCAGCATCTAAATTGGCCCAGCTAAGCCAAAAATTCAGCGCCACGATTACCTTAGATTTGGACGGCAACAGTGCCGATGCCAATAGTATAATGGGCCTAATGCTACTAGCTGGTGCACAGGGAAAAATCGTCAGCGTTACGGCCACTGGTGAAGATGCAGAAAAAGCCTTGAATGAGATTTGCCAATTATTTAGTGATAAATTCGACGAAGCCGAATAAGTAGCACTCGCTTATCTGTTCAACCAGTTATTAAGTCAATAAAAAAGCTGCGAAAAGTGGCAAATTACGATAAACTCATTGTCGATGTTTATTAAAAGTTCACTGCAACATTACCTTAATAAACATCCTTCATAATAAAAAATATCAATTTCGTTTTGCAACGGCACAGGACAACAATATGCCGGAAGTTTCTGAACAAGAGCACAGCCACCAACGTCTACAGCAGGTTAATGATGCCCTCGGTAGTGGTATGTATGTCTATGTCCGAAAACTACTGCAAGACATGCCTGCGTTTGATCTCTCCTTATTATTAGAATCATCGCCAACGAAAAGCCGTACCGTACTTTGGCAATTAATCGATGCTGATCATCACGGTGAAGTACTTGAAGAGCTTAATGAAGAAGTTCGAAAAGGTATTCTTAAAAACATTCGTCCAGAAAAGCTTGCTGAAGTCGCAGAAGGCATGGACGTTGATGATTTAGCAGAAGTTTTCCGTACTCTACCTGACAGTGTATATCGTGAAGTACTGAGTTCAATGGACTCGCAAGATCGCAGTCGTGTAGAAACCGCGCTGTCATACGAAGAAGACACTGCCGGCGGTATCATGAACACTGATACCATTTCCATTCGCCCTGACGTTACCGTCGACGTAGTATTAAGATACTTGCGTTTACGTGGCGAATTACCGGAAGCAACTGACTCCTTTTACGTTGTAGACAGGGAAGATCATTTCATTGGTGCCGTATCATTATCAGCCATCGTTACAGCAAAACCAGAAACGATAGTTTCAACACTGATTGATGATGAAATAGAAGCTATTACCGCTGATATGAACGAAAAAGACGTTGCGCAACTATTCGAACGCCATGATTGGTTTTCCGCACCTGTTGTGGATAAAGAAGATCGCTTACTCGGCCGTATTACGGTTGATGACGTGGTTGACATTATTCGTGAAGAAGCTGAACACTCGATGATGAGTATGGCGGGTTTAGACGATGAAGCTGATACCTTCGCACCCGTTTTAAAAAGTACCCAACAACGCTCTGTTTGGTTGGGGGTTAACTTAATAACCGCATTATTAGCCGTTGCCGTATCAAGTATGTTTGAAGGCATTTTAAGCCAATTAGCCATACTCGCAGTGTTAAACTCTTTAGTTCCTAGTATGGGCGGCGTCGCTGGTAATCAAACCTTAACCTTAGTTATTCGTGGTATTGCTTTAGGACATGTTGGCGAAAGTAACTCACGTATTTTACTTTATAAAGAACTAGCCGTTGGCTTCTTTAACGGTATGATTTGGGCCATATTAATCGCAACCGTAGTGGCTATTTGGCAGCAAAACATCATGTTAGGGGCAATAATTGCTTTTGCCATGTTGATGAATATGACTGCGGCTGGTATTGCAGGCGTTACCATCCCATTGATGTTAAAAAAGATGAATATTGACCCTGCGCTGGCTGGCAGTGTTATTCTAACGACCATCACAGATGTAGTTGGTATTTTTGCCTTTTTAGGTACCGCGACATTGTTTTTAGGCACTTAAGCATTAATATTTTTGTTAAGTCGTAAGGTGTTGCCCGCAGTTCTTTCACGGCTATGTGAACGCGCCCCCGAATATATACATTCTTAGTATCTATGCATCCGTGTTTTACGGTACGTCCTAAACATAAAAAGCGAGCTCTTAGCTCGCTTTTTAATTAACTAAACAAATTTCCAACTTAAGCGTTCGGCAACTAGATTAATTACCTGCTACTTGCATTTCGTTAATAATAATTGAACCGGTTCGAATGCTACCACGCATATCAATATCATTGCCGATAGCAACAATACCCGCGAACATATCTTGCAGCTTGCCCGCGATAGTAATTTCATCAACAGGGTAAGCGATTTCACCATTTTCAACCCAAAAGCCAGCTGCGCCCCGTGAGTAATCACCGGTTACAACATTAACGCCTTGGCCCATTAATTCGGTTACCAATAGTCCTGTACCTAGAGTTTTCAACATAGCATCAAAATCACCACCTTGACCTGATTCTTTTATGCCTAACTGCCAATTGTGAATACCACCGGCATGACCCGTTGATTGCATACCAAGCTTACGGCCTGAATAACTTGTTAATAGATAAGTTGCTAAGCGACCATCGGTGATAATTTCACGGTCTACCGTTGCAATCCCTTCGCTATCAAAGGCACTACTTGCTAAAGCCTTTTTCAGATGCGGACGCTCACTGACCGACAAAAATTCAGGGAACACTTGCTTATCAATTGAATCCATCAAAAATGATGATTTTCTATATAAGTTACCACCACTTATTGCTGCAATGTAGTGACCAAAGATACTATTGGCAATATCTGCACGAAACATCACAGGTACTTTAGTCGTTGCCAGTTTGTGTGCGCCTAAACGTGAAAGTGCTTCAATTGAAGACTGTTGGCCGATTTTAGTCGCACTATCCATAGCGTCAAATTCGCGACTAACGGTGTACGCATAATCACGTTGCATATCGTCGCCTTCATTGGCGATCATCACACAGCTTAAATTATGACGTGTGCTAGGGTAACCGACTAATTGGCCATGGCTATTACCATAAACTTTAAAGCCTTCAAAACTTGCTAGTGTTGCGCCGTCAGAATTAGTAATACGTTCATCATAGGCAAGAGCGGTGTCTTCACATTCTTTTGCTAAACTAATCGCCTCTTCTGTCGACAGTACTTTTGGGTGATATAAATCTAAATTTCCAGGGTTCATCGCCAATAATTCTTTATCAGCTAAGCCAGAACAATCATCAACAGAGGTATATTTAGCTATATTTACTGCCGCTTCAATCGCTTGCTTCAAGGCTTTTTCAGACAAATCAGCCGTAGAAGCACTACCTTTACGACCTTCTTTATATACCGTAATCCCCAGCGCACCATCGCTAGTAAACTCAACATTTTCAACCTCCCCTAAGCGCGTACTCACACTCAAGCCTTGCTGACGGCTCATGGCAACTTCAGCACCATCAGCGCCTAGTGATTTGGCCATTGCCATTGCGTCGTTAACGCGCTGCTTAACATGTTCTATTTGCGTTTGGATACTATCAGAATCGCTCATGGGTAAATTATTTCTCACATTTGTTCGCTATTTTTTTCGATACCAGCAACAGGAATGTTTTTGCTGTAACGGCTTTGTTGTATACTATAGGGAATTATCAATTTATTACCTAACATTATGACAAAGTCTGCCAATCAGATCGACGAATTAGAAGAAGAATTACTGAGTAAATCGGAAATAAAGCGTGAAATGCATCGACTGCAAGATTTTGGTCTTGTCATCGTAAAAATGTCTAAACACCAACGCAGCCGCTTACCACTTACTGAAGAGCTAAAGCAAGCCATGGTAGTTGCTGATAAAATCACTAATAAACATGAAGCTTTACGTCGACATATTCGCCATATCGCAAAAATTCTGGCAGAAACCGATCTTGAGCCCATCAAACACGCAATGGAAGTGATGGCAAACAAACATCAACAAGAATCAGTGAAGTTTGAAAAGCTTGAGCAAATGCGTGACGACTTAATTGCCCAAGGCAACGATGTCATTGAAGCCTTGTTAGCCCAATTTGACACCATGGAAAGACAAAAGCTTAGACAGCTTGTACGAAATGCTAAAAAAGAGCACAGTGCGGAAAAAGTAGGTAAACATTACCGAGACTTATTTACTTACTTAAAAGAACATGTAGTTTTTTAAGCACTTTCTTATCTAAAGTAAGTAAAAATAACGCTCTGATATAAGCTCATTGTTTAGATTAAATCAGGGCGTTTTCAATGCCACTTTCTGTTAGCCTAAATGACTAACGGCGTATTAATTACAAAACACTAAACTTACTAAATATTTTATACAATTCAGTACCTTGATTTACACTTGCTGAGGCAAAATGTAAAATAGGGATCACGGGATGATCCAAACTAATATAGTGTAATGGATCGCCATCACCATAATTATCCATTCGCAATATCCGTGCTAAGGGCTCTCCTGCAGGTAAAGGCTCGCCAAAACTAGCTAAGTAATCGACCATGCCACCCATTGGCGAATATAACGCTTTATAATCTTCTAACATGCAACTATAACGAACCATTGCTTTCGGGTGATAGTCATTAGAGGTAATCACATTCTGGTACTGTAAATAACTTAAAATACCAAGCGCATCTTGATGAGCTACATCTAAATCAATTTGTTCTTGCGAACCCAGTTCAACGGTAAAGCTTTCTTTAACGATACCACTTTCGCCTTCAACGTTATTTATTCGAATAGGAAAGTCACGCCCAAGCGCTTTAAGTGCTAACTGTAATTGCCACCAAGGACAAAAAGTAGCTTCATCTAACGCGCCATCAAAACTATTAGGGATCAATAATGTATGCGGAATATCAAAATATTTGGCACTTTCCTTTGCGTATTCAGGACAATACAAATGTTTACTTGAGATAGGGCCGGTGTGTAAATCTAGTACAATATCTGCTTGGTGAGCTAGGCGTTGCAATTGATAGGCGATTCTTTGCCCTGTCGTTAAGCCATAAATATTATGATTAAGTTTTTGCTCAATTTGCTCAAGCATTAACGCTTTAAACACAGCCTCAATTTTTTCACTACTACAATTTACATATTCTTGTGCAAACGGTTCAATAATATTGGCGTCAAAATGGAACATACGATTCCAATTAACCCCGGTTATAGGGTCAAATCTACCTAAGGTATACTCGCCATTTTTATGATTACAGCCAACCGGATTCGCATATGGCACTAAGGTAATATCACCTTTTAGTTCAATGTGCTTTAATTGCTCTAATAGCTGAAAAATAACCGCATTGCCCTGTACTTCTGCACCATGCATATTCGCTTGAATATAAACGCTAGGGCCTTGCTCTGAGCCTTGTTGAGAGCCTTTAATGCGATATACCGGCACCGTCAGTGCTGCGCCACTGGCCATTTCACCAACGTGCATCACTTCTTTACTAATTGAATTCATATATAACCTTTTCCTTGACTACCGCAGCCATTAGCGTGAATACCAAGACGCAGACTCTGCTGCACGTATTAGCTCCATCTCGCCAACGCTCATCACTTCTTTACTAATTACATTCATACATAACCTTTTCATCGACTACCGCTGCCATTAGCGTAAATACCAAGAGGCGGACTCTGCTGCACGTATCAGCTCCATCTCGCCAACGTGCATCACTTCTTTACTGATTGAATTCATACATAACCTTTTTATCGACTACCGCTGCCATTAGCATAAATACCAAGAGGCGGACTCTGCTGCACATATCAACTCGATCTCGCCAACGTGCATCACTTCTTTACTCATTGAGTTAATAAATAACCTTTTTATCGACTACCACAGCCATTAACGTAAATACCAAGCAGCAGGCTCTGCAGCACGTACTAACTCAATTTCACCATTTTGCAGCACATATTCAGCCGCTATTTGATGACAGAGAAAAAATGGCATACTTTCAGTGAAGCCATAAGCACCTGATAAACCAAAAACTAACTGGTCATCGACAGCAATATCTTGTGGAAAAGCTAATCGACCGAGCTTATCCAAGCTAGTACATAGCGGGCCGTGAACATCGAAGTTGACTAATGACTCAGTAGACTCTCGCAACATTACCGCAGGAAATGCTTGCTCAGTAATTGCCGGTCGTAATAAATGATTGATACCACCAGCTAACACGAGTTGTTGCTGTTGAAAATTTTGCTTTTTATCAACCACTGACGTGACGTAGTAGCCTGATTCAGCCACCGCATAACGGCCGAGTTCAAGCCATAGCTCCTTGACGCCAGCTCGTGCTTTTATTTTCGCTAAGTCATCAACAATTCGTTGCCAACTCAACGTCTGACCTTTTTGTAAATAATCAACACCTAAGCCGCCACCTAAGTCGAGTACTTCGAGCTTCATGCCAACTTGTTCAGCTAGCTGAGTTAGTGGCTCAACCATTTGCGACCATAAATGGTACATTTTTTCATTGCTGAGCATATTGCCCCATTGAAATATATGTAGACCATTAATATTTAATGCTGGGAAGTCACAGACGTTAATTTTTTGCCACTCATCACACGATAAACCAAAAGGCGTCACTTCATTGCCACCAAGCGGATTTTTTTCACCATCGGGCCACTGTAGTTGCACTCGAAGTAGTACCTGAGGTTTGCAATCCAGCTCTATTGCCGATTCATTAAGCCACTGCAGCTGCAACAAACTTTCAACAACAAAGGTGTTTACACCTTGCTGTAAAAAAGCTTTCATTTGGCGCTTAGACTTAGCAGGTCCAGTATTAAGAATACGTTCAGCAGCAACATTTTGCGATAACACTTGGCTTAGCTCACCTTGACTAGCAACGTCAAAGCTAAAACCTTGTTCAGCTAAGGTAGTAATAACGCGTGACAAAGGGTTAGCTTTAACAGCAAACCAAAGTTTAATCACATCTTGCTGCATTAACTCTGACAAGTGTTGCGTAAGCGCATCTAAATCATAGAGAAAAAAACCAACTTCATCTTCATCAATTTCATCGGCACTTATCTGCAACTGATGATGATCTTTCAATACGTTAAGCACTGTAGGATTAAGCCAATTTGGTCTAGATCTAGCACTTAACTTTTCTTGTCTTGCTTTCATTTTTTGCCCTAACGTAAAACAGCTTCAAGTTCTAAGGCCGCATTACTTTTTTCATCACGGTATTTAACAATCAATGCACACGCCATATTCAAGCCTTGTTTTTCCGCCCAACCGCCAGAAATAGGACGAGTTCCAGGTACAACCACGGCATTCTCGGGAATATCGGCGCCTTTCTCTAACATAATATTATTAACACAGTCGTAAACAGGCACTGAAGCTGAAAGCGAAACTCCTGGTGCTAACACCGCACCTTTTTTCACTACAATACCTTCAACAATGATCACACCAGCACTAAGAAAAGCATTATCTTCAATAATCACCGGACTTGCTCCAATAGGCTCAAGTACGCCACCAATTTGTACCGCCGCAGATACATGAACATTTTTACCTACTTGTGCACATGAGCCAATGAGCGCGTGGCTATCAATCATGGTGCCGCTATCAACAAATGCACCAACATTGATATAAGCAGGCGGCATAATAATCACCCCTGGAGCAACATAAGCACCGCGACGAACTGATGAGCCACCCGGTACCATGCGGACATTATCACTGACCGAAAATTCACGAGCAGGTAAATTATGCTTATCAACAAAACCCTGATATATACCACCAAATTCAGTATTATCACCGGCTTTAAATGCCGACAATATCGCTTGCTTTACGTCGACATTAGCACTCCAATTACCACAACTACTTTGCTCTGCTGCACGTACACTTCCTGATTCTAATGCTGTTAAAGTTTCTTGCCAGTTCATTGATTTACTTCTCTTAAATTGCTTGTTGATAAAGGGGCTGATTGGGTATTATTGAGCGCAGGCTCAAAAGCAAATGATGCTTTGTCATTGCTTTTAAGTGCTTGCTCTGCAAACCATTGCTGAATTTGTTGATGAATAGTGTGCAAATTGTGATCGCTAGCTAGCTCTTCTTGGCATAATGGCAAACGCAATGTCGCTGTACTAATAGCGGCTAATTCAGCCATTAATACTTTTACCGGAATAGGACTCGTGACTTGAAACAGCGCGGCAATGGCATTGTGCCAAAGTGGAAATAGGTCATCACATTGCTGAGATAATGCTAACGCCACATAACGCTGGGTTTCCTGCGGCCAAACATTGGCACAAACCGACACTAAACCCCGCACACCGGCATTGGCTAAATAGGGCATCATGGCATCTTCACCACTGAACAATTCGATATCAGGGCAATGCTGACGATAGGCTAATAGCTTGTTAAGATCACCACTCGCTTCTTTAAGCGCCCAGCAATTTTTATGATGTTGCAGTGCTTGTAATGCCGAAATGGCAATTTCGACACCACTTCGTGATGGCACGTTGTATAGCATGCAAGGGAAGTCTGCAGCGTCGAGCAAGGCTTGGTACCAAGCAGTTTGCCCAATCGGCCCTGGTTTGGCATAAATTGGGCTACCCAGTAGATATGCGCTAATAGGAAGTTGATTACATTGCCCTATCCAAGCCAATTGTGCAGCAAGGTTATGGCCTCCAACAGCAACCATCAAGGGCACGTCGAGCGACAATGCCACAACGAATTCCACAATAGCGAGTTGTTCTTCACTAGTTAATGCCAGACCTTCGCCCGTACTACCCAGCAACAAAATGCCATTATTCGCAACATTTTGTTGCTCAGCAATAGCTTGTAAGCTGACATAATCAATCGCGCCATTACTAAGTAATGGTGTGATCAAAGCCGTCCATACAATGGGAGATTCCGATTTTTGGAGTGTTTTACAATATGTTATTTGATTCATTTCTCTCGAACTCGTTTCGTTCGGAGAACTTATAGGCGCTTGCAAAAGCCAAATTCAAGAAATGAATTTTGGCCTTAACAAAGGCCAGAAGCTCTCCACCTAAAAGGTGACAGTTGCAAGGATTCAACCTAGCACTAAGCATAAAATATGACTTAGCGACAACAACCGATATTTGTATCAACAAAAATACAATTACCTCGGCGTTTTCCCCCCTCACTATTGCTCACTAGAGTTTGAACTCTTCACAATAGCTACCTGGTAAACGCTCCTCTTCTGGCCCTTCATCATTAGGCTAGTTACAAAATGAACTAACCCAACTGGAATAAGGGACTAAATTATTAAAACATTTAAATCTAAGTCTCGTCAATAGACGTCTAAACGTATATTAACAATAAAAATCTAATTTATTGATAAACTTGATCTTATTTCTTTTTCTAAAATAGAAATTCGATCTTGCCCCCAATAGCTAAAATTTTTCATTTTAAAACACGGCACGCCCCAAAACGCTAAACTTGTCAGTTCTGCTTGGTTATTATCAGCCCACTGCTGCCAATTGTTTTCAGCTTTATAGGCATGCGCAGCTTGTTTATCTAATGCTAACTCACCAATAATATTATCGATATTCTCGGTATCAGATAAATCAATATTCTCTACATAGACAGCGCGAAAACACGCCAACATGTACTCTTTATCCTTACCTTGTTGCTGTGCCCAAGCAAACATACTATATGCGTTGATGACACCATCACCTAAGGGATCTACAAAGCCATTAAATTCAATATTTAACTTTTGCGCCTCCCTCAAAGCATCCAAATAAATGTATTTTTGTTTTGCGATGGGAATCGATGCCCCTCTCATCAATAAAGGGAGTACAGGCTTGATGACTAACTCAAGTTGATAACGCTCTGCCAATGCAATAGCTTGTACAAAACCCAAATATGAATAAGGGCTACGTAAAGACAAGAATATTTCTAGTTGCTGTAATTCTACGTTAATTGCTGGCTGTATTTTAAAATCAGTAAGCTCTGTTCTAACAAGCTCCTTACTGGCTTTTGCATCGGCCAATAATTCATTACTAACTGATGTTATCAAGCTGTGTTGCTCTAACGTTTTTTCAAAATGAAAAAGTCTATCTACGCCGACAAACCAATTTCCAGCAAAACAAATAGCAGCAGCACAATAATGTCCTTTATTTTCAAGTCGAGCTTGATTTTTCACTTGATGGGTAATAGTAGGTGTCGACGCTATATAATGCTGGCTAAAGGTATCGCCCCAAGTTTGTAGAAAAATTTGCTCGGCATTATTAATATTATTAGGTAATAATTGCCATACTTGCTGACCGGTAGAAAATAACATTGATGAAGGGACTTTATCTATTTTCACTAATTGATATTGCTCAGCAATTAAATTGGCATCTTGAATTGCCCATTGTCGATGCAGCTTTGGAGCTATTGTCACTCCAGGTAAAGCCCCCCAAATAAAGAATATTTTTAACTCTACTTCATATTGTTCCTGTAAACGAGCTAGCATTTGTACCAGCATAAAACTATGAGGATCGTTTAACGCTAAATATACTTCTGCCTGTGCACTTTTCCCAAAAAAACGCCCTAATAGAAAATAACGGAAGGTCAAAAGCTTTTGCCTATTTCGGCTATGTAGCCATTTTATTTTCAGGCGAAAAATCATTTTATTAAAAATAGCCAACTCCTTTAGGACTATTGATGGCGAGATGTTTAAAATCGCGTAGAATAGCTTGCATTATTACATACTAAAAATAATCTCTGCGCATATTTGTAGCAAAATACGTACAAAAAATCGCAAGTATTATAATGAATTAAGCGCAAACACAGGTAATTTCATGGCAATCAGCAATATTAATCAACTGTTAATACGAAATATCGATAGTATTTCAGCAACTACTCCTCTTTTCGTTAACATTGCTAATGATGGCATTATTGCCGAATATCTGACCCATCACACCACGGCAAAAATAACTTGTTACCACACTAATTTTGCTGATTACAAACCCAGCCAAATGGCAAAAAACAACCAAGTTACCAGCCATTTCTGTGTTGAATATAAAGCTCAAGCAAAACATGACTTAGTGATCATTAACTTTCCTAAAAGTAAGGCGGAATTTGGCTTTACACTGGCGATGCTTGCTGAATCAATGACAGAAGACGCTACGGTTATTATTGTTGGTGAAAACAAAGGCGGTATTAAATCGGCAGATAAGTTAAGTAAAAACTATTTAAACTTTTGCAATAAGGTTGATGCCGCACGTCATTGTTTGTTGTATGTTGGACAATTTCAGTCAGATTTACCAAAATTTGAACTCGATGAATTCTATAAATATTACTCAGTAACGGTTGGCGATAATCAGCTAAAAATAGCGGCATTACCTGGCGTTTTTAGCCAAAATGGCTTAGATATTGGCACCGATGTCTTGTTAGAAAACTTACCACAATCGATAAAAGGTAAAGTGCTCGACTTTGGTTGTGGCGCTGGCGTTATAGCTGCCTGTATCGGTAAACTTTTTCCCGACACAAAGCTCACTTTAGTCGATGTTAGTGCCTTAGCATTACAGTCAGCGAAAACGACTTTAGCACTCAATGAATTAAACGGAGAATGTCTTGCATCAGACAGTCTTTCAGATGTGAAAGAGCGCTATGATTTTGTTATTTCTAATCCGCCATTTCATCAAGGTGTTAAAACCCACTACGCAGCAACCGAGCAATTTTTAACGAAAATTAAGCAACATTTATCTGCTCATGGTTGTATTACCATAGTCGCGAATAGCTTTTTAAAGTACCCACCAATTATGGAAAAGGCCATCGGAGAGACAAAAACGCTAGCGATAAAGAAAGGTTTTGCCATTTACCAATGTTTTACCAAAGGCAAAAATCAAAATAACTAGCACAAAGCCATTGTTGAACACCCCAAGGTTTTCTACAATCATACTATTCGTCATTAACTGAGCTTAATATTTTATGCCAACAACACGACGCATTTGGTCAATTCGACGATTATTACTACTCTCGATTATTGGCTTTGTTATTGTCTTTAGCATTATTAATCTCGCCATTATTTCACAGCAATACAGTACTAGTTATAATAACTTAGCCGCAAATCACATTAAGTATTGGGCGAGTGAATTGGCGGACGACAGTAAAGATTATCTAGTTAATTCCGATCGACAGAGCTTAAAAGATAGTCTCACCATTTCTCATCAAATTCCCAACTTAAATTATTTACATATTTATCAACTCAATAGTCAAAGTAATAAGCTTGAGCTATTTTATAGTTACAAACGCAGCGAACGACGCTCTGCTATTTCTGAAAAGTCTTCTGAAATTAATAATTTACTTGAGCCAAGATTTAAAGAAAATTATCTTGAGTATATGCGTCCAATTAAAGTGGATAACAGAGTCATTGGCTATGTTTATCTACAAAATAGCAAAGAACACATAACATTAATCACAGATAAGTTGTTCAGCACTAGTGTGCTTATTATTTTTATCTTTTTGCTTTTAGCTATATTTATTGTTCTGCAGTTAGAGCGCTATATCGGCGCGCCATATGTCTCCTTAGTAAATACTGTACAAGTGGCCGCCAGACAAAAAGATTTTCTGCAAAAGTGCCAAGCCCAGCCTTATCGTGAGGCAGATATACTCGCTCGTAATATCAATATATTATTTGCTCGAATGGAAAAGCATATTGCGCAATTAAATGCCGCAGAACAACAAACACTTGAGCACTCACATGAACTAGAAGATAAAATTAATAAACGTACCGCAGCGTTGAAAGAGTCGAACCAAGAATTACTTTCGACTTTAGAGAAACTACACCAATTTCAAGGCCAACTGGTTGAAAGTGAAAAAATGGCTTCATTAGGAGATATGGTCGCCGGTGTTGCCCATGAAGTGAATACACCAATAGGCTTAGGTGTGACAGCATCAACATTGCTCGCCGATCGCATTGAAGAAATCACCGCGGCCTTTGAAGACAAAACATTAAAATCTAGTCAGTTAAAAAAGTTTCTGCACGAAGGTGGTGAAAATATTGCCATTATTTATCGTAATTTGAATCGTGCAGCAAACTTAATCTCTAGCTTTAAAAAGGTTGCGGTAGACCAATCAAGCGAAGAAATTCGCAGCTTCAATGTTAAAGAGTTATTAACTGAAGTATTACTAACTTTAAGACCACAATTACACAGTTTACCTTACACCATTGATATTGATTGCCCGCAGGATCTAAACATTTCCAGTAAACCTGGACCTATCAATCAAATATTAATTAATTTGATTATGAATTCAATTATTCATGGTTTTGAAGGCAGAGAAAACGGGAATATAACCATTAGCGTGATGCCATTGAGCAACCAACTTAATCTACTTTTTCAAGATGATGGCATCGGTGTCGACAAAACTATTGAAAACAAGGTCTTTGAACCTTTTACCACAACAAAGCGTGGCGAAGGCGGCAGCGGGTTAGGTTTACACTTGGTCTACAACTTAGTCACACAAGCACTTGGCGGTACAATAGTACTCAACAGTGAGCTTGGCAAAGGTGTCACAGTTGAGATTAATTTTCCTATTAACTAATTGTTTGATCTAAACGGAACAATTATTAAGCGGATTGCTTTACAATTGCGTTATTAAAGGTGCCGATGATTGTTTTTTAGTACAAGCTTCTATACCATTAGCCAATATTTATAAGTCTTGTAATCGTCTATAATTACAAGAGCCTAATCAATACCTGTTAACTATTGATTTACAATAAACTAGATAAAACTGGACATTTAACATGCAAAAACCACACATACTCATCGTAGAAGACGAAGACGTAACACGCTTTAATCTACGAAATCTATTTGAAGCTGAAGGCTACCGTGTATCCGAAGCAATAGATGGTGATAGCATGGATAGCGAATTAAAAAACAATACCATTAACTTGGTTATTATGGATATCAACCTACCCGGTAAAAACGGCTTACTATTAGCGCGTGAATTAACCAGCAATGATGACCTAGCGTTAATTTTCCTAACGGGTCGAGATAGCGATATAGATAAAATTTTAGGATTAGAAATTGGCGCAGATGACTATCTAACCAAACCATTTAATCCACGTGAACTCACTATTCGCGCTCGCAACATTCTAAATAGAATGTCGAGTAGTAAAACTGAATCAAGCGATTCAATTATCAGTTTTAATCAATGGTCACTTAACGGCAACTCAAGAAAAATGACCTCGCCTGACAATAAAGAAATTTCTATCCCACGTGGAGAATACCGCGCATTACGTTTATTAATTGCTAATGCAGGGCAAATTGTTACACGTCAGCAATTGATCAAAGAAATGACTGGCAGAGATTTACGTACTAATGACAGAACCGTCGATGTTACCATCCGTCGTTTACGTAAACATTTTGAATCCGTTGAAGATGCACCAGAATTAATTAATACTATTCATGGTGAAGGTTATCGCTTTATTGGTAGTGTCGATTAAGCAGTATTCACTGCTTTCATCTAAATATATCTAGACCGATGCAGGTTAAATATTTTAACCTGCTAGCGCTTTAATTTCTTAATAAACTCATGCTTAATAAAATCTACTGACTAGACAGCCATTGCTTAAAAGCATCGATTGCCTGTTGATTCGTTAGCTTTAAAACATTCAAATGCTCTACTTTCATTGACCATGCTTCGGTTGATTTTTCGATTGCGATAAGCTTTTCATGAACTTGAGATAAACCTGCGCTGGCAGCTGAGCCTTTCATTTTATGACAATGTTCTTGCCACTGCTTTTGATCTTCCCGAGTGATAGTTTCATCAATTTCTGAAAGATAAACTTGAGACTGTTGCACATATAAATCTAGCATTTGCTGCAATACATCTACGTCTAAAGCTTCTAAATAACCATTAATCAAGGTTAGGTCTAAATGTTGAATCGTCGCCATGAAGTTTCCTCAGGGAAATAGTTTTGTGCCATTTTATATTTACCATTTTCACCGTATTAACCGAAGAATACAATGCAATGGAACTTAATATTCATACTGTTTACCTCTGGTATTAAAAGTAAATATCATATATTTGATCAATATCATTATCGCTATGACAAGCATTGCTTTTAGCGGGTGGATCGTTCAAAATGGCGCCCTTTTTAAGGTCACTGCATTATATGCCACTTTATAATTACAAAAGTGGGATCTATCAACTTTTCAGATAGCAATGCTAATTATAATTTTTACTATGTACTGCAGTTACACGATAGCCCTTTACATAGTGCACAAGCGAATAGCGGAGTCAAAATGCCAACAATAATGCCTGATATAGCAAATCATACCACAGCACAAACTGAGGGAACTTTGGATTGGGTCGGCATGAGTAATATAGAAATGCCAATCATGGTTGCCTCAAAGGGTCAATCAGAGCGTATGGTTTCAGCTTATGTTGATGCGTTTGTAAACCTTAAAGAGCCAAAAGCAAAAGGCATTCATATGTCGCGTTTGTATTTACTCCTTGACGAGTTATCTAATTCAAACGTACTTAACCATCAAAGCTTAGTGACTTTGTTAGATGGTTTTATTAGCAGTCACCAAGAGCTAAGCGACAACGCAAAAGTACAATTCAACTTTGACTACCACTTACGCCGTAAGTCACTTATTAGTGGCAAGCAAGGTTGGAAAGCTTATCCAGTTACTATTACTGGCCGTTTAAATAAAGGTCAACTAGATATTGAACTTTCTGTTGATGTACGTTATTCGTCAACTTGCCCATGTTCAGCGGCATTAGCTCGTCAGCTGATCCAGAAAGCATTCAAAGATAAGTTCACAGCAGGTGCAAACGTTGACCTAGAAACAGTACATGAGTGGCTTGGCACAACAGAAGGTGTTGTTGCAACGCCTCATAGCCAACGTTCAGTTGCTGAAATTAAAGTGAAATTAAATAGCACGACAACAGAGTTCCCTATCACTGATTTAGTCGACTTAATTGAGAATTCACTTAAAACACCAGTACAAGCGGCAGTTAAACGTGAAGACGAACAAGAATTTGCATTGCTAAATGGCCAAAACTTGATGTTCTGTGAAGACGCTGCCCGTCGTTTACAGCACACAATGAACACCACAGAACAGTTTGATGACTTCTGGTTGCGTATTAACCATTTAGAATCGTTACACGCTCATGACGCCGTTAGTGTTACTACTAAAGGTGTTGCCGGCGGTTACCAGCCGTAATTAACGCTTGCTAACACATCTGACCAAGTGTAATGAAACATTCAATTTAGCTTACATAGACTCAACTAAAGCGTAAATAATACTTAAATTGATAAGCCCTAACAGTCTCAAATTGTTAGGGCTTTTTTAATTTAATTGAAATGTTTTATCATATTAAGCGCTTTTATCACTAATTCCCCAGCCCAATCCATATTTTTCATTAAGCTGTTTACAGACTAACTTCATCTCACTCAGAGCGTTAATTAGTAATCAAAGCAAAAATAGCACATTACAGACTCTACTAACCTTTAAAAACAACACTATAACTTTGAATAAATATTGAATATAAATTTAATGAATACATTTTATTTCAGCAAAAACACTTAAAAAATAAATGTAATTAAATTACAAAAACAAACTTAACTATTGCTTTTTATTGACATGAAATGGCTATAAGCCTAATAAAAATAGAGTAAACAGCGCTTAAATAAGCAATTCACGCTATAAAGCGGTTAACAACCTGTAAAAAAACTACGAGCAAATACTCTATTTACATTGACGTTTCAATTGTAAATGTTTAATGTAAGAAATAATCCAGCAGCAAAATTTAGACTATTTATGCAAAATAAGCATAATTATATCCATTCAAGCTAAATTTAAAATCAATAGTTGGAGTGTTCATTTAGGAGAAGAGAATGCAGCTTTACGATCATACTTATCAAAAAGACAATTGCGGTTTTGGTTTAATTGCCCATCAACACGGCGAAAGAAGCCATAAACTGGTAAAGACTGCTATCCATGCTCTTGATAGGATGCAACATCGTGGCGGCATTGCAGCCGACGGGAAAACTGGTGATGGCTGCGGCCTATTAATGCAAAAGCCTGATAGTTTTTTCCGTGCAATTGCCGAAGAAAACAATTGGCAATTAGGTCGAAAATACGCAGTTGGCATGATTTTTCTTAATCCTGATCCTGTCCAAGCAAACCTAAGTAAAGAAATTCTTGAAGAAGAACTTGCTCGTGAAACCCTTACACTCGTTGGTTGGAGAACTGTTCCTACTGACATCAGTACCTTAGGTGAAATTGCTAAAAGTAACCTGCCAACTATTGAACAAGTGTTTGTTGATGCGCCTCCTGGGTGGAGAAACCGCGATTTAGAGCGTCGATTATATATGGCTCGCCGACGTGCGGAAAAACGCATAACGGATGAGCGCTTTTATGTTGCTAGCCTGTCTTGTTTAGTTACCATCTATAAAGGCTTAATGATGCCTGTAGATCTACCGAACTTTTATCTAGATCTTGCTGATATTCGCATGCAAACGGCAATATGTGTCTTTCATCAGCGTTTTTCCACTAACACTTCTCCGCAGTGGCACTTAGCGCAACCCTTTCGTTATTTAGCCCACAATGGTGAAATAAATACCATCAAAGGCAACCGTCAATGGTGTCGAGCAAGATCATATCGCTTCCATTCTCCATTGCTGCCTGATTTAAAAGACGCAGCTCCTTTTGTTAACGAAAGCGGCTCAGATTCATCTTCGCTAGATAATATGCTGGAATTATTCCTTGCCGGTGGCATGGATTTATATCGTGGCATGCGTTTATTAATGCCACCTGCATGGCAAAATAGCCCATTAATGGATGACGATTTAAAAGCCTTTTATGAATTTAACTCCATGCATATGGAACCATGGGATGGTCCAGCTGGTGTTGTGGTTACCAATGGTCGCCATGTTGCTTGTAATTTAGACCGCAATGGCTTGCGTCCCGCTCGTTATGTAATCACCCGTGATGGTTTTATCACCTTAGCGTCTGAAGTGGGTATTTGGGACTACGGTGAAGATGAAGTTATTGAAAAAGGGCGTTTAGGCCCTGGCGAGATGCTAGCCGTTGATACCTATACCGGTAAAATTTTCGACTCTAGTGCAATCGATAACGAATTAAAAGTTCGCCATCCTTATAGAGAATGGCTAGATAATAACATTCGTCGCTTAGTACCTTTTGATAAATTAGACGCTAAGTTAATTGGTCAACGTGTATTTAGCGATAAAGAAATTTCTCAATACCATAAAATGTTTAACTACAGCTATGAAGAAATTCATCAGGTAGTCAAAACGTTAGCCGAAAATGGCCAAGAAGCTACGGGGTCTATGGGGGATGATACTCCAATGGCCGTGTTATCAAGCCAACCACGTAATTTATATGATTATTTTAGACAGCAATTTGCTCAAGTAACCAATCCACCGATAGACCCATTGCGTGAACGCTATGTCATGTCGTTAGGCACCTGTATTGGTCGTGAGCATAACGTATTCAATGAAACTACTGGTCACGCTGATCGTATTTTATTTGCTACGCCCGTATTAATGTATACCGGTTTAAAACAAATACGTGAGCTTGACCCTAAACATTACCGTTCTGATACATTAACGCTGAACTACGACCAAGAAGAAGGTTTAGAGGCTGCTGTATTACGTTTGTGTGACGAAGCTGAAGAGTTAGTACGCGAAAAAAACACTGTTATATTGGTACTATCAGACCGTCAAATACACAAAGGCATGTTGCCAATTCCCGCCGCTATGGCAGTGGGCGCAGTACAAAAGCGTCTAGTCGATCAACAGCTTCGCTGTGACTCTAATATTGTTGTTGAAACCGCTTCAGTGCGAGACTCACATCAATTCGCCGTACTGCTAGGGCTTGGTGCAACTGCTATTTACCCTTTCTTAGCTTACGAAACAATTGAACAATTAGTAGAGAAAAAGCAGATTGACTTAACCGCTCGTCAAGCCGTCGTTAATTACCGAGAAGGTATTAACAAAGGTTTGTTGAAAATACTGTCTAAAATGGGTATTTCTACCATCGCAAGTTATCGCTGTGCGGGACTTTTCGAAGTTATTGGCTTAAGTAGCAATATCATGCAACTTTGTTTTCCAGATTTACCGAGCCGAATTGCAGGAGCAGATTTCGTCGATATTGAGCAAGACAATATTAACCTTGCTCGCAGAGCATTTATGCCACACCAAAAAATTAATCATGGCGGACTTTTAAAGTATGTTCACGGTGGTGAGTATCATGCATATAACCCTGACGTTGTTAGCACATTGCAAACTGCTGTTAGAAGCGGTAATTACGATGACTATAAAATATTTGCCGGACAAGTAAACAACCGTCCTGCTGCCGCATTACGTGATTTATTGGCGTTAAAAGAAGATCAACAAACAATCGACATTGCTGATGTCGAAACTGAAAGTGAATTATTTAAACGCTTTGATAGTGCAGCAATGTCAATCGGCGCATTAAGCCCAGAAGCACACGAAGCCTTAGCCATCGCGATGAACCGCTTAGGCGGTTATTCGAACTCTGGTGAGGGTGGTGAAGACGAACGTCGTTTTGGTACGGTAAAAAATTCACGTATCAAGCAAATTGCTTCAGGACGATTTGGTGTAACCCCTCACTATTTGGTCAATGCCGATGTTTTGCAAATCAAGGTAGCACAAGGCGCTAAACCAGGAGAAGGCGGACAATTGCCTGGCGATAAAGTTACACCGTTAATCGCTAAATTGCGCTTTTCAGTTCCCGGTGTCACCTTAATATCTCCGCCACCGCATCATGATATTTATTCTATTGAAGATTTAGCTCAGCTTATTTTTGACTTAAAGCAAGTAAATCCAAAAGCGATTATTTCTGTCAAGCTAGTATCTGGTCCTGGTGTTGGCACCATAGCTTCAGGAGTGGCAAAAGCTTACGCCGATTTCATAACTATCTCTGGTTATGATGGCGGTACCGGTGCTAGCCCACTGACCTCAGTAAAGTATGCTGGCTGTCCTTGGGAACTTGGCTTAGCTGAAGCACATCAATCATTAGTTACTAATGGCCTGCGCCACAAAGTACGCCTGCAAGTCGATGGAGGCTTAAAAACAGGTATTGATATCGTTAAAGCCGCAATTTTAGGTGCCGAGAGTTTTGGTTTTGGTACCGCGCCTATGGTCACGCTTGGTTGTAAGTTCTTACGTATTTGTCATTTAAATAATTGTGCTACGGGTGTTGCAACTCAAGATGACGTATTACGTGAACAATTCTTTAAAGGCTTACCTGATCAAGTAATGCACTATTTTAAATTCATTGCTCAGGATGTGCGTGAGATATTAGCGGCACTAGGTGTAGAAAGCTTAACAGCAATTATTGGCCGTACTGACTTACTTGAAATGTTACCAGGCATCAGCGCTAAACAGCAGAAACTTGATTTGTCGCCTATTATCGCTCCAGTTATTGCCGGGGAAGATACCGCACTTTATCAAACACAAGACAATCAACCGTTTGACAAAGGTGAGCTAAACCAAAAACTTGTAGCACTAGCATCCGATGCTATTGCTCATAGCCAAGGTGGTGAGTATCGATTAACCATTCAAAACACTGACCGTTCTGTTGGCGCTTCATTGTCGGGTGAAATTGCCCGTCAACATGGCGATCAAGGTATGGCAGCTAGCCCAATAAAAGTATTTTTTAATGGTACTGCAGGTCAAAGCTTTGGTGTTTGGAATGCCGGTGGGTTAGAGATGACATTAACAGGTGATGCCAACGACTACGTCGGTAAAGGCATGGCTGGCGGTAAGTTAACCATCAAGCCATCTAAAGGTGTTGAGTATTTAAGCCATGAAGCCATGATTATGGGTAATACCTGTTTATACGGGGCTACTGGTGGCAAACTTTATGGCTGTGGTAAAGCCGGTGAACGTTTTGCAGTACGTAACTCTGGTTGTCACGCCGTTATTGAAGGAGCTGGCGACCATGCCTGTGAATACATGACTGGCGGCATTATTACGATTTTAGGGCAAGTTGGCGTTAACTTTGGTGCAGGTATGACAGGTGGTTTTGCTTATGTGCTAGATGAAAATAACGACCTTGATATACGTTTAAATAACGAATCAATCGAAATGCTACCTATTGGCGAATTGAATATTCATCAAGAACATTTACGCGGCATTATCAACCAACATTTCGACGAAACCAACAGTTTAAGAGCACAAGAGATTTTAACCCACTTCTCAACCTATGCTCCATTGTTTAAATTGGTGAAACCAAAAGCGGTTGATGTGAAAACATTGCTAGGTCATCACAGTCGTTCATCTGCAGAACTTCGTGTTCAAGCGCAATAGAGAAGAACACGAGTTGGAGAAATAAATTAATGAGTAAAAATGTTTATCAATTTATCGATGTCAAACGCATTGACCCGCCTAAAAAGGCAATAGAACAGCGAAAAATTAATTTTGTTGAAATTTATCAACCATTAAGCAATGAGCAAAGTGCCGGTCAAGCAGACCGTTGTTTAGATTGTGGTAACCCTTATTGTGAGTGGAAATGTCCTGTACATAACTATATTCCACAGTGGTTAGAGTTAGTTACTGAAGGCAAAATTTTCGAAGCTGCTGACCTTTGTCATGAAACCAACAGCTTGCCTGAAATGTGTGGTCGCGTTTGCCCACAAGATAGACTGTGTGAATCCGCCTGTACACTAAATGAGGATTTTGGCGCTGTCACGATTGGTAATATAGAAAAATACATTACCGATACCGCAATTGCTCAAGGCTGGAAACCCGACTTATCTGAAGTCATTGCAACCGGAAAGCGTGTTGCAATCATTGGTGCTGGCCCCGCAGGCATTGCTTGTGCAGATGTACTAACTAGAAACGGTGTCGATGTTGTTGTTTTTGATAAACATGCTCAAATCGGTGGCTTGTTAACCTTTGGTATTCCATCTTTTAAACTCGAAAAGGATGTAATTCAAACGCGCCGAGAAATACTTGAAGGTATGGGCATTGAATTCCGCTTAAATATCAATGTCGGTGTTGATATTAGTTTTGCTGATATTAGCGAAGAGTTTGATGCCGTATTCTTAGCACTTGGCACATACACAGACATGACAGGCGGTTTTGATAATGAATCAGCTTCTGGTGTTTATAACGCTTTAGACTTCTTAATTGGCAATACACAAAAGTTAATGCAACTATCGGAAGCAGACGGTAATCAAAATGCCAAACCGTACGTTAACTTTTCAGATAAAAAAGTGATTGTATTGGGTGGTGGTGATACTGCAATGGATTGCGTGAGAAGCTCTATTCGACAAGGTGCTAGTGAAGTAACTTGTGCTTATCGACGCGACCAAGCAAATATGCCAGGCTCACCACGTGAAGTTCAAAATGCGAAAGAAGAAGGTGTTAACTTTCAATTTAATATCCAACCTTTAGATATTGCTACCGACAAAAACGGTAACGCCTGTGGTGTTAAGTTTGTTAAAACCCAGCTTGGTGCACCGGATACAAATGGTCGCAGAAACCCTGAGGCTATTGAAGGCTCTGAATTTATTATGCCTGCAGATGCTGTTGTAATTGCCTTCGGCTTTTTACCTAGCCCGCCACAATGGATGAAAGATGCTGGCGTAGAAGTAGATAGCCGCGGCAGAGTAGTTGCGGTAGATAACAGTGATTTCGCCTTACAAACCAGTAAAGCTAATATTTTCGCTGGTGGTGATATGGTACTAGGCTCAGACCTTGTTGTAACCGCGATTGACCAAGGTCGAAAAGCAGCAATTGGCATACTGGACTTTGTTACTACCGAGCAACAAAAGCAAGCATAATAATTGTTACCAATTTAACTAAAAAAACGGCATTAGCCGTTTTTTTAGTTATTAGAAAATTATAGCGCTACGCTGTTCTGCTCAGCAGTATGGCCTTGCAAGCATGAGTATCATTCTAAATGTTTTACAGACATTTTATTACGGCCATTATCTTTTACCCAATACAGTTGCTCATCCGCAATACTTATCCATTGTTCAATTCTCTCCGCATAGCTAGCTTCTGCAGTCACTACACCGATAGAAATCGTAACACCTAGGTAGTGCTCGCCATCATAAGGAAAACAATGGCAGGCGATTTCTTCTCGTAACTCTTCAAGCTTTTGCACTACGCCATGCTTTTCATCGTGTTGAGCAACAATAATAAATTCTTCTCCGCCAAAACGAGCAACGATATCACTACGGCGGTCAAATTTACTTTTCATTAACTGACCAACATACTCAAGACAGTTATCACCAATAAGATGACCATACTCATCATTTAAATTTTTAAAATGGTCTAAATCTAACATCGCCACCACCATTGTCGCTTTATTGCGCGATAGAATAGCTTGTAACTCACTGAACTTTCTTTCTAAATAACGACGATTGTAAAGCCCTGTTAAACTGTCTTTATTGGCTAATTCTTTTAACGCCTTATTCGCTTTATTAAGTTCACGAGTTCTTTTTTCTACTTTTTCTTCCAAAATAAACTGGTGCTTTAATAACAACTCTTGTCCTTCTTGTAATTCGCGATATAAGGCTAAAAATTCAGTAGGCGCTTCAAACGGGATAGTTTTATAACCGTTTTTACCATCACCATGTGCTAGCTCTTTCAATGCAAAATCTAAAGGTTGATTCAAGGTATGGGCAAACTGACTTGCTAATAACACAACAAAAATAAAGATAACAAAAAGTGACATAAAAATAGTTAAATATTGTTGTTCAATTAATTGTAATAACTCAGCATGCTCAACAATAACAAATATTTTCCAGTCATTTTTTAAATTCACTTGCCGATATAGATATTTCTTAGCATTGACCCCTTTTTCGCCAATAGTCATCAATTCATGCTGCAATTTTTCCTGTTCAAGTGAAAAGCTAAATGTCGATAAAGTCGTTAGAGCTAAGTCTTTATCAGCATATATCACATTATCATTTTCATCCGTCAATATGATCGCTATTCTGCTACCACTTTCTTCAATTTGTTTGGCTTCTTGCTCAAACATATTCAAGTTCAATGAGCCTTCAACAATACCAACAGGTTTATCACCATTTTGATGATAAATAGGTGAGCTGATAGCCACAATAGGGTCAACACCGAATCCTCGTCCTAAAAAAACAGGTGAAACATATTGGACTTCATTATAAAAGGCCTGAGAAAAATATGTTCTATCAGCAACACTATAACTTTTACCACTGATTTTTTTCATCCTATCACTAGGAGACGTTGCTATTAAATGTGCGTTATGGTCCGCGATAAGCATGGTTAAATAGCCGGGATATAGCTGATGAACTTTACTTAAAGTATCAGCATAACCACTCGGTTCAATTGCTGATAATTTACTTGCTGTTTGTGCAATAGCTTTTATGTGCTCATCGACATAATTGTCAACAATCCTACTTAAGTATTGACTGCTTATATCTAATCTTTCTTCGAATTGCTGATGTTGGATATCATTTAAACTTCGGCTTAGAAACAAGCAAATACCGACAACAAAAAAAGCCGACATTACCCATAATATGTAATGTAGGTATTGTTTTAAGCTCTTTACTAGTGGTGGCTGTTGAGACTTTATCCATTCATTAATTTTTTCGCCAAAGATAAAAATGGCGATCACGGCTAACGCAGTATAAAAAACAGCATTAATGCTTTGCTTAAATGAAGAAAATAATACGTATGCGTCTACATCTGTATTAGTAAACCAAATTATTGCTGCAGTAAGCGGCATACCAATAATAAGCCAATACAGGAAGTCTGCGGTTGGTAAATACCAGCCTTTTCCTCGCATAAATGAAACAAATAACGCTTCTAAACCAAAGGTAATGAAGCCAAAAGGGTGTCCCCAAACAACTAACAAGGGCGTAACACAAATCAAAGCACATACTAGTGTTAATGCAGGTCGCAGATAAGCTGCGGCCATAATAAAAGCTAAATTACCAATGACTAATGAAATATTGTAGGCAAGTTCTACGGGGATACTATTGAGAATTGCTCCCAACATGCCTAATACGATGGCAAAAATTAATGGGCGACCTTGCTTAGTTTTCACTTCAACAGGTTGCTCTTCGATCTCTAATGATATCTTTATCGGGGAAATACTCATTATAGAGGTACCACTTTAATCAATAGAAAAACACTAAAATTAAAATCACATTGTGTATAACAACTTCTCATTCCCACAGCAAAAAATCCTTTTATCAACCACTTCTCGTCTGTTGTTCTAAGCACTTAATTAAATGTGTAGCTTACAACTTTCAAATAACTACTTAAAACCATCTTAACATTAATCGGTATTTGCTATGACTTATCTTTAAACTAAAGTTATTTTTGTATAACTATAGTGCAATAAACACAAAAGCCCTGTCAATGTAATTGCAGGGCTTTGTATTTATTCAATTAAAATATTTTAAGTCATGTCATTAAACGGGTTGTTTTTTGGTAGTTGAATTTTATTAGCAAATCCCGTAACACCGATATCTTCTGTCGACAAGGTAATATCATCATCCATTAATGTACCATCACCAAAACGATAGATAAGCTGAAATTCACCATTATTAGCTTGCTCTTGGTATGTCGCTCTAGCTTGTTCAACCGCTACTGTTTTTTCTTGATAGCTTGCCATCTTATCTTTACCATGACGCTTTTCCATCATCGACAATGTAACATCAGGAGAAAGCAAGGTTGCCGTGGCATTATTACCGCCAAAACCTTTTGAGTTAATAAAAGCGACATCCATGTTATGACAATCCCAATGCTCGGTAGCAATGTTCAAACGTTCATTATGCACATCATCAGCAACTTTTTTGATGGTAGTGATACCTGGCATAATATTATGAGCAAAAATACCTAAAGCCATGGCTACCTGATCACCACTAGCTGGACCAATCGTATGACCAACATAAGCTTTAGGCGCAGCTACTGGCCAATTGTTAATATCAAAACTTTCAGCAATGCGATGATAAATTAATGATTCTGTCACGCGATTTTGCGGTGTACTTGAACCATGCGCTAAAATAAAGCTGCGTTGTTGTATTGATTCTTCACCAACAATAGCTGCTGCTAAAGCAACAGATTTCGCCATGGTAATATAGTTACCTGGGCCCGGTGCGGTAATCGACTTTTTAATACCATCGGCATTGGTATACACATCAGCAACTGAACCTAAAACATTGACACCTAATTCAAGCGCTAAAGCATCGTCCATCAAAATAATAAATTGTGCGGCTTCGCCAATAGTGAAACCACAGTTGTCACCAAAAGGACGACTGGTATTACGATGGTCAGCAATACCGTTACCATCTAGTTTTTTCAAGCCTTCTTCATTGGCTAACGCGCTCATATTACCAAAGCCTTCAACCACTTCTGGTGTAATCGCACAATCATTACTACCAACAATCGCTAAACGAATACGACCGGCTTGAATATCTTGCACAGCAGCTTTTAAGTTATATAAAAAAGTTGCACAAGCACCTGTTGAAGTGAACGTTGTACCCACATTGCCCGTTACATAAGCATTAACAAAATCTGTTGGCATGGTGTTTAAACCAAGCGCTAAATTTTTCGTCGATACACGTTCGCCTTTAAGGCGATTTTGCATCATACCACCTACGCCTTCAGCTTGAGTTTGGCCAAAAACTGATGCTGAATATGTACCAATTTCATCAGGGCTTACTTTATCAGCAATCTCATTCCAGCTATAACCTGTTGAATGAATGGCATCTGCAGCACCAAATATAGTCGCTTGTAAACCGCGTGGTTGGTAACGACTGTTATACATACTAGCCGGTTTAAAGCCAGTCGGTAGTTGTCCTGCTGCTTTAATCGGGTTATCACGCGTTGAGTCATGCTTAACTTCAATTTCGCCTGCAATTTCAACACGAACACGTTTTTCTTCTAACTCAGTCACTTTCCATGTACGAGGTAAAGGCTTAGGCAAGTCACGTGCACGGGTTTCAAAAGTAATACCTTGGTCACCAACATCCATAGTCAATTTCTGCTGCCATGGCGTTGCATCAGGATCAAAATGTTCGTTTTCAATTTTACGGATTAAGGTACCCGCTAAAATTTCTTCACCGAATTGCTGTTCAACATCTGCTTTATCAACAACATTACCATCTTGATCAACAAGCTTGCCGTCTTGGCTAGTTAATAAGTTCATCAAAGTGGCTAAGCCAACGAAAGTTTCCTGACGAGCTTCAGCATTTAGCTTGTCGATTACAATACGACGAAAGCCTTGGTGAAAGGAAGTTCTACCGGCAGCGTTTATGCCACCCATGCCAACGATAATCGGTAATGCAGTCATGAAAAAATCTCTTTAAAATTCAAACTTAATATTTAGTTAAATTAGTTTAAAAGTTAGTTGTTAAAAATAATAATCATTAATGGCCATAAAACATGTAAAAATAGCCAAACAGGCTATTTATGCCAAATTTGAGTAGCGAAAATTATGAAAGCAAAATTTAAACGTAATAAAGACAACACCATCAACATCGCTTTGTTGTTATACGATCATATGTTAGCAACCAGTGTTAGCTTACCGGTAGAAATGTTACGTGCTGGTGAAGCGGTAGCGTTACAAGAAAACAGACAAGCGCCGAGGCTTTCTATACAAATGGTCGCAGAGTCAGTTAAACCAATTTCGACCCGTGCTTTAATCAGACTATTGCCTGATACTGACATTGAAAACGCTCAACATCCTGACTTTGCCTTTATTCCCAGCTTATGGCGTAACCCTCGGCCGACTATTGCCCAGCAACCAAAAATGCTTAAATGGCTAAGCCATATCTGGCAGCAAGGGACAACGCTTATTGGTGGCGGCACGGGTGTCTGCATGATGGCAGAAACTGGCATTTTAGATAATCACCCAGCAACAACGCATTGGCACTATGTTGAACAATTTAAACGTGATTACCCGCAAGTAGATTTAAAACCTGACTTTTTTATCACTCAGTCAGAACGCACTTATTGTGCCGCGAGCCTAAATGCCTTGGCTGATATTGTTGTTCATATTATTTTTCAAATTTATGGCCAAAATGCAGCACAACAAGTCGAACGTAATTTTTCTCACGAAATTAGAAAGCCTTACGAAGATCAGCGATATTTGGAAGGTGCTGTTGATCGCCACCCTGATGAGTTGATCAGTCAAATTCAATTTTGGCTGCAAACCAATTTAAGTTCAGACTTAACGTTAAATGAAATAGCGCAACAGTTTGGCATTAGCCAGCGTTCATTCACTCGAAGATTTAAACTTGCGACAGGCGTCAATGCCACACAATATTGGCAAAAATTGAAAATAGAAACTGCGAAAGAACTGTTAGGGGCTAGTAATTTATCTATTCAGGAAATAGCCTTTCACGTCGGTTATCAAGACCAAGCAAACTTTACCCGTTTGTTTAAAAAGATGTTGAATTTAACACCGAAAGCTTATCGCGCTATGGTCAGAAAGAAGCTTTTTAGTAATGATTAACCTCAATATTTTAAAATATTGAGGTTAATCAGTTATGAGCAAAATTCACTATGAAGAAAACCAATAAGCTTAACTACTGAAGGGTTAGCAATACTGTAAAAAATGGTTTGTGACTCGCGACGTGTTTTCACTAAGCCGTCTTTACGCAATCTTGCTAAATGCTGAGATAAACTCGATTGGCTTAAATCGACAAAATTATTAAGCTCATTAACCGACATTTCTTTTTCACCCAAATGGCACAAAATTAATAAACGGTTTTCATTGCTCATCGCTTTTAACAAATCAGCGGCCTGCGAAGCATTGCCGCGCATTTCTTTAATATCAATGGGTGCTAATGTTGTCATTGGTGTCTCTTTTAAGCGTTAAAATACGGCAATAAATCAAATCTAGTTGGATATTACATTAGATACTGCTAATATTAAAGTATATTACACTTTTCTAATATAACAAGTTACACCTTAATTGCTTTACTTGTTATTAACTCTCAAGGGAAATACTTTGAATTATCAACGCGTTTTAAACTTTGCCATTGCTAAGCCTAAAGCCATTTACTCGTTAGTGTTGCTAGTTACCTTGCTTAGTTTGGCGATGCTGCCAATGATAGAGATTGATACCGACCCAGAAAATATGCTCAGCCAAGATGCGCCAGCGCGAGTATTTCACAATCAAATAAAAACTGATTTTCTAATGCGCGATATGATCGTTGTTGGTTTAGTTAGCAAAAGCAATATCTTCACTGCTGAAACGCTAACCGTAATCGAGAAACTTACCAATGATATCCTGACCCTTGATGGTGTGATTGTCCCTGATTTACTGTCACTAAATGTCGTGGATAATATTCGCCAACTAAGCGATGAAAACGGTAATAACCAAGGTATTGTTTTTGAATATTTAATGAAAAGCGCACCGACAAGTGCCCAAGGCAGCCAAGCCATTCAACAAGCAGTTAAGCGCCTGCCGATGCTTAACAATACTTTAGTGTCAGGTGACAATAAGGCGATTGCCATTTATGTCCCTATCGTTAATAAAGATCAAAGCTATATCATTGCTGAACAAATTAGAGCATTAAGCCTGAACTATATTTCACCTCAACAAGGCGATTTAGCTTTTCATATTACTGGCTTGCCGGTTGCAGAAGACCAATTCGGCTTTGAAATGTTTGTACAAATGGGCGTTGCAGCACCTTTAGCTGGCTTAGCAATATTTATTCTACTGTGGTATTTCTTTCGCAATATTCCACTGATTATTGCCCCTATGGTTGTAGCTATGGCCACTGTACTCATCATCATGGGTAGCTTGATTGGCTTGGGCTTTACCGTGCATATTATGTCCTCGATGATCGCAATATTCTTAATGCCAATTGCCGTGGTTGACTCTGTACATATTTTGTCGGAATTTGCCGATCGTTATAAAGCTGGCGACAACGCCTCTGATACCGTGAAAAAAGTGATGGCGCATTTATATAAACCTATGCTGTTTACGTCAATCACCTCAGCCGTCGGCTTTTACTCCTTAATGCTTACCCCTATTCCGCCAGTAAAAGTCTTCGGCGCCTTTATTGGTACCGGCATATTGTTGGCCTTTGTTCTGACCATTACCTACATTCCAGCCTACATAGCGCGCATGAAACCAGCAACCTTAGCAAACTTGCAACGCGCCTTACAACGCATGGAGCAAAAAGGCCGATTAGCAAAAATCTTAGAAAAATTGGGCATTTTTTCCGTTAAACGCGTCAAAATAATTCTAATTACTTTCATCGCTTTATTCGCTTTAAGTATTGAAGGCATTACCCGCATTGAAATTAATGATAATCCGGTGAATTGGTTTAAAGCGGATCACGAAATTCGCATTGCAGATAAAGCCCTTAATCAACATTTTGCTGGCACTTATGACGCTTGGTTGGTGTTTAACAATAATAAAAGCGATGAAAGCAAAGCACTGCTAAATTTTGAGCAGCTTCTTACGAGCCAAGATGCAGGTTCAACTAAGTCAGCAATTACTGAATTGTTAGCAAATTGGCAACAAGCTCAGCTTGTTTCAGCAACAACAGATGCCGCTAATAAAGTTAACGCTCAAGCATTTTTCACTCAAGAATTATTAATTTCCCTAGATGACATACGTTTTGACGCTGATGATTCAGAACAAGCTTGGCTAGAGCAACTTTATAGTATCGGCGAACAAGCATTATCAGCCAAACAGGTGTTTACTGATCCTAAAATGCTTAATTGGCTGGCCAACTTACAAACGGCATTGGTTGAAAATGGCGATGTCGGCAAAGTAAATAGCCTGGTTGATATTGTCCGTACCGTTAACCGTGAACTTAATTCTGGTGATGAGATAGATTTTGCTACTCCGAATAGCAGCAATGGCGTAGCACAAACCTTACTACAGTTTCAGTCTTCACATCGTCCACAAGATTTATGGCACTTTGTTAGTCCAGATTATCAAAAAACCTTACTGTGGCTGCAAATGACCAGCGGTGATAATCAACATATGACAAAAGTGGTGAGCTGGGTTGAAGCATATATTAATAACAACCCACCACCAGCCAATGTTGAGTATCAGTGGGCAGGAAAGTCTTACCTTAATGTTGTATGGCAAGATGCTATGGTCAGCGGCATGATCGATAGTTTGCTCTCTTCATTTGTTGTGGTGTTTTTAATGATGATGATACTTTTTAGATCGATAAAGTACGGCATATTAGCCATGCTACCGCTAACATTTACCATTACCATGATTTACGGACTTATTGGTTGGTTTGGTAAAGCTTATGATATGCCTATTGCTGTGCTATCAGCGCTAACATTAGGGCTTTCAATTGATTTTGCTATCCACTTTATTCAAAGGGTTCGTGAACTTGAAAAGGAATACAAGAGTTTAAGCCAAGCGCTTACGGCTATGTTTCAAGAGCCTAGTCGCGCCATCAGCCGCAACGCTATTGTTATCGCTATAGGCTTCACGCCGTTATTATTATCACCGTTAATGCCCTACATTACTGTTGGCTTTTTCTTAGCCAGTATTATGGTGATGTCAGCTTTAGTCACCTTAGTTTTATTACCTGCACTGCTGACTTTATTAAACAAAAACACGAATAAAGTCAGCTCAGTTTAGCTAACACCACTTTGAGATAAGTTTTGACAGCAAGAGTTAAAAGGATAAATTTGATGAGGCATATTTTTACCAAACTTCAGAGATTAAATATTGTTAAGAACAGTAGGTTATTTACTTTATTGGTAGCTCTGATATTCAGTAGTAATTTACCAGCGCAAGAACCGGAGAAACAGCTTAGCGTCAGTGAAATAATTACTAAATCTAACCTTGCTTCCTACTACGCTGGTGACGATGGCAGTGCACAAGCTCGCATGATTATTGTTGATGAAAATAACAAGAAGCAAATGCGTCAATTTATTATTTTACGCCAAGATGAAAAGGATCTTGGTGACCAAAATATGTTGGTGTTTTTCTCACGTCCAAGCAATGTAAAAGACACCGTTTTTCGTGTTGAAAAGCATATTGAGCAAGGCGATAATCGCTGGCTCTATTTACCAGCATTAGATTTGGTTAAACGTATTTCTTCCGGCGATAAACGTACCTCTTTTGTTGGCTCTCATTTTTTCTATGAAGACGTATCAGGCCGTAATCCTAATGAAGATAGCTTTACCTTAATAAGTGAAGATAACGACAATTACGTAATTAACGCTGTACCTAAAGATAAACAAAGTGTCGAGTTTAGTTCTTACACTGTGACTATTAGTAAAAGTAATTTTTTACCGATTGAAAGTATTTATTTTAATCAAAGCCAGCAAGCCGTGCGCAAGATGACGGTACTTAAGGTTCAAAACATTGGCGGTATTCCAACCGTGATGAAATCTCGCATAACAGATCTCAGCAACAACAGTTATACCGAAATGCAGTTTCGCAAAGTGAAATATGATGTTGGCTTACCGAGCAATATTTTTAGCGAACGCAGCATGCGTACGCCGCCTAAAGCTTGGTTAAAATAAAATTTGAGTATGCTTTCTTTACTTAATTCACCCATGCGAATAGCCACAATAGTGTTGTTGTTCGCTATTACTTTTAATTCCAATATTGTCTTGGCAACTAGCCATGCAAATAAATTACTTACCGTTAGTGAAGCTAAACAGCAAGAAACTAGCGTTGAGCAAACTTGGAATGAAAACGAAGACGATGATTGGGCAGACGACTGGAGTGATGAAGAACAAGTTTCATCACCGTGGCAGTTAACCGGCTTTGTCGAAGCTGCCTACGGACAATTCTTACAAGGTAACATTGTAGAAAACTCTGCTGCGTTAAATGAGCTTAGAGCACGATTTAATATTGATTATAGTCATCAACTTTTTGAGTTAAATGGCAAAGTCGATACCTACTACGATGCGGTTTTAGCTAAAGCAATTTGGCATACTCGAGAATTAAATATTTCCGCCAGCCCTCTTAGCTTTGTTGACGTGAAAGTTGGGCGACAAGTATTAACCTGGGGAACGGGTGACTACCTATTCCTTAATGATTTATTTGCTAAAGATTGGCAATCATTTTTCTCTGGCCGAGCCGACGAATATTTAAAAGCACCTTCGGATAGCATAAGAACCAATTGGTATTTCGATAAGGTCAATTTCACCTTAGTATGGACACCTGACTTCACTCCTGATAATTATATTACCGGTGAACGTTTTTCATTTTATTCTCCGCAAATGCAGCAAATTGTTGCGCCTAGCGAAGAATTTCCCGTCAACAAAACTCATAAATCACAATGGTCTGCACGACTCAATACTCGCATCAACGATGTCGAAGTGTCACTTTATGGTTATCAAGGTTTTTGGCCGACACCAACCGGTAGCGAAGTTATTACAGAAAGCGACACATTGAATTACCAAGCCGTAAATAGCCAACAGCAGCAAAGCCAAGGTTACTTCCCAAAGTTAAACTCATGGGGCTTTAGTGCTTTAACCGCCTATGCTGGCGGTATTTTCAATTTCGAATATAGTAGTTATAACAGCATAGAGAATTCGACGGGAAACAAAAGTAATATTGCCAATGGTCAACACAGAGTACTAATTGGCTACGAACGAGAATTGGCGAAAAACTTTACTGCTAGCGTACAGTATTACTTAGAGCGTACTAAAGACTACCAAGCACTAGCCAACAACAACTTAACACCAGAACAACTTGTTGATGAAAATCGACAACTGTTAACTATGCGCTTGACCTACCGAGCAAAACAACAAACCTTAACTTACTCATTATTTAGTTTCTACTCACCAACCGATCACGATGCCTATCTTAAACCAAGTATTGATTACCGCTATAATGACCAATGGCTATTTAGCACTGGCGCTAACCTGTTTTTTGGTAAAGATGATTATTCATTTTTCGGTCAGCATCAAGACAATAGCAATGCTTGGATTAGGGTCCGTTTTGAATATTAAACCTGTAGTAAACCCACAGTATTAAGCAGAAGTCAGTAAAATACTGGTTTCGCTATTTAGAACTCCTTCAATCATTCGTACTTGCGCTAATACATGGTCAAACTCAATTAAGCTACTGGTTTGTAACTCAGCTACTAAGTCCCACGAACCATTGGTGGTATGTAACTTAACAAGTTGTGGTAAGCCCTTTAATGTTTTGATCACCTGTGTGGTAGAACGACCGACAACTTCAATCATCATAACGGCCTTAATCGCGCCAGCTTCAAGTGCCTCATGAGCCCTTACAGTAAAACCTAAAATAGCACCTGAGGAAACTAAACGATCAATTCTGTTCTGTACGGTACCGCGAGACACTTTCAACTGCTCTGAGAGTTTAGAAATGGAAGCCCGACCATCTTCTCGCAGTAACGAAATTAATTGCTGATCAAGATGATCATGAAGATAAGGTCTTATGGTTAAATTTGTCATATTGCCAACTCAACTATACAAAGTGATAAAAATTAATCACAAATGTCAGTAATAGTGACATTTTAACTAGCAAAAATAAAATCTACACTATTAACATCGTTTAAATTCACTTTTCTGGAATATCATTTTGAGCATTATCAATCCCCAAGCACCTCATAGTGTAGTGATGATCAGGCCACATCATTTTTATCCTAATCCACAAACTCAAGCAGACAATAGTTTTCAAACAGCTCAACTAATAGCAACACCTGAGGTGATTGCAAAAACTGCTTACCAAGAGATTAGCCAAGCCCAAATAACCTTGACAAGTCATGGTATCAAGGTGCATTTATTTGAAGATGAGGGAACAGAAACACCTGACTCTGTATTTCCAAATAATTGGTTTTCAACTCATAGTGGTGGCCACATAGCTATTTATCCTATGTATGCACAAAACAGACGTTTAGAAAGGCGTAGCGATATTATTGAACAATTGAAAATTAACTACCGCGTACAAGATATAGTCGACTACTCAGGACTTGAGCATGACAATATTTACTTGGAAGGTACTGGCGCAATGGTTTTAGATCATTTAGACCGTGTTGCATACGCAGTGCAATCTAACAGAGCTAATTCACTCGCATTAGAGCGTTTTTGTACCCATTTCAATTATGAACCAATGCTGTTTGATGCCAGTAACCAAGCAGGAGAAAGTGTTTACCACACTAATGTTTTAATGTGCATTGCCAGCGAGTTTGTATTATTAGCGCCAGAAATGATTTCAAACTCCGCAAGACGAAGTGAAATAATACAGCGCTTTAAAAGCTCTGGTAGAAAAGTCATTGCCTTAACAGAATCACAAATAAATAAATTTTGTGGCAATGCCATTGAATTACAAGGAAGTAATGGACGTGTCTTAGCATTATCAAAAACCGCTTATAAGGCTTTAACCACTGAACAAAAGAAACTAATAAAACAAAGTGCGCAGCTAGTACCCATTGATGTCAGTACAATTGAACTCGCTGGTGGTTCAATTCGCTGTATGATTGCAGGAGTTCACTTAGCAGCTCGCTAAGAACAGCTAATTTTCCAGAACTAATTAACCAGAAAATATGCCCAACTTGCCAACAACAATAACCAAGGTAGCATTGAAAAAACACTCAATCGACGTGGTAAACCTGTCGAGTTACTATCTGCCTGTGCCTGCGCATCAGTAGTTGCTGAATGAACATTAGCTGACAAACTTTTTTTACGTTGCTTATCACGCTCACGTGCTTTAACTTTTTGCTGTTTTTTATATTCGCTAATACCCTTTTCAATGCCTTGAGCAATCAATTTTGTTTGCTCTTTGGTCTGGCCCTTTTTCTGGGTACCTTTAGCAATACGTAAAGCTTCATTTTGTACTTCAGTGGAGACTTTATTTGTCACAAGTAAACCTCTTTTTTCATTTCAATATGTGCGTATAATGCCACTATTAAGGCATTAATTTAAGTACAAAGCTTGTTAGTTTATTGCTGCTACGGCAAACTATCAGCAAGCAATTTTTTTGACAGCAAATTCCAATAGAATAGAGACAATAATGAGCGATTCACTGAGCACAGCAAAGAACCAAATAATACAAATGTTATCGATGCAAGACGCAATGAATTCACGTGTAAGTGAAACGTGGCGAGATAACAACTATGAATGGTATCGTGCCATTTGGGTTGAGTGTGCCGAAATGCTAGATCATCACGGTTGGAAGTGGTGGAAACATCAAGAAATTGATATTCCACAAGTACAATTAGAATTAGTCGATATTTTTCATTTTGGCTTAAGCTTACGCTTAATGGCTGGCGGTACTATTGAAGAAATTACCACAACATTATCAGCTGAACTAACACAAAACAGTGGCGAACAAGACTTTAAAATTGCCCTTGAAAACCTTGCGTCTGCAGCGGTAAGCAACAAAGCGTTTGACGCAGTAGCGCTTGCTGATTGTATGCGTTTAATGTCGATGGATTTAAACGAATTATTCCGTCAATATGTTGGTAAAAACACTTTAAACTTCTTCCGTCAAGATCATGGCTATAAAGAAGGTAGCTACATTAAAGTTTGGCACGGTGAAGAAGACAATGAAGTGCTAGCGAGTTTGGTCAACACCTTAGATGCTAGCGCGACAGATTTCCAACAGCAACTTTACGCAGCACTGGAAGCGAAATACCCAAGCTAAACAGCACCTATAAGTGCGCACACCTACTAATAAAATCAATCGGTTGGTTAAGAATCACCGATACAACTCTATCGGTTGATTTAATCTTCAGACCATAATTATCTCTCTGGCGCAATTTTTGCTTTATCTAGTTACTTAAGATAAACGTCAAGATTTTGAACTGCCGGAGATGTATATGGAACTCATTCTATTTGCCATGATCAGCCTTATTGTAATTGTCGCTATGTTAGCTAATCGCTTAAACGACAATAGCTTTCCTTTTCCTTTCGAGCGTAAAACTGCCATTTTCACTCCTGCAGAGAAAAACTTTCAAAACCTTGTAGAACAAGCAATGGGGAGCCGATACCGTATTATCAATCGTGTCAAACTCGCCGACATTGTTACTATTCGAAATGGTGTTTCTAACCGCGCAGGTCAAACAGCCGCTAACAATGCTAACAGTAAGTATTTGGATTTTGTTATTTGCGATCGAGATTCAATGAAACTTTTAGGTGCTATTGATTTAGTCGACACTAAAGGCAAGGGTTATAAAATTAAGAAAGACTGGTTTGTAAGTGGCGCTTTAGAAGCCGCAGCCATTCCACATATTCGCATTAAGGTAAAAGCAAATTATACCATCGACGAAATTCGTGCTTGTATCAACAGCCGTATTTTAGGTAATAATGCCCCATCACCAAAAGTAAAAGGTCGTGTTATTCCTGCGCCATTGGTTAAAGCGCGCCCTAGATCAGCAGGCGCACTTTCACCTGCAGCCGCACAAGCTCAATTGCATAAAGATACTCCAGCAATGGCAAGGCAACTCTCCTCACCTCAAGTAGCGGCACTTCCGCATTAAACAAATGTGGTTCATTGAGTGACTAAGAAAAATTATAAAGCAGACATTGATGTCTGCTTTTTTGTTGACACGGATAAAAGATTTTAAACTCAAGTCGCGCTATAATCCGCGCATAGACAATAGCGAAAAGTTTTCGCAAGACAGATAACAGGATTACAGTTAATGAAAGCAGGTATTATTGGTGCAATGGAACCAGAAGTTGCCATTTTAAAAGGCAAATTACAAAATTGTGAAACAACAACTCACGCTGGCTACACCTTTTATCAAGGACAATTAAACGGCAACGACGTAGTGATTGTGCAATCAGGTATAGGTAAAGTTCCTGCTGCTTTAGCCACCGCAATTCTTATTGATAAATTTCAGCCTGACTACGTGGTAAATACGGGCTCTGCTGGTGGTTTTGAACAATCTCTTAAAGTGGGTGATATCGTTATCAGTTCTGAAGTTCGCTATCACGATGTTGATGTTACCGCGTTTGGTTACGAAATAGGTCAATTACCCGCAAACCCAGCAGCATATATTCCACACCCAGAATTAGTAGCTGCCGCCAAAGTGGGCATCAACTCACTTGAAAATATTCAAACATTGGTTGGTCTTATCACTACTGGTGATACTTTTATGACAAAAGATGACGATATTGCTAAAGCCAGAGCAAACTTCCCAACAATGGCTGCAGTTGAAATGGAAGGTGCTGCAATTGCCAATACGTGTCATCAGTTTAATACACCATTTGTTGTTATTCGTTCAATGTCTGATATTGCAGGTAAAGAATCACCAAGCTCTTTTGAAGCATATTTAGAAACCGCTTCGGTCAACTCTTCGCAGTTAGTGGTTAGCATGATAGACGCATTAAAAGGAAAATCATTAAGCTAATGGAAAGTTTGAGTAACATTTTAGCCAGCCCTCATTTGTATTCTGCTGCAGTTATGCTGTTATTAATGATCGCTCTAAAAGCAATAATTGGCGCATTTGTTACTCATCAACCTTTAGCATTTTTTAATTTTTATTGTCAGCGATTGGCAGATAAAGTTAATAAAACCAGCAGTAACTCCCGACAACAAAACATTTCTGGCCTTATTGCCATACTTGTTACTTTAGCGCCTTTGGTAACTATTTTATGGTTATTTGAAAGCTTCATTGAAGTAACTTGGCTTTGGCATGGTTTACTGCTGTACATTGCTTTAGGAAATATTGGTTTAGGTAAAATAAATAAACACATTGCTCGTGAGCTTGTTGCCAATAACAACTACCAAGCCAAACAAGCGACATCAGCTTTATTATTGCGTGAAACCGATAAACTCTCTTCATTAGGCATTAGCAAAGCTTGTATTGAGATGCAGGTACTACGTAGCTCACAATTACTGGTTTGTGTCGGTTTTTATTACCTTGTTTTTGGCCCGCTAGCAGCGTTGTCATTTCGCTTACTTTTAGAAATGCACTACGCTTGGAATATTAAAACAATTCGTTTTGTATATTTTGGCGCCGCAGTGAATCATATTGTTAAGCTATTACAATGGTTGCCTTCACGGTTATTTGCCTTAATTTTATTGCTTGGCACGGTTGGGAAAAACACTGTTCTCTGCTGGCGTTTAACTCGAGGTAAATTCCTACAAACAGGCAATAGTTTGTTATTACATATTTTAGCATTAAGCTTAGAAATTAGGCTTGGCGGTGTTGCTATGTATCAAGGAAATAAACTGCGGAAAGCGAGTTTTAATGACCAAGCAAGGCAGCCGCAAGCAACTGATATTATTCATGCCAGCAAGCGTATTAATTACGCATTATATATCTGCATACTATTAGTTATGATGGTTGCTATTATGTCGTTTGCTAACTCTGGGCAAGGTTAATCATTTAAAACTCTTTGAAGTTACGAAAAAAAGCACTGACAATTATTTAATAATTATAAAACCAACAAGCATGGCTTTCGCCAAATAAGGACTCGAAATGAAATTTATTAATTCAACATTATTATTGCTATTAAGCCTTTGTGCATTTATCAGTTTTGCAGAGCAAACCGCAACAATTTCACAACAAGAATTGCTAACCTTAATGGCAACACCAGCAAGCAATACAATAGTATTAGACGTTCGTACGCCAAGTGAATTTGCCCAAGGTCATATCAAAGGTGCAATTAATATCAGCCATGATCAAATCAACGATAATCTAAGTAAAATCATTGGCTATAAAAACCAAACGGTTGTGGTGCATTGTCGTTCTGGTCGTCGAGCAGTTAGTGCTGAAAACGCACTTCGAGCAGCCGGCTTCAGTGATCTTCGTCACCTTGATGGCGATATGAATGGCTGGCAAGCTGCTGATTTACCGTTAATTAAATAGCGATTAAAGCAGATGTCGGAACTACTTTATTGGCTTGATATTTTTGGTGTTGTGGTTTTTGCCTTTTCAGGGGCATTAATGGCGGGACGCTATAAACTCGATCCATTTGGAGTTGTTGTTTTATCTGCTGTAACTGCAATTGGCGGTGGCACTATTCGCGATGTTATTTTACAAACGCCTGTTTTTTGGGTTAAAAATCCAATATATCTCTATATTATTTTAGCCACGGCCATATTAACTATTATTTTTATTCGCTGCCCGAAGCGTATTCCAAAACGATTTTTACTGGTTTCGGATGCTTTTGGTTTAGCGCTATTTGCAGTATTAGGTACAGAAAAAGCCCTAAGCTTAGGCGCTGCAATACCTGTTGCCATTGTGATGGGCACAATGACAGGTGTCGCAGGCGGTATGATACGCGATGTGTTATGTAATGTTATTCCAATGATATTACGACAAGAAATCTATGCAACAGCAGCAATATTAGGTGGAGCGTTATATACCTTATTAAGCCATTTTTCAGTCCCTGAACATATTGCAATTGTAGTGGCAATTTTAGGAGCCTTAATGCTGCGCTTAGCCGCTATCTACTGGCGTGTCACCTTACCGGCTTTTCAAATTCTAGAAGCAGAAGATATAAAAAAAGACCCATAATAGTAGAGATAACTATTACAGGCCTTTGCCTCCCTGAACTGTCATTACTAACTAAAAAGAGTAGCTAGCGCCTATACTAACGCTAGTGCTTTCTAAGTCACCAAGGTCATGATGCTGTATGCCGGTATTAAGCCCAATACCATTGTCCCAACGATATTGCCAACCTGCTTCTAGGTACAGACCAATACCAGATTCATCAGCAAATTTATTGTGCTCTAAGCTCAATTCATACTGATAGAACTCAGCACCAACTTTGGCATATAAGCTATTGCGCTTAGATAAAGATAAATCGGTTTTAAAAGCGACGATTAAGCTATCTTGGGTAAAGTTATCAGCATCTAAAGAAAAGTTATCATCGTGGTCAGCACGACAATTCCAGCTGTTTTCTCCGGTTTTATCACAGTCCCAATCATCAGTGTCTTCAACGCTGGATAAGCCAACTTCTAAGTAATAATGTGGCAGAAATTGATAATTGTAATAAAGGTAAGACTGGCCAACACCGGTACCATCAGTATCCTTACCTTTGTAATCAATACCACCACCAGATATTGATAAGCCAACACTGTGAGGATTTTCCACCTCAGCACTTACTGAAAAACTGATTACACTGGCGAGCAATAATGGTGTAAAAATCGTTAATAGTTTCATCTGTTAAATCCTTGTTTTAAGATGATGCTATTGTGGAAGATTGGTTCAATTAGATCTGTTTTACAAATGTTTTGAAGATGTAGACTTGTGTAAGAAAATGATGAAAAAGTGAAAAATAGCGACTGAGTCAAAGCGCTTGATTGTAGCTATTTCAGCGCTCTAGTAATTAACATTGCCTAACAACTTAGCCTAAGTGTTTGGGTTATAAATAGCTATCAGCGCTGTAGAAAGGTAACAGTTAGGCTTCGATTCCCCAACCATCATTAAAACCGTCAAATTTAGCCGCTAGTAATTCAAATTCAGCTTCTTGGGCAACAATAGCATCATAGTCTGGCGTCATATTAACGAAACAATTTACATCCCAAACATTAGGCATTTCATCTGGTACTAACTCCACAACCATTTCAGGAGCTTGTTCTGCCAAATGCGCAACCATAGATTGAGCTCTTTCTTCTTTTTCAAATAATTGAAAAAAAACTACCTTGTGTACCACGGTTAAATCAATACCAGCACTTTGCATTTCAGCAAGTACTTGGCCAGTTTCATCATTTGGAAATGTCATAGATAAACAGTATTTATAAGAATGTTGGCGCTATTATAACCCTAAATTTAGGGAATAGTTCTACATCACGCAGAATATTTCTAATAAATAGCTTAATGCTCAAAAGTGCAAATATTTTGCTGACAGCTTGAATTAGCTTGCGGTGAAGTTTTCGGACAAGCAGCGATGATCTTTGATTTTGTTTTAAGCTTTTTAAGTAAAGACGCGCCAATATTATTAATAGCGACAGAGCAATTAGCATTCTTAAAGCTGACTTTTACTATTTGACACTGTTGCACTGAAATACATGTGAGATTATTAATTACTGTTTGTTCAAATTGTTCGACAACTTGAATATTTTCGGCGATGTTCGGCATGTTTTTAGGTTTAGCAGTGTTGACTGGTTGTTGTGTATCGTCACTTACGGTTGCACGTTGACGGATCCTTTCTTGCCTTGCTTGTTCAGCTTGCGACGCTTGTTCAAGTTCTGCTTTTAACACGGTGGTCGATTTTTCGTTTTCATTAAGCAAATAGCCTAAACCAAGTAATATCGCCATAAAACCCGCGAACACCAGTAAAGTAATGGCTAGCCATTTAGTCATTACGCTATCTGCTCGTTTAGAGCATTAATCTTGCTGAAGTTTTTCCCTTTTGGGTAGTCTTCCAACATGCGATCAACCGCATCGCTAATTTTTTCCTGCATTTCTTGGCTGTTATCTTTTTCTTTAAAGCCTAATGGATAAACACTACGCCAAACAGAACGTTGATTTTTTGGATCAATAATATCAAGAATCAAACTACCAGGGCGTAACTTTGCTTGTAGTTCTTTACGTGTAGCTTGCCCAGCCTTTAAACAATAACTGCAGTATTTCACTTGCTGGTTATAGCGTTTAAGTTCACCAAAGTTGTGATTAATAACATGATAAGCAATAACAATATCGGCTTTTTTTACGGTTTTATAACTAAAGCCGTTTTCATCAAAACCTTGCTCAATAGCGAGTTCAATGGTGTTACGCGTACTGTCACTGAGGTTTTGCAAATCACCAAAAGCAGAATTACGACCATAAGTGCTATAGCTTTCTACTGTTGAAAAATCAAAGCCACCACGAAAAGATGTGGTCGCGACTTTCGACAATGAACAAGAGGTAAGTGTGACGATTAACGCTAAACAGCTCAGTAATCTAATAGTTATCATGTAGATTTCAAACAAGAAATAATATTACTATACCCGTTCTACTTGAAGATGCAATTTCAGAGTTAAGCTAGGACATCAGATCAAGGCACAAAGCGTAGATAATGGTTATTCCCTTATTAAGTATTGTAACGCGGGACTGATTTTCTAGCTTAACTCCCGGCGGGCAAGCCGATAAAGGGTCATCTCCAGCGTTATTTATTTCGACAATAGAATAACTATCCTCTTCAATCAATGCCTTGGTGCTAACCCTTTTTCGACTTGCTGAAACCTGCACTTTCAAGTGGAACAGGTATGGATTACCTACCTAGCTATAAATTACAACTTTTGCTAGTGATATAAACATGATGAGAGGGTGCTAAAGGTTGCCGGTTTGCCGGTATGAGTTAGCTCTAACTCAATAAATCCGACAAAATCAACAACCAAATTGGAAATGTACGGTTATTGCAATGATTCGTAACTAACGGCGTTAAAGTCGATAACTTTACCACCAAATTCACGAGCAAAGGCATCTGCGTCAGTTTGCGCAGAAAAGCTCGCTAGTGTTTTGCCCATTGCGCCGGTTTTACTTGAACCAACAACAAACCAAGCTTGGCGTGCATCAATAAAAAATTCATCCTTAGGCGTATCCCACGGCGCTTTACTCATATCATGAACAAGTATGGTGGTAACATTACGTTTATTTTCAGGATCAAGATAGAAGCTAAACATATCGCGTGTTGAACAGAATTTTTTCACCATTTCACCGTCAGCTTTCGTCACGCCCTTTCGGAATAATTCAGCTTTAGGACCAGAAAAATTAGCGATTAACATGCCACATAAGTGACATTCGTCAGCGCTTTCAATTGCAGCAGCTTGATGAACAATTTGTTGCTGTTCTGATTGCTCAGAACAACCCGTCACTAATACCAAAGGTAAAGCAATAGCGAAAAACAATTTACGAAACATTACGGTTGCCTTTAAAGTTTTTTGTTTTTGAAAATAATAGATGCAATAGCCAATGGCGCAGCGACCCAGCCAAGCAATAGCATTAATAGTTGGCTTTGCGTTAAATTCGCTTTAATGGCTATTGCCAGTGCGCCATTAACATCAGAGCTATCTAAACCCGCCAAGTTAACTAAACGGAAAATATCAGCAGGATTTAACATCATTAATTGCGTTAAAGCGGTCTGGCTTAAACCGGTTTCTGCGCCAACTAATAAAGCTAATAACGCAAGGTCAAAAACTAAAGCAAAGAAGAACCAAGTGATTAGCGCAACACCTGCCGCTTTTGATTTTTCACTCGCCACTAAACTGATCATGTAAGCAATCGCAGTAAAGCTTAGCCCTAATAACGTAGCGCTTAAAATGAAATAGCCAAAGGTTTGTAAAATAGCAATGTCGCTATTTTGTATAAACAGCAATAAAGCTGAACTACCAAAACCTAGTACGGTTGCTAAGGCAATAATACCACCTTGACCAAGAAATTTACCCAGTAATAACTGATTTTTACTTAAAGGATACGTTAACAAAAGTAGTAATGTTCCGCCCTCTTGCTCACCAACAAAGCTATCATAACTTAGTAATAGCGCAATAAGTGGAATTAGAAATACCGCTAAGCTTGCCAAGCTAGCAATGGTGGTTGATAGCGATGTTGTGCCAACGGCACCAGATGCTGCGGCGCCAAAGTAGGTTAAACCTACAGACAGTACAGCAAAAATTAGGGTAATTGATAATAACCAACGATTACGTAGGCCATCTTGAAATTCTTTATTGGCGACAGTTAGTATTTCCCTCATTACGCCTCTGCCTTAGTATTTTTTGCTTGCTCTGTTTTAGCCAAATAGTACTGATAAACTTGCTCTAAGTTAGCTGACTCAACCGCGATGTCGTTTAAGCTCTCATCGGCCAATAAATAACGTAGAACCTTTAACTTGTCTTGTTCGGGTACCGTTAAATGATCAGCTGAATTGACATACGACTTGAGCATGGAATCTTCAAGCAACGCCCCATTCAACCCTTGTGGTTTAATTTGCGTAGGTAAATTTGCCGCTGCGCGTAGTTCTGCAATAGTACCCAGTGCTAAAGTTTTGCCACCAGAAATAATCATTGCGCGGTCAATATGCTGCTCTACGCCAGGTAAAACATGTGAACAAAGTACTACGCTAGTTCCCTGAGTTTTTAATTGATCAACGCTGCTATAAAACTCTGCTGTTGCATTAGGGTCTAGACCTACGGTTGGTTCATCAAGTAATAATAATTTTGGTTCGCCAATAAAAGCCTGTGCTAAACCTAAACGCTGACGCATACCTTTTGAGTAAGTTTTGACTTGTCGTCCCATAGCATGTGCAATGCCGACTTGTTCAAGTAATGCTTTGGCGTGGCTTTTGGACTGACCTTTCAAGCGAGCAAAATAAGTTAGTACTTCTAAGCCAGTTAATTGCTCGTAAAACATTACGTTTTCCGGCAAATAACCCATTTTTGCCCGCATATGCCAAGCTGACTTGTTGTCTGGCTTCATGTCCATCACGGTAACATCACCAGCATCGGCTGAAATTACCCCTAAGATAAGCTTCATCATAGTGGTTTTGCCTGCGCCATTATGACCAAACAAGCCTAATACTTCGCCTTGCGCTAGTTGCAAGTTGATAGATGATAATGCCTGTAAACTCTTATAATTTTTACTGACATTTTCAAGGGAAACTACTGGTGTTTTCATTATGGTTGATTTGCCTTATTCGCATGAACTTCTGACTGACCATCACTTACTTGCAGTGATGACGCGATATGACCTGCTTTTTTCGGTACTGCTGACGACCGCATTAGTGGAAAGCTGTCTTTAACACCCGGCGGTTTTAATACTGGAAATTCTTTTTGTATCCAACGCAATATCAGAACGACAGGGCTGTCCATGATCATTTTCATTTCAGGATACTGCCAAATCAATTGGTCAATACCATCATTTGGTTCAAAGATAACGTCTCCAATGTTGTCGCCATTCATATCCCAGCCTAAATAGTTGCTCCAATAGTTGCCTTTACCTTCAAAGCTCCATTCTTGTTTTTTATTAGAGACGTATTTCACTTGCACTGGATTATTAATAAAACTATTGCCGTAGACTTTAACTTTTTCTGAGCCAGCGGTTAAGTGAATACCGATTTCAGCGGTATCAATATAGTTATTTTTTATTGTATTGTAGCCCGAGTTATAAACAAACAAGCCTTTTCCGTCTCGACCTAGTACTTTGTTTTCTGGCTTGGTCCAAACGTCTTTAATATAATTCCCTTCAAAGGTCGATTCAGTGATGAAATTGAGTAAAAAACCATAATCTTCTGAATCGGAGGTTTTATTGTCTTTAATGGTTAAACGACGTGAACTCATTAGCGCATAACCTGCGCGAGTGTTGTAAGCCTTATTATTTATCACCGTATTATCGTACGAGTACATATAATGAATGCCATAACGTAAGTCATGCATAACATTGTTTTCTATTAGATTGTTTTGACTAGAAATCACATAAACACCATCACGTGTTTGAGACGTTTCATTATCAAAAACATGGCTATGAGTGACGTTTGCTACTTGAATGCCATTACCTCTATCCGCAGAGCGTAATGCTAAATTCCCTTTAACTTTATTATTGAAAACTTGAGTATTAGTGACATGGTTTAACCAAATTCCAAAACCACTTCCCGAAAGCGTATTATTCGAAATAATTAGACCGTCAGCTTTGTTATGATCTACTTTTTCGTGGGAGTAAATACCTGAGTTTTGCTCAGTAAGATCATCGCCCCAATTGACAATATTTAGATTATCTATAGTAATGTGTGAGTTTTTTAGCACCAATGCATGCCCATGGCCTTGCGCATCGATAATGCTGCCTTGCTTGCCGCCTTCACTACTACCGCGTAAGGTAATTTGTTTGGAAATAACAAAGTTACCCACATAGTGACCTGCGATTAAATTTACAATATCGCCATCAGCACTGATGTTGAGCACTTGTTGTAAATTGTCCTTTGGCGAAACCGTGATCGTTTTGCCATTTGCAGACAACGAGATTGCGGTGAGCAACAATAAATAAACAAAGAGTTTTTTATGCATATCAAAGAAAGTCTTTTTTGGCCTTACATAAGAAGAAAAAGCATAACATCAATTAAATGTTATGCTTTGATCTGGGTTAACTAAGTGTAATAAATTTGTGATATAAGTCACAGCTTTATTGTATTGTAGAACTGCGTGACAGGGCCTGTTCTGCTCTTGCCACGCTATCGTCAAATACTACTATTAGCTATTACGCTTCAACAAACATGCGACCGCGCATTTCCATGTGTAGCGCGTGACAGAACCAGTTACAGTAATACCACTGAACGCCTGGCTTGTTGGCAGTAAAAGTAATAGAAGAAGTCTGTTGAGGACCAATTTCCATTTGTACACCGTGGTTAGTCATACAGAAACCATGTGTTACATCTTCTACTTGGTCAAGGTTAGTTACGATAACCGTAACTTCGTCACCTAACTTAACGGTAAATTCGTTCATGCCGTAAGTTGGTGCAATAGACGTCATATATACACGTACTTTGTTACCATCACGAATAACTTTATTGTCTGTTGTAGTATTAACGCCATCACGCTTCGCAATTGCTAATGTTTCAGCGAACATAGCATCATCACGAGTCCAAACTTTCTTAGGCTTCAATTTACTACGGTGTACCATGATACAGTCATGCGGTTCAGCAAATGTAGGTCCGTCATGAACAAGTTTCATTTCATCGCCAGAAATATCAATTAATTGATCATTTTCTGGTTTAAGTGGTCCTGTTGGTAAGAATCTATCTTTAGAGAACTTACATAGAACAACTAACCACTTACCATCTGCATCACGAGATTCACCCTGTGTTGTATGGTTATGACCTGGTTGGTAATGAACATCTAATTTTTGACGAATGTAGTTAACTTTTTCGCCTTTGTAAGCTTTAATCGCATCTTCAACATTCCATTTAGCAATTTGGCTATCTAGGAATAAAGTAGTGTAAGCGTTACCGCGGCCATCAAACGCAGTGTGCAATGGACCTAAACCTAACTCAGGCTCAGCTACAACAGTGTCACGTGGCTTAATTTTATTAGCGAATAAATCGTCTAATTTAGCAATTGAAATGACCGTTACTGTTGGAGATAACTTACCATTTGCCATGAAGTACTTACCTTCTGGCGAGGTATTCAAACCATGAGGTGATTTTGGTACTGGGATATAACGCGTTAATTCAGAGCCTTTACGACCATCTAAAACTGGTACATCGTTACCGTTGTAAGTTTTGAATTTACCGGCTTTAAGTGCAGCTTCACAAGCCGCTAAGCTAAATACAACAACATGGTCACGTTCTGCAGTGATCATTTCACCTAAGTTCATGCCCATTTCTGAGTTGTAACATGTAGACGCAAAGTATTTGCCGTCAAAATCAGCATCAGTATTATCTAAGTTACCATCAACCATAACTTGGAAAGCCATTTCCATAGTTTCTGCGTCAATTACGTTGTATAAAGAACGGTAAGTACTGACATCTTTCATGCCATCTTTACCATCGTTATTCATTGGAATTTCAAATTCACCATTACAAACAACATATTTAGTATACGGTACTTTTTGCACGCGTAAACCATGAACTGCTTGTACGTTTGGTACCGTAAGCATTTTATCACATTTCATGATGTCACAACGAATACGTGCTACACGAGAGTTAGCTTTATCATTAATAAATACGTACTTACCGTTATACTTGCCATCAGTCATACTCATATGAGGATGATGAGAATCACCCATCATGATATCAGCACTGTCGCCTTTAACACGTTTAGATTCTTCAGTTAAGCCCCAGCCTGTTGCTGAGTCAGTGTTAAATACTGGAATACGCATTAATTCACGCATTGATGGGATACCCATAATACGAACTTCACCAGAATGACCACCTGACCAAAAGCCATAGTACTCATCTAATTCACCTGGGTGAACTACTGGGCTATTAGCATATTCTTTTGCATTTGCTTGCGCTGTTGAAGCGAACATAGCTGCAGTCATTGGAGCCGCAACGGCACCAGCGCCAACTAATGCTGTTTTGCCGAAAAATTTACGTCTGTCGGCATTCTCCAACTCATTCTTATTTGCATTTTCTTCGTTGTTACTCATTAACGTTCTCCGTTGATTTATTCGTTTGGTGTTAATAGAAAAATTTTTATCCGACATTTACTGCCGCAATTTCTTGTTCTTTGTACTTATTATTTTTATATTTTTGTTTTTTTAATGGTGGACATTTATCATCATTAAAATAGGTAACCTGACAATCTAAACAGTAGTGACACTCACGCATGTTGATTTCGCCATCAGGATTAATCGCTTGTATTTCACACTCTTTTGCACAGGTTTTACATGGTTGACCACACTCCTTACGGCGGCGTAACCAACTGAACAAGCGCACACTATTACTGGTTGAAAGTGCTGCGCCCAGTGGACATAAGTAGCGACAGAAAAACTTACGGTTAAATATATTGATAGTCAGTAATATCACGGCATAAAGAATAAACGGCCATTCACGATCAAACTTCAATAAAAATGTGGTTTTGAAAGGCTCTATTTCAGCGAACTGCTCTGCCAATGCTAATGAATCCAGTGATAAGGCAAATAGCCCTAACAATACTAAATATTTGATTGCCCATAAGCGTTCATGAACAGCCCAAGGTAATTCAAACTGCGGTATTTTTATGTAGCGAGCGAATACATTAATCAGTTCTTGTAATGCACCAAATGGACATAACCAACCACAATAAACAGCACGACCCCATAGCAACATAGTGACAGCAGCAGCGCCCCATAACATAAATATCACTGGGTCCAGTAAGAATAAATCCCACGAGAAATCAGACATAAAAGCTTGTAGGAAAGTAAATACATTTACTACAGATAGCTGCCCGCCCCACATCCAACCGATACAAACGACAGTAACTACTAAGAAACTGTGACGAAAGTTATGCATAAAGGTTGGGTGTCTAACTAAAATATCTTGGAAAAACAACGACGCAAGTAACAACGCCATCAGTATTGCTAAAATCACAACCTCAGTGTTTTTTTCCTGCCAAACCTGTTGGGTAAGCGTAAGCTCAGGCTCAGGTAAAACAATAGGTGGGCGATCTAAGTAACGCTCTAGCCCATGGTAATTGGCTCTAAAGTTGGTAAAAACACTATCTACAGCGCCTACTTGGCGTCGTACTAATAGTTCAAATTCCCAATCAACTCCAGGGTTAAAATCTTGGTGTTCGCGAACAATAAATAACGACATTTCTTGAAAACGTGGAGCGCCATCAATAAATAGATCGGTTACGCGAGTATGATCTAAATCTCGAAAGGTAAAAGCACCGTCATTTTGCAAAATTTGAATTCGATCAAATATGGCGCCACGCACATAACCAGAGCCTTTAAATGAATAACCATTACCAAGCATAACAATGGCATGCTCTCCTGGTTGTAGTGCTTTCATCATCCATTCATATTCGCTATCGCCTAAGATATTACGGCCTATAGTTGGAATATCAGCTTGAGCGTAATAGATATCAGCAAACATATCTGACTTTTGCTCTGGTGAAGCTTGTTCAATAAGCTCAGCTTCTGTGCCAACAAAAGCTTCATCAACCGTTTTACGGTTCAAAAACAATTTTCGAATAGAGCCGTCACCAACTAATGTTTGCCAGTCAGCTTTTTCATATACATCTGGCAACACGGTTGCCATCGGTTGTTTAATTTCTTCGTCTTCGTCAATAATACCTAATGAACGAGCAACCTTAGTTGCCGATTTAGTGATACCAACATTCATCACCATCACGGTAACTGTTGCGCCAGACAAACCATCTAGATGAATCATTTCACCTTTGGTTTTGCCACCAACTTTAAGACGGTCACTAACATTAAGGCCTGCATATTGGTCGGTAAACGCCCATAATTTGCTTTCTGGAATGCCTGCTAAAATAATAGGTTCGTGATGCTCTAGCACTTTCGCTCCCAGGTAAACACCTTTAGGGTCCATCGCCACTAACATATTAACCGGTTCGCCTGAATAGGCTGGTATTCTAGCTAAATCATTGGTTTCAAATGCATAACCAATAATTTTATCTTGTTTGTAGATAGTCCAAATAAGTGGGTCACCCAATTTATCTGATACTTTTGTAGCTTGCGGGAAAAATTCGTTGATAAGAGGTAAAGGGTCTCTTGGCTCACTAACAAATAAGGCGTGCGCAGAGAACTGGACTAGCCAGAGAATTAACAAGGCAAACAGTTTTAAGTGTTTTTTACTGTGCGACAAAAAAAGTAGCATTATTGCGTAGTACCTTAAGTCCATAAGTTAAGTCGTCGAAAGCTAAAAAATAGATTATTCCCAAGTTTAGCTAACTGCGACAATATGTCGCATATACTACGCCCATTGAAATTAGCGTTACTGACTTAGATCAATAAAGCGAACTTAATTCTAGAACATGAATTTAACGCCGCATGAGCATATTATTTACAAATAAAACAATGCCATATGCTGCTATTTTCTTTTCAAAAACAGGTGACAATTAGGCCGTAAAACAAAGGAAAGTTAATTCACTAAAATGTGAATTAATTTTAAAATAGTATGCTTAAGCTTATTTAATATTTGTTGTTCGAAATACTTTTCATGAAAAAAAGGCATAAAAAAACCAGTAATAAATACTGGTTTTTTTGCATAATATTCGCAAAGAAATCAATGCGACATACTTGAGCTAACGCTTAATAAAGCGCGCTACTTAACGGTAATTTTTGCAAACTTACGCTTGCCCACTTGATAAACAGCCGTGGAGCCAGCGCTGATCACTAACTTATTATCAGTAATTTTCTCGCCTTCAATTTTTGCCGCACCTTGCTTTATCATACGCATCGCATCAGAGGTACTGGTCACTAAACCGGCTTCTTTTAACAAGTTAGCAATGGCAATTTCACCATTTTCAGTAACCACATCCATTTCAGGTAAATCGTCTGGTAACGCGCCTTTTTGGAAACGGTTAATGAACTCTTGGTGAGCCGCTTCTGCAGCCGCAGCATCGTGAAAGCGTTCAATCAACTCTTTTGCTAAATCAATTTTAACATCGCGTGGATTAGAGCCAGCAGCAATTTGCTCTTTATAACCATTGATCACTTCAATAGGTTTGAAGCTCAATAATTCATAGTAGCGCCACATTAATACATCAGAAATCGACATGATTTTACCAAACATCTCGTTTGGTGCATCAGTAATGCCAATATAATTGTTCAACGATTTAGACATTTTTTGCACGCCATCTAAACCTTCTAATAACGGCATCATCAACACTGTTTGAGGACGTTGCCCTTCAGACTTTTGTAATTCACGTCCCATCAGTAAATTAAACTTCTGATCGGTACCACCTAACTCAACATCTGCTTCTAACGCAACTGAATCCCAACCTTGAACTAACGGGTACATAAATTCATGAATAGCAATTGCTTGGCCACCAGCATAGCGCTTTTTAAAGTCGTCACGTTCCATCATACGGGCAACAGTTTGGCGCGAGGCGAGTTTTAACATGCCAGCAGAGCCTAACTTTTCCATCCACGTTGAGTTAAAAGCTACCGTTGTTTTTGCTGGGTCTAGAATTTTAAACACTTGTTCTTTATAAGTTTCAGCGTTAGATAAGACATCTTCTTTCGTTAACGGCTTACGAGTAACGTTTTTACCCGTTGGGTCGCCAATCATGCCCGTAAAATCACCAATCAAGAAAATGACTTCATGGCCTTGTTGTTGAAATTGGCGTAGCTTATTTATCAGAACGGTATGGCCTAGATGTAAATCTGGTGCTGTTGGATCAAAACCGGCTTTAATTTTTAGCGGCTTGCCTTTTTTTAGCTTTTCCAACAATTCATCTTCTAGCAGAATTTCTTCCGCACCACGTTTTATTTCTAAAAACGCTTGGTTTACATCTGACATTTACTAGGCTCCAAACAAGGGGGGTAATAATATTTAATTGCCGAATTCTACTGCAAATTCAACCGCGGTGAAAACCCTATCATTGTTTCAGTTGATATTATTTTGTTATAGTAAACGACAATTGTCGTTACAAACTCTCATCTATAGGTCTTAGCTTTTTGAAAAATATAAAAAATTTATATTTTGCCTTACCCAAACAGCATCAAATAATTGTCATCTCCTGTGCTGCTATGGTGTTATTCTTATTGATGGTGCCGCTAAAAGGTACTAATCAACTCACGTCGAATACCAATGGCGAATTTAAAGCCGGGCAAAGATACCAAGTCGCCATGCCAGAGCAAGGCACTAAGTCAGCGGTAGAAGCAAGTATTCAAATACCTGCCAAGCAGCTAGCGCCGATCACCGTTAAGCAAAATAATGAGAACTCAACGGCCAAAAATCAAATCAATGACACTGATGAAAGCGCAGCACAATTGAATTGGCAGTCAGTGAAAGTAAGAAGTGGTGATTCCTTAGCAAAAATATTTAAGCGTAATGGCTTAAATGCCACAACAACGCACAAAGTGATCACGGCGAAAGGCCAAGAAAGCAAATTACTGAAGAAACTCAATGTCGGTGATACGCTACGCATTGGCAAAGACGATAAAGGTACGCTTATTTCATTGGAATACCCAATGTCAAAAACAGAAACCTTATTCGTCAACCTACAAAATCAGCAGTACCAATCACATAAAGAAAGCAAAAGTGTCGAAACTCGTGAAGCTTTTGCCCAAGGCGTTATTAAATCTAACTTCTGGAATGCCGCCTCTACTGCGGGATTAAATGACGGTCAAATAATAAACTTAGCCAACGTTTTTGGCTGGGACATCGATTTCGCTTTAGATATTCGTGAAGGCGATAGCTTTAATGTCATCTTTGAAAAACAATATATTGAAGGCGACTTTATCGGTACCGGTAAAATACTAGCAGCTGAATTCGTTAACCAAGGCGATACTTTCCAAGCCATTCGTTTTACTGATGGTGAATATTATTCAGCTGATGGTAGAAGCATGCGTAAAGCCTTTTTACGTGCACCCGTTAATTTTAAATATATTAGCTCTAACTTTACACGTAAGCGCCGACATCCAGTTACAAAACGCATAAAAGCGCACCGTGGAACAGATTATGCTGCAAAAACTGGTACACCGGTAGTTGCCGCAGGTAATGGTAAAGTCACCCATGCAACTTATAGTAAATACAATGGTAACTACGTTTTCATTCAACATGGCAATGGCATAGTCACTAAGTATTTACATTTTTCAAAACGCGCAGTTAAAAAAGGCCAACGTGTTAAGCAAGGACAGGTAATTGGTTATGTTGGTAGTACCGGACAAGCTGCAGGCGCACATTTACATTATGAGTTTTTACTTAACGGTGTCCATCGTAACCCTAGAACAGTAAAATTGCCTGATGCCAAGCCGATCAGTAAAAAATATCGACGTGAATTCGACAAGCTAGCATCACAGCGCCTCGCTGAGCTTTCAGGCTCTCGACAAGCATTAGTGTCGATGCAAGATAAAACCATTAATGCAGACTAATATGAGTGAAAAAACGCTTTATATTGGCCTAATGTCAGGCACTAGTGCTGACGGCATTGACCTTGCACTTGTTGAGTTTGATGCTATTGAAGCTAAACAGGCCAACGGTGCAAATTTAATTGCCAGTTATTATCAAGCATATGATGACGCAACACATAACAAAATTACTGAACTATATAATCCAAGCGATAATGAAATTGATCGTGCTGGTAGCTTGCATGTAGAGCTAGCTGAAAAATTTGCTGCTGCGATTAATCAATTTTTATCACAGCAAAAACTCTCTCCTAGCGATATCACCGCAATTGGCTGTCATGGCCAAACAATTCGTCATCGTCCGGTAAAAAATACTGAAATTTCTACACCATTCACCCTGCAAATAGGTTGTTTGCAAACCTTAGCCGTATTAACCGATATTCGTGTCATCGGTGATTTTCGCACCAAAGACATAGCTCTCGGTGGCCAAGGTGCGCCATTAGTGCCTGCATTTCATCAAGCAATTTTTGGCTCAACCGAAAAAGACGTATTTGTTGTTAATATTGGCGGTATCGCTAACATTACCTTTTTGCCTAAAAATGCTATCGAACAAACCACTGGTTTTGATACTGGCCCAGGCAATGCGTTAATGGATTATTGGTTTTCACAGCACCATAATACTCGGTATGATGAAAATGGTAGTTGGGCAAAATCAGGTAATATTTCAACCCCATTATTACAAGAAATGCTCGCTGATAAATATTTCAGTCAAGCCGCGCCAAAAAGTACCGGTCGAGAGTATTTTAATCGCCAATGGTTAACCAGTTTTACCGAAAAAACATCGCTACCATCCGCCGATATTCAAGCCACATTAACCGCACTAACCGCAGAAACTATTGCCAATGAAATTTGCCAACTAAGTACGAAATCTGACGTATATCTATGTGGCGGTGGTGTTGAAAACAATCACTTTGTTTCATTGTTAAATCAAAAACTTAGCAAGCATTCGGTAATGAATACTCATACAAAAAAAATAAATAGTGATTCATTAGAGGCGATGGCATTTGCTTGGTTAGCACTCGCTTTTGATAAAAATATTTTCGGTAACATTCCAGCGGTAACAGGGGCTAGCAAGCAAACCGTTTTAGGTGTCAGCGTTAATCCATAAAAATCACTAGATTTGAATAATTTTCTCTTTATAATAAACCGTCCAGTCGAAAAAAAGCACAGAAGATGCAGAATATTTGAACTATTTAAACTGGAGAGTTTCTAAGTATATGTAGTTTGCTTAATCGAATAACAGATTCGATAATCGACAACAATTGAGGAGGAAGCAATGGAATTTAACGATATTCATATTGGTATGAAATGCGGCAGCAAAAAAGGTAGCGGCACCGTTACTTGGATAGACGGTTCAACCCGTACTATTTATATGGCAAATACTGATAACAATAATAGTTTTGAAGTTGGATTTGAAGAGATCGTTGAAGATCCTCAAGCGCACAACAAAGAAGACACCTACTACTAAGCTTCATCATATCAACATATTTACTATAAATTAGCTCCTACGGGAGCTTTTTTATTGCAAAGTATATACTATTTCACGGTAATTCATCACCTTAAGCTATGCTAAATAGTGATCCAAGTATTCAATAGTTAGGTATTAATTCATATCCACAGAATAAAAAGAGATCTAACAAGGAGGAGAAGTATGAATATTCTTATCACCGGTGGCAGTGGTCTTATCGGACAAGCACTTATTAAAGTCTTAAATGCCGATGGTATTATTGTGCTTACTCGTAATATTGAAAAAACAGCAAAACTATTACCCAAAGGCATAGCGTTAGTAAGCTCTCTTGAGCAAGTTGATTTTAATACCCTTGATGTTGTAGTTAACTTAGCGGGTGAAGCTATTGTTGATAAACGTTGGTCTACCGTACAAAAAGCACGTATTTGCCAAAGCCGCTGGCTGATTACACAAAATATTGTCGAGAAAATACAAGCTGCTAATACACCACCACATTGTTTTGTATCCGGCAGTGCTATTGGTTTTTATGGTCGACAAAATGAAAACCTTATTGACGAAAGTTGCCAAGATATCAACCACGAATTTAGCCATCAAATATGTCAAAAATGGGAGAGCATAGCTCAACAAGCCAGTTCAGATAAAACCCGAGTATGCTTATTACGTACTGGTATCGTGTTAGCCGATAATGGCGGCGCATTAAAAAAAATGTTGCCTGCCTTTAACTTCGGCCTAGGCGGGCCGATAGCAAGTGGTCAACAATATATGTCATGGATTCATATTGACGATATGGTGGCAATAATTTTGGCTGCTATATATCAACCGTCATTATCAGGGGCAATCAATGCCACCGCTCCAATGCCTGTCACTAATCAAGAATTTTCTCAAACATTAAGCGCAGTACTCCATCGCCCCTGCATATTTCGAGTGCCTGCTGTTATACTTCGCTTAATTATGGGTGAATCTGCCGATTTAGTATTATTTGGTCAAAATATTATCCCGCAAAAATTACTCGATAATCACTTTAAATTTCAATACCCTTCTTTACATATAGCGTTAAAACAACTATTAATTAAAGTATAAATAAACGCCTCGGGAGAATATGTGAAAGCAGAGTTCATTGCACACGGAAAATGCAACTTCACCGTTGAAGATAATATTATTATCATCGATGCGACAGGGCCGTGGAATTTAGAATTTTTTCAGCAAATGCACCGTGACTTATCAGAGATTATTTTACGAGACGTCGACTTCTATAATTTTGCAATTTTACTTGTGCTTAAAGGCGACTCTTTTGCCACGCAAGAAGGCTTAGACTACCACCTAAACCTTGTTAGAAAAGGACCAACTAAAGCGCTAGCTCTCAACTCTGCATTAAGCAATGCGGCACCAATTACACAAAGCGTTTTTAAAAAAATTTATGATCAAGCTAACTTGGCCAACCAAAATTTCGAATCAACAGAAAGCGCAAAAGCATGGTTGAGAACTAAATTAACTTAGTATTGCGTCAACCTTGCATTTTCCCCTGCCTCCTAAAAAATGCCGATACAGCCCACTAGTTTTTTACATTTCATAAACGTCCTAAGCAATATTCAGCTTTACCCAAAACAGAACTTAATTAAACACAGTAATCACCACGTTAAGTCTTTAATAAAAAGAACAATGATTGACTTAAAAGACAATAAGCTTGATGATTAAATATCTCCATTAAGCTATAGAATATTGGATTATTATCGTGATTATTACCCAGTTAATTTACGGTTCTTTACTCATTGTTGGCACTGTCATTATTCAAGTTGCTTTCATCAGCACGTTAACCCATTCCTTACAGCATATGACTAGCTGGCTTTCAAGACCACCAATTCAAATTAAAACCATTACAGTACTAAGTGCTATGGTGCTTTGGTTGGTTGCCGGACTTAGCGTTAGCGCGGCCTTGTGGGCATGGGTTTATTTGCTCATCGGGGTTTTTAACCACCTAGAACCTGCGTTGTATTTTTCAATTGTTACCTTTTCTACTCTGGGGTATGGCGACATTGTTTTAGATGCACAATGGCGCTTATTGGGCAGCTTAACAGCAGTTAATGGCTTAATTATTGTTGGTTTAAATACTGCAGTACTGGTTGAAGCTATTACCCGTATTAGAGTTGCACAACACGGAATTTCGCATAACTAACATTTCCATCGGCAGCTTTTTAACTTACATCATCGGCGTTATTGTTTTCTTCATCGGGGTAACGCTGACGAAACGCTTTAAAACACTGCAAGGATATAATATTCCAGAGCCAGTCATTGGCGGCTTACTAGCAGCATTGAAACTGGCTTTGATCTGTCAACACGTGATCGCCTACAAGTGTATTTTCACTGTTATTGGTTTTAGTACAGGTAAGGATAAAAAACAGCCATGAAACGATATCCATGACTGACAATATATGATTACTTAATTAGTACTTTTACCAAAAATTGATTCAAAATCAGACCATGTGTTCAAAGGCTTATTGTTTAAAGACCTTATTACCCGACCATGAACGAATCAATGCCCATACTGCTAAAACAATAAAAATGGTGTGTACAAGCACAAAATAGGTGATAACAAATACCCAAGTCCAACCTGAATTAAAGCCACCTAATAGTATCATCAAAATACTAACAACTATCAAAGCACCTGCCGCAATCAAGTTTAATTTGATAGCAAATTTTAAGTGATATTCAGACAAGCTATTGGCTTGACATGTATTCAGCTTCATCAGCAATATAATAAATGCCAGCCCGGGCAAAAAGGTTAAGTTGAGTATCGACCATAAGGCGATAACTGAGGCCTGATTGATTTGTTCTTTACTTTGAATCCGTGCATGTAAGTTCACTGGTAGCTACCTTTTTTCAATTACTTAAATTAAGATATTTATAACCAAGCAACTTAAAATCACTTTTCAGTATGTTTGGCGTTGAAGCGGTCAAATGTCAATATTAGGGTCTGCTCTTATCCTAGAAAAACACCGTTGCAATAATCAATGACGGAAATACGATTAAATACATCCGCATTAGCCAGCGTAAGTTTCTATTGGCATGCTTTAATTCCATAAAATGATCAATAACGGTAATGCCTTTATACATTACCGTTAAAGCAACAATAATGCTAACTAGCGCCGTTGACTCAAATTGCTCACCCAAAAAGGTATTAAATAGCGTAATGAATATCAGTATTGCCCAAAACAATTCTAATTTTGTAAATTTTTTCATCGTAACCTCTAACGTAACACGTAAAGTAATGGGAAGATTAAAATCCACATTAAATCAATCATATGCCAATAAACCGCTAAGGCTTCAAGGCCACTGTGTTCAGCAGCTGAATACTCACCAGAACGTAAACGAAAGATAACCCATAAAATAGCGCAAGACGCCCATCCTACATGTAAGAAGTGGTTAAAAGTCATATAGTAATAAACGGTATAAAACTCATTAGTGCTGGTACTTAACCCTTGTAGGTTATTCCAATAGAATTCCCAAGTTTTAATGATCAGATAGAAAGCACCACAGCTAACAGCTAACCATAAATAACGTTCACACTTAATGCGATTATCGAGTCGAATATTCATCATGGCTTTTGCCATAAAGTAACTACTCGATAGTAAAATGATAGTATTTGCGACACCTAAACTGGTACTCAAGCCTTGTGGCCCCGTGGCAAACACATCGGGATAATGATATTTGGCAATAAAGTAAGCGACAAAGAATATCGCAAACTCAGTTAATTCAGATAATATGCCGACCCAAATCGGAATATTGCCGGGAATTCTACCTGCGCTTTCTTCACTCCACGAGTGAGGAAAAATGCCTAATGATTTATTTGGTAATGAATTATTCATATCAACCTTATTCAAGGTATTGCCAAACTCAGCGTCAATACAACTTAATTAAGACTAGTGCAATAGAGTGCATTCACCCAAAATCTCATCAATATAGTATTTTCTAAAGCGCAAATATTTAGCTAGTAATTAACAACTGAAATAAAATTTCATCAGGTAAGTTGTTATGGCTTATTGAGCTGTATAGCAAAATCACCAGACAGCCTAATATAATGCCGATAGCATATAGAAATAGTAGGGATTTTAAGTGATATAAATCAACTTATGGGTTAAAAATGAACAATCAAAGCGGATAATTAGTGGTTAAAGCCTATATGATAAGGTGCTATTTATTGATTGGGGTGTTAAACCTAAATTTTCAAATAAACATAAAAAAACCCCGTATTGACGAGGTCTTATATATTTTTACTTTAAGGTGTCTTTACAAAAAGAACAACCGGAAGCCTAGAACGGAATATCGTCATCAAAATCAATAGTTGGCTCTTGTGGGTTTACCTTAGGGGCATTTTGTTGCTGGTAACCGCCTTGCTGTGGAGCAGACTGTTGTTGGAAACCACCGCTTTGCTGTGGAGCAGACTGCTGTTGGAAACCGCCGCCTTGTTGTGGTGCAGATTGCTGTTGAAAGCCACCTGATTGCTGTGCTGGCTTATTGTAAGCTTGCTGTGGAGCAGCTTGTTGCTGGAAACCACCGCCTTGTTGTGGTGCAGATTGTTGCTGGAAACCACCGCCTTGCTGTGAAGAAGACTGCTGTTGGAAACCGCCACCAGCTTGAGCACCGCTACCGCCACGTGAATCTAACATTTGCATTGTGCCGTTAAAACCTTGAACAACAATTTCAGTTGTATATTGGTCTTGGCCTTGTGCGTTTTGCCATTTACGTGTTTGCAAAGCACCTTCAATGTAAACTTTAGAGCCTTTCTTCAAATATTCGCCAGCAATTTCAGCTAACTTACCGAACATAACTACACGGTGCCATTCAGTTTTTTCTTTTTGTTCACCCGTTTGCTTGTCTTTCCAACTTTCAGAAGTTGCAATAGTGAGGTTAGCAACACCACCACCGTTAGGCATGAAACGAACTTCAGGGTCTTTCCCTAAGTTACCTAAAATTATTACTTTATTGACACCAGCCATGAACAAAATCCTATAATTGCAGTAAAGCAGCGCTCTACTGATTTAACATTACTCTAAGCGACAACTTGCTCAGAATATTAATTTTTAATAACGATGAGAGATTCTATCACTACAGATAAAAAATTACGCTAGATTTACCCGCTTTTTCTAAAATATTTTATCGATAAAAAATCAATTTCTACTCAACAACAAATAGGTGCTTTTTCATTTCATTTTGTACATCAGCTGGAATTTTTAAAGAGCTCTGATTTTCATAACAAAAATGCACCATCACCGCGGTGCCTGACGCACATTTAATATCGTTCTGCCATAATTCTTGATAAACATCGAACGAAGAACCACCAATTCGGCCAATATAGGTGCGTAAGGTTATTTCTTTGCCGTAATAAATTTGCGCATGAAAATTAACATCAATTTTAGCAAGAATAAGACGCCATTCATTAAGATTTAACTCTGGCATAAACCATTTAAAAACAGGGTCTCGTGCACCTTCAAACCAAACAGGCACCATTGTATTGTTGATGTGACCAAGTGCATCAGTATCGCTAAATCGTGTAGTTATCACTTCGCTAAACATAAAAACTCTTTATAAATTAAAATTTTGCCAAACATTCTACAGTGATTTTGCGATAAGGTAATTAAATTCGTTACGCTTTGTTGTATGCTTGAGCCAGATTAATAATAAGATCAAAAGACACTAGAACCATGACCGATTTCATAGAAGTATACCCAAATGCCCTAAGTCCGGAGTTTTGTAAAAAATTCGTTTTGGACTTTGATAACAGCAAACACAAAGTTCCAGGCAGAACAGGCAATGGTGTAGACACCACGAAGAAGCTCAGTGAAGATATTTATTTAAATCAACACGCTGATTTTCAGCCATCACTACAAACCATATTACAAGCCTGTGGCGATAATATTACCGATTATATTGGCAAATATTTCTTCAGTTTAATCAGTGGTATTTCACTGACGGTACAACACCCAAAAACTAAAGAGCCAGTAGTACTAACCGCTGATAACTTTGAAGAAGTCGGTAAGCCTAATGTATTTAACTTAGTGCGTTATCTGTTTAATTTGGCGCCTATTAATGCCCAACGTTATGAACAAGGTAAAGGCAATTACGGTTATTGGCACTCTGAAATATACCCTCAACCAGGTGAAAATAAAGCACTGCATCGGGTGTTATTATTTATAATTTATTTAAATGATGTTGGGGAAGGTGGAGAAACTGACTTTTTCTACCAAAATAAAAGCATTAAACCAAAGGCGGGTACAATGATCATTGCACCATGTGGCTTTACTCATACCCACCGAGGCAATATTCCTATTTCATCAAGCAAGTATGTTTTAACCTCATGGGTTAGTTTTAACACCGCGCAACAAATTTATACTACTGGCTAAGTTTATATTGGCTCATTGGATTCAATTGCCTCATGGTGCTATTCATAGCACCATGACATACCGTTCATCCTGAACATAAAAAAGCATAATGGAATCATTATGCTTTTGTATACCGAATTAACTTAATAAGTTATTCAGTTAATTTTTCTGGCGCTGAAGCACTATCCTCGCTAGATTTTTCATTATGTTGTTGCTCATTTCGTAAAAAGCCTGCCGCTTCGTCATCGCCATTGCCTATTTGATTAGCATTATAACGAGAGGCATTATTTACTTTTAAAATGTTCTCAGCGTGTTGCAAGTCAGCAGTATTCGAGAAACCAGCAATATTTTCACGAGCACGTAGAAACGCTTTAATTTCATCAACAATATTATTAAGTTCATCATCATTTTTTGACATCGACATTACATAACGTGGCATTTCAACATTGCGAGCACCACTAGTAGCAAAAGTGCTTGAACTGATACGAGAACTAACAACCCAAGGCGTAATAGACGATTTAACAATCACGTTTTCGCTACGTGTTGAATCATGAATAGACATACCTGTTGATATTTTTGACTCAGCAAACGTACCTTCTGTTTTCATGTACATTAACAAAGAATTGAATTGTAATTCAGCCCAAAATATATGAGAGAAGTTTTCTAGCATTCGGCCAATAGTCGTCACAATTTGCCAGAAAAATAAGGTACTAATAAAGGCAACAACGATGTTTGAAGTATCTGCCATCAAGGTTTGTAGCGGCTCAATAGTACCATTATTCGCAGCACGAGAAACTCTACTAATATTGTCAGCAAAGTACTGAAAAAACTCAATGCCGGCAGCTATTTGTGGTGCTACACTAAAGAATAAATAAGCACCTATAACCATCAGCACTTGTGCCAATATAGTACTAGCTAAACGTGTAGTTTTATAACTTGCTGGCTGCTCTACCGATGAAAATTCAGGTTGAGTTTCAATCAGTAACTCACCCGCAAATGAACCTTTACCTTGGCTTTGCTCTTCTAATACCGGATCAAAGTTCATATAAGTTCGATTCGGAATTTCTTTATAACGACGATTCGCTAAAACAATGTTTTCAATATTAATGAAAATCTCGTTGGGGTGCACAGATTCTTGCAAGTTTTCACGATATTCACTCACTTCGGTGTTAGTGGCACTTTGCTGGCTACGTATATTCACTAAATAGAAAACAAAGCCTGCAGTAACAAGTCCTAAACCGATTAACGTTAATAAACTTGGCCATGCCGAAAATACAGTAACTTTATCTGCAACCTGGTAGAAGCTATTATTTGGATTAATATTTTGATTAACAAAGTGATAACCGCCACCTATAGCAACAGGGAATAAAATAGAGAAAGTGATGATTTTCGCAACACTAGCGGCCCCGGCACTATTCAGTTGTTTAACTCGGTCTAAACTTACTGCATTAGCAGCCTTTCGCCACGCAGCAACGAGATAAATTAGAATAAAAATAGAAAAAATAGGCATGATGATATGCCCAGCTTCGCCAGCTAAACCACTTGACGAGACAAAGTAAGTTAAGCCGAATGCAATGAAGGCAATAACTGTTGTCGTTAATACTGAGACAATTTCTTGCGAGATATTACGAATCGGGTAAGGTAAGAAAATAAGCTTAGGGAAAATAGAATGCACAAAACGGCCCATCCAACCTAATGGCTCGGTAAACGTGGCATTTTTTCGCCCCATTAACATCGACTCAAGCGTGGCAGATTTATAAGCGAGTACATTTTCTTTACGTTCTAATGCCGCATTCTCTTTTTCACTTTTCGTTAAGTTATAGGCTAGCGAAGATGGTACAGAACGACCAACAAAAAATTTGAATAACTGAAATAAGCCACTACCTGCGCGCTTAAAACCAGCAATAAGCAATACTAAGCCAACTGCCGCATAAACCCATGCTTTGGTCATATCTTGCTCAATAATATCGGTAACATTGAATACGCTATATAAACCGATCCCTGCAATGGCCAAGCCGCCTAAAGTCCGAATTAAGCCTTCTTGTTTAAAAGGATTTCCAATGCCTAATCCCTTTGAACCAAAATCATATGCCATTATACTTCTCCATCATTTTATCTCGTGTAAACACGTAAATTACACCCTAATTAACCACCTCGCTAAATTAACTTAAATCACGGTTAAATAACAGGTTATTAGAATATAAATAGAAAATACTTGTTGTTTCTAGCAACAAATTAGAAACAAAAAAGTCTTGATTTGATCAGAGGGTTAGCCAACAGAAATTGCCTTACATTAGGTTAACAATGCAAAGCAATTTTGGCATAAAGAACTACGGGTAAGTGGGGATTAAAGAAAACGTTTTAACAGTCTATCAATTTGCGTCATCTTAATTTTTTTCAGTAACTTTCTCGGTTTAATAGGGTAACTATTTATCCCTTCTATTTGTGACGAGTTAGTAATAACTTGAGTATGCGCGGTTATTCTCTGGAATTCTTCAGTAAACTTTTCAAGTAGTAAACCTTGCGGATCATCTAATAAAATGCCATTTTCGATATCTAATGCCCAAGCTCTAGGGTTTAAGTTACTGCCCGTTAGCATGTGATAACGTTCGTCAACTACTAGCCCTTTTAGGTGAAAGCTGTTTGAACCATCTTGCCAAAGCCTAAGTGTTAGTTGACCATTATCTAAATACTTTTGACGTCGCGACAAAAATGCCACCAACAGGCGTTCATAAATATAAGGTACTATTTCAACGGTTGAAAAAGTCTCTTCATCGGCATTGTAAAAGTCATTTGCTTTTTTATCGCCAACGGTCAGTGTTACCTTAACACCACGCTTTAATGCCGCGTCTAAGTCGCGCAATAACGGTTTAGGTAAATTAAAGTAAGGGGTGAAAATAACCAATGAATTTTGGCTACTTTTTACTAAGTCTCTGATCACTCGATTGAGTTGATTGCCTCTACGACCACAGCCAACGAACATAGCGGCTTGAATATCTGCAGACTCACTAAATGGAAATTCACGATATTTAGACTTTTTCAGCAATTTAGTTAAGCGAATAATATTACGCTTAAGAATTTTTTTATCTGGCAAGCCCACTTGATTTAATCTTGGGGCAAGTTTTGAGTCTACAAAGTAACGCTGAAAGTAGTCACAAAAATTATCGGCTAAGGCTTGGCTTTGTAAACGATAATATCGATCAAGTCGATAACGCTCCGCCTGTTGCAAATATACATCATTAATACTGGCACCAGAATAAAGCAGCACATCATCAATAACCATGCCTTTAAGATGCAAAACACCTAATAGTTCTTTACGCTTAACTGGCACACCATAAACTTCAATTGACACAGAATGCTGTTGCTCAAGTTCAAGGTAGTAATCACGATTACCACCATGCTCTTTTTCACCAATTAAACCACGTTGTGCTCGGTGGAAATCAACAAACAAACGCACATCTAACTGCGGCTGCTGTGCCTTCGCTTGATATATCGCCGCTAGTACTTCACGCCCAGCTTCATCATCTTGAATATACAGTGCAGAAATATAGATACGTGACGTTGCTTGTGAAATTTCAGCAAGTAATAACTGTTTAAAATCAGCTGCAGACGACGCTATTTCAATGTCTTGAACAGCAAGTCCCGTTGAGGATTTAAATGTCGTCATGCTAGCGACCAGCCTTACAAATAAAGGCGCAACAAAGAGTTTTATTATTATTCATTAAAGCGTTTAATTATTTCTTCAAAGTAAATTGGGCTAATTGTACCGCAAGTTCTTCCGCGAGTTGAGAAATATTCGCGCCGGCACTGGCTGCATCTTCTGCAGACTGCAACAAGTTGTCGGTACTTTCGGCGATATCTTGGGTATTTCCGGTAATGCCCACTACCATATCACGCTGTTGCTCTACTGCGCTTGATATTTCTGTTGTCGCCATAACAATTTCATTCACATTTTGACTAACTTGTTGGAAGGTTTCAGCGACTTGCGCGGTTTTTTCAACGCCTTGCTCTGCTTGCTCAACACCTGTTTTCATTGCAGCGACTGAACGACTTGTGCCTAGCTGCAACTGTTCAATGATACGCTGTATTTCACTGGTTGACTCTTGTGTTCTGCTCGCTAAGGTACGAACCTCATCAGCAACAACAGCAAAACCACGGCCTTGTTCTCCGGCACGAGCGGCTTCAATAGCAGCATTTAATGCCAATAAATTGGTTTGGTCTGCAATTTCTCGTATAACATTAACGAAAGTACCAATTTCAGAACTATGCACAGCTAACTCATCAATCACCTCTGCAGAAGTATTCACTTGTGCAGAAATGGCTGTGATGACATTCGCTGTATCACTAATCACTTCTTCACCATGGTCAACATTAACGCTAGCCTGCTCAGTTAGTTCTTGAGCGCCAGTGGTATTAGATGAAATAACTTGTACAGAATCATTAACCTGATTAATTGAGCTAGCCACCTGATGTGTATCTTGCTGCTGCTGAGCAATGTTTTGTTCCATTGCCTCGGTTAAGGCGTTGATATTAACTGCCGCTGACTTTAATACTGAAACATCATGATTAACATTCATCAATAAGTCATGTATTTTGCCCTGCATTTGACTAAAACGGTCGGCTATATCGCCTAATTCATCTTTTGAATCTCGGGTAATTTCTTGAGAAAAGTCGCCATTACCTAATCGTTCTGCAGCTTGATTTATTTTATTGACGTTTTCACTCAGCGAACGATATATACCAACTAATAAATAGCTAATTGCTAACATGATCACTACCAACATAACTGACAATAACCATAAGGTTTGCGTACTACTATTTTTTAATTTTTCAATGCGTTGCACTAAAAGATCTTCAGACGTAGACATTAATGCTAATAGCTTTTGGTACTCAGTATCTCCTAGACTCTGCGCTTGATTGGCACTCCAACTGATGCGGTCAGGGTTAATCACTTTGCCGCGCAATTGTGCTTGGAACTCATCTATTGACAGGGTTAATTCATCATACTGATTGAGGTATTCAGGAAACATATTCGGTGCAACACGCTTTAGTTGCTCATTAGTTTTTTTATATTGCAGCTGTAATTCGTCAAGTCGATTGTCCAGCGCTACCAGCAAAGTATAAGTTTCGGCGCTAAAGCCATCGTTGCTGATAATTGAATAGGTTAAGTCTTTAATACGGCTGAGGTACTCCACCATAGCAGGCATTCTAATGACCGCCGCTTCAGCCAAATAAAAGGCCTGTGGATCAGGTTCGCGTGATAAGCCACTAACAGCTGATAAACTCTCGCGTAGCGCTAAGGTTTTATCATAAAACATTGCAAAATCAGAAAATTGCTTTTCACTTGCTAATACTGCTTGCCAGCCTTCAGCTAATATTTGTTTTTCTGCAGTAACTATTTCAAGCGCGTCAATTTGCGCAGAAATATCACCGCCGTTAGACATATTTAAGCGTTTTTCAGCTACCGACTGTTCTAACTGGCTCACCGTAAGTATTTGGCTTCTGCCGTTAAGCTCTTGTTGATATTGGCTTAAATCATGAAATTGTTGTTTAACAATCCAAACAAAACTCGCAATCAGCGGAATATAAAACATTAACGCCAAAAGAGAAAATTTAGCTTTAAATCGTAATGAATTGGATATGGCAATCGCGGGTTTAAATATTAGCGTCATAGTCACTCTTATCTTTATTATTATCAACAATATGCTTTTACTTATGTTTTAGCAGCATACCATTTGACCTCGATAAGTTAATGATTATTTCAATTTAATTTATAGTCGAGTTGACTATTTAGTAGTTTATGGCTGTGGCTTATGGTTGTGGTAAACGACCTAACAAGCTATTTTATTAACTTGTCAGGTAACTACAGTGATTAAAGCAGATTAATTTAAATCTTCGCAGCTAATTCAGCCGCCTGTCTAATCGCTCTTTTTGCATCTAATTCTGACGCGACATTAGCACCACCAATTAGGTGTGCCGCTACGCCTTTATCTTCAAGTTGTTGATATAAAGTACGTTCAGATTCTTGCCCTGCACAAATAATGACATGATCTACTGGCAAGGTCTGCTGTTTATCATCAACGGTGATCACTAACCCATCATCATTTACTGCATCGTAGCTAACGCCTGCCAGCATTTGTACGCCATTTTTCTGCAATGTCGCACGATGTATCCAACCCGTCGTTTTACCTAAACCTGCACCAACTTTTGTATTTTTACGCTGTAACAAGAAGATTTCTCTAATTGGCTCTTCCTGCATTTTAGGTTGAATTAAACCACCATTTTCTTGGTAGTCTTTATCAACACCCCAGTTTTGTAACCACTTTTCTGGGTTAGTGGTTAACGACTCATCTTCCACTAAGAATTCAGCGACATCAAAACCAATTCCGCCAGCACCGATGATGGCAACACGCTTACCTACGGGTTCTTTATCACGTAAAACTTGTAGATACGACATCACTTTTTCATGCTCAATACCTTTAATATCAAGCTTTCTTGGCACAATGCCGGTTGCTAGTACAATTTCATCAAAACCCGCTGCGATAAGTTCATCAGCACTTTTTTCTTGGTTTAAATTCAAGCCAATATTAAGCAACGAAATCTGTTTATTAAAGTATCGTAGGGTTTCAAAAAACTCTTCTTTACCTGGGATTTGTTTGGCGTAATTAAATTGACCGCCAATTTCAGTGCCGCGATCAAATATTTCAACTTGATGGCCACGTTGTGCAGCGTAAACACTAAACGCTAGCCCTGCCGGCCCCGCGCCTACTACGGCAATTTTTTTATTGCTTTTAGCTTTTTCAAAAGTCAGTTCAGTTTCATAACAGGCAGTAGGGTTTACCAAACAAGAGGCTCTTTGCTGTTTAAACACATGGTCTAAACATGCTTGGTTACAACCAATACAGGTATTAATTTCATCACTTTTATTTGCAGCAGCCTTAGCAACAAAGTTTTCATCGGCTAAAAATGGTCGTGCCATTGAAACCATGTCAGCTTGGCCGGTAGATAATATATCTTCTGCGACTTCTGGCGTATTAATTCGGTTAGTGGTGACCAATGGCACAGAAACTTCTTTTTTCATTCGCTCAGTAATCCACGTAAATGCAGCTCGTGGGACTGATGTCGAAATTGTTGGCACACGCGCTTCGTGCCAACCAATACCGGTATTAATTAACGTTGCGCCCGCTGCTTCAACACCTTTTGCCATAGTAACAACGTCTTGCCAGCTGTTGCCGCCTTCAACTAAATCAAGCATGGATAAGCGGAATATAATAATAAAGTCATCGCCTGCGCTAGCCCGTACTGCACGAATCGTTTCAATGGCTAAGCGCATTCTATTTTCAATACAACCGCCCCACTCATCGGTTCTTTTGTTTACTTTGACACAGCTAAATTGGTTAATGAGATAACCTTCAGAACCCATAATTTCAACGCCATCATAGCCAGCTCTTTTCGCTAATTTAGCAGAATGAGCAAAGTCTTTAATCGTGCCTTTGATTTGGCGAACAGACATAGCTTTCGGGGTAAATGGGTTAATTGGCGATTTAACCTTACTCGCTGAAACACTAAATGGATGGTATGAATATCTGCCGGCATGTAGTAATTGCAAACAAATTTTTGTTGGGTATTTATGTACAGCGTCGGTTACTTTTTGATGCTTGCTAACTTGCCAAAATTTACTTAACTCACAACCAAAAGGCGCTAAGCGTCCGCGAGTATTTGGACTAATACCACCAGTAACAATTAAGCCGACACCGCCTTTTGCGCGTGCTTCATAAAACGCTGCAAGTTTATCAAAGCCACCTTTTTCTTCTTCTAAACCGGTATGCATTGAGCCCATTAGTGTTCTATTGGCTAGCGTTGTAAAGCCTAAATTTAATGGTGCTAATAAATGTGGAAAGGCAGCGTTGTCATTCATAATATGTCACTTTTTTAGTTGTCATGTTAAGTTGCATTTAAAGCTAGTTCAGTTTTTTTGGTCGAACCAGTTAGCACTAAAGTATCTGCATTTTTAATAAAACTCAAGCTTAATTTGACACCTGTCAGATTGAAATTTCATTCGTCTAATAGAATCTTGTTAAAAGATGATGATTTACTTTTCTAGTAATCTGAGTATGCTGCGATATCTTTATTAGCTATTACTGTTTACCTAACATTTTGTAGTTAACATTTAGAACCTATGCGGGAAAGCACTATTAACATCGACAAAAACATTATCATTGCTGAAATTATCTCGCAGCTAGAACAAGAATTAACACTGGCGCTGGTTGCTGCAAACAATGCGCACAAAGCGGCAACTGATGATCAGTCGGTGGCAGAAACACAATACGACACCTTGGCCATTGAGCAAAGTTACTTGGCTGAAGGGCAATCGAGACGTGTTGCCGAAATTCGTCAAGCGATTAAAAAATTTGAGGATTTTCCAGCTAACTTAGCTGAAAAACAAACAAATATTGTGCTGGGATCATTAGTGCAAATGGAGCAGGATATTGCCAAGCAGCTGTGGTTTTTTATTACCCCTGCAGCTGGCGGTCATCGTTGTCAGATAACTGAGCAAGATACATTAGTGAGTATTACTTTGATCACCCCGCAATCACCAATGGGGGCTGCATTGCTAGGTAAAGAACTTGATGATGAAATCAAACTATCAATTGGTACTAAAACCCTCTGTGACTTCATCACGGATATAAAATAACTAGCTATTTAATAACGCTTTAATGTTAACCAAGTCAGCAGTTTTATCATCAACTTTCAAATAGGCAACAGCTTCATCATGCATAATAGTTGCTTCAATAACCCCTGGCATTTCACTCAGTTGTTGGGCAACTTCATGAGCCTTCTCGTCACTAGCAATGTTAGTTTTAAAACTATAAGCCTTAGACTTTTTCAATGGTTTCATACCCAAGGTAAGTACTACCCATACCAGTCCAAATAGTGCCATCACTAAGAAAATAGACTGCTCACCAAATTCACTGGCAATAAAGCCACCTAAAATACCACCAGCAAACGCTCCTAAAAATTGGCTGCTAGAGTATATTCCCATCACACTACCTTTAACGCCCGCAGGAGCAATACGAGATAATATTGAAGGCATCGTCGCTTCTAAGTAATTAAAAGCAGTAAAAAACATCATCACTAATATCACTAATGTTGTGATGCCCATTGGTAAATACCAAAGTAGTAACAAAGCTAATGTCAGTAACGCAACGGCAGCGGTGAACATTTGCTTCTCTTTTTGCTTTTTCATAGCGATGATCATAAACGGCACCATCAAGAAAAATGAGCCAATTAAGGTCGGTAAATAAAGCTGCCAATGTTGTTCAAGCGCTAAACCGCTAGCAACAAATTGTTTTGGCAAGGTAACAAAACACGCTGTTAGCGCCATATGAAGAGTAAATACGCCCCAATTTAAACGCGATAATTGCCCATCAAATATTAAGCTACCAAGCTTTGACGGTAAGGCAACATTGTCACCTTTGGGTGCAGTATTAATTGAATTTGGTACGATGAATTGAATGGTTAACATTGCAAAAATAGTTAGAATTGCGATAAACCCAAATAGACCACTCAAACCAAAAGCCTGTGCGACAATAGGGCCAATAATCATCGCAATAGTAAATGAAACACCGATAAACATACCAATTGTCGCCATGACTTTAGGTCGCTGTTCTTCACGGCTTAAATCAGCAGCTAAGGCTAGTATTGCACTGGCAATAGCACCGGTACCTTGTAAGGCACGACCAATAACCACACCATAAATAGTATCGGACATTGCCGCAACAACACTACCAATGAAAAACACCACTAAGCCTGTCAGAATTACTGGTTTTCGTCCAAATTTGTCTGATAAAATTCCCATCGGAATTTGTAATAGCGCTTGAGTTAAGCCATAAGCACCAATAGCTAAACCGATCCAAATTGGGCTATAGCCAATAAGTTGCTCACCGTAAATGGCAAATACGGGCAAGATCATAAACAGACCTAACATCCGCAAGCCAAACACAGAGGCTAGCGAAAATGCTGCTTTTTTTTCAATACTATTTAAACCGGATGCGCTCATGAAAATGTTAACTCTACTTAAACTGGATAGTAAACTTTAAACCTAGCTGTCACTAGCTGCCAATACAGCGGTAATAAAGCTAGAAAAACGCGCGTATCTTACCACGGTCACCGAATGAACAAAAACAGAGATTTAAGATGAATTCGGATTAAAATCTGTGCGATAATATTTGGTTCTAACTTTATGTTCAGGTCGAAATAATACTTAGCAACGTTTGCTGTAAAAACAGCCTTATTAGGTTGGTATTTTACCGCTAATGATTATTTCAAGTGTTGATATAGCATAAGGTAATTTGCAATCAGTCCATCAATTCACCTGTGGAAAATTTTCGCATAGGGATAATGGGCGTTAAACTGGTCACAATGTCATTATGAAGAGAATTGAAGTCAGGGGTGCTCGCACTCACAACTTAAAAAATATTAATGTAAATATTCCACGCGACAAGTTAGTTGTTATTACCGGCCTTTCTGGTTCAGGTAAGTCTTCATTAGCCTTTGATACTTTATACGCTGAAGGTCAAAGACGTTACGTTGAATCACTTTCCGCTTATGCACGTCAATTTTTATCATTAATGGAAAAACCCGATGTTGATCACATTGAAGGTTTATCGCCAGCCATTTCCATTGAACAAAAATCAACATCACATAACCCACGTTCAACGGTTGGTACCATTACTGAGATTTATGATTATCTGCGTTTGCTTTATGCGCGTGTGGGTGAACCTCGTTGTCCAGATCATCACTTACCACTTACCGCACAAACTATTTCACAAATGGTTGACCGAGTTTTAGCGCTAGATGAAGGCACTAAAGTGATGGTACTTGCGCCTGTATTGCAAGACCGCAAAGGTGAGCATGTTAAATTATTAGATAACCTTGCTGCCCAAGGTTATATTCGTGCTCGTATTGATGGAGAAGTTTGTGATCTTTCTGATCCACCAACTTTAGAATTACATAAAAAGCACACCATAGAGGTGGTTGTTGACCGCCTGAAAGTGCGTGAAGACATCCAATTACGTCTTGCTGAATCATTTGAAACCGCCCTTTCATTGACTTCAGGCACCGTGAAAGTTGCTTATATGGACGAACCAAGCAAAGAAGAATTGGTTTTCTCGGCTAATTTTGCCTGTCCTAAATGTGGCTATAGCATGCAAGAGTTAGAGCCACGATTGTTCTCTTTCAACAACCCTGCTGGTGCTTGTCAAACTTGTGATGGTTTGGGTAATCAACAATATTTCGATGCAAGTCGCGTTATTTCAAATCCTGAGTTGAGCTTAGCTGGCGGTGCAATTCGTGGTTGGGATAAACGAAATTTTTATTACTTTCAAATGTTACAAGCTTTGGCTGATCATTATCAATTTGCCTTAGATTTACCGTTCAATGAATTAGCTGAGAAAACGCAGGAATTAATTCTTCGTGGCAGCGGTAAACAAGAAATTGAATTTAAATACATGAATGATCGCGGTGATATTGTTATTCGCAAACACCCATTCGAAGGTATTTTAAATAATATGGATCGCCGCTACCGCGAAACAGAATCTAACGCGGTACGTGAAGAGCTAGCAAAATATCTAAATAGCCAACATTGTCCAGATTGTGACGGCAGTCGACTCCGCTTAGAAGCTCGCAATGTTTTTATTGCTGACACGCCATTACCTGAAGTTGCTGAATATGCTATTGCAGACGCTTTGGCGTTTTTCCAAGGCTTGAAACTTGAAGGCCAAAAAGCTCAAATTGCAGAAAAAATTCTTAAAGAAGTTTGTGACCGTTTAGGTTTCCTGGTTAATGTTGGTTTAAATTATCTTAACTTATCTCGCGCCTCAGGCACCTTATCAGGTGGTGAAGCACAACGTATTCGTTTAGCTAGTCAAATTGGCGCTGGTTTAGTCGGTGTCATGTACGTACTTGATGAACCTTCAATTGGCTTACATCAACGTGACAATGAACGTTTACTTGAAACCTTGATCCATTTACGTGATTTAGGTAATACCGTTATCGTTGTTGAACATGATGAAGACGCCATACGCGCGGCTGACTATGTTATCGATATTGGCCCAGGTGCTGGTGTTCATGGCGGTAATATTATTGCTGAAGGCGATGTAAATGATATTTTGGCATGTGAAGACTCACTTACTGGCCAGTACCTGTCAGGAAGAGAGTGTATTGAAATACCGAAAACTAGAACACCGTTTGATAAAAAGAATGTTGTTAAACTTAAAGGTGCAACAGGTAATAACCTGAAAAATGTTGACTTGGTTATTCCAAATGGCCTAATGACTTGTGTTACTGGGGTTTCTGGCTCAGGTAAATCAACCCTGATCAACGATACTTTATACAAGCTTGCTCACATCGAATTAAACGGGGCAACGACACAAGAGCCTGCACCACACAAAGAAATTACCGGGTTAGACTTACTCGATAAAGTAATTGATATCGACCAAAGCCCAATTGGGCGAACACCACGTTCAAACCCTGCAACTTATACCGGAATTTTTACCGCCATCCGTGAAATTTTTGCTGCTACACAGGAATCACGGTCACGTGGTTACAAGCCCGGTCGCTTTAGTTTTAATGTCAAAGGCGGTCGTTGTGAAGCGTGTCAGGGTGACGGTTTAATTAAAGTTGAAATGCACTTTTTACCTGATGTTTATGTGCCTTGTGACGTTTGTAAAAGTAAACGCTATAACCGTGAAACGTTAGAAGTGAAATACAAGGGTAAAAGCATTCATGAAGTGTTGGATATGACCATTGAAGATGCACTAGAATTCTTCGGCCCTATTCCAGCGGTAAAACGTAAACTGCAAACTTTAATGGATGTTGGTTTAAGTTATATCAAGTTAGGTCAATCAGCGACAACGCTTTCGGGCGGTGAAGCGCAGCGAGTTAAGTTATCGAAAGAGCTATCAAAGCGAGATACCGGCAAAACGCTTTATATTCTTGATGAACCAACCACTGGCTTACATTTTCACGATATTAAGCAATTACTACAAGTGATTCATCGTTTACGTGATCACGGCAATACCATTGTCGTGATCGAGCATAACCTTGATGTCATAAAAACCGCTGATTGGGTTGTCGACTTAGGTCCTGAAGGTGGTTCAGGTGGTGGTGAAATATTAGTAACAGGTACACCAGAGCAAGTTGCTAAACATAAAGGCTCGCATACCGCGAGATTCTTAAAACCTTTATTAGCCAACGCAACTAAAAACTAAGCATCAGTTCTGATGTTCTATCAAAAGGCTTGTTTTTTGTAACAAGCCTTTTTTCTGTCTAGCATCCAAGTTCACTTCCGTTTAAGATAAATTATCACTTCAATCTAATAACTAAAGTAGTATGCTAAATGACTAATAAAAATAATAAAATTCAGCAGTGGCAAAACCCATTAATTTATTTACTGGCCTTTTCTAGCGGCTTTTGCATTATGGGTATCGAATTACTCGGCGGGCGAATTCTGGCGCCATTTTTTGGCAGTAGCGTTCATATCTGGGGCAGTATCATCACGGTATTCATGTTGAGTTTATCTTTCGGTTACCTCGCTGGTGGCAAGCTATCAACAAAATCAGCATCTTTAAATCGTTATGGACTAATTTTTATTTTTGCTGGTATTGCCATTTTACCGGTAGCTTTTTCATCAGAATGGTTAATGGAGGCTATTTTCCTTGCCATAGAAGACACACGTTATGGCTCACTATTGGCTTCAATGGCGCTATTCTTTATCCCTACTGTTATTCTCGGCATGATTTCACCATACTCGGTGCGCTTGTTAGTCACCGATAAAAATAAAAGTGGCCAAGTCGCAGGCTTTCTTTATTTTGTCTCAACATTGGGTAGTGCCTTAGGTACTATCATCACGTCTTTCTATTTAGTATTGCTGTTTGAAGTGAACAATATTATCACCGTATTTAGCAGCATTTTGATTTTACTTGGCCTAAGTGCGATGGTTTTTAATCGCCTAAATCAACCAACTGACAGCAGTGAATGTATTAGCCGTCAAGGAGCGACTAATGAATAAATTATTAATCACCTTTTTAATATCGCTACTAGGTAATGTGCTGATTAGTGCCGCTTTAAATACTCAAGCAAGTGCCGAAACTATTCACAGCGAACGTTCGTTATATCGCAATATATTGGTAGAAGAAAAACGCGGCTTACGTTGTTTAAAATTCAACGTTAAAAGTGCTAAAACCCAACAAAGCTGCATGCTAGTCGACGATCCTCAACGCTTAGTATTTAATTATACTAAAATGCTGTTTGCCAGTTTATTGGTTAACCCAAACCCAGAGCGCATTTTAATTGTTGGCTTAGGTGGCGGTACTATGTCGAATTCTCTACATCAAATTTTTCCTGATGCCACTATTACTAATGTTGAAATTGATCCCGCGGTGATTAAAGTGGCGAGAAGTTATTTTGGCTTTTTCGAAAATGAAAAAGTAACTTCAGTGGTACAAGATGGCCGCATTTTTGTTAAACGCGCAGTTTTAAAACAGCAGAAATATGATTGGATTATTCTTGATGCCTTCAATGGCGACTATATTCCTGAGCACTTGATGACGCAAGAATTCTTACAGGAAACCAAAGCACTACTTAGCGATAATGGCGTGTTAGCAGCAAATACATTTTCGATAAGTGATTTATACGATGTTGAATCTGCCACTTATAAATCAGTATTTGGTGACTTTTTCAATGTTAGAAACAAGAAAAACAGTAATCGCATTATATTGACCAGTGAGAAGCCTTTACCACAAGACAGCGTTATTGCCGAGCGTGCGAAAGCGCTTACTACAATATTGCGACCTTTTAATGTAAATATTACGGAAATAAGCCGCTATATGAAGTCTACGGCGATACAGCAAGATTGGCCCAAAGATACACGATTATTAACCGATCAATACTCGCCAGCAAACTTATTAAATTTGAAGTAGAAAGTTAACTGCAATTGATTTAATTAAAGGTGAGAAGGTTAAATTAATAAGTCTTACCTGTAAGCCAGTTCAGGCATACAGGTAAGTTAGTTAACTAAAGCGTGACGCCTTAGTTAGCTTTTCTTTTTCAGGCTTAAGCGTTTTTTACCTGATGACGTTGCAGCAGGCTTTTTTACATCAATGCGTGTTAGTTTTTTCTCAGAATACTTATTAGCTTTTGACGTTATCACTTTATTAGCGTGTTTAATGTCAGCTGCTATATCGATCTTTTTCGGTACTTCAACGACTTTTGCTTCCATTTTAGGCTCTGTAAAGTCATCACCCATGGCGGTTTTACGCGAGCCAGCTACAGCAGCATTTATTTCCGCCATTTCATTATCAGTTAAATCACGCCATTGTCCCGGACGTAATTGCCCTAGCTCAACATTCATAATGCGCGAGCGATTAAGCTTCGTGACTTCATAACCGAGATATTCACACATACGGCGAATTTGTCGGTTTAAACCTTGAGTTAAAATAATACGAAAAACATACTTACTTTCTGGAGTAACAATACACGGCTTAGTGATCGTACCTAAAATAGGCACCCCTTTTGACATTCTTTCAACAAAGCGTTCACTGATCGGTTGATCTACCGTGACAACATATTCTTTATCATGGGCATTTTCAGCACGTAGAATTTTATTAACAATGTCACCATCACTGGTTAGAAAAATTAAACCTTCTGACGGCTTATCTAAGCGACCAATGGGGAAAATACGTTTGGGATGACCTATAGCATCAATAATATTGCCTCGAACCTGAAGCTCAGTGGTACAAGTAATGCCGATAGGCTTGTTATAGGCAATATAAACTCGGTCAGTATGGTTACTATCACTGGCCTTAATTTCCATGCCATCAACACAAACCTTGTCACCCGGCACTACTTTAGTGCCTAGCTCAGGTACTATGCCATTAATAGTCACTCGATTTTTTTCAATCAATTTATCAGCAAATCGACGTGAACAATAACCTGAGTCACTAATGTATTTATTAAGGCGTTTTTCGTTAGTAGACACTAATTTTCCTAAAACAAACGCAGTGTAAAACTGCATATATAAAGATAGTTGCGCTATTTTAGCGAAGTTTCGCCGCTATGTAGAGTGATGATATTTATAAATCAACATTATTAACAATAATCACATAAAAACACGTGTTATTACGATAAGCGTAATAATCATTTACTCAAACTGGTATTTATCATTGTGAAACATCAGCATACACTGGCTATAGTTTACTAAAGAAGCAAAAATGATGACAAAAAAATGAAAACCTTAACTTTCGAGCAACTACCACAAAGTGGCTTTGCAGGCTTAATTGAACGACATTTTGTCATTAACCAAGCACTATTTGGCCGTTCAAAAACCATTGCGTTTCCGGGTTTAGGCAACTTTGTTTACCTCGCTGATGCTAACTTTCTTCCTCATGGTGAAACCCACATGCACGGACACAAAGAAGTTGATGTTATTTCGGTAATGGTTGAAGGTGAAATTGAACACCATGGCAGTTTAGGTCACGGTGAAAATTTACCAGCAGGCTCTGTACAAGTGCAACGTGCGGGTGCTGAAGGTTTTCGTCACAATGAAGTAAACCCAAATAATCAGCAGAACCAAATGATCCAACTTTGGGTGCTACCAGACGAATTAGGCGAGCAAGCAGGCTATAAGGTTTATCAACCTAAACTTGGACAATTAACTCAAGTCTACGGTGGTAATAAAAGCCAGAAAAATACTTTTAATAGTCAAATATCTATTGCGGTGAGTAATACCGTAGTTGAGCAGAACATTACTTTGTCTGATGAAGTATTGGTGTATTTGAGTAAAGGGGATGCAGAAATTAACGGTGAAAAAATTAATGCGCGCAGTTTAGTGCATTGTCAGCAAGGAGTTAACTTTACAGCGTTAACACAAGGACAAGCTATATTCATTTATCAAACAGACCAACAGAATGAGGCATTATCATGAAAGTAATCGCATTTGGCGCAAGTTCAAGCCGTAAATCAATTAACAAACAACTGGCTGTACATGCTGCCAACCTAGCAGCTCAAAGCAATGAAGATACTGACATTGAAGTACTTGATTTAAACGACTTTGAAATGCCAATATTCAGCCAAGACAAAGAAGAAGAATTAGGCCAACCAGAAGCCGCAAAAACCTTTTTCAAAAAACTAGGTGAAAGCGATGCCATTATTATTTCATTCGCCGAACATAATGGTAGTTATACTGCCGCTTATAAGAATTTATTTGATTGGGCTTCTCGTATTGACCAAAAGGTTTTTCAAAACAAACCTATGTTATTACTAGCAACCTCGCCAGGGCCTGGTGGTGCAGGTAGTGTATTGGCTGCGGCAAAAGGCTCAGCGCCTTATTTTGCAGGTGAAGTCAAAGCATCACTTTCTATCCCAAGCTTTTATGATAATTTTGATATGGAAAATTCTCGATTAAGTAACGAAGAATATCAGCAACAGTTATCTACAGCTGTAGCAGACTTATTAAAATAACATTGCGACTAGTAGGGAGAATAAAGCTCCCTACTGACCTTTTCTTAGCTTCTAACTTATGAACAGTTAGAGGTGATGTTAACGATGGATGTTGAGCGCTTTCAGAACCGATTTTTCATCGCTATTTACAATAACGCTTGGTTGTTCAGCTTTAGCATCAACCCTAATATCACCTACTTTTGTCCCAATCGATAATGAACTACAAGCAGGTAAAGCCAACATTATTATCAACGCTGAAAAGCGCTTTATTTTATCCATATTAACAACCTAAACGCAGGCACATTTTCATAGCAACTTTCTTTACACACTTCTTTATGCACTTTCTTTATGCACTAAAGGGGACTTTAAATGAGAAAGCATAAGGGGAGTCGCCATAACTGCGCAAATGCTCCAATCGCACAATGCCGTCATTTACACAGGGAATAGTGCCATCTTCTACCCACCATAATACATAGTTAGCGTTTTCAATAGTATGAAACCATTCTTGCTTGCGTCGTAAGTAATCACGATGATGGGTCTTGAACATAAAATCTTTCAGGCTTTCAATGGAAGACCAAACGGACATATTGACAATAATATTTGGGTCGCTAAAGGCTTGAATATCAGTAGCGTTACCACTTTCTCCAATTAAGCGCCAAACAAAGCCTTCACTGGCATCTGCTATCGTATTTATCGGTTCAAGGTTATCGGTAAACTCTTTCATTCTGGCATCATCAAGCGGATACTTCGTCTGCGCTATGTTCAATTGTGCAAGTTGCATTTCTCTTCCTTGTAAATACAATATTCTATTTTTTGCTGCTTAATTGTGGTTAATTTAACCTAATTCTACTTTATAGCCAACACTATATACTGACTGAACTATTTCACTGTCGGCATTCAGGCAATTAATTTTTTTACGCAGTTTTTTGATATGACTGTCGATGGTACGTTCACTAACCACACGGTGATCATTGTAAACTTGGTTAATTAGTTGTGCTCTAGAATAAATACGCCCTGGCTCTTTGGATAGCACTTTTAATAAGTTAAACTCAATAGCTGTTAACTCAACTGCTTGACCGTAAACCGTTGCCTGATACTTTTCTTCATTCAAAAAAATCGGCTTTTTAATTGTTTCAGTATCAGGGCTTTTATAGCGTCTCAACGTTGCTTTAACACGAGCAATAACTTCACGCGGTGAGAAAGGTTTGCAAATATAGTCGTCGGCACCTAATTCTAAGCCAATTAGGCGGTCAATTTCTTCAACCCGCGCGGTGATCATAATAATTGGGATATTTGAAAATACGCGAATTTCTTTACATAAAGTTAAGCCGTCTTTTACCGGTAACATTAAGTCAAGTAGCACCATATCATAAGTCTGGCTTTGCAATTCTTCAATAACTGCAGCACCATCATGCAACATAGTGACATTAAATTGTGCTTGCGCTATGTAGTCATGCAATAGCTGGGCAATTTTAATCTCGTCTTCTACTACTAAAATACGGGCCATTGATACTCCAACTTAAACGATAAAATTTATCTAAGGGTATTTTTCGGTAATGTAATCTTTATCATCAAACCGCCACTTTCAGCTTGATGGGCAGATATTGTTCCCTGATGAGCATAAACAATATTTTTACATAATGCTAAGCCGATCCCGCTGCCACCAGTTTTTCTATTGCGAGAACTCTCTACCCGAAATAAATGCTCAAACAGTTTAGCAATATCTTCGCGAGAAACCCCTGGTTTGCTATCTTCAATATAAATATCAAATTCATTATTTTTTTCAATTAATCGACAATAAATCTGACCTGGTGCATCGGTATACTTCGCGCTATTAGCAAATAAGTTATCCAATAATTGATTCAACCTTTTTGCATCGCCCCAGGCCGATATTTTTTTATTCGGCATATCGATTGTCAGCGTTAACCCTTGGCTTTGTAGTAATGATCTATGTCTTTCAGCATTAAGCCTTACTAATTCAGTAATATTTAATGCTGACTTTTGGTAGCGCATTGCGCCAATTTCAGCCTCGTTAAGTTCATTTAAATCGTTTATTAAACTTTGTAAGTGATTTACTTCTTCTGAAATGGAACTAATATTTTCAATACTTAGCGGACGAATTCCATCTTCCAAAGCCTCCAATTCACCTTTAACAATCGCCAAAGGTGTTCTTAATTCATGAGATATATCAGCAAGCCAACGTTTTCTTGATGTTTCATTTTGCTCTAACGTAGCCGCTAAATCATTAAAATTCCTTGCCAAGGTTGCTAATTCATCATGACCAACAATAGGTAAACGTGTTGACAATTCGCCTTGGTTAACCTGAATAACAGCATGCTTCAAACGGGTAATTGGACCAACAAAATGTCGAGAGAGTGGAATGGTGATAATAATAATAACGATAAAAATCCCCGCTAATATTAATAGAATTTGTTGGTTAATATCATCCACAAATTGCAAATCAAACTTATCGGTTATCTGCTCAGTTGGTGGTAATGCGACATAGCCAACAATTTCACCGTTAGATAAAATCGATTTTTTGACAAAGTTGGCTGTAAATCTGCCAATTAACACCTGTTTATCAGCATTAAGTAAACTAAATTTAGGCCTTAACCGTAGGCTATTTTCTCTTAACGTTAATGAAGGATCATCAAAACGATCTTTGCGTTGATATCTAGGAGCATAATCATCACGTAGCTGATCAATGTCATCAGGATAACGTAACCCTTGCTCTGATAGGCGCAATACAATGCGCCAATACTCTATGCCAGAATACTTTCGCTTCGGTCGTGAAGAGTTTTCTCGATCAGAACGATTTACTCTATTTCTATTTTCTCCTCTAAGCGAGGTTCTTCTTGGCGGCTCATTAAAGCCTACACGACGAGCAGCTTTGTTTAATTCACGCTCACGTGGCTTTGCGCTTGAAGCGACAACGGCTTGCCAACCATTTTGTTCTTGATAAACCGCAGCCAAATTATCAGAAACTAACTGTAAACTTTGCACTTCCCGCTGATTGACATAATTGAGCATGCCACGGTCAAGTCCCCACTGCATTAGCCCATATAAAATCAGGAGCAATGCGAAGCTAGTCAGTAAAAACACTAAGAGTAACTTAGGAAAAATTCGCATGTGATTATATTTTTTATCCGCTTATAGAACAGTTATAGCGCGAAACAAAATGAATGTCTTATCTTCGAGAACATTTGCACATTTTTTCCTCATTTAAGGTACTTTTGTTGAATAAAGTAGACAAAACAAGGGGAATAATTGAATAGTTAACCGCTAATAAATTGCTGAATAAACAATATAAATACCAAAGACAAATGAGAACACACCAGAAAAACGAAACATTGAGCGAAACTCTGTCGTCGACCATAAAGCAAATTTTCGCTGCTTCTGTGCGCCTATAAAAACGAGCAGGATTGAAGTGAATAACATCAAATAACCAAGTACCGTATTAATCATCACGGCACTAGTCGATGGTGCATAATAAATAAAAATCAAACCAAATATTAACCGGCTTAAGATCTCAAAAACATGAAAATATGATTGGTTGCTAAATTTAATAATAGCCGCTGAAAATTCACCTGGGTTTTTCATCATTTGCAGGCTTAATAACGTCATTAAAAGGCCAAAAATAATTAACAGCCACATAGTTTTTTATTCTTCTACCATCCAAAAAAATGTCACAGCTAAACGTTTATCTCTTTTTTCTTTACCAAAATAACCACTGGCGCTGTGCGCAATATTACCTTTAAACAAAATCAAGCGATTAAATTTATTTTCGATTGCAACATCTTCATACCATGCACTTATTGGCAAATTTTTTGTATTTAGCGCATCAACTAAATTCAAATATGGTGCTTGTACTAAGTTACCGCCAGCGGCGCCATTATTGTATTTTAGACGATAGAAACTTGTACCTGAGTTTGGCTGTGGATTTTGACTTAAATAAAGTACCGCGCCATAACGACATAGTTTTCTATTATCGACATGTGGCCTTGCAGATCCTTCATCTCCGCCAACTAAAATAGCGGTATTACTATCAACCACAACATTATCTGATTCTGCAACCCAAAACGAAGATTTTTTCACTTGTTGCTTTGCCCAGTCTTCAACAAGTTTAAGATCAGCTTTCGCTAATGCTTTACTTGAGCGCATTCCTGGCCAAAGTTCATTTGTATAAGGTTTTCCTAACTTCCACTTTTTTTTGTTGTAGCATCTATTTGCGAGTTCAATCGCTTTTTTTTGTGAAAAGAAATCATCCTGCAACCAATAATTTACCCCCAGCTCAGGCTTTTCATACGGTAACGTTGGCGAGTTATACGGTATTTCTGGTAATTCCAGACTCTCATCATATTTATCAAACATACTTATTGCTTTCTACACCCTTGATTTCATCGACAGTGTGATTTACTAATTTCAAAATTACTGTGTAAAGTAACTGCCTTTTGGCGGAGCACCAAACAAACTCATTGCCGCTTGCATATTTTCTTGTGGGTAATTTGTGATGGCAAGCTGATGGTTCTCAATACTATTCCAACGTTCAATAATCATAAACTGATCTGAGTGTTCTTGATGCTTTAATACTTCACATGAAAGGCAACCTTCAGCGCCTGAAATATAAGGCATAAGTTCTTGTAAAAAATTGAACAACTCAACAGATTTACCTTCTGCAGCAGTAAACTCATTAACTCTTACTATTGTCATAATCATCTCTTAAAATATAAATGCCTATATGGTTTACTATCAAAACATTAAGCTTGATTAAAAACAATAGCTAAGCGGCTGAGAAATTTGGCTTGCTTAAATGCATAAGTTTCAATAACCCAACATATAAAACAAAAGCCAAATAAACTCCGAAGATGCTCTGCTTTAGGGTAAAATGCGCAATTATTCTCTTTGACAATGCACATGGCCATCAATATTAAAGACCAACCAAAAACGGAAGTGACCTGTTCAACTTGTCAGGCAAGCTGCTGTCGATTAGAAGTAATGATTATTTCAGACACCGGCGTGCCAGAACAGCACATTGAGTTCGATGAATGGGGTGGCGAAACTATGCGACGTTTAGATGATGGTTGGTGTTCAGCGTTAGATCGGGAAACCTATTTATGCACTATTTATGAAAATCGTCCGTGGAATTGTAGAGAATTTGAAATGGCTTCGTATGAATGCATTACAGAAAGAGCAATACCGATCGTTATATTAGGCTAATTACCTTAGTGTAAACATCAACTTTCAAGGAAGGAAAATTCACATCAAGCTACTTATCACGCTATTTCTACTTTACTCTTCAGTTAGCTTTGCAGGCGAAGTATTCGACAAGTTTCCACCAGAAATACATACTCATGAAAAATATGCATTTTATTCTCACGGCCGAATTGTTGAAGGTGTAAACCCTACACCTATTCATCCGCGCTGGGGCAAATATGAATTCCCAAAGGTAAAAGCCGCACTGGCAGACAGCAACTACAATTTAATTACTTATCATCGCCCGATAAACACCAACCCTAAAACGTTCGCAATTAAGCTAGCCAATGATGTTAATCGATTAATAAATAAAGGCGTAAAGCCAGAAAACATTAGCTTAGTTGGTTTCTCTCGAGGTGGTGAAATAACCATAATGGCTTCAAATTATTTAAAATCACAAAAGGTAAAAATTGCGTTATTGGCAAGTTGCACAAGCTTTATGAAGAACAATAATAATTTTGAAGTCTATGGTGATGTCTATTCAATTTACGAAACGTCTGACATGGTAGGTTCGTGCCAATTCTTAAACGACCAAAGTAAAGCTATTGCTTCTTTTAGTGAAACTTCAATTAGTACAGGAAAAGAACACGGCGCTTTTTATAGGCCAATGCCTGAATGGGTAAAACCTTTAAAAAAATGGCTTAAACGTTAAGACAAGTTTATTTTTTACTTAACCTGAACTCTGGATAATGAGTGATTGATACTCAAGTAAATCAAAAACTTAGATGACAAAGTAAATGCTATAGCAAGGTGAACATCACTAATAGACATCATCAATGCTTCATTTTATGCCAGTTTCAAGGCAAAACGTTTATGAATAGCACGCTATTTATCGACGTTTTAACGTAGAAAATGGATCAAAGGGGAGAATTGAGCAAGTGCTGCTTATCCAGAGTTCAGGTTACTTATGCTATTTTGCGGCATTAAGGTATCGAGTAAGTTTATGATTTCATGTGATTGATATAAATCGCCATATCGCGTCATAAAATCAGTAACTTGTTCAGTGTTCGGAAATGAATAATAATGACCACCTTGGCTTTGTTCGGCCGCATCTAAAATACAACCATTACTTAAATTATTTATCGCTTGTTCGATAAGCCGACAGCCGCCAACATATAAAGAAAGTACATGCCATAAATAAGACTTTTCCGACTGTACGTTGATAGTAGCAGTAGCAATAACGCCGCCCGTATCTATTGTGCTATCAGTAATAGTATGTAATGTTGCGGTCAATTTTTTTTCATCATTCAACAGCGCCCAGAATGTAGCCATAACACCACGATAAGCCGGTAATGCTCCAGAGTGCAAATTGATAACACCATGCTTAACCAAGTCAATGATCGGTTTTTTCAATATCACGCCATAACGAATTGAAATAATAACATCAGGTGACAATGAACGAATTTTATCAACACCTACCGCGCTATTTATATCATTAAGAATTTCAATAGCGAGGCTATGCTCAGTCGCTATTTCTGAAAAGTTTTTAAAGTCGCCGTCACCGCTATTTTTTGACTGTTCACTGAGCATTTGAAAAACGTTTTGTTGCTCAAATATAGCCAAACGTTGCAAAGCTTCTGGACGAGTAGTGTTTCCTCCCACTTTACTTGATAAGAACACCGAAACTTTATGTAAGCGTATTGTTGGCAGCAATAAATTTAGCGCCAAGTTACTAGCAACATCACTATTTAGCAATAGAACAATATTCACACTAATTTATCCCTGTTTATATTCTTTTTTACTTCAACCGACTCGGCTCAAACGTTGAATAACGTGGTAAACCAGCATCCAAATTTTCCCAATTCGCTTTCGAGTCGACAAAATTATGCGACATCGGACGTTCGATTAAGTCAGAGTCAAAAATACCTAAACGCACTCTTATCCGTGATTTATCTTGTGCATTACTACTATAAACAGGGCTGCCACAGTTTTTACAAAAATATCGAGTTCTGCCCGGCTTAAACGAAAAAGTACTTAATAGCCCTTTGCCTTTTTCAATAACAAAATCTTCGCTATTAACAAAGCCATTAGTAGCATACGCCGTACCTGAATTTTTTCGGCAAAGTGAACAATGGCAATGAATAACATCGCTTATTTCACCCTTAACCTGAATAACTACGCCGCCACACAAACACTTTCCTGAGTACATTTTATCTCGCCCATTCATAATAATTTATTAAGTTAACTGCTTAACCATATAATACTTACAGCCTGTTTTCGGATAGCCTTGCTGTGTCCACTGTACTTGATAGCCATGCTTTTGATAAAACGGCATCGCTTGAAAATTTAATGTATCTAACAAGGCTTTATTGCAACCTCGAGCTTGCGCTGCTAATTCAATTTTTTCAAGTAATTGACTACCCATTTTTTGACCTCTTAAGGTTTCAGAAACCCACAAGGTATTTATCATCAGCCAGTCACCAAAAGTACGCCCTGCTGCGCCGGCAATAACATCACCATTTTTATCGCTTAGTTTAACCGCAATGGCTTTACGTTCACTTACTTCCCAACGAGCCCAATTGAATTCAGCAATTTTTTCATCTAAAAATGAGACAAATTCAGCACTTGGTTCGTCTATAATTTCAATATTCATGTTGGTAAATTCTTTCTCTACGATTAATTTTGGTTGCCAATAACCTACTTATAAACTATTCAATAACATCAACTCTTTTGGGTGAGGTTTCATATAGTAAGAATCCATAATGTACTCATTCGGGAAACGTCGAAAATGATGGCGTAATAACGTTATAGGAACAATAAGTGGCAGTAAGCCATCACTATATTGAGTAATAATCTCAACCAACTCAGCTTTATCATCGGCACTAATAAAGTTTTTTAGATAGCCTTGCAAGTGTTGAAGTGTATTAACGTGATTTTTTCGGCTCGCTCTAGTTTTTAACATTACCATCATTGCGCTTAGGTAATGCTCTAATACTTCATCGCTCTCTAATTTGTGCGCATCGGCAAGCCAACGCCCAAGCTCTTTTGCTAAATTTTGGTTATGGCTCATGTAGATGTATTTATGCTGTGCATGAAATTGCGTTAACGCTTGCATTGAAAAAGGCTGAGCAACCATTTTTTGCCAACGTGCATAGATAAACACCCGTTGAATAAAGTTTTCCCGTAATACCGCATCACCCAGTCGCCCTTCTTCCTCAACAGGTAAATTTGGGAATTTGTCCATCAATGTTTGTGCATAAATACCAACACCAATGCGGTCAGGCATATTACCTTTGTATAAGCGTACACGTTCCATGCCGCAGCTTGGCGAGTCTTTTTTCAGAATATAGCCACTAAGATTTTGCAGCCACTGATACTGCTGTTTAGCACTTTCTTTAAGTTGCTGGGTTACATCTAAGTCAGCTGTTTTTGAACCAACACAATGCACTTTTTCATCTATCAAGACTAAACGAATAGCTTCACGAGGTATGCCCATACCAATATCAACTTCAGGGCAGAAAGGCACAAAATCAAAATATTCGCTTAAGGTATTATTAATATAAGAGTTTTGCTTATGACCGGAATCAAATCGCACTTTATGGCCGAGTAAGCAGCTGCTAATACCAATGGATATTTTATGCTCGGCATCTAGTTTTTCCATATAAAAGCTTCCCTCTACGTTGAATATTAGTCGAACACTTACCAAGTCAGCACTCTGTTTCAGTTAATATCAGTATAACGGTATTCATCATTAAGACATTAATTTTCATGCTATTAAAAGTAAAAAACCCAGAATTAATCTGGGTTTTCAAAACAATTATGAAGTTAGTATGCTATTTTTCAAAATAGAATTTTTCACGTTTATTATCGTAATTACCGACTTCATTCATGCTGCTTGCATCATACAAACGACCATTTATCATAGTGTAAATAACGCGGTCTGATAAACGAATGTCTTGGCTTACATCGCCATCTACCACTAAAATATCAGCAAGCTTACCGGCTTTTAATGAGCCTAATTGACTATCTAAGCCTAAAGTTTTTGCTGACGACATAGTAGCTGTGCGAATAGCATTAAGTGGCGTCATACCACCTTGTGCCATCATCCACATTTCCCAATGCATGGCTAACCCTTCACGCTGACCATGACCACCCGAATTAACTTCAACGCCTAAGTCTTGTAACTCTTTCGCCACTTTCGCCACATTAATGTGGTTGTAGTGATGATGTGGTGCTTTCGGACGACGCATTGAACGCGGATCTAAAAATTCACTTGGTACATATTGGCTTAAACGTGGGTGCTGCCAAACATCGGTTGTATCGTACCAAAAATGTTCACCTGAAATTCCGCCATATGCTACGCCCATTGTTGGCGTATAAGCCATTTCAGATTGTGACCACAACTGCTTAATATCATCATATATTTTCGCGGTCGAAATTGAATGCTCTAGCGTGGTATGGCCGTCAACAATCATCGACAAGTTATGTTGTAGTAATGAACCACCTTCAGGCACCACTAAAATTTCAGCTTCACGGGCTGCTTGGATCATTTGTTGACGTTGATTACGACGCGGTTGGTTATAGCTCTTAACACTAAAAACACCGGCTTTTTTCAAACGTTCAACATGAAACTTGGCATCTTCTAAGCTATCAACGTGCGAGGTATAACCTGCTACTGTCGCGCCGTATAAAATACTGCCGGTAGAAAATAAGCGTGGGCCAACAATGTCACCGGCTTTTTGCATTTCACTGGCAGCAAAAAACTCAGTGGTATCATTTGATGGATCATGAACCGTTGTTACACCTAACGCTAAACCGGCATAGTTCTTCCAGTTTTGCTGAGGAATAATTTCATTACTACCTTGTGGACCATGTGCATGCGCGTCAATAAGTCCTGGCATAATCGACTTACCAGTAACATCAATAACTTTCGCATCGGCTGGCACATCAACATCACCTTGTTTGCCAACAGCAACAATTTTATTGCCTTCAACAACCACAACACCGTTTTCAATAACTTGCTGACCTTCCATTGTGATCACTTTACCGCCAACAAAGGCGACACGACCAGATGGTTTATCAGCTTTTTCTTTAAAACCTAAGTAAGTTTTTAATGGTTTTGGCTGCTGATCTTTTTTTGCTTCGTCTTTTTCATCAGCCTTAACGTCAGCTATTTCAAACAAGCCACTAACGCTTGCTTGATATAAGTCAGGGCCTAAACTCCAATAAAGCACATTTGATTCACCGTTCCAGTTAATGCTTTCACCTGCACGTGCAGATAGTTTTTTAACCGGTAAATTAGAGGCTTTAGGACCAATATCAATCACTTGCCCACGCTCAACAAATGGCGTTACAAATACTTTAAAACGCTCAGCAAAGGCAAGGTATTTTCCGTCTGGTGATACTTTATATTCAGTAGCAAACTTACCTTGATATATCGCCTGCTCTTTTTCAACAGTTGCTGAAGAGCTCAAACTAACTTTTACCAATTGCGGTATTTTACCGTCACGCAAAACATAAATGCGGTCATTATGAGCACCAAAATGAGGTAATAAACCAGACTCAGTGACTAATGTCGGTGAACCGCCTTTTTTGGTATTAACAGTATAAACACCTGGGTTTAGCCCCCAAGTTGGGTCAGTAATATAACCGCCTTGAACTTTGCGGAAAACTACCGTTTTACCATCAGGAGAAAAACTTGGTTCAATATACTTACCAGGCTCTTTTGTTAACGAACGACTCTTACCACCACGGGATGAAACCAAACGAATTTCACCTAATTTATTATCATCCCAAGTACTATAAACGACATATTTTCCATCACGAGAAAAGCTCGGGTTTAATTCAAAGTGAGATTTTTGTTTGGTTAAACGCTTTGCTTTACCTTTAACTTTTCCATCAGCAATAGTGCGTACATAAATATGCCCCATTGACTCATAAACCACCTTACGACCATCAGGTGAAATTTCAACATCACGCAACATTTTCACATCGAAATTATCTTGGTCGATATCTTGTTGAAAGCGCAACGCTGTTTGAATTTTCTTTTCAGTTTTAACGTGGAAAGGAATAACCGTTGTTTTTTTACTCTCAATATCTAACTTGTTAATTTCACCGCCTGACCAGAACACCATGCCTTCACTGTTAGGTAGCCAAGCCATGTTAGGGTAAACGCCATGAATCGCCCAAGTTTCTTGCATATCACGGTCTAAGTCTGAATAAATTAGGCTTTCTTCACCACTTTTTAAGTCATACAAGTACAAGTTTGACTGGAAATCATCACGACTAATATAGGCAAGGAACTTGCCATCTGGTGAAGGTACTGGGCGAATAGCGCCACCTTTACCCGAAATAACCACTTTGATTTCACCAGTAGCTAAATCAAGACGCTTAATTTTGTAAATGCCTTTTTCAGAATCTTTACTGTAGTGAAAGGTTTTACCTGGCGTAGCATCTTGAGAGAAATAAACATACTTGCCGTCATGCGAAAAAGCCGGCTCACCTAAATCTTTTTGTTCATTTGGACGTTTGGTTAACATAACGCCATTACCACCAGTTTTGTGGTACATCCAAACTTCACCTGCACCCAAAGAGCGAGAACCAGTAAAGTGTTTACGGCCAACAAGGTAATTTCCATCTGGTGACCAAGCAGGACTATTTAACAAACGAAATGTTTCTGAACTTACCGCTTTACCTGAACTACCGTCTGCTTTCATTATCCAAAGGTTGTCACCACCACCCTCATCTGAAGTAAACGCAATGTGCTGGCCGTCAGGACTAAAACGTGGTTGCATTTGCCATGCAATATCCGTCATTAACGCGGTTGCTTCACCACCTTCAATCGGCAAAGTATAAATATCACCTAGTAAATCAAAAACTAAGGTTTCACCATCAGGACTAATGTCCACGTTCATCCAAGTACCTTGGCGAACATCAATTTTTGCCGTGGTAAATTCGCCCTGAGGGTTGTTCACAGACCACTTTTCAGCTTTTGCTTTTTCTGCAGCTTTAGCAACATTATCTTCAGCAAAGGCATGCTGCCCAGTACCTAAAATTAGCGCAACGCTGAATGCTACCGAAGAAATTCGGGAAGTAAATTTAGACATTATTTATTAACCTAATTTGATATAAAAATTATTGTTATCTGTCTACTAAAACACATCAGCAATAAAAATTTAAGCTTAATGCGACAAATAGTCACTAATTACCGTTCAGCGCCAAATGTTAATCATCTGTAAATATAACTTTTTGATAATAAAAAGTGCGCGAAAACATAGACAATGTCCAATTTTTAAGTATGGTAGAAAGACAATTAAAATAAAAACATGGATGGATTTTTATGGAAAGATTAGCAGAAGCACAGGCGAGTTTAGTCGCCATTTACTCGCTTTATAATGCCGCGAGTGAAAAAAAACTGCCAGCCATTGATGCCAATGATACAGAAACACTTAAGGCATTATTGGAAGTAGTTCAAAATCGCGAAGCAATCGCTTATGTGCAAAAAATTAAAAAAAGCATACCTAGCGAAGTTGGCGAACTAAAAAGGTTACTGGCCGATGTTATGTTGTTGCTTGACGGCGTTGATATCAAAGCCATCAAAGCTCAAAACAAAGTATCCGCAAGTTAGCTTTCAGTTTTTAACTGACGACCTAAAAGCTTCAATATAGCACAGCAAGTATTTAGGCTAGTTAGCTTGATAGCCCCAACGCGGCATGATGGTTTGTTCAATATTGAGGTGATCTAGCAAGCGCCCAACCATAAAATCAATCAGGTCATTAATCGATTGTGGCTGATGATAAAACCCTGGTGCCGCCGGCATAATAGTCACGCCGATTTGTGAAAGCGACAGCATATTCTGCAAATGAATGGTTGAAAATGGTGTCTCACGTGGCACCAATATCAATTGCCCACGTTCTTTAATCACTACATCAGCAGCACGTTCAATTAAATTATCACTCATGCCTTGGCTAATCGCCGCCAATGTTCCTGTTGAACACGGACAAACCACCATAGTTTTTGGCGCAGCTGAACCTGATGCCACCGGAGAAAACCACTGTTCTTTGCCAAAAACAATAATTTGCTCTGGCTTAGCATTAAATTTTTTGGTGAAAAACTCACTGACTGCACTGGGTGAGCCAGGTATTTTCAATCCTACTTCAGTGTCAAAAACAATACGTGCCGCGCTAGAACACAAAACAAATACTTGGTAGTTAGCCGCGACTAAACATTCTAATAAACGTAAAGCGTAAGCCGAACCTGAAGCGCCAGTGATCGCCAAAGTTATCTTCTTAGTAAAGTTAACACTGTTTTCAATATTATTTTGCTTAACCGAACTTACTGAATTGTTTTCTTGCTGTTGCACGTATTCGCCTTTATTTAATTAAACTGTTCTAATTCATTATACATCAGCAAGCGCTGATAATAATTTTTCATGAATGCCGCCAAAACCACCGTTACTCATCACAACAATGGTATCGCCTGACTGGCTATTGGAAATAATATCGCTAACAAGCTTATCTAAGCTTTGCTCAACAAAACAAGGCTGCGAGCAGTCATCAATTAATGCATCAACTGACCACTTCACCTGGTCGCCTTGGTAAACATAAACTACATCAGCATCGGTTAATGACTTTGCCAGCGTATCTTTATGTACGCCTGACTTCATGGTATTTGATCTCGGTTCAAGTACAGCAATAACGCGATTTTTGCCAACATTAGCTCGCACACCCGCTAAAGTTTTAGTAATAGCCGTTGGATGATGAGCAAAATCATCAAACACTCGTACGTTATTCACTTCGCCTCTTAATTCTAGTCGACGTTTGGTATTAATAAATTCAGCTAAGGCTTCAATAGCGACAGCTGTTGTAACGCCAGCGTGTCGAGCGGCAGCAATTGCCATCAAACCATTTTCAATATTAAAGTCGCCAATTAAGTTCCACTTTACCGTGCCCTGAATCACACCTTTAAAACTAACAACATATTCACTGCCATCGGCAATACGTTTTTCTGCATGCCAACCTAACGCTTTATCACTATCACCAACACTCAGCTCTGACGGCGTCCAACAGCCCATGCTAAGTGTTTCATTAATGGCTGCTTCATTTTTTGGCGACAGTATTAGGCCATTGTTAGGCACCATACGAATTAGGTGGTGAAATTGGCGCTGAATATCGCTGATATCATTAAAAATATCAGCATGATCAAACTCCATATTGTTGATCACTAACGTATTCGGGCGGTAGTGAACAAACTTAGATCGTTTATCAAAAAAAGCGGTATCGTACTCATCAGCTTCGATAACAAAAAACGGCGCAGAGCCTAAACGTGCAGAACAATCGAAATTTTGCGGTACACCACCAATCAAAAAACCTGGCTTCATACCGGCATATTCTAATATCCAGGTCAGCATTGAACTGGTAGTGGTTTTACCATGTGTGCCTGATACAGCTAGTACCCAGCGGTCTTTTAATACATTTTCTAATAACCATTGTGGCCCAGAGGTATATGCTATTTTTCGGTCAAGTACGTACTCAACCATAGGGTTACCACGTGCCATTGCATTACCGACAATGACTAAGTCTGGCTCATCATCCAAATGCTCAATTTTATAACCTTGCTTTAGTTCTATACCTAGCTGTTCTAACTGCGTGCTCATTGGTGGATAAACATTGGCATCACAACCGGACACTCGAAAACCCATTTGCTTGGCGATGGCCGCGATTCCGCCCATAAAGGTGCCGCAAATACCTAATATATGAAGATGCATAAAAGCCTATTTAAATAGTCATAACGCCCGCGCTGCGTATGCAAGCCCGAACTAAGATGTAAATTAGAATGCGCTCAATATACCTTAATATAACGAAAATACATATTGCAAAATCAAGGCATTTTGCCCACTATCAATGCGACTAAGCATATAGCCAATCCTCTTGAAGATGCTATTTCAGGTGGTTTAGCTATTCACAACATATAAGGGAATTCATGAGCAAGGCTATTCTACAAAATATTAATGTTTATCCAATCAAATCCAGCGCTGGAATCGAACTATCTTCTAGTTGGGTTGAAGAACTTGGACTAGCCTTTGACCGTCGCTTTGTCGTTGCCGATTTAAACGGTGAGTTTTTCACTGCTCGAACACAACCTCGTTTATGCCTTATTCAAGCTAACCTTACCGCCTCAGGCATGGTGTTAACAGCGCCGGATATGCCTGCTTTAGTCATTACTTACCAAAAGCTAACCAACAACTATGTTGCCGTAAATGTATGGGACGATAGCATTAATGCCCAGCAATGCCTGGCGGACATTAATCAATGGTTTAGCGAATACCTGCAATTGCCGTGTCAGCTGTTATTTTATGGTAGTGACTCTCAGCGCTTAGTAAAAAATAAAACATCACCAGTAAGCTTTGCTGATGGCTACCCGTTGTTATTAATTTCACAAGCCTCACTTGATAATTTAAATACTCACTTTCAAGCCAGTGAAGCTGCCATAAGCATGGCGCAATTTAGACCTAATATTGTAGTAAACAACTGTGAAGCTTTTGCAGAAGATACTTGGCAACACATTCGTATTGGCGAAGTTGAATTTGAAATAGTAAAGCCTTGCACACGTTGTATTTTCACTACTATTAACCCACAAACGGGTGAAAAAAATCAACAACAAGAGCCATTGAAAACATTAATGAGCTATCGCCAGATTGAAAGTGGTGATGTAATTTTCGGTCAAAACCTTGTCGCACTGAATCAAGGACAGATAAAGCAAGGCGATCAGGTTGAAGTATTAAAACGCCAACCTCCGCCAGTTATTGTCAAAAAAGCTCCCGTAAAAGCAGTTGATCTTTCGACTAGTAACAATGAAGCTTCAACCACGGTAGTGAAAAAGGCAAAACCTACACTCACTTTCAGTAGCTTTAATAAAACCATTAAAGGCAACAACGAAAAAACTTTATTAGAGCAAGGTGAAGATGCCGGTCTAATATTACCGTATTCTTGTCGAGCAGGTATGTGTGGTCGTTGTAAAGTTGAATTGCTTGAAGGTGAAGTAGAACAACATTGCAAAGACGGTTTATCTGATGAAGAGCAACAGCAAAACTTTATTTTAAGCTGTAGTTGTACGCCAATTACTGATGTTGTTATCAGCCACCCAGAAAGAAAGCGCCGCAATGTGCGTAACGACTAGGTAAGAAGCATGAAACTAAATTGCGATTTAGGTGAATTTAAAAACAATAACGACGCTGATATCATGCCCTATATTGATATGGCAAATATTGCCTGTGGTTTTCATGGCTCCGATGCTTTAACTATTAAAAAAACCGTGCAACTTGCGATAAAACATCAAGTTATTATTGGTGCTCACCCCAGCTACCCTGATGTTGAAAACTTTGGTCGTCAATCAATGACCTTATCTTCCGATAAGTTAATTGCCGTTATTCAATATCAAGTAGGTGCTTTACAGGCATTGTGTCATGCAGAAAACACTTTAGTAACTTATGTTAAGCCACATGGCGCGCTATATAATGACATGATGAAGAATTTAGCCATATTCAAAGACATTTGCCGTGCCATTGTCCAACTAAATCAGCGTAGTTCACAACCATTAGCACTGATGATTCAAGCGTTGAAGGATACACAACCTTTTGAGCAAATAGCCAAAGCACAAAACATCACGCTTTATTTTGAAGCCTTTGCCGATCGCGCTTACCAAGATAACGGACTTTTAGTGCCTCGCAGCGAAGCCGGTGCGGTATTAAGCAGCAATGCTGCCGTTGTAGAGCGTTGCCAAAAACTTATCAATAAACAGCCATTGTTAAGTATCAATAATCAACCACTTGAGTTTCAACTTGATGCGCTATGCGTACATGGTGATACGCCGAATGCCTTAGCCATGCTTAAAGCATTACGAGCAACTATAAATGCATAACAGTTAAGGTTAACACTGTGACGACACAAAAAAATCATCAATTAAGTGCAACATTTAGCGTTGAAGTGGTCGCCGAAAATGCTGTGCTGCTAAGTTGGCCACAGCAAATATCAGCTGAGCAGCACAACAACATTATCGCGTTGCAGTCAGCGCTCAAACAACAGCTTTCATCATTAATAGTAGACTCTGTGGCGAGTTACCATTGCTTGATGATTTACTACCAATTTCAGCTTATTTCTACTGAGACATTAATTAAAAGAATAGCCACCATTTCGACTGACATTAACTGTGCCCTAAATAACCCTGATGATAATTCTTCTAGCGAGCAACAACCCCAAGCCTGTATTCGAATTCCTGTTTACTACGATACCCTACAGCAATGGGATTTACAGAAAGTTGCTCAGCATTGTGATATTTCATCCGAAGAAGTGATAAAACAGCACAGTTCAACGGTTTATCGAAGTTATGCTTTAGGTTTTACGCCCGGCTTTTGTTACTTGGCTAGCTTGCCCGAAGTATTGTCAGTTCCCCGTATGTCGTCGCCACGCACCAAGGTGCCTAAAGGCGCTGTCGCCATTGCTGAACAACAAACCGCTATTTATCCTAATGAAAGCCCTGGTGGTTGGCATATTATTGGCCAAACCCCATTACCTATGTATCAATGTAAAAATGGCAAGTTCATTCCAGCCATAACGGTTGGGCAGCGCGTGCAGTTTTATGCAATTTCAAAAACAGAATTTTTAGCGCTCGAACAAAGTGCCGCACTATGAGTAGAAAATGATGACGACAAACTACTTAGAAATACTGACACTGAATGGCAAAGCAAGTATTCAAGATATTGGCCGCCTCAATACCCAACATTTGGGTTTTAGTGTCAGTGGCGCTGCCGATGAACACGCTTACCTTTATGCCAATAAACTCATTACTGACCATTACAGAAAAATCACAGCTTGCAATGAAAGTACGCAAGAAACGTGTCCGGCGTTAGAGATCACACTAGGTCAAATTACCTTACGAGCAAATACAGCCTGCACTATTGCTATCGCAGGAGCTGACTGCCAAGTAAAATTAAATGAAACCTTGATCAGTAATTGGCAATGCTATCAATTACAAGCCGGCGATATTATCGACTTTGCCATGCCAAAAAGTGGTTTGCATAGTTATTTGGCGGTACTAGGCGGCGTTAAAGGTGATGAAAAGCAACAAACTTGGCTAGGCAGTTTTGCTCAAACTGAAAACGAAATGGCGTTAAATGTTACTGGCAACAAACTAAAAGTAGGAAGTAAGCTATTTTTCCCAAAACAGGAACTCTTGACGGCTACGACAGCACAAAAGCAACGCTTAAAAAGCGCCAAGCAAGTTACCTTCTTTGAACCTAATGCGCCTGAACTATTCTACCCTCAATCGCAAATCACGTTGCGCTTTATTGCCAGCGCCCTGTTTTTACAATTACCTCTTAAAAAGCAAAACGCTTTTTTAGCAACCAACTATGTTATATCGCCAGACAGTAACCGTATGGGCTATCGCTTAACATTAAAAAATGAATCTATACCAAAGAATAAAATACTGGCTGATAAGTTACGTGCAAGCTGTGTGTTATCAAAACCGGTAACCTACGGCATGATACAACTTCCAGCAAACGAACGACCGATCATATTAATGAAAGAACGCCAAACCATGGGAGGTTACCCGGTATTAGGCAGTGTCATGCAAACAGATTTGTTTCGATTAAGTCAAATGCGCCCAGGTCAAGGTGTTAAGTTTTCACTAACGAGCCACCAACAAGCTCAACAACAATTACAAGCCTTCTATAAAAAATTCATATAAATTTACATTTCACCCGCCAAAACGCCCCGTAGTGCAGTTAGTAATAGTTATCATTCGTTTAAAAACTTACAACATTTACGCTGTTTCAAAGGTTCAATTTGCGACTAGTTCCCCTAAAAATGCACTCATTTATTGTTCCAGATCAGCTTTGCGACACTAATCATGAATTTTTCGCTTTTTATCATTCTCATTCGACCAGAGTAGTGCTAATTTTAGCGCATTAAAAAGTTACTCGTTTTTTGAATAGCTCTGCAAAGCTTAAATTAGCAAGAGCAATTGCCAAGCACTATTTTGCAATTCAAAATTGTTACGTAACAATATGTAATTAAATAAAAATTTTGTTTGTTATGACAAATTATAATTATTAAAAACTGCCTTAAACAAGCTGGAATTTTGACTAACTTATTACTACAGTTGATTAAAAAATAAACTCTCTCAAGTTTAAAACATTAAGGTTTGATATTATGAAAACTAACATAAAATACACTTCTCTAGCTCTACTTTCAGCTTCACTTTTAAGCGCGCCATTAGCATTCGCAGAAGAAAATGCCGTTGCTTCAGGTGTTAAAAAAGCACTTTCAGATAGCACTGTTAAACTTAGCTTCCGTGCTCGTTACGAAGGCGTAGATCAAGACGGTATTGATGACACTGCAAGCGCATTAACATTAAAAAGCCGAATTACCGCAAATACAGGTAGCTTTGAAGGTTTCTCTGCAGGCGTTGAAGTTGATAACGTTACTGACATCATCGACAACTACAACAGCACAACCAATGGCGAAACCGATTACCCTGTAGTTGCCGATCCAGCAGGCACTGATGTAAACCAATTTTTCTTAAAGTACACAGCTGATAGCTTTTCAGCGACTGCCGGTCGTCAACGCATTTTACACAACAACCAACGTTTTGTTGGCGGTGTAGGTTGGAGACAAAATGAGCAAACTTACGATGGTTACCGTTTCCAAGTTAACCCAACGAAAGGTTTGTCTGTAGATTACAGCTACATTTACAACGTAAACCGTATTTTTGGCCCTGACAGCCCTAAAGCTGACTTACACGGTCAATTCCATTTATTAAATACCGGTTACAAAATCAATAAAGAGCACAAAATCAATGCTTACGCATACTTACTTGATTTTGATACAGCTGCATCATCTTCTACTGATACTTACGGTGTGAGCTACAACGGTAAGTTTGGCCCAGTAATGGTTAACGCTGCTTACGCTACACAAAGTGAAGCGGGTGACAATGCTACTGACTTTAGTGCTGACTACTACAACTTTGAAGTAGGCACAAAAGTTAGTTCAGTAACGTTATTAGCGGGTATCGAGTCTTTAGGTAGCGATAACGGTGTTGCTTTCTCTACACCTTTAGCAACGTTGCACAAGTTCCAAGGTTTTGCTGATAAATTCTTAGGCACTCCAAGTCAAGGCGTGGAAGATATCTACGTTACCGCTAAAACTAAAGTAAACGGCATCAAGCTTTCTGCTACCTACCATGACTTATCTTCAGATGTTGATGGTATTGACTACGGTTCAGAAATAGATGTTGCAGCAGGTTATGCATTTAACAAAAACTACAGTGTTTTAGTTAAATTAGCTAGCTACAGCGCTGACGACCACGGTACAGACACTGATAAACTTTGGGTACAAGTTGCTGCTAAATTCTAAAGAGAATTTGCAATAACCTAGTTTTATTGGAAACTACTCTAAAGGGCTTAAACATTGTTTAAGCCCTTTTTTATGTACAGGAAGTACGGTATATCGCAATCACATGGATGTGAAAGAGCGTATATGTACAGGCTTCTCTCAGACCTCCTACCTTTCGAGACATTAGTGCATCCGTGCACGTCGAAGTACGGTATATCGCTGTCACATAAATATGAAAGAGTCGCAGTACCTGTTAAATTTCAACCTCAAGTTTGTTAAGGCCAAGTCTAGGGGTAGAATGGTCAGAAATAAAAGCTTAGAATAGCGCCCGCTTTCTAGCTTGAAATTTTTACAGGTGCCCTTTGCTATTAATGATCGACAATTACGACTCTTTTACTTTTAACTTAGTGCATTATTTCCAAGCACTAGGTCAAGAAGTGTTGGTGGTCAGAAATGATGAAATCAGCATAGATGAAATAACAAAGCTAGCGCCACAATATATTGTCATATCACCTGGCCCATGTGATCCGGATACTGCCGGCCTTTCCTTAACGGTTATTGAAAAATTTAAAGGTCTTATTCCAATATTAGGGGTTTGTCTTGGGCATCAATGTATTGCCCAACATTTCGGCGCTAAAGTTATTAAAGCCGACAAAGTCATGCACGGCAAAACCAGCGAAATATCACACAATGAGCAAGGGTTATTTAAAACCTTAAAACAGCCTTTAACGGTTACTCGCTATCATTCGTTAATTGTTGATCGCGATACTCTGCCCGATGAATTAGAAGTTACTGCTTGGTTATCAAACAATAATCAAATGGAAATTATGGCTTTGCAACATAAGCATTTAGCTTTGGCTAGTGTGCAGTTTCACCCTGAATCAGTTCTAACGGAACAAGGTCACCGATTACTAGAAAATTTTATTAAGCAATATCATCATCACTTAGCAATCAAATAGATGATAATATTAATGAAATAAGCCAGCATGTCGATAACCTGACTAGCCATTAAACATTAGCAAACCTATAATTAAGTACTGATGCAAATATTTGAAGAAAACACATTAGTTTCCCCTATCTATAATCGCGCACTAAGCTTAGCGATAAGTAAAGATTTTGCGCATCAAAAAAATGGTAAAGTGCAAAACTCGGTACAACAAAACAGCGAACAGTCGAATCGTCGTCGCGAGTTGCTTGCCATAGAAGAAGAAGCTAATAAGAATAAAATTATTCAAGCCCATGGCCACGAGCACTTTAAAGCTCAAGTAATGAATACCTTCTTCAATAAAGTCAGTGGTCAAATTAATAAAGATTTTGAGAACAAAGAAAACCTCTACAATAATGTTTTAAAAATAGAAGATGCCGCGCCATCTATCATGGAAATTCTAGCGATAAAAGCGGCTTCAATAAACCGAATTACCCCACTCGCTAAAGCCCTACCTTGGTTGTGCAGTGAATTAATAAATTTAGTCAATAAACCGCAATACCGTAAGCGTTCGGAAGTTCAAGTAACCGAGCCCAGCCTTGCATTAAGTTATGTAGGTTTAGACAACCTAAAATTGGTCATGCCAACATTTATGTTAAAGCATTGGCTACCAACTAGCACAGCGCCTTTTCCGTTAATGAAGAGAAAAATGTGGAATGACAGTTTGTCGGTAGCATTAGCTTCACAAAAATTAGCGAAAGAGCAAGGCTTAGATGAGTTCACTGCATTTGCTGCCGGTATGCTAAGTAACTTAGGGTTATTGGCGGTCACTCGTGGCTTTCTTGATACTTATACTGAGCTTTACACTAAAGAACTGCGAAGTGCTTATGAAGGTAAAGACAAAAAGCTACATGATGTTTTAGTCGAGCTTAGCGCACCTCCAGAGTTGTTATTAGAACAATTGGTACAACGTAGCAGTAAAGTTGCCGCTGATATGGTTGAGCTAATGCGTTTTGATCGTTTACAAATAACCGAAACCTTATTTGACTTAGCTTATGCGACAGATATTAAACACATGTGTCAAATCGCTAAAATAGTGACTAAAGCAAAAACTTATATTGCGTTTCGCAGCCTAGCCAAAGAAGATCTAATTACCAGTGACGAAGCAAAAGCGTTACTGACTGCCGGCCAATTGAGCACTAAGGATATTGCTTTACTTAAGAAAAGTGATATTGACCACATTAAATTAATTTTCAATTAGACGTTGTTAAACAGCGTTAGCGTGTAAGCAGGGCTAAATTCCGTATTAACATAAAAACAAAACCATATTTATTTTCTCAAAATTCTTCAGAAAAAACGGCTAGCAAAAAGCTCTCTCTCTTTAAATAATAAGAATATCTTTCGAAAAATTGTCATACACCATAATTTTTTTTTGATTAATTATGAAATATCCACAGTAATTAAAGATCTCGCAAGTTGACATAAACCGCTAGTATCCCTCACAACACCGATAAAACCTCAGAAACATAGTTATGCATTAATATTGAATAAAAACGGCCAAGCCTTTGTTTTATAAGGCTTGCAGCGCAATCACGCAAGACAAAGCTAGATTTTTCTGTCATAATTGCTGTCTATTTTTTAATTAGTCAGGCCTTTACTTGGTCAAATGGCTAAATAAAAACACACTATTGATTACAATATCCTAAATACAAGAGGAGTTTACAATGTCTAACCACTTTCCGGTAAATCGTGAATTATTTGATGATGTTATGGTACCTAACTATTCACCATCAGCTGTTATCCCTGTTCGCGGCGCAGGTTCTCGTGTTTGGGATCAACAAGATCGTGAATTTATTGATTTTGCTGGCGGCATTGCGGTTAACTGTTTAGGACATTGTCATCCTGCATTAGTTGGCGCATTAACCGAGCAAGCGAACAAAATTTGGCACTTATCAAACGTTATGACTAACGAGCCAGCATTACGTTTAGCGAAAAAATTAACTGACAACACCTTTGCTGATCAAGTTTACTTTGCTAACTCAGGCGCAGAATCAAACGAAGCGGCTTTAAAACTAGCGCGTCGTTGGGCATTAGATAACTTTGGCGCTGAAAAATCACAAATCATCGCATTTAAACAAGGCTTCCACGGTCGTACATTCTTTACGGTTACTGTTGGTGGTCAAGAAGCTTATTCTGACGGTTTTGGTCCTAAACCTGGCGATATCGTTCACGCTGAATACAACAACTTAGAAAGCGTAAAAGCACTAATTTCTGATAAAACTTGTGCCATTGTTATGGAACCATTACAAGGTGAAGGTGGTATCGTTTCACCTACAGATGAGTTTGTAAAAGGTGTTCGTGAACTTTGTAATGAACACAACGCATTATTAGTTTTTGATGAAGTGCAAACAGGTGTTGGCCGTTTAGGTGAACTTTACGCATACATGGATTTAGGTGTTACTCCAGACATCTTAACAACTGCAAAAGCACTTGGTGGCGGTTTCCCTATTGGCGCTATGATCACAACAGCTGATATCGCTAAGCACCTTAAAATTGGTACTCACGGTAGTACATACGGTGGTAACCCACTAGCATGTGCCGTAGCAGAAGCTGCATTTGACACAGTAAATACTCCTGAAGTATTAAACGGCGTTAAAGAAAAAGCACAGCTTTACATTGATGGCATCAATGCAATCAATGCTAAATACAATGTTTTTAGTGAAATTCGTGGTAAAGGTCTTTTGATTGGCGCTGTATTAACTGAAGCATACAAAGGCAAAGCGAAAGACTTTTTAAATGCAGCAATGACTGAAGGTGTTATGACCTTAGTTGCTGGCGCTAACATTATTCGTTTTGCTCCTTCTTTGGTTATTCCAAACGAAGATATCGCAGAAGGTTTAGCGCGCTTTGAAAAAGCTGTTGCGAAACTAGCTAAGTAAGTACCTATTATTAAAAACAGCTAAACACTTTCATTATGGCAGTGTTTAGTTGTCTCATTGAGAGTTTTCTATGATTATTATACGCCCTATACAAAGCAGTGATTATGATGCACTTCATCGTATTGCTGTTGAGTCAGGACACGGTTTTACATCACTACCGGTCAACGAAGATTTGTTGAAAAAACGTATTTCTCATGCAGAAGTATCTTTTAATAGCTCAGTTACTCAAGCAGGTAACGAAGGCTACTTATTCGTTATGGAAGATACGACAACAGGTGAAGTTGTTGGTACTAGTGGCATTGAAGCTGCGGTTGGTCTGGACGATGCATTTTATCATTACCATTTAGGTAAAGTTGTGCATAGCTCTCGTGAGCTTAATATCTACAATACAGTGGAAACGTTATCTTTATGTAACGACTATACTGGCGCTTCAGAAATTTGTACTTTATTTTTGAGCGAAAGCCATCGTAAAAATAGTAACGGACGTTGTTTATCACGCTTTCGTTTTCTATTTATGGCTGAACATACTGAACGCTTTTCAGAAACCGTTATTGCAGAAATGCGTGGCGTTTCAGACGAAGACGGTTCATCACCATTTTGGAAATGGTTAGAAGAGCACTTTTTCTCACTGGACTTCCCTACTGCCGATTACCTAACCGGCATAGGTAGAAAAGAGTTTATTGCAGAATTAATGCCTAAATACCCAATTTACGTCAGTTTATTGAGCCCTGAAGCACAACAAGTGATTAACAAGGTACATCCAAAAACGGTACCTGCCTTAAGATTACTTGAAGCAGAAGGATTTTCTCGTCGCGGTTACGTTGATATTTTTGATGGCGGCCCTACAGTTGAAACGCAAACAGCGTTAGTTAAAACTGTACGTCAAAGCCAAAAATGCCAAGTATTAATTGGCGATGTTGCTAATGATAATAAATATATTATTTGTAATAGCAAAGTAGCAGACTTTAGAGCAACACAAGCGCCAGTATTATTACGTGAAACTGCCAATCAAGTAGTGGTATCACAAGCGGTTGCCGATGCACTAATGGTTAATGAAGGAGACTGGGTTCGCCTAGTTGCTAATTAATCAACAGTCTTAATTTATTACGATACTCATGAGCGATAAACGCGCAGAGGAAGAAAACTATGTCACACAATGTACAATTAATTAATGGCAACTGGACAACCGGTTTAGGCCATGAAATATTTTCTAAAAACCCCGCTAAAAACGAAGTCGTTTGGCAGGGAAATACAGCATCTCCAGCACAGGTTGATGAAGCTGTTATGGCTGCGCGTACTGCTTTTGAAACTTGGTCTAATATGCCAATTGAAGAGCGTATTGCTATCGCGGCAAAGTTTGCAGAATTATTAACTGAAAACAAAGAAGCATTTGCAACCACTATCGCACTTGAAACGGGTAAGCCGCTTTGGGAAACTCGTACTGAAGTTGGCGCTATGGTAGGCAAAATTGCTATTTCTGTGCGCGCAAATGAAGAGCGTACAGGTACAGTTGAAAACCCTATGCCGGGTGCAAAAGCCTTTATTCGTCACAAGCCACATGGCGTTGTTGCGGTATACGGCCCTTACAACTTCCCTGGTCACTTACCTAACGGTCATATCGTGCCAGCACTTATCGCTGGTAATACCGTGGTTTTCAAACCAAGCGAATTAACCCCTATGGTTGCTGAAGAAACCTTAAAACTATGGTTACAAGCGGGCTTACCCGCTGGCGTAATCAACATGGTTCAAGGTGAAGTTGAAACAGGTAAAGCATTAGCAAGTCATCCACAAATTGACGGCTTATTCTTTACGGGTAGTTCAACAACTGGTCATTTCTTACATGAGCAATTTGGTGGCCAACCAGGTAAAATTTTAGCGCTTGAAATGGGTGGTAATAACCCACTTGTAGTAAAAGATGTGACTGACATTGATGCCGTAGTTCACGACATTCTACAATCAGCATTTATTACAACTGGTCAACGTTGTACTTGTTCTCGTCGTTTATTTATTGAAGCTGGCGAGAAAGGCGATGCAATTTTAGCTAAGCTAGTTGCTAGCACGCAAGCGATTAAGATTGGTTACTATGACGATGAAGAACAGCCATTTATTGGTTCAATGATTTCTGAAAAAGCAGCGTTAGGCTTAGTTGCCGCTCAACAGCAATTGTTTGACCTTGGTGGTGAATCAATCATTATGATGAAGCACCTTGAAGTAGGCACTGGCTTTATCTCTCCGGGTATTGTTGATGTAACTAACATTACTGACATGCCTGATGACGAGCATTTTGGTCCATTATTAAAAGTGTATCGTTACACTGATTTTGATGCAGCAATTGACGAAGCGAACAATACTTCATTTGGTTTATCTGCTGGTTTACTAAGTGATAGCGAAGAGTTATATAACCACTTCTTCCGTCGTATTCGTGCCGGCATCGTAAACTGGAACAAGCCGATTACTGGCGCAAGCAGTGCTGCACCATTTGGTGGTATTGGTGCCAGTGGTAACCACAGAGCTAGCGCATTTTATGCGGCTGATTACTGTGCATACCCAGTAGCATCGGTAGAGGCTGAAAAAGTTGCATTACCTGCAGCCTTAAGCCCTGGCTTAACGATTAAATAAACAAACAATTTTAATCGTATGAAGTTTCATTGCCCAATAAAAAAAGCTGGGATACGTCCCAGCTTTTTCAAAAATATCGACCAAATATAACCGCCGTTCTGAGTGGTTATCAAACACGTTTGTCCTAAATATTTGTTGAATAGCTTTATTCACTGAATACCTAGCTAAATAGCTTTTGCATACCATTCAATCAACCATATATCGGCACGTCGACACAAATTTTATTTTATGCATTTAGGAATTTAACATGACTCCAGTTAAAAATTTATTTAACAACATTTGGCAAAACTATTTAGAAGTAACTCCTTCAGCTGATAAAGTTCATCAGCTGCTAGGCACAGGTCGCGACTTAATCAACGATCACGTTGCTTACCGTACTTTTAACATCGCAAAAGTTAACATTGAGAAGATTTCAGCTCATTTACTTAACCTAGGTTACACCGAATGTGGTGAATACCACTTTGAAGCAAAAAAATTATACGCAAAGCATTTTGAACATGCCGATACCAACTTGCCAAAAGTATTTATCAGTGAGCTACTTGTTGAAGAATTCTCACCACGTGTACAAGAAATCATTGAAAAAATGGTTGCTGGTATCAATGAAGGCGATGTTAACGTAGAAAGCTTCTTATATTCTGGTACCCACTGGCAAGTAAGCCATCAAGAATACTTAGACCTATTAGCAGAAAGCGAATATGCTGCATGGGTTTCTGCTTGGGGCTACCGTGCAAACCACTTCACAGTAAGTATTAATCACCTTGAAAGCTATGATTCAATTGAAGCCGTAAATGATGCCGTCAAAGCCGGTGGTTTTACATTAAACAGTGCTGGCGGTGAAATCAAAGGTGATGAAGGCGTGAAACTAGAACAATCATCAACAATGGCCGACAGCGTACTTGTTGAGTTTTCAGATAAAACGGTAGCTATTCCAAGCTGTTTTTACGAGTTTGCAAAACGCTACCCTCTGGAAAATGGTGAGCTTTACACAGGTTTTGTTGCTGCATCAGCCGACAAAATTTTTGAAAGTACAAACGCTGCCGCTTAATGCAGAGCTAAATACAGGCAACCATTTCTAGAGAAATAGTTGCCTGCTTATATTCTTCAACGCCCCATCTCGATTTAAGTCATAAACTTAACTTTTGTACCTTAAATTTATATACGGATTCTACGACTTGATCGTAACCTCAATTTACAGGTAAAGTAGTACACCAACCAAAATATATAGTTATACTAAATGGTTACAGATACCGAAGGTTATATTCACATAATTGAATACCTAACCGCACACTTAAACCTTTTCGAAAACAGTGAAAACACCGCAAAAAGCAGCAGTGTTCTTGAAGTGATAGAAGAGGAGATGAGTGAACAAATCATTACCTTATGTAACCAAAATGAAGCTCTGACGTTCAATCAACGCAATACTATCATTCGTGAAATAGATGCGATTGTTTATGATTTACAAGAAATTCTATCTGGTGTTGTCAACAATCCTGTTACAGATGAACAAATGGCGTTTATTAAAGAGTTTGCGATATTAATAAAAAACTTATTTGATACGGAAATTCATAGCCAATTCTTTCTATAGCAAATGAAATTTTGTACGCTATCATATATCATCAGCGATAATGTTAAGTATAAGGTTTTGGTTTCGCTAGCCATCAACAGTAGTTTGATTCTTAACAATTTCTCCTATTCGCGACATAAAATACAAGTAGAGCTATGCTAACTGAAATACCACACAATCATTTATGTAAAGTTACTTTATTAGGTAACCTCGTTAGTAAGCCCGATATTCGCTACCAAGCAAACCCGGTTGTTGCTGTTGCTGAATTAACACTTGCTACTCATAGTCGCTGGTATGACAAACCTAGTAAACAGTTTAAAGAATGGACCAGTTATCACACCGTAAAAGTAATAGGCGATATTGTTGATCGCGCACTAATTCATGCCGATAAAGGCGATATTATTTTACTGCAAGGCTACTTAATCAATAGTAAAAAGAATAATCGAGAGATCATTCACGCTACTTACGCACAAACCTATCCTAAAGGTTATGCGCAATCGATAAACCAAATACATCTCAGCGGCACCATTGCTTCTGAAATAAAAGTCATCATGACCGAAAATAATAAAGAGCTTGCGGAAATTACTATTGAGTCAAAACAAGATATATATTCCTCAATTACCCAGCAAAGCCATCTAGTGACTGTGCAACGTCCAATCCATGTATGGGGTAAACAGGCGCTGTATATTGCGGAACACGGTAATATAAATGATCAAATAATAGTTGACGGAAAATTAAACTATCTGAATAATAAAAATAAAAATCAATTTATAGATGCCCATCAGGCGGTTTTACTTACCAAACAGTAAAAAGTATCTATTAATAACAACTCTTGAGGACGTTACAGCTTTATGGATATAACTGGCTGGTTTGCTGCAGGTAAGATACATTGTTTTTACATTGGATTGATAATTCTCAACCTTGCTTTACCAGTGATTGCCCAAACATCTACTGAACTTGAGCTATCAGCCATCGCAGAATTCTCGTCAGTTAAGCTAAAGCAAGACAAGTGGCACACTGTATTACCTATTGGAGGCACTGATAATAACTACTTTATCAGTACAGAAAGTGGCAAGCTTTACCATCTTGATAATGAACTAATTAGCACACCACCTTTTTTAGACCTTAAAAATACACTTAAAAAAGCCAATGTTATCGCTTTAACCGCCGTCGTGCTTGACCCAAGTTTTAACTATCGAGATAGAAACGGCTATAACACTTTTTATACCGCACACGTTGAAATTCCAAAGCAAAAGGGTAACATAAATTCCCCTATAACCAATAACAGTTCAAAGAAAAATAACCCGCTAAATGAACTCGGCTATGAAGCAGTTATTATGCGCTGGCAGCTACATAAGTCGCTACATAAAGAAATAAGCATAGTTAATCAGCATGAAGTCATACGCATCCCTATTCATGACAAAACGGAAGCTATAAATCAACTAAGTTTTAACCCTTACACAGAATCATGGCATGATGATTTTGGTTTACTTTATGCTTTATTAGCTAAAACGAATACGGCTCAACAATCAGATGAGGCTTTATATTCAGGGGTAATATTACGTATTAAACCGGAACGTTTTGGTTTACAAAGCTACACTATTCCGGTGAGTAATCCGTTTATAAAACAAGCAGATATTCGAAACGAAATCATATTTATGGCGGGTCGAAAAATTATCAATTTTGATTGGGTAAAAAAAAGTACAAGCCCACTGCTAATCCAATTAGAAAATGCTAAAAAGAATCAATTTGTTCAAACAACATTAGGTGCTGATTGGCGTAATAGCTTTCCCTCAAATGCCCTATTAACCAACAATTTTCACGATAAAAACAGCAATAAAACAATCTACTACCGCGGCCGAGAACTGAAAAATCTATGGGGGCAAATATTACAACTAAACCAAGAAGAAAGTGGCTGGAAATTACAGGCTTTAACACTAAATTCAGCAAGCCAACTTCAAACGCAATCAACAGAAAAGCTCAGTTATCATGATATAACGCCCGCCAATTCAACAGCAGCATTTAGTTTGCATAAGAACAGTAATAACGAATTAATGCTGCTAGAGCATAATCAACAAATTTTATATCAAATTAACGCTGTAGAAACAGTTGCAAGTAAAGTTACACCAAGCAAAGCAATAGCATTCGAGAATAAAAGCAATGCTGGATTTATTGCCTTTATTATAATACTGACTGTACTTTTAGCTGCATTTTGGTATGTCAAAATTTTCTCGCAGAAAAAACAACACTTTTTACATTTGCAATGGTCTAATTTTGAAGTGAATCCTGCCACAGAATCACTTACCTTATTTAAACGTCATAATAAAGTCGCTGAAAAAACTATTAAGATATCATCATTAAAAAGTAGTGAGATATTATTAAATAATAAAATTATTTCCATCATTGGACTTGGTGCTAAATATTGCTTTTCAAATGCATTAGAAGAGCAGGTACAAGCGAGCTTTACTAAAGAGCACAGAATCAAGATGTTCGACAATAAACAAAGAAAAATTCAGTTACGCTTAACAGATGAAAAAAGTAATGTTTACATGTTCTGTCTTTATTTTCGTGTCGGTAACATTCGTCACACTAAGCTAAAATACAATACCGTTATCAATAAAGTTATTGATTGGAATTGGTTATTTTCATCGGTTATCAATGCCGAAAGTACCGAAAAACGTAAAATAAGAGTCAAACAAACAGCAGAGAAATCAGCCTCATTATCAACTGCAAAAACACGCCAAGCCGCCATTATTAAGCCACTAAAAAGCGAGCTCTCTGACAACAATAGTAATGTGCTTAGTACGGGCTGCTCATCAGCAGCGACATCAAATAATGATGACACAACGAGTAAGGATACCGAGTTGGTGGCCGCATTAGATAAATTAGTTGAAATGAAAAAACAAGGTTATTTAAATGAAAGCGAGTTTAATGCTGCAAAAGCTAGAATTCTTAAGAATTTAGCCAATCAATAAAATGACTTACAATATGTTAACCATCTACGATAAAAGTAGATTAAAATAATTTATCTACTGCTCAAGGTACCGGTACTTGTTTTTAACAACAAAGCGCCGCAAAATAGCGGCTTTATTTCGTATTAGCCGCAGTTTTTAAATGCCAATGTTGTCGAAAGTATTACTTTGTTTATTCTTTATTTCCAGCCAAATTTTTGCTGCAGACTACGGAAACGTGGTAGTTAGCAGAATCACAAATGTTTATGATGGCGATACATTCCGTGTGGATATTGATCAATGGCCAGATTTAATCGGAAAAAATGCCCCCATTCGAATTAATAACATTGATACGCCAGAAATAAGAGCTAAATGCGCAAGTGAAAAACAGCTTGCTTTAAAAGCTAAAGCGTTCACTAAAAGTAAGCTTAAAAGTGCTACTCAAATAGAATTAAAGCACCTCAATCGCGGGAAGTATTTTCGTATTACCGCAGATGTATTTATTGATGGTGAAAATTTAGCTGATAGTTTGCTTGCGGCAGGTTTAGCTAAAATATATTCCAGAAAAAATAAAAAGCAAAGCTGGTGTCCTTCGATCTAATCTATCGCAAAAAAGAGCCGTAAAATGTTTAAAAAGAAATCAGTATTCAAACTAGCTTTATTCGCTACGATACTATCACTTATTTTGGCAATGGCTTTTACCACCACATTGTTAAGTAACTATAGCGATAATATTCAACAATATTTGAATGCTTTAATTCCAAAGACTCTACTTGGCGCATTAACATTCGTGCTAATACTGGCACCCGCAATGGCAATTGGCGTGCCTCGTCAAATTGCAGCCCTTTGCGCGGGTTTTCTATTTGGCGCAAGCTACGGCATAGTACTAGCAACAATATCTGCCGTATTAGGCTGTATATTAACGCTATGGGTTGCTCGTAAATTACTTGCAGGTATCGTAAAGCGGCATTATCCACACCCTTTAGCGAAAGTTAGTCAATTTTTTAGTCACAATACTTTTTTAAAAGCACTTATCATTCGATTATTACCCGCAGGTTCAAACTTTCTAACTAACGTACTCGCTGGCACAGCACGCTCACCAATCAACCCCTATGTTCTAGGCTCAGCGCTGGGCTTTATTCCTCAAATGACAATATTTTCATTAATGGGGGCAGGCTTGCAAGTTGATGGCCAACAACAACTTATTATCAGTCTTATACTGCTAGTTATCGCGCTACTTTTAGGTGGTTATCTATATAAAGAAAACCAAAACACCTCGAAGTTAGGTTGATTGAAGACAATAATTTTGGCAATAAAAAAGAGGCCGTAGCCTCTTTTTTAATAGTTATTACGCTGTTATTTTAAGGTTAGTAAATGCTTTACAAGATTAATGTAGTCTTGCTCAAAGTTGCCTCTGTCTAAACCTTTTGTGTCAACACGATATTTACCATTGATGATTACGGTTGGAACACCAGTAATCGCACCCTTCTTGGCAAAGTACTCTTGCTGCTTCTTCATCGCTTTAGCTTTACTTACTACGCCAAAACTCTTCATTAATTTATCAAATTTTTCGCCATCCGCACCATTTAAAACAAAAACATTACGAATATCTTTTTCTGAAGTAAATACCGCTTTTTGCACATGAATGTAATTAAATAATGCGCCGATAACTTTTTTCTCTACACCCATTTTATGAGCAACAACAACTGCCTTACTTAGCATTTGTTGTACTTTAGGTGAGGCAGCACGTAAGAAATCAACATGATTCATTTCAAACTTCACGCCTTCTGGCAGCGAAGTTTTTAACTTCGCCATAAACGGTTCAAATTGAAAACAATGTGGGCAATAAAAAGAGAAAAACTCACGAACTTCTGGTTTTGCGGTGATTTCTTCGTCAACTTTAGTGTAATGCTCGCCTTCAGTATAGTTTGCTGCAAAGGCAAATACTGGTAACAACATTAAAGCGAATAAACTCACTAATTTTTTCATAAAATTATAATTCCTAATCATCAAATAAAATAAATTCAATAGCGCCGAACGCTTTTGCTATGGCAGTAAACTAAGCGGTGGCTGCTGTAAGGCAGACATTTGCTCTTTAAGGATAAGAATTTGTTGTTCCCAATATTTCTCGGTATTAAACCACGGGAAATTATGAGGGAACGCAGGATCTTGCCAACGTTTACATAGCCATGCCATATAATTAACTACCCGCATAGTACGCAATGATTCTATTAAAGGCAATTGATTGGTTTCAAAGCTATAAAACTCATCATAGCCCGATAACATGGTATCAAGTTGCAATAATTGTTGTTGACGATCACCACTAAGCATCATCCATAGATCTTGCACTGCTGGCCCCATACGACAATCATCTAAATCAACAAAGTGTGGGCCGGCATCAGTCCATAGAATATTGCCGGCATGACAATCTCCATGTAATCGAATTTGTGATGTTGGTTGATATTGCTTACTCGCCACTGCGATCACTTGCTCTAAAATTGTGAAAAAAGGCAAGGTTAAGCTTTTAGGCACAAAGGTTGAGTCTTCAATCGTCTGCTGTGCTTGTTGCAACATTTCTTCACTGTTGAACCTTGGTCGCTCAGTAAAGTCTTTTTTAGCTGCAATAGCGTGAATACGACCTAAAAATCGTCCCATCCATTCAAGCTGATCAAGGTTATCGACTTCAAATATACGACCGCCACGACAAGGAAATATCGCAAAATGATAGCCTTGATAACTAAATAACGACTCACCATCAATTTTCATTGGTGCCACCAACGGCAGCTCATGGGCATCTAGTTCAAAGGCAAAGTCGTGCTCTTCACGAATCTGTGCTTCGCTCCAACGCTGTGGTCGATAAAACTTAGTCACATACTTGGTCTTATCAATATCATGAAATTGATAAACACGGTTTTCATAACTGTTTAGCGCTAATAAACCACTATCAACCGTTAAACCTGTACTTTCTAAGCCATCGAGAATTAAATCTGGCGACAGCGAGGTAAAGTCAAATACTGACATTAGCGTTTATTAAAGAAGCGGCTTTCATGTTCAAGCTTGACCTCATCCGTATCTGAAACTAATTCAATAACAAAACTAATATCTGTCATATAACCTTCTAATTCATATGGGTCAACCGAAAGACTAATCGGCAGTGTGTAAACGCTAGCGGCTTTAACAAACACTTCTTGCTCGCCATGCCATTTAGTATTTTTGATCCCTTTTACTGAGATACGGTAATAGTTATCTTTTTGTGATTTATTAAGAATTTTAAGTGTGTATACATTTTCAATATCACCATTAAAGTTTTCTTTCGCAAGCTCTGTTCTATCACGAATAATATCCATAGAAACCGGAATTCGGTTCGCCATTTCCATAATTAATAAGCTCGTCATAACAACTAGTACAATAGCGTAACCAATTAATTTGCTGCGAATAAAATGTACTTTCTTGCCTTCTAATTCATGCTCAGTGGTATAACGTATTAAGCCCTTATCATATTTCATACGATCCATTACACCGTCACAAGCATCGACACATGCGCCACAGTTAATGCACTCATATTGCAAACCATTGCGAATATCAATACCGGTTGGGCAAACTTGCACACACAAATTACAATCAATACAGTCGCCTAACCCTAATTCTTTTGGATCTTGCTTCCTTGAACGCGGACCTCGGTTTTCACCACGCTTAGTATCATAAGACACTGTTAACGTATCTTTATCAAACATTGCCGACTGAAAACGCGAATATGGACACATATGCAAGCACATAATTTCTCGCATCCAGCCAGCATTACCATAGGTACAAAAAGCGAAAAACCATACGGTTGCCGCGAGTGTGAATGAGGCATTAAAGGTAAAGAAATCAATAAATACATCTTGTACTGGCGCGAAATAACCAGCAAAAGTTAATGCGGTTAAAACAGAAAAGAAGCCCCAACAAAAGTGTTTAAGCGCTTTACGCCAAAACTTATTAGCATTAAGTTTTTGGCTATCAAGTTTTTTTCGTTGATTGGCACTACCTTCTATTTTTTCTTCAAACCAAATAAAAATAAAGGTCCACACGGTTTGTGGGCAAAGGTAGCCGCACCAAACACGGCCTAAAAACGTGGTAACAAAGAAGAGTAAAAAGGCACTAAGAATGAATATCCAAGCTAACAACGTCAGATCTTGTGGCCATAATGTAACGCTCCAAAGGGTAAAGCGCTGTTCGCTAATATCAAATAATATCGCTTGATGGCCTTCGTACTGCAACCAAGGTAATAGCGCAAACAACGCTAAAAAAACAAAATTCATTTTTTGGCGTATTTGCTGAAAAATGCCTTTTACCTTACGAACATAGATTTGATCTCGAGGCTTATAGGCACCATGCTTTTCTGGCTGATGAATTTCAACATTTTTTATCGGAATCTGCCGATGTGGCTTATTGTTTTTATCGTTTGGTTTCAAAGCGGATCCTTTAGTTCGACTCTTAGTTCGATAACGCAGTCTAATTATAACGAATTAGACCTGTTTACCTATCAAAAATAGTAAAATATTGCTTTGTGAGTACAAAATTGATTACCCTAGAACCATTCTCATGACATTTCGTCCAATAAAACAATAATGATTTTGCGAGTTATAAATTAACCAAGTGTTAACTGCTTGTTATTTATACGCACAACTTGATTATAAGGTAGGGTATGAAAAAATTATTGATCTTAATCGTGGCTGGCGCTTTATATTTACATTTTTATCCAAATGAAGAATTAAATACTTGGTTATCAGAACAAAAAACAATGGCACTTGAGACTTTTTCAGACGCTACAGATACCAAAGTGAGATTAAAAGCAGATAAAATATACCAAGATTTACAACAGAACTTTGCTCAGTTTACCCCGAAAGAAGAAGCATATGTTGCTGAAATAACAGCCAGTAGAAAAAGTGTTAAAGAGTTTTATAACGAGTATTGTCGTTCTCAAAAGCAAACACCAAAATTACATCACGAGAATGTCAAAAAAGTTTGCCAAGTGATCAACAAATACAGCAGCTTACTATAGTCATATCAAAACAGTACTAGGTAACTTCAACTAGTACTGTTATTCAAGATGACGGCTAATCAAACGCTACGCTGACAACCTTGATAATAATTGTGCAAACTTGTCGGCACTACCTTGTTCAAGTGCATGCTTTCCTTCGCGAATAGCCCATTTTCCGTGCACCATCACATCACCAACAAGGTTTTGTTGGCTAGCAAAAATAACGCTATCGAGTAAGTGATCATCATCATGGGCAAACAAACGTAATTGACTATCATCTAATACCAGTAAATCCGCTTGTTTTCCAATAGCTAATTCGCCGGTATTGCTATTAGTGCTCTGGGCACCACCAAGCGCTGCTCGTTGCCATAAGTTTAAACCAACAGACTTCTGCTCTGAAGTCGCCAACAATGCCCGTTGCTGTTTACTCAAGCGTTGCGCGTATTCTAACCAACGTAGCTCTTCAATCGGATTCACTGAAATATGACTGTCAGAACCAATGGCAAAAGTGCCTTCATCGATAAGAAATTCATCGGTAGGGAAAATACCATCGCCCAAGTTTGCCTCAGTAGTTGGGCAAATACCGGCAATAGCTTCGCTCGCAATAATGCCTTTACGCTCTTGCTCATCAATGTGAGTGGCGTGAATTAAACACCAATGTTTATCTAAATTGGCATTGTCTAACAACCATTGCACCGGACGTTGACCATAATGAGCAAGACAGTCATCAACTTCTTTTTGCTGTTCAGCAATATGAATATGCACTGGTGCTTGTGGATCTAGCGATCTGACATGTGCAACAGCCGCTGAAAGTGAGCATTTATCAACCGCTCGTAATGAATGCGGCGCAATACCAACATTACTATTAATTTGAGAGCCAGCTATTTCAACACAATCACTAACCAAGCTATTAAACTGCTCAACTGAGTTAATAAAACGTTTTTGTCCAGTATTTGGCTGTTGCGCACCAAAACCACTAAATCTATATAGTACGGGTAACAATGTTAACCCAATACCTGATTGTTTAGCCGCTGAAAAAATTGCTTGTGCCATCGCAGATAAATTTGCATGATTTTCGCCATTAATATCATGATGTAAATAATGAAACTCCGCCACGCGGGTATAGCCCATTTTTAACATTTCAATATAAAGCTGAGTAGCGATAACTTCGGCATCTTCAGATGATAATTGCTCAAGAAACTTATACATAATACTACGCCAAGTCCAAAAGCTGTCTTTCCCTTCACTTCCCTGCTCACTAAAACCAGCAAAAGCTCGTTGAAACGCATGTGAATGGCAGTTCACCATACCGGGAATAACAACCCCTTTCGCACGTTCAGCACCATCAACAAAGCCACTAGTAATATCAGTAATAACACCGTTTTCAATCGTTAAGGTTTGATCACACGCCCAACCATCGCTAAGCAAAATTTTATTGGCAAAAAGTTTCATACGTATCTCTATTTTTCTAATGGCTGTTGAGCAAAATCTATCAACACTTCTACTAGTGCTTTAAGCTTAGGTTGGACTTGTTTTGCAAACGCTTCATGATAAGTCATTTCTAGCTCATGCATATACGTTCGCTGTGACAGCTCAAGTTGTATTGCATGTATGTTGTCTTGTGGTTGGCCATAAGCACGAGTAATGTAACCGCCTTTAAATCGACCATTACACACCATAGAATAAGGGGCATAATCAATATTAGTAATAGCCTCCACTAAAGCAGCAGAGCAACTCTTACCATCTGAGCTACCAAAATTAAAATCGGGTAATTGTCCTTCAAAGAAACGTGGAACCTCTGAGCGAATAGAGTGTGCTTCAAGTAATACCGCTTGGCCAAACTGTTGTTTTAAGCTTTGTAAGGTCGACGCTAATATTTGATGGTATGGCTGCCAATAATCAATAACACGTTGACTAATTTGTTCGGCATCGGGTGCATTGTCATTTTTGTAAAGTGGCGACAGATCAAAGCCTGTGGTCGGGCAAAGTTCGGTGCTGTTTGCCCCTGGATACAAATCAACACCGTCAGGGTCACGATTTAAATCGATAACATAGCGGCTATATTCAGGAATAAGGATAAATGCACCAAGCTGTTCGGCAAAAGCATATAAGCGATCCATATACCAATCAGTATCAGTGACCTCTAGACCTTTATCAGTCATAATTTTGGCAATATCGGTGGGAATTTTCTCGCCATTGTGTGGCATGCTAATTAATAAAGGCACACGACCTTTAATCAAACGATAACTTTCTGACATTTCACCCTCTCAAATTGTATATACAACTTCAATGTTTGTAATTTAGCATGCTGCAATCAGAACATAAAATACTTTCGCTTTCTTTCATCAGTTTTCTCAATTGCAATTACTCATTTTATCGCCCTGTAAGGTTTGACTCATCAAATTCTCGAATTAATCAGCTAAATAATGCCGTCCTCGAAAACAATAAATAAAACCTGCTTGTTACATATATAGGTTAAGTTTGTTAATCAAGCGTAATGACTTAATATTAAATTGCTACCAGCGCCTAATTTTCCTCACGCTTAGCGTTTTTCAAGTTACAATATTACTTTAGTTTATCTGCTAAAAATTTATATTTGTATCCAATAACGGGTCATCATGTAATGCCAATGAAAAAATTACTTATACATTCACTATTTCAATTATTTTTTTTAATTGCGGCATGCATTTGTCTACCAACCCAAGCAACTGAAAAACTTGATGAATTTACGACAAAAAAAGTAGCTTTGCGAATTGCACTGCCAAACCAAGAAGCATTAGAGGAAACCGGCAATAGTGAGCTGCAACGTTTAACCCAATTTTTACGTGAATATTGGCAAATATGGTCAATCGATAATCAGCATACAGTTGAGTTCGTTTATTTATCATCTCGCGATATATACGATGCCTTAGCAAGCCATGAAATTGACATCGCCGCTATTGCCGTAGTGGAAGAAACAGAAAAAAATGTGCTTTACAGTGTGCCTTTTGCTAATTTTCAGCAACGCGTATTTAGACGAATGAGTGCAAATAGTAACAAAGATATAAAAATAGGCATTCACAGTAATAACTCAAGAACACTAAGCTACTTAAGCAAACATATTGAACGCCACTACTACCCGTCTATTGCTAGTTTAATTGAAAATATCAAACAATATGACGTCCTATATTCTGTTGAGCCTTGGAACTTAACGAAGCAACTTTCACGTTACAACCTACTAGATAATTATTCGGTCAATTATGACGAATCACCGAAAATCTATTTCCATGCGATTACGCGTGAGAGTGACCGCGATTTACTCTATAAAATTAATGAGAGTTTACGCGCTGTCGGCTCACTACAAGCACAACTTTGGCGTAAAAAGTATGCTTTTAGTGGTAATGGCACCATTAACATTACCCTTGGCAATTATATTCAAGATTTATCTGAGAACGAAAAACAATACCTCATCGACCATAATGAATTGCAATATCCAATATTGGAACAAGGTTTCCCACCTTATGTGATTACTAAAAACCTCAATAATATTACTGAACGAGGTTATGCAATTGACTTAATAGAGTTGATTACAGAAAAAACTGGCCTAGTTTTTCGGCCGCAGTATGTTCGCGATTATCAGCAGGCCATTGAAAGCATTAAAAGTCAGCAAGCCGATATCTTAGTTCACATCGAACGTAACCCTGCTTACGAAAAATTCTTTAACTTTTCCAATCCCTACCTTGAGGCGAATCATAGCTTGATCTATCGTGTTAACGATCATCAACAAATTAACATCGAGAATTTAAGCAACAATAAAATAGCGATAGTCGAACAACTGACTTCAGGTCAATATTTACAGCAAAAATATCCCGATGCTAAATTTCAACATTACACTAATGTTGATGAAGCGATATTGGCGGTGGCGAATAATGACGTAGACGCATTTATTGGCCAGTCATTGTCTTCAGCCTATTTGATTAAGAAAATGCAACTTTCTAGTCTCACCAGCCAGCCATTGCCAGAATTTTTGCCTGATGCAAACTTTACCTTTGCCAGTCATAAAGAGAATACTCGTTTACTTACCATCATCAACCGAGCTATTAGTGATATTTCAGCACTGCGCTTAGATGATATTTATGCGAAATGGAATAAATCCGCTTTTGTAAATCAGCAAAGCAATAATGATGAAATTGCCGTTACCTATCAAAACGCTCGCTTCTTATTATTCTTTTTCACTTTCGCATCATTAATTATCATTTGGTTTAATTACCGACGTCGTCGGGTAAAAAAAGCCGAGCAACGTGAAATTACCGATGCATTATCACAAGCAGAAATTGCACGAGAAAAAGCAGAACAATCGGCACAAGAAAAATTAACTTTTTTAGCGCGTATGAGTCATGAAATTCGCACACCAATGAATGGTGTTTTAGGCATGGCTGAGTCATTGTCATTTACCGACCTGAATAACTCGCAACAAGAGCTGTTAATGACTTTAAAAGGCTCAGCCCGAAACTTACTTGCTTTAATCAATGACGTATTAGACTTTTCAAAAATCGAAGCGGGCAAATTAACACTAGAATCAGTAGCGTCAAATTTACACTTAATTGCCAAAGATGTGATTAAAAGCATTAGTCATATATCACAAGAAAACAATACGCCAATCACATTAGAAATTGACCAGAATATCACACATAGTTACTTCACTGACCCTACCCGTTTAACGCAAATTTTAAACAATTTACTCAGCAACGCAAAGAAATTCACCCCTAAAGGTCATATTAAACTTTCAATACGCATCGTCGAAGAAACCGTTAGTAATGATAATACCTACCACATCATTAATATTGCCGTGCAAGACAGCGGAATTGGCATTGCAAAAGACAAACAAGCACTGTTATTTACCCCTTTTATTCAAGCAAATGATGAAATAACCCGTAATTTTGGCGGCACCGGCTTAGGCTTAAGTATTTGCCAAGAAATTGTCACCGCCATGGGCAGTAAAATAGACTTAGAATCGTCGGAAAATGAAGGTAGCACCTTTTCTTTTAACCTAAAACTTAAACGTGCATTAGTTGCACAAAACACTGATGACCGCAGGGAAAATGTCCGCATAATTAACACCGAAGAAGATTTACGTTTTCAGGATACTCGAGTACTCATTGCTGAAGACAACTTAGTTAATATTAAAGTTTTAAGCGCGCAACTAGAGCGCTTAAAAATATTCGCTGATATCGCTTATGACGGCCAGCAAGCATTGGAAATGCACACAAAACAGCCATACGACATTATTATTTCTGATTGCCACATGCCGAATTTAGATGGCTTTGAATTAGCAAAGCGCCTGAGTGCTATCAAGCATATCAGGCCATTATGGTTAATAGCAGTTACTGCAGACGCGCTCAGTGGTGCAGCCGAAACATGCTTAGAAGCAGGGTTTGATGATTATATGGCTAAACCCTGCCCACAAGAGCAAATAACCAATAAACTCAACCACGCTTATCGGCAATTACAGCAAATGAAAAATAAATCTGAAGATCAAAGCAGCATTGAACTTAATTTTCACTTATTCGAGCCTCAAGCGCTATTAGCGACAAACGGAGACGATATAGAATTAAGCACGGAAGTTGCTAAACTTTTTATTAGCTCTTGGTCGAAAGACAAAACTGACTTCAAATCAGCACTTGTGGCGTTGGAGTATCCTAATATTCAAGCAATCACCCATAAGATAAAAGGTAGTGTGCGTTATTTATGTGGACAAAAACTCGATGCTATCGCTCAACAAATAGAATCTCAGGCGCAAAGTCATGAGCAGCAACAAATGAATATCAGCGCCGCCGAACTTATTATGCAAATCGACCAGTTAGTTGACGAAATAAAGCACTGGCTTAGTAAAAATAGTTAACTACACTGAACCAGCAAGACTCAAACCTTTATTAATCTATTTTTTAGATTGATAAAATCGATTTTAATCATTTTACCAAAACGACAATTAATTGGATAATAACTTCATAGCAAAACGCAGTAATAATTAAGATTAATCAACGGAGCCATTATGTTAGAAAACAAAGAGCAACAAAAAGTCCCAAATGTTACCTTCACTTTACGTGCTAATGACGAATGGACAACACGTAATAGCGATGAAATTTTCAATAACAAAACCGTAGTAGTTTTTTCATTACCGGGTGCATTCACACCAACATGTTCATCATCACACCTACCACGCTACAATGAATTAGCTCCGACATTATTCGCTAATGGTGTTGATGAAATTATTTGTATGTCAGTTAACGACACGTTTGTAATGAATGCTTGGGCACAAGACCAAGATGCCGACAATATCAGCTTTATTCCTGATGGTAATGGCGATTTCACTGAAGCAATGGGCATGCTAGTTGATAAAGCCGCGATCGGTTTTGGCAAGCGTAGCTGGCGTTATGCGATGCTAGTTAAAGATGGCATCATTGAAAAAATGTTCATCGAACCAGACGTTCCAGGCGACCCGTTTGAAGTATCAGATGCTGATACTATGTTAAATCACATTAACCCTGCGGCATGTCAAACATCTGCAATTACAGTATTTAGCAAACCAACCTGCCCATACTGTAAAAAAGCAAAAGCGCTATTAACCGAAAAAGGTTTTACTTTTGAAGATTTAGAAGTAGGTAAAGACGTGAATTTAACGATGTTCAAAGCCATTACTAATGCTGATACTGTGCCACAAGTATTTATTGACGGTAAGCTTATTGGCGGCAGCGAAGCTTTAGAAGCACACTTTAGCTAATTGAAGTAACCACCAAAATAAAAAAAACGACGCTTTTGCGTCGTTTTTTATGTTCAGGATGAACAGTATGTCATGGTGCTATGGACAGCAAGGAATGACGATGTTCAGGATGAACAATATGTCATGGTGCTATGACCGTTCTTAGCCATCCATGGCTTCACGACATTAATGCATCCGTGCATGTCGATTGCAAGGAATGACGATGGTAAATAGTGCCGATGTTCACCACCTCACGTTTGGTGTTAGAATAGCGAGACAATATTTTATTGGTAAGTAGAATGGACAACCAACCTTATAACCCTCTACATGGTGTTACTCTAAAAACAATCGTTACTCAGCTCGTTGAACACTTCGGTTTTGAGTATCTTGGAGAAAAGATCAAAGTGCGTTGTTTCACCGATAACCCGAGTATTAATTCAAGTTTGAAGTTTTTACGTAAAACTGAATGGGCGCGCGAGAAAGTTGAAGCACTTTATATTCAACATAAAACTGAATTAAGCTAAAAATTAAGTAAACTAATAGCCAAATAAACTAAGGCTTGAAAGGCATTAGCATATAGCAGAAAAGTATTTATCATCATCCAGCTGAAATGACACACTGAAAAATCGTAGTATTTAAAAGCTGATAAAAACATGGAAAATACGCACCACTATATTTTAACTTGGCAATGCCCTGACACTTCAGGCGTATTGGCTAAAATTACCCAAAGCCTTTTCGAGCACGGTGCATTTATTACCGAAACGTGTCAGTACAGTGACCCCTACACCGAAACTTTCTTTTCGCGTATTGCTTTTGATGATCGGGAATTAAACGTTACCATAGACGAGTTTTCCCAAGCACTTGATTTACTGGCAAAACCTCTGCACATGCAATACCAGTTGCGTGAGCGCAACAATGTACCGAATGTAGTTATTGCCGTATCAAAAGACGATCATTGTTTAGTTTCACTACTGACCAAATGGAAAGCTGGTGTATTACCGGTCAACATTGTTGCTATTACCTCTAATCACACTGACTGTCAGGCACTTGCACAATGGCACGACATTCCGTTTCACCATTTGCCGATAGATAAAAGTAATAAAGCGCAACAAGAGCAGCAACTGCTAGCGCTCTATCAGCAATATAATGGTGACTTATTAGTACTTGCACGATATATGCAAATACTGTCAGACGAGTTGTGTCATAGTTTACGTGGTCAGGCGATTAATATTCATCACTCATTCTTGCCAAGTTTCAAAGGCGCGAAACCTTATCATCAAGCTCATCAACGCGGGGTCAAAGTTATCGGTGCGACTGCGCATTATGTTACCGCTGATTTGGATGAAGGACCGATTATTGTTCAAGAAGTAAAACCGATTAATCACACCTTTACCATTGAGCAAATGGTGCATCTTGGCCACGACTTGGAAGCAGCAGCACTGTGTCAGGCAGTAAAAATGCATGCTGAACAACGCATTTGTTTAAATAAAGATAAAACTGTAATTTTAAGCTAACTTTTTAACAAGCTGCTTAGCTGTTTTATCAGGCTAACTCTGCTACATTGAGGCACAAATATCTTATCAACATTTGTGCCTTTATGATCCAATATAGAATTTCTCCTCTCAAGCCAAACAGTCACTTATTTGAAGTGTCTTTATCGTTTCAAACGACACCTGCACAAACTTATACTTTATCTTTACCCGCATGGTTACCCGGCAGTTATATGATCCGTGACTTTGCTAAAAACATCATTGAAATAAATGCTTTTGATAATGACCAAAACGCTATTTTACTGAGCAAGAATGATAAACAAACTTGGTCACTGGTTGCTAACACCGAACAAGTTAACATTACCTATCAAGTATTTGCTTTTGACCTTTCAGTACGTACTGCTTACCTAGACAGCCAGCGAGGATTTTTTAATGGCAGTTCTACATTCTTACAAGTTTCAGAGTTAAGCAACTTACCTTGCGAACTAATTATTGAGCAACCAACCACGACAGAACAACAAGCCTGGCGAGTGGCAACAGGGTTAACACGGGCAAAAGAAACGGAGAAATATCAATTTGGCCGATATATTGCCGATAATTATCAGCACCTAATTGATTGCCCTGTCGCTATTGGTGAGTTTGATAGCACAGAATTTATCGTTGAAGGTGTAGTACACCATTTAGTATTTACCAGTAAGCATTATGGCGATACGGCGCGCTTAGCGAACGATATCAGTAAGTTATGCCAGCATCACATAAATATGTTTGGCGAGGCACCTTTCCAAGAATATTGGTTTATCACTCATTTACAAGCAAGTGGCTTTGGCGGTTTAGAACACAAAAATTCTACCATTTTACAAGCAAGTCGCTTTGATTTACCTAATGCCCAACAACCAAACGCAGAGCTCAGTGACAATTACAAAACCTTTTTAAGTTTATGCTCACATGAGTACTTTCATGCTTGGAACGTTTGTCGAATCAAGCCAAAAGAGTTCACCCCATATAACTTGCAAGAAGAGGTTTATACCAAGCAATTATGGGCATTCGAGGGCATTACCTCTTATTACGATGATTTTTCGCTATACCGAACAGGCCTGATTACTTTTGATGATTACTTAGCCTTGCTAGCAAAAACAGCCACTCGAGTTTATCGTGGCGACGGTGAATTAAAACAGAGCGTTACTGAGTCTAGCTTCGATGCTTGGACTAAATTTTACCAGCAAGGCCCCGACGCAGTTAATAACATCGTCAGTTATTATACCAAGGGTTCATTAATCGCTTTATGGCTAGATTTAACCATTCGCAGTAAATCAGCTGGGCAATACAGTTTGGATACCTTAATGCGAGAGTTATGGATCCACTTTGGTCGCACCAGCGTCGGTACCACTGAAGATGACTTTATCAACATCGCCAATATACTATGTGGTGAAGATATTTCAGCATCATTTAAACATCACTTATATAGCAATGAACGCATTGATCTTACCGAAGATTTAGCCGATGTTGGTGTTGCATTACAAAAGCAAAAATTTAAAAGTATTAATAGTGTAGAAACTTGTTCGGCATCGCAATACCAAGCTTACCTTGGTGCACACTTTAAAAGCCAAGAAACTGGCTTGAAAATTACCCAAGTGATCGATAACTCACCAGCAGCAAAAGCAGGGCTTGCTGTTAATGATCTATTAATTGCCATCGACAACCTCAAAATGACAGAAAAGTCATTACAAGCATTGCTTGACCATACACCAGCAAGCAGTGAACTGACCTGCCATTACTTTCGTGATGACTTGTTACTACAATCAATTTGTACAGTCTCCGACTCACCAATCTCAGGCATTGCTTTTAAAGTCATGAATGAGGAACTGGTAAAGCGTTGGCAAAGCCATACATAAAGGATACCTAAGCCATTTATGCTGCAGATAGCGGTTAGTAGCAAGTAACCGCTATGTAAACTAAAGCGTACGCATATGCTGACAACATAAATGTACAAAACTAACTAGAAAATTAGGGCGGTTTATTGAGTTATGGTAAAAATTAACTCATTCGAGAATCGCATAAATAACAATACTATGATTAATTTAAAACGCTTCCATCATGTGGCTTACCGTTGTAAAGACGCGAAAGAAACTGTCGATTGGTACCAAAAACATTTAAACATGGAACTTACCGTTGCCATTGCAGAAAATGAAGTACCGTCAACTAAGGCTCCCGACCCTTACATGCATATATTTCTTGATGCTGGTATGGGTAACGTATTAGCTTTTTTTGAAATACCAAACTCGCCAAATATGGGCCGCGATGAAAATACCCCACAATGGGTACAACATATCGCATTAGAAGTTGAAGATGTTGACGCTTTGGTTGCCGCAAAAGCAGACTTACAAGCACAAGACATTGAAGTGTTAGGGCCAGTTAATCATGGCGTATTTAAATCAATTTACTTCTTTGATCCTAATGGCCATCGTTTAGAGTTAGCAGCCAATACTGGTACAGTTGAGCAATATGCAGAGCTTAAACGCGTAGCACCATTAATGGTGGAAGAGTGGGCACAAACGAAAAAAGCCCCTACTCACGCAGCATGGCTTCATCAACAAGAAGACTAATACACTGGTGAATTTTAAAGGGCAGGTCGTTAGCAATAATTAGCGTTAACAACCTGCCAATAATCAATTGCCATCTACGCTTACAAAGTCAGTATTTATCCACTTGTATACACTATAGATAAGTTCATTAAATAATCCGCTAGCTAATAAATACTCCTTATCGGCAATTATAATAACAATAGCTAGTTCACTTATTTTTCTATTCGAATTTAATCAGTATCAAATTGATTTAAAAACAAACAAATTCACTACAGGCCTTATTAACGAAGGTTTTCGTAAGTTATTAAAAAACAAAAACAACGACATATTTGCTTTTTTCTTTGTAAGACATTGACCATTAAAAATACAAAACAAAAAATAAATTACATTTAATTACAATAATATTACATTTAAAAACAACCGGTTAGTATCAGGTAGACTTTAGTCTAATAAATGAACTAGAAATACCGCTTGCTGCTTTAAATAACTTCAGTAAAGTATAGGGCAGCTGCTAAGGCAGCATTAAACAAAACGGATAGTCATTGCAAGGAAAGCAATAAGCGCTAAAAGCGCAGAAATTAATTTAAAAAATATGGATTGTTCACTTAAAGCTCAGGATGAGTATTGAATATTTTGTCCAGAAGGACATTACGGATAGCCAAAGAAAGTGTCAGGATGACCGAGAAAAATAAAATTAAACACGGAAGATATAATAATAAGATTGGAAACTGTCAAATTCACAGGGATTGTAACAAAAGGTTAGGATAACCACTTAAGAATCGGAACTACATTTGTGGATAATGCCACATTCTTCTCCAAAAGCGACGTTATTAACGTCGCTTTTTTTCTTTCTATCGCTGTTTAGCCTGTAATGTCGTAAAATACCCTCAAGTGTTCATTATTATTTTAAGTTATTACTATGTCTCGTTCGAAAAAATCACGTAAACCAGGTACAGGATCAATTGGCGCCGTTAAAGAAGACAGAAAGAAAACCGTTCTAGAACCAGTGCCGCGCAGAGCAAAGAAAAAAAACGGTAAGGAAGCAGGCAACCGTCAAAAAGAAGCAACAGCGAGTATTGCTAATACGCAAAAATCTACTGCTAAAAAAGATCCTCGTATTGGCAACAAAACACCAATTGATTTAGGTAAAGCCGTTACAGCGCCTATCAAATCAAAACCAGTTAAAACAAAGCAGCCTAAAAAAGTTCAAGAAAGCTCTCCTATTGCCGCAATTCGCGTAGTAGAAGTTGCAGAAACACTAGCTGAGCAATTAAACCGTATTGAGCAAGATGAAAGATTACTGGCAATACTAGAAAAACAAGATGCTGAAGAAACACTAAGTGCTGAAGAAGTTGACTATTACAATGAGCTAATGGAAAAGCATGAGAAAATTAGCGAAGAAATGGCGATAGACGAAGAAGAGGAAGTCATTGTTACTAGCACTAAAGTAGACTCTGAAGACGATCTTTGGGACAAAATGGACAATAGTGATTTATCACGATTTGAATAAGGATAAATCATGCTTTCGAACCCGTGGGTTTACCTTACGTTATTAGGCATTGTTATTATTGGTGTGCTCGCGGCAGTAGCGACTAAATTGTTACGACAATTGAAGCAGCAAAATCTGGCGCAAGCACAAGCTCAAGCAGCACAACAACAAGCCCATCAGCAACATGACAAAAAGATAATATCGAGTGTTATTATCATTGTACGAGCGATGAAAGAAGAACAGTGCGACCTTGCAGAAGGTTGCTGGCGTTTAAGCGTGCTGCTTGATTCTTTAAAGCTAAGCCAAGACTTACAATTGCAATTTCCTGCTGTATTTCAGCTCTATGAAGCAATTAAACATATGCCTATTTTAGCAGCACGAAAAGAGCTAGATAAAAAGGCACGTATGAAACTCGATTATGACCGCATGAAGCTTGAAGCATCTTTAGCTGAAGATATTCGTCGTGATCTTGAATTGTTGCACCAATACGCAAACGAACGCGCTAGCATGCTAAGCAATGAAGCCGCATAAGTGGCTCCATTTCACCATAAAAAGTAATAAAACAAAAAACACGACCAAACAATAGAACATAACCAACTGTAATTATTAATAAAATAAAAACAAAAATGATATAAGTCACAATAACATCATCAGCATTGCGCTTGATCAATGTTTGCTCGGCTAGTTAATCTATAATGGCGTTAGATTGATAAACGGGAAGACTCATGCAAGCAACTCAATTTTTCGATAGCGCACTTTTAAAGAAATATAACACTAGTGGCCCACGATATACGTCATATCCGACAGCACTAGAATTTCATGATCAATTCAAACATGACCATTTAGTGCAAGCCATAGAAGCATCACCTAATCGTGAGTTGTCTTTATATGTGCACATTCCGTTCTGTCACAGCCTTTGCTATTACTGTGGTTGTAATAAAGTTATCACGCGTCACCGCGACAAAGCTGATACTTATCTTGAATTTCTAGCAGAAGAAATTGCCTCAAGAGCACCATTATTCAAAGACTACACAGTAAAGCAGTTACATTGGGGTGGCGGCACACCTAGCTTTTTACGACACGAACAAATTACGAAACTGGTTGAACTGTTAAAAGAGAAATTCACTTTTGCAGAACAAGTAGAAATGAGTATTGAAATAGATCCACGTGAAATAGAAATGGACCTAGCAGAGCATTTATATAGTTTAGGGTTTAATCGCTTAAGTATTGGTGTACAAGACATTGACGAAAAAGTTCAGCAAACCATTAACCGTGTGCAATCTACAGAATTTATTGAAAACTTTATTGCCCATGCGAAAGAAGTCGGCTTTAAATCAATAAACATCGATTTAATTTACGGCTTGCCACATCAAACTATTGATACCTTTACTCGTACTTTAAATAAAGCTCATGAAATGGACGTTGACCGTATTTCATTGTTTAGTTACGCACATATACCAGCACGCTTTGCTGCTCAACGTAAGCTTCGAGATGAATGGTTACCTAGTGTTGATGAAAAATTTGCTTTAATGAAATTAGCTATCGAAAAACTGTGTGATTTTGGTTACGACTTTATTGGTATGGACCATTTCGCCAAACCACAAGATGAATTATCTATTGCGCAAAAAGATGGCACATTACACAGAAACTTTCAGGGCTATACCACGAAAGGCAACTGTGATTTATTAGGACTTGGGGTTTCATCTATTAGTGCTATTGGCAACAGCTTTAGCCAAAACACCAAGGAACTACAAGATTATTACAAAGCTATCGACAAGCAAGCGCATGCCCATGTGAAAGGCGTTAGCCTATCTACTGATGACATTATTCGTGGTGAAGTTATTCGTGAATTGATGTGTAATTTATACGTCGATAAAGCGAAAATAAGTGCTAAATTTGATATTAACTTTGATGAGTATTTTGCTGAAGACTTACCGTTACTAGAAACTTTCATCAATGATGGTTTAGTGTCTAATACCAGTGAATCCATTCAAGTTGTGCAAAAAGCACGTTTGCTTATTCGTAATATTTGTATGAGCTTCGACGCTTACATGAAGCAACACGTGAACAAGCAACGCTTCTCACGTGTCATATAAACTAGTTATCTAGCGCGCCTAAAACAAATCTTTGTTCGGCACTGTAAAAACACAATTCAGTGCCGTTTTCATTACTTTCTTCTTTTGCCAAATCAACCCACTGATAATACACATTACGATGCACTTTCGCCGTTAAGTTACGTCTAACGTTAATATATAAATTACCTGCATCGTCAAGGTTTAAGGGGTGGTTAGCATCTAGAATAAACTCATCATCTAAATTAGTTGTTACTTGCATACGAGATTGCTCAACGTCTAACCATTGCCACTGTGTAATCAAAAACGGCGCATCGTCAACAACAATACCCACCTTTTCGACTGGCGTTACTAGAAAGTAGTTGTCGTGCTCTTTTTTTAATACCGAAGCAAATAGCTTCACCAGCGACAAGCGCTTAAAAATAGTGCCATTGTAGAACCAACTACCATCAGCTTTAATTTGTAAATCAATGTCGCCACAAAAAGGAGGATCCCATAATTCAACTGGCGGTAGTTTTTGACCAGTAGCATTTCCAGCGTTGGGAATTTGTGCAGAAATTTTATCCAATGACATTATTTTTATCTTAATAAGTAGCTTTACTTAATATTAGCAAGTTAATTTGAAAACTAAAAATTACCCAATAAATTAATGACTTTGATTACAATCAACAAAAGCATACCAGTAAGTCGATATTTTGTAATTTTGTGTTACGCTCATTACAAAGGACATCATTCGAACCAAGGAGGAAGTAACAAACGAGCATCACAATATAAAATAAAATATTGATGTTCGAAAATAAGGTATTTAACTCAATGTTAAAATTTAAGAAAATCAATCACAAACTTACTTTTTCTTTTTTATCTCTGTCATTACTTCCTTTAATCATTTTTGCATTTTTTAGCATAAATATGGCAAAAGACTCTATTCAAGCCCAAGCATTCAACCAATTAGAGTCTGTAAGAACCATTAAAAAGTCTCAGCTAGAAAATTACATGGCATCTTTAAAATCTAGCTTGCTCGTACTAAATGGTGACCCTTCCACCGCTATCGCCTTAAAAAAGTTTGCAGAAGCAACAACAAGTAGTGGAATTTCAAGCAACAGTTGGCAAGCCCTTGAACAACAGTACGGTGAACATTTCACCCGTATCAATAACCTTAATGCTTGGTATGACCTATTTCTAATCGACAACACCGGCACCATAGTATTTAGCGCTGCTAAAGAGTCAGACTTGGGCATGAATATTGATAGCTCAAGCCTTGCGGATGGCAGTATGGGCACGGTATTTAACAAAGCTAAAAATACTAATATCGATGAAATTTCGGTTAGTGACTTTAAACCTTATCCGCCATCAAATAATGAGCCAGCCGCATTTATGATGACAAAAATTGCCGATAACACGGGGGTAAACATTGGGTATGTCGCCTTACAGTTCCCAATTAATAAAATTAACGAAATTATGCAACAGCGTGATGGCATGGGTAAAACAGGAGAAACTTATTTAGTCGGGCAAGATAAACGTATGCGTTCAGACTCATTTATTGACCCTGAAGGCCACTCTATCTTAGCCTCATTTGCTGGAACGGTAGCAAACAACGGAGTTGACACCGAAGCTGTCACAGCGGCATTTAATGGAGAATCGGCTAGTAGAATTATTACAGACTATAACGGCAACTCTGTATTATCTTCTTTTAGTACGCTTAATATAGGTGACTTTCAATGGGCGCTGATTGCCGAAATGGATGAAGTAGAAGCATTTGCTACGGCCAATACACTTATTCGTATTTCAACAATTATTGTCATTATCGCGTCTATCGTCATCACTTTTATTGGTCTTTTCATTGCCAGAAATATCAGTTTTCCTATCGTACAGGCAGTACAGGCAGCACAGTCGGTTTCATCAGGCGACTTAACGCAAACTATCACGATTAATCAAAGCGATGAACTTGGTCTATTGCAAAAAGCCATGCAAGACATGACGCTAAAATTAAAAGATATGATCGAGCACATATCCGCATCTGCAGAGCAACAAGCAACAGCCTCACAAGAGCTTTCAAGCATCACCGCTCATACTAATAAGAATGTTAGCCGACAGCATCAAGCAACCGATCAAGTGGCAACCGCTATCAATGAAATGAGCGCATCTATTGATGATGTCACTAATCGAACATCTGAAGCATCAGATGCAGCCGACGACTCTAAGCGACTAGTTAATACCAGCTCAATAGCAGTCAATCAAACCATAGAACAAGTTAGGCAACTATCCGATGGAATTTTGACCTCTAAAGCGCTAATTGATGAAGTACAAGAAGGCACGACCAATATAGTTAACATTCTTGTCGTTATCAAAGGCATAGCCGACCAAACTAACTTGCTGGCATTAAATGCCGCTATTGAAGCGGCACGTGCAGGTGAGCAAGGGCGAGGCTTTGCTGTTGTAGCAGATGAAGTGAGAACATTAGCGCAAAATACCCAAAATTCCACCATTGAAATTGAAAACATGATCCAATCGCTAGAAAGTAAGGTAAGCAAAGCAACTGACTCAATGAATATGGGCAGTGAGCAAGCGAAAAATATTGTTGAAAAAACCCATGAAGTTACTCGTTCATTAACCGAAGTTGAAGCCTCAGTATCATTAATTTCTGATATGAACATCCAAATTTCTACCGCGACTCAGCAGCAAAGTGAAGTCGCCAGAGACATTAGCCAGCAAGCAGTACAAATCAGTGATATATCGGTTGAAACGGGTGATGGTGCAAAAGAGATTTCTGCTGCTAGTGACGAGTTAGCCACACTTGCTGCCGACTTGTCCGATCAAGTGAAAATATTCAAAATATAAAAATTTTCTTCAGAGAAAATACAGTATAAATCGTCTGTATTAATTGCAGGGTTAATGGCAAGTGAAGTATTTGAACATAACTTAAAGTTGCTTTTTTATCCAAAAAATAGCGCAAACGTTAATCAGTACAAGAAAAATGAGAAAATATTAAAAAAATTCGATATTTTTCTTGTCAATTAACCCTGAAATGCAATACAATCCTCGCGCCTTACCACAAGGCGGTTTAAGTAAGTTCAGTGGTGGCTATAGCTCAGTTGGTAGAGCCCCGGATTGTGATTCCGGTTGTCGAGGGTTCAAATCCCTTTAGCCACCCCATCTCTCTTCTTGTAATCCGTTAAAATCAAATAAGCTTTTATGCTTTTTCTGTTTATCCATTATTTTTTTAGCACGACTGCTTATGGTAAGTAATCTTGTATTGATACTGAAAAATAGTGGTAATTACCGTATTATTGGAGCCATATTTTTTCAAAGTCATTATAATTTCGTATGATAGTACAGAAATTCAGCTCAGAAATAGCAATTAACCAAGTAGATGAAATCGTACCCAATAAGATAGTTGTAGATAAACCACCTAAAATTGTGCTTGCTACACTTAATGCAAATTTCATTCATGCTAGTTTTGGTTTACGTTATCTATACGCTAATTTAAAAGAATTACAAAATTGCTGTGAAATACAAGAATTTATTATCAATGATCGTGCCATCGATATTGTTGAAAGTATTTTAAAATCAAGCCCTGATATTGTTGGTTTTGGCGTTTATATATGGAATATTGTTGAAACTACTAACGTTGTTAGTTTGTTAAAAGTCATAGCACCGCAAATTAAAATTGTTTTAGGTGGTCCAGAAGTTAGTTATGAAACTGAGGGGCAAAATATTGTTGAGTCTGCTGATTTTGTATTAACTGGTGCAGCAGATTTAAGTTTTTATAAACTCTGCAAGGACATTATTAATAAGACAGCACCCGAACAAAAAATTATAAAATCGAAACCTGTCGACTTGCAATATATTGAGTCACCTTACCAGTATTATTCCGACGAAGATTTGAAAAACCGCATGCTCTACGTAGAAGCATCTCGTGGTTGTCCATTTAAATGTGAATTTTGTTTATCATCATTAGATACTGCATCAAACCCTTTTGATCTCGATCCGTTTCTTGAACAAATGGAAATTCTTTTTCAACGGGGAGCAAGAAACTTTAAATTTATCGATAGAACATTTAATTTAAATATTAAAACGACCATGCAAATTATGCAGTTTTTCTTAGATAAAATGACAGATGATTTGTATTTACACTTTGAAGTAGTGCCAGATCATCTACCAAGAAAGTTAAAAGCGTTATTAGCTCAATTTCCAGAAGATTGTTTACAATTTGAAGTGGGTATTCAAACTTTTAATACACAAGTGCAAGCTAATATTAACCGTAAACAAAACAATGCTAAATCCAAAGAAAATTTAATATGGTTAAAAGATAATACAACAGCACATATACATGCCGATCTTATTTTTGGTTTACCGGGTGAAACTTTTGAGTCATTTAAAGATAGCTTTAATCAACTCTACCATTGTCGCCCTCATGAAATTCAAATGGGTATTTTAAAGCGCCTAAAAGGTAGTCCAATTATTAGGCACACAGAAACTTTTGATTTGCGTTTTAATCCGCTACCACCGTTTAATATTTTAAGTACAGACAGAGTTAGTTTTGAGACCATGCAACGTATTAATCGTTTTGCTCGTTATTGGGATATGATTGGAAATTCTGGGCGATTTAAATGCTCATTACCACATATATTATCGGATGAACCTTTTGATGATTTTATGGCTATTACGGAATGGATATTTAATAAAACGGGACAAACACATAAAATTAGTTTGAAAAAACTATATCAGTTAATTTCACAGTCAGTAGAGGCTCTATTTCCTGAAAAACATCAGCTTTTTATAGAAAAAATTGAAGTTGATTATGCGGCATCAAAACTTAAAAGCCACTTTCAAAGTCTAAAACTGTATGCAGAGCAGGAAGTAGAATCAACTAGTCAAAGTAAATCCCTACAAAGGCAACAACGACATAAGCGCTAACTATACTTTGCTATGTCTTTGTTATTTTGTAGCATTCAAAATTTGTTCTAATGTTAGACCTGTTAATTTTGTTACACTTCTAACCACATAAAACATGATTGCAAGCAGCATTATCATTGAAGGAATGGCAATAACGGGATAGCTTAAAATGGTCATTTCACCAAGTTGCTCATTAAACTCAGTAGTACCTGCAGGACTAACAACAATCCATTTGGCTAGCAGATAATTCATTGTTGCAGAAAAAACAAAGGTTATTGATAACAAGTGATTGGCTCGTTGAATTTTTGCTTTAAATTTACCTGTTTGTCTGTGATCAGATAATGTTTGATAAATTAAATCTAAATTAAATAACATGGGGTTGAGTAATATTTTGGCAATTAATGGCTTTCCCCAAAAGCCTGAAATGAGTACAACTAACCCTATTGCAGATGGAATGGCTGCTTCCTTAATTGCTAACCACTCTACATCTAACTCAAATAATCCAATGCCTCCTGTTAATAGGGTACTTAAAAAACCAAGCAATGAAATAAAGTTCATCGACTTGTTTTTAATAAAGTCATATAAGCCGTAGCCAATTGGAAAGAACAGTGCAACAACTAAGGCATATACGGAGCCTAAATATTCATTTCCTGATAATTTCATTAAAATGACGGATGGAATAACAATATTAAAAATAAGTTCTAAAAAGGTATTATTTGGACGTTTAGATTGTGTTGACATTATATTTTCATTTTATAAAAAACTGATAAAGATCAGTTTATGTAGGTGTTTACTTATTTTATCGAATAAGCGATTAAAAGTCAGTGTCATTATTATACGGGCGATGAAACAGGCTAGCTATTTTCTTCATCAACATGAAACAAAATGCGCTTATTGCTGGTAAGTAACTCAGCTTGTACAACATTTTTATCGTTTGTTAGTGTGATTAAACCAATACCACTTTGATTAACCAAGGTGCTTTTTTTATTTAACTCAGGTTTTCTCACGTTAATTTTCATTCTACGCCTTTTGGTAAACCAATTTAGTGGAGAATATGTTGCGTATAAATACCTATTTAAACGCTCTAAGTAGAGTAGTGCTTTTGCAGGGAACTGGTTTTTAATACCACTTGAGGTTATTTGAAATATTTTAGAATCGCTTCGTCTGAACCGATGGGTAACTTCATAAAAAAAGGAGTAATGAACATCCCCTGAAAGAATAATAAAGTGTGGCGGCGTTTTGTGGTGTCTAAAAATATTAAGCATGACATTAGCTGTGCCAGAATGGGCCATCCAGTTTTCTGCATCTACCATTAATGGTAAGCCAATAGCAGTAAAGAAACGTTGTATAGTTTCAATCATTTTTACACCATAAATAGGCGCAGCAGATACGAGTATTACTTCAGTTTGATTAATAAGTTCTTGCTGTAATTCTGACAGGGCCTCCCAATCCATTAAACCTGAAGGCTTATTAGCGCTACTTTCTGATCGCCAACGTTGAGTTCTGGTATCTAGCACAATAATTTTAGGGCTTGTTGCTAAGCTGAAGTGCCACTGATTAAATGCTAATACTTCATCAATGAGCTGATCTTGTTGCTTAATATAATCGCCAATAAAATATTGGGGGGCACCACCGTTTAGTGCTGAAAATTTTTCTGGTGCATTTCCCCAGCCCTGACATAGCCAATAGCCGATTAATGTATTGCCAATAATGCGTTTAGAAAAAGGGTTACTGTATGCAGCTTCTTCCCAGCCTCTAGTTAAATTCCAATCATCAGTAACATCATGGTCATCAAAAATCATATAAACAGGTAGGTGGGCTAACGCTCTGGATACTTTAGGTAAATCAGCAACAAACTTGTTGATGGTACTTGTTTCTGCGTCATATTTATCTTGAAAAACACTATCAAGGTTGTCTATTTTAAAATTGACTAACCGCCACATGACTGGAGACCATACAAGTAAATACATAGCAAAGACTTCTGCTAAAGTAATTAAGTGGTTTTTAGCGCAATCTGATGTAAAAACAGGCTGTTGTTTTACGGAGAATATTTTTCTAAAAAGGGAATGTTTTACCTTAGTTTTAGGTAATAAAGCTTCACGGTGATAATAGCAAAAGGGGTGAGTAAATAGTTCGTTACTTGAGTTTATATGATCACCACCTGTCCACTTCTCATCATGTAAACCGAGTAACTGAATTACTTGGTGTATTGCAACGAGAGTAGGGCCAGCAACATCATCTGCATATATTTGATCGCCAGACATTATCAACATTGAAGGACGTGCCTCTGAGCTCTGGCTATTTTCTTTTAATACATTATCTACCTGAACTAATCCGTCTGGTGATTCAAAATGAGGCTTGCGACAAGAGCCGTGAAAAACTTGCTTTATGTTTGGTTTAATTGTGAAGTTAAACAAATTATGTGAAGGATAGCGCAGTTCAGGAAGTAGCTTGGCGATGGATTGCTTTTCTGCCCCATTTTCTAAAATGAAATCGTAAGCGAATAAAGTGTTTTCATCTAAGGGTGCTTCAAAGGGTATTGAAATGAGATTAATAACGGCATGTTTACCAATAGTGATCTGCTGAACGTTTTCAGCAGATAAAGCTATGCTGTGGAGTACAGTTTTTTCGTCATTCTGATATAAGGTGAAGTTTAATTGATAGCGTTTATCAGTAACCAACCAAAATGTTAATTGATTCTGGCTAACATGTCTGAGAATAGGGCCTGCTATAACAATGGGAATGTTGGTAACTAGAGAGATAATTACTCCTTAAAATTTACTCTGTATTGAAATTAGTGTAATTAAAATTATCTCAACATCAACACAATCGAGCTAAAAAATTGTTACATTTTGTCTTTATATTAAATAACAATAGTAAGTCTTTAATTCAGTTGAAATTTTATTTTTATTTCTAGAGCATATTTCTGAGAATTAAAATGCAAAAGAGGTACTAATGGGTAATTGAAATACAGTTTGTGTGTATTATAATAATTTTGCTCATAATTCATGCAGCACCTACAAATTGTAAGATTCATAAGGAATTAAAGGACTTAAAATGAATTTATTCAAAAAAAAGTATAGTTATTTGCTGGTAACAGCATTATTAACAGGGTGTGGTGGTGGTAGTTCTACCACTCCAACCACTCCAGTAGCGCAAGATGTTGATATCACTTCAACAGCAAATATCAGTGCGACGGAAGATGTAGCTTATAGTTATCAAGTTAGTGCCGTAAATACGGATAGCCCTGTATACACTCTTACGTCTAACCCTACCGGTATGGAAATATCAAATTCTGGCTTGATTACATGGTTGCCATTAGAAGGAGTGCTAACATCAGGTGAGGTCACGGTTACCGTAACCAATGCTGATGCTACGTTTAAATCACAAGCATTTACTATTACAGTTCAGCCAGTTAATGATCAATTACAGCTTGCAGTAGCGCCTACAGATAGAGATGTTACGGATGGTAATTTATTTTCGCATCAAATTATGATAACTGATGTGGATGATGCAAATGATGGCCAGAACATTAGCTTTCAGTTAAACGCAGCCTCAGCTCCAACAGGCATGACGGTATCATCAACAGGTTTAATTGAATGGCAAGCAGATGTAACTCAGTCTGATGATTTCACTATTGATGTTGCGATAAATGATGGTGGAGAAGATGCCACCTCAACAGTTAATTATACTTTTGAATTAAGTGCTCTTTATTATCAAAATGTTACGGGTAGAATAGTTAATTACTATACTGGTGAAGGTCTTGACGATGTTGAGTTGTCATTATTTGAAGACGGTAACTCAATCGCAACAGTAATGACTGCAGGTGGTGGTCAATTCCTAATGCCAGTACTTGATACCGCAATGACAGCACGCATGACACTTTCTACTGATTTGACTGATTACGCTGAGCATGCACTTACGGTATCTACTGCTGATTTATTACAAACACAGCATATTGCCTTAATACCAAGTCATGTCACTACGTCATTTGATCCTAGTCTACTGGCGAATGTTACTTATCAAGGGCAAAACTTACTAGAACTACCAGCATCAAGTTTAGCTAGAGAAGATGGTCAAGCAATTGTTGGAGAGGTTACCGCTCAACTAACAATTATTGATCCAAGCCTTGATATCAGTATTATGCCTGGCGATATGAGAACTATGGCGAATAGCCAATTAGTGCCAATTGAATCTTATGGTGCAATTAACGTTGTATTAGAAGATGAAAGTGGCGCAAATATCAACCTTGGTGCAAACCAAGAAGCAACCATTAGAATTCCTGTTGCAAGTTCTTCTACAGCTCCTCCTGCAACCATACCATTATACTATTTTGATGAACAACAAGGTATATGGGTAGAAGAAGGTGTAGCTACGCTCACAACACTTGGTGGCGAGCAGTATTATGTGGGGCAAGTAAGCCATTTTACTACATGGAATGCTGATCGCATTTACGATACTGTTTTTATTAATGGCTGTGTTGTTGATAGCGAAAATCTTGCTATTTCAGGTGCTAAAATGATTTCGACTGGTCGAGATTATAATGGTTCTTCTACTGCTTTTACTGATGCCAATGGTGACTTTACTATTCCTGTAAAAATGAATAGCACAGTACTAATTAGTGGCTCACAAGGTAGTCAAAGTAGAACATTGACTCAAGTTGTTCAGAGTGATGATATTACCATTGAAGACTGTATTGAGCTATCCGCAGCAACCTCTACTGTTAAGCTAACATGGGGGGAGAATCCAAGAGATCTTGATACTCATTTTTATGGACCTTCTAATGATACAGGAAGTACATTCCACCTATATTATGGCAATAAAACAGTGGTAGTTGATGATACAACTTTTTACCTAGATGTAGATGATACAAGTAGCTACGGCCCTGAAATATTAACAGTACCTGCATTCCCTCTAGCTGGCCGATATTCATATGTTATATACAAATATTCAGGTAGCGGTGATATTTTACAATCTCCTACTCGTGTAGAGTTAAATCTTGAATCTCAAATTAGAATATTTTCTCCACCAGAAGGAGAGGTAACTAATTATTGGCATGTGTTTGACTTTGTTGTAAGTGATACAGGTGAAATTACTATCGATGCGGTAAATGCTTGGAGCACTAGTTTTACTTCGAACTTTACTGATGATGAAGATGAAGGAGAGCGTGCAGCAGTCGTTGAACAATCAAGAGTAAGTAATTCATTATCAAAAAAATCTATAAAACAGAAATATTATAAATAGAAATATTATTTGTTATTAAAGTGGCTACCTAGGTAGCCATTTTTTATTAGATAGCAATGACCCCACCTAAATAAGTTTTTCATCACAGTCTTCTTATCTCTGCAAGCCTTAACTCTAAAAATGTAAACTTATGTAATATTGCTACTCTGGTTGCCCGTTTTTTATTACACTGACAACTAGGCTGTTTTTAACATGAGATTAACCTTTTATGATGCGTCGATTGCGACCATTACTTCCACTACTTTTATGCTCAATGCTATTAGCTTGTAGTAGTAATTCAGAAGTTAATATAAAACTACAGGACTTGCCTATGCCTAAAAATTGGCAAGGGAGTAAACAAGCATTAGTGGTAGAACAAAGCTGGTTATCTCAACTCGCAAATCCACAAATTCATCAGCTTGTTGAAAAAGCTCTCACGACTAACCATCAGCTTGCTATGCAGGCGTACACGTTAGAAATTTCAAAACAACAGCTGCTTATTTCAGGAAGTCAGCTTTGGCCTGAACTTGATTTATCTTTTCGAAGTAGCCGAAATAAAAATAATCAAACCGGTAGTTATGATAATAGTCATTCTGTTAACGTAAATTTAAGTTATGAAATTGATATTTGGGGTAAGTTATCTGATGCTGAACGTCAGAGTAATTATAACTACCTCGCACAAAAGTCTTTGTTCGAACAACACAAGCAACAATTAGTTGTGAATGTTGTAACAACGTGGTTTAGCGTAATTGAGGCAGAAAAACTGCTGAATCTTTACCGTAACCGAGTTGAAAACTCACAACAAAACCTAGCCATAATTGAAGCAAATTATAAATCAGGGTTAACAGCAGCATTGGATGTCTATTTAGCCCGAAATGAGTTGAATAACGAATTAACCCGAGAATCAGAGCAAGAAACAGTAAAAATTAAACTGATTAGGCAGTTAGAGCGTCTTATAGGCGAATATCCAAAAGGTAATTTACTTGTTAATGCTCAATTACCTTTACTCACCAATAATATCCCTTTGGGTTTACCATCAGAACTTATTAGCAGAAAACCAGCGTTAAAAGCAAGTTGGTATCAGTTACTTTCGCAAGATGCTAGTTTAGCTTACGCCCATAAACAACGCTTTCCGAGTATTGTTTTATCTGGCTCAGTCGGTAACTCTAGTGCTGATATTGCAGATCTACTCTCAAGTTCATCTTTAGCATGGTCATTACTTGGTAATATATCTGCACCTATCTTTAATGCAGGTCGATTAGAAGCTAATGAAGAAAAAGCTCGTCTCACATTACAGCAAGGAGAGCAGTTATATTTAGATACCCTATACGATGCTTTCAGTGATGTTGAAAATGCGATAACTACTGAAAATAGTTTAAAGCAGCGTTATGACACTATGCTAGCGGCACAAGATAACGCCAAAATTGCATCTTCTTTATCATTTGAACAATATCAAAGTGGCTTAGTGTCATACACTACCGTACTTGATGCGCAAAAACGTTCTTTTGATGCGCAAACAGCACTTATTCAAATCAAGAGTCAGCTCATCGCTAACCGCATTAATTTACACTTTTCATTGGGTGGCGACTTTGCTACGCCATCACCTGAAAACAAGGCTAATTAGGTATGTCTAACAAAATAAATTATAAAAAAATTCTCTTACCGCTTGTTATTATCGCCGTAACAGTCTCGTTAATGATGTTTATTTCTAAAAATCCACCCACAAGTAAGCGCGCTAAGCCCTCTACTGCGGCTCAAATGACGGTGGCTACAACTACGCTTGCCCCACAAAACTATCAAGTGATGGTACAAAGTTTTGGTACGGTAAAGCCTAGAACGCAAAGTGTACTTTTTTCACAAGTTTCAGGACAAATTAATAAAGTTAGCAAGCAATTCAGAGCAGGTGGTTTCTTTGAACAAGGAGATATATTAATAGAGCTTGATGACAGGGATTACCGTGCTGAAGTGAAAATAGCACAAGCAAGTTTATTGTCAGCTCAACAAAATCTGCAAGAAGAAAGCGCACGAGTAAAACAAGCTAAAGCTGATTGGAAAAGGCTTGGTAATGGTCAAGCACCCAATGTATTAGTTTTACGCCAACCGCAATATGAAGCAGCCAAGGCACAAGTGTTATCTGCGCAAGCACAGCTTGATAAAGTAAAGTTAGCCTTAGAGCGAACAAAAATTATTGCTCCTTATGCTGGTCGAATATTAAATAAAAGTGTTGATATCGGCCAAGTTATTTCAAGTAACACACAACTTGCCGATATTTTTGCTGTGGATTATGTTGAAATCCGTTTGCCGATAAAAAATAAAGATTTGCCACTGATGAAGTTGCCTGAAGAGTATCGAAATGCAGATAAGCACGCTGCTTCTAAAGGTAAAGAAGAGCAGAAGATCAGTAATGTGATAATTTCTTCAGATTTAATTGGCGAACAAGTTTGGCAAGGGAAAATCGTGAGAACGGAAAGTGCGATCGACGAGGTTTCTCAGCAGTTGTATGTGGTCGCTCAAATTATCCGTCCGTACGATAGTGAGTATAACCAAGGTGCGCAGATTAAAATGGGGCAGTATGTTACAGCCCAGATAACAGGACGTCAGGTTGAAAATGTTATCGTCATTCCAAATAGTGCAATTTATCAAGGCAGCTATGTCTATATAGTGCAAAACAACTTATTAATGCGTAAAGAAGTCGAATTAGGCTGGAAAAATGGTACAGAGTCTATTGTTTTAAATGGGCTAAGTGCTGGTGATGTACTGGTATTAACTTCACTAGGTCAAGTTAGCTCAGGTACACCTGTTGCAATTGAAGGGCAGCCATCAAAAAATATTAAGGCGAATCACTAATGATTGCTTGGTTTGCCAGAAATCACGTCGCTGCTAATTTATTATTAATTACAATTTTAATAGCCGGTTTATTTAATTTATCTAATCGCATCCCGTTAGAAGTTTTTCCTTCATTCGCTACTGACAGAATAAACGTTAATGTGTCCTTAAGAGGAGCAACGCCTGAAGATGTTGAGAAAAGTATTTCTATTCGCATTGAGGAAGCTATTCAAGACTTAGAGGGCATTAAGCAAATTGCTAGTCGTTCACAAGAAGGTTCTTCAGCGGTAAATATAGAAGTTGAATCGGGTTATGATCCCCGAGAAATGCTCGCTGATATTAAAAGTCGTGTGGATGAAATTAATACCTTTCCTGTTGATGCTGAAAAACCTGTGGTTTCATTAGCAACACGTAAACGTGAAGTAATAGCGGTTACTATTGCCAGTATTTACAGTGAAAAAGAAACCCTCGAGTATGCGGAAAAAGTTAGAGATGATTTATTAAAAATACCAGCAATTACACAAGTTGAACTCAGTGGTGTTCGAGATTATGAAATTGCGATAGAGGTGCCTCAAGATATATTACGCCAATATGATTTAACCATTGCGCGAATATCTTCTGCTATATCTGATTCAAGTAGTGATATTTCTGCGGGTAACTTAAAAACACAAGGGGGTGATATATTACTTCGCTCAAAGGGGCAGGCCTATCGTAAAGATGAATTTGAAAAAATAGCAATTAAAACGAATATTGATGGCTCTATAATTCGCCTGGGTGACATTGCTATCATCAAGGATGGATTTGAAGAAACTCCCGTACGTACTCGGTTTAATGGTAAGCAAGCTGCTTTTATTGATGTTTATCGTATCGGTCAACAAAGTGCTATTGATGTTGCAGATGCCGTAAGAACTTATATTAACAATGAGCAAAGTACATTACCTGTAGGTGTTGAATTAAGCTTTTGGGATGATGATTCACAAATTGTTAAAAATCGTATTTCTACTTTAACAACCAGTGCACTACAGGGTGGCATTTTAGTTCTTGCTTTATTAACGTTATTTCTTCGACCTTCAATTGCCTTTTGGGTGTTTATTGGTATTCCAGTCTCCTTTATGGGGGCTTTTATTATGATGCCTGTTTTTGGTATTACTTTGAATGTGATGAGTTTATTCGGCTTCATTTTAGTGCTAGGTATTGTAGTTGATGATGCTATTGTCACGGGGGAAAATATCTATACACACTTAAAAACCTCTGAATCTGGCGAAATGGCTGCTATTCGTGGTACTCAAGAAGTGGCAACACCGGTTACTTTTGGCGTTTTAACAACGGTTGCTGCGTTTTTACCTCTTGCCTTCATCGAAGGAAATCGCGGAGCTCTCTTTGCACAAATACCTGTTATTGTTATTCCGGTACTTATTTTTTCTTTGATAGAATCAAAATTTGTTTTGCCTTCTCATTTAAAGCATTTGAAATTACGCTCAGATAAAAGCAAACAGTCAAAGCTTACGCAACTACAACAGCGCTTTGCAGATGGTTTTGAACGAGCCATTATTCGCTTTTATCAACCTTTATTAAAGCGTGCTATTCATAACAAAACTACAACCTTAGTTGGCTTTGTCGGTGTGTTTTTAGTAATTCTTACGCTTATTATGAGTGGTTGGACTAAGTTCATTTTCTTCCCGCGTATTCCAAGTGAAACGGTAAGGGCTTCTTTAACACTACCTGCAGGCACTCCTTTTGAAGTGACTAATAAATATATTATTAAAATGGCTGAGAAAGCGGATTTACTCAAAGAAAAGTATATTGAGCCTTCTACAAATAAAAGTGTCATTATTAATATATTAGCCAGTACTGGTGGCCGAGCTGTCTCTTATACACATCTGACGCTGCCGACGAAGAGGATAGTG